>Ga0209777_10003426_pt1 | contig 19709 bp, 6 predicted proteins | sample FrelakmetHBP12HB_FD_187147 | JGI IMG/M metagenome (GOLD analysis project Ga0209777, IMG submission 187147) | Freshwater lake sediment microbial communities from the University of Notre Dame, USA, for methane emissions studies -HBP12 HB (SPAdes)... | ecosystem: Environmental > Aquatic >...
AACCAGTCCGCCGGTATTTTCATGTTTTGTGATAACTATTTCGCCGTTCGGGAATGCTTCCGCAATCGGGAAACCGATATGTGCAAGGTCGGGAACCGATTTCCAATCGGCGGAAAAATTTCCACCAGATGCTTGCCCGCCGCACTCAAGAATATGGCCGGCGACGACTCCCGTCGCAAGCTTATCCCAGTCTGTCCACGACCAGCCAAATTCGTGGATCATCGGCGCGTACGTGAGTGCCGTATCCGTCGTCCGTCCGGTGACGACGATCTGCGCCCCCTGCTCCAAGGCCCGGACGATCGGGCGCGCGCCAAAGTAGACATTTGCACTCAGGACCTTCTGGCCAATCCTTTCCATCGACTCTCGTGTCTCCATGTTCGCCAATTGCAGTCCCTGTTTCTTGAATTGTTCGATTCGGCCGAGAATATCATCACCTTTCACGACTCCGATCCTCAATCCCTTAACCCCCTTCTTGCAAGCCCATCGAAAGAGTTCTTCTCTGCAGCCCTCGGGATTCACGCCGCCGCCGTTCGTTATGATTTTGATATTCTTCTCAAGACAAACCGGAAGAATATGCTCGACGATATGGACGAGGTCTTTAGCATAACCCAGCTCCGGGTTCCGCCGCTTCTGTTTTTGCATGATAGACATCGTCACTTCAGCCAAGAAATCCATCATGAGATAGTCGATCGGACCTTTGGTAACCTGGTCGAAAGGGGCCGTCTGCAAATCCCCCCAGAATCCTTGACCGGATGCAACTCTAATCTTTTGCTTCAAATAATTTCCTTATGAAAAAAACCAATTCCAATGTACGAACATCTGAATTATCAAATGAACTGTCACCTTGATAACGTTCGAGTTCTTAATCCAAATGAGCATTTGTCATGTTGAGCGAAGCGAAACATCTCCTACCGTCTAAGTTAGATCCTTCGCTTCGCTCAGGATGACATTTGAGAATTTTTCAGATGTCTCAAATACGAAATCCTAGACAATATCTAAATCCAAAACTCCAATGCTCCAAACATCCATATCTGAGTTTTGGTCATTCGAGAATTCGAGTTTATTTCGGATTTCGATATTCGACATTCGAATTTATGTTGTTATTGCTTTGTACCCGTAGCAGTGAATTCCCGCCTTGCCGTCGTCCTGAATCTTTCGGAAAACAAGCTTCACGCTCTGCCCAGTCTTCAGCTCATCAACGTCGGCGTCGGTAATTTGCGTCGTGATTTTCACGCCGCCATTCAATTCAACAATACCAACGGCAAAGGGGGTTTGTTTGGAAAACTTATCGGAAGAAACACGAACAACTGTAAACGTTATGAGCTTCCCTTCATCATTCAGCTTGACGGTCTCGAATGTTTTTCCTTTGCATTCAGGACAAACTAGCCGGGGCGGAAAGGCGGTATGTCCGCACTTCGAACATTTTGAAGCTTCGAGTCTGTATCGCTGCGGAATTTCTCTGTGGTACCGTGCCGTAATCATTTGACCTCCAGGATGTGGATGACGCAGCTCGCTCCGCTGCCGCCCATGTTTTGCGCCATGGCAACATGGGCATTGGGAACCTGCCGTGCGCCGGCCGTGCCGTTGAGTTGTTCATACAATTCGATGATTTGCGCAATACCGGTAGCTCCAACCGGATGACCCTTTGATTTAAGACCGCCGCTCGTGTTGACAGGTATCATTTTACACTCGATCGATGTCCAGCCGTTGGCTGCTGCTTCACCGCCTTTCCCTTTCTCGAAGAGCCCAAGGTCTTCTGTGGCCACAATCTCAGCAATCGTAAAGCAATCATGCACCTCCACCAAATTCATGTCTTTCGGTTTTTTGTCGGCCATCTTGTATGCTTTCTCAGCCGCCTTGACGACAGAATTGAGCGTGGTGAGCGTTTTACGTCCGTGCAATGCAATCGTATCAGATGCCTGTGCCGAAGCGATAACTCGAATCGGATTCCTCTTCAGTTTCTTTGCGACATCCATCGACGCGACGATGACCGCAGCGGCGCCGTCACTGACCGGAGAACAATCAAGGAGGCGAAGCGGGTCGGCGACCATCGTCGATTTCATCACTTGCTCAACGGTCACTTCATTCCGGAACTGCGCGTTTGGATTCTTGGAGCCATTGCGATGATTCTTCACCGCAACCGCTGCCAACTGCTCGCGAGTAGTACCGAATTGTTCCATGTGCGCACGAGCAATCAACGCATACAGACCGGGGAACGTGATGCCATGGTACACTTCGTACTCCTGGTCGGCGGCTGTTGCCAGAACTTCCGTGACATCGGCGCCGTCCGTCATCTTCTCGACACCGCTTGCCAGCACAATCTCACTTGCGCCGGATGCCACCTCGAAAAACGCTTGACGGAATGCTGCACCGCCCGACGCACATGCAGACTCGACATGTGTTGCAGGAATCGGATTCACGCCAAGGTAATCCGCCATGACAGCGCCCAGATGTTCCTGCCCGACAAACAAACCGGAAGACATCGCACCGACGTACATCGAATCGATGTGGTCTACTCCCGCATCTTCGATTGCCTTCAGCGCCGCTTCAACAAAAATATCCTTGATCGATTGTCCCCAGAGCTCGCCGAACTTCGTCATGCCGGCTCCGATAACTACTACATCCCTCATGATCGTCTCTCCTCAATCGTTGAGTTTGATTTTGTTGCGGAACTTGGCATACTCGCCGTAGTTCAGATATATCTTGCTCCGGTCCAAATAATCCCGCGTTTTCGGAGCGCGATCCTGCACCTTTGTAATCTCGTCCGTCACACGAAAAATGAAACCATCACTTCCTGCTCCCGAGCCAAAGGATACCATGAAAATCAAATCCCCGGGTTTTGCAACGTCGAGAATGGCAGTCAAACCCGTCGGTGAAGAGCCGGAGTACGTGTTTCCCATCCAGGGAACGATCCAACCGACCTCAAGCTGCTGTTTTGTAAATCCAAGACGCTTGCCGGCCTCCTGAGGAAATTTCCCATTCGGCATGTGGAAAACGGCATAGGCAAAGTCCTTCGGCGATAATTTGGATTTTTCGAGAAGTGCTTTGCCGGCGCCCATGACATGTTTAAAGTACGCCGGGTCTCCCGTGAACCGGCCGGCGTGCCGGGGATACATCTCTCCCTCGCGCCGCCAGAAGTCGGGCGTATCCGACGTATACGAGTGAGTATATAAGATTTCGGCTGCGACCCGCTGATTGCCCATGATGAATGCCGCACCTCCGGCCGACGCAGAGTATTCAAGGGCATCGCCGGGCGCACCCTGCGAAGTGTCCGCGCCGATACCCATCGCGTATTTCATCTCACCGGCCTTCACATGGCTGTACGCGACGTACATCGCTTCGGTTCCAGCTTTGCAGGCAAATTCATAGCTTGCCACATGCACATGTGGACCGATTCCGAGCGCATCGATGAGGATTGTTCCGCTTGGCTTGACAGCGTACGGATGCGACTCCGAACCGATGTACACTGCACCGATTTCTTTAGGATTGATCTGTGCCCGGGAAAGCGCATTCTTCGCCGCAGCCACCGAAATTGTGATTGTGTCCTCATCCTGACCGGGAACAGTCTTTTCCGAAAGCATCAGGCCGCGTTGAATCGCTTCGGGATCAGCACCCCACTGGTGCGCGATCACTTCAGATTTGATGCGATAGCGCGGCAGGTATGCACCGTAACCAACTATGCCTATCAAACTATTTCTCCAATTGAATTTGTGTTGAGTTTCTTAAGAAGTCAAAAACATTTTAGACGCAGAAGCTTTGGCGTCCCTCTGCATACTTTGCGTTTCCGGATTCGAATGTATTCATAATCATACAATCTTGATATGCAGCTCTTTCAACTGCTGCGGGTCGACGTCCGACGGCGAATCGTCCATCAACGACGTCGCACTCGTCGTCTTCGGAAAAGCAATCACGTCCCGGATGGATTTTTCACCGGTCAACAGCATGCAGATCCTGTCAAATCCGAAGGCAATCCCGCCGTGGGGGGGCGCTCCGTAACGAAACGCTTCCAGCATGAACCCGAATTTCTTGCGGGCTTGTTCTTCGTCAATTCCGAGGAGCCCGAACACCTTGCTTTGCAATGTTCGGTCGTGAATACGAATACTGCCGCCAGCTATTTCGCTCCCATTCAGCACGAGGTCGTACGCCCGGGCGCGGGCTTTGAGCGGCTCGGAATCGAGCAACGCGAGGTCTTCAATTTTTGGGGAAGTGAACGGGTGATGCACCGCAACGTATCGCTTCTCAGCTTCATCATATTCGAACATCGGGAAATCGGTCACCCAGAGGAGACCGTATTTCCCCTCGTCGACCAGATTCATACGTCGTGCCATTTCAAGCCGCAGTCCGCCGAGAGTTGTATACGCCTTGTTCCATGTGTCGGAAATCAGAAGAATCAGATCGCCGTCCTTCGCCTTCATCTTCGATCTGATGCCGTTCAGAATTTCTGGTTTCAGGAATTTCGCCGTCGGACTTTCGACACCGGCGGCAGTGACGCGCATCCACACCAACCCGCCAGCACCGATGTTTTTCGCGAAATCCGTCAGGACCTCGAGCTGGCTCCGCGTGTAGGCCGCACAGCCGGGAGCGACAAATCCCGCTACCACTCCTCCTTTCAGTACGTTTTCGCTGAAGACGCGGAATTCGGAATTACGGACTACGTCGCTGACGTCTGCAAACGTCAATCCGAATCTCACGTCCGGCTTATCCGACCCGTACGTTTCCATTGCTTCTTTGTACGTCAGGCGAGGGAAGGGAACAGAAATCTCCGCACCTTTTATGTCTCTGAACAATCTCACGATGAACCCTTCGACAACTTCCCTGATGATATCTTCGTCGACAAACGACATTTCGACATCGATCTGAGTGAATTCCGGCTGCCGGTCGGCCCGTAAGTCTTCATCACGAAAACACTTCACAATCTGAAAATACCTGTCCATGCCCGCGACCATCAAAATCTGCTTGTACGTCTGCGGCGATTGCGGGAGCGCGTAGAATTTCCCGGCATGAACCCGACTGGGCACGAGATAATCGCGCGCGCCTTCCGGCGTGCTTTTCATGAGCATGGGGGTTTCGATCTCAACAAATCCCAACTCGTCAAAGTACTTGCGGGTGCTCAGATACATCTTATGCCGTGTGACAAGATTTCTCTGCATCGGCGAACGACGGAGGTCGAGATAGCGGTACTTGAGACGGAGTTCTTCATTCACGTCGAGCTCGTCTTCGATGGCAAACGGCGGGGTCTCCGCAGTATTCAGAATAGTCAGTTCATCGGCGACTACATCGATGGCACCTGTGGGAAGAGCCGTATTCTCGGACCCGGGGGGACGGCGTTCGACTTTCCCGGTGACCGAAATGACAAACTCCGTTCGCAGCGTGCCGGCCAGGGCATGGACGGACTGATTTGTTTGAGGGCTGAACACCGCCTGCGTCTTGCCGTACCGGTCTCGTAGATAGATGAAGACAACTCCGCCGAGGTCGCGTCGTGAATCTACCCAGCCATTGAGGGTGACCGTTTTTCCGGTATCCTGTACACGCAAATCGCCGCACGTGTGCGTTCGTTTCTTGTAGGTCGTTAACGTAATGTTCTCTCCAGTCGCTTAGAAATCAATTCAGTTAGTGGAAAAATATAGGGAAAAAGCGGATGACTAACAAGAACTTCTTCTGACAGATGCCCCATTATGGAACGAACAGCCGGCGGGATGGGGATCGATTCTCGGTCGTGTGCAAAGAGAGAGCCGCGTCTTCTACCCGCCGAAGTGCTCTGCACGTAGGCGGACGCGCAGTCGGGAATCCCTGCATAATCGCTCAGTACATTTCAGCGAGGACACTGAACAACTGCATTTCAGTGCAAGCGCTGAAATGAGCATACCCACCCCGCTCCCGACCGCGTCCTCGCGGTCTGGCACCTGAGGTCGGTAGCTCGAGCCTGTGTGGCTGCGGACGCGCTTCGTAACCCTCTACCCCTCTGCCTCCCCTTCCCCCAGGTTTGGGGGAAGGGGAGTATAGCAAATGGCCGGGCTGGATACTCCTCGAACAAAAAAGCAGGCGAAGATCTCAACCTTCGCCTGCTTCTGCTACTCCGCCGCCCGGATCCTCCGGAGCGGCACTACTCCTCTTCTCTCACATCACTTCAAGAGCATTCCCGCAGAAAATACGCGGGATTACTCCTTTCATGCCACACCTATTTGAGGAGCATCCCCGCGAAAAAACACGCGGGATTTCTGATAAAATGACGAAGTCATTTTATCATCAACATTTTCTTGACCGTCATAAACGTCGACGTTTTCATCCCGTCCTCGTTCATTCCTTCGGCGATCACCCGGTAGAAGTACACGCCGGAAGTAAGTCTCTCGCCGTCGAATTGCACTTCCTGAGTGCCGTCGTCCATTGCCTGGTGGTCGACGAGCGTGCTTACTTCCTGGCCAAGAATATTGTAGACCTTCACCGTGACCATCGCCGGCTCGGGCAGGTCGAAGCGAATTGTCGTCGTCGGGTTGAACGGATTCGGGAAGTTCTGGTACACATGATACACCACGGGCGATTCGTTCGCGTACGCATCGTTACCCAGAATAGGCACGATCCGGGCGGGGAGCAGATGCGGATCACGATGGAGATAGCTCACATCCCCGAGTCCCTTCACTCCAGTCAATCGGAGCGTATCGGCGAACTTGACCGTGTCCATGGGACCTTCGAACGCACTATTGACTTTCGCGATGACCGAGTCGAGGGTAACAAACGCGTCCGCGTTTGCAAAGTGACGCATCTTCACCGTCGTCGGCTTTCCTGCCCTCAGATATATCGAGTCAACGAGATAGCCCGATATGAGAGAGTCACCGTACGCGGCGATTTCACCTAACGTCATACCGTCGAGCGAAGTGCTCATACCATCGTCGTATACGAGCTCACCGAATCCCACCGGTGTGACGTTGAGCTCACTGGCAACGATATTCAGTTTTAACGCGACCATATCGGCGAAGAGAGTGTTGTTCTGTTTGCTCGGTGGAAGCGTGCCCTGCTCTCTTGTGATCGGACGGTTGGATTGGGAACTACATCCCGACGTATAGAAATCGAATGGCCGGGGCGTGCACGAGTGCACGCCGCTTCTGTCCTTGAGTGATTTCAACACGTCGGTATACCTCTTCAGCCGGACCCATCCGAAGTACTTCGCGCTGTCCGACCGATTTCGCCCCACCAATAAACCGTTTGTGAGAGTGAAGCCGCCGTAGGCATAGGATTCATAGAGCACATTGATGTTGTTCGGCATCGGAAGCTGGAGCGCATTTACCAGGAATCGTGCGTTCCTGTTGTCCAGACTCGACCTTGCCGCTCCCCTCATCCAGTAGAACCGTACAATTGCCTCGAGTTTACTCCGAACACCCCAGCCGTACACCTTTACAGTATCGCCGTGTCTTACCGAATCCGCGAATGTGACGAACCATTTCTGCATTGCGCGGTCGCTCGCCGCAGCACTTGCCGGAGCGGGTACAATGACGAATGGGTGTCCGACGTCGATCCCGGTACTGAACTCGATGTACAATCCATCCGCCGATGTTGCGTCATTCACCATCTGAGCATTGAAATACACTTTGTCGGGTTTTTGCAGAACATACTTATCAGCTTTGCCCAGATTATCCGTTTGATTTGTCAGATTGAGCGCAGAGATGGAACGGTACCTTGCCGAATCAATAATGGCATGCACGACTGCATTCGAAGTCGATGGTGTATAGTCGTTCGTGCCGCTGTACTCAGCCGTGATCGTATGCGACCCCGGCGAAAGAGTCGTAACCGCCATCAAAGCGATTCCATTGACGTCGATGGCCGTGGGATTTCCAAGGTCGGAAGCGTTGTCTTTGAATTGCACCGTGCCTCCGTCTGGAGCCGTATGGCTGCTAACGGAGTCTACAAATGTGACGGTATCACCCGTGAGAGAAGTACTCGAAGACTGGACCAATACACTCGAAGTCGGCTTCGGATTCACCAGTTCGACAAGTGTATCCGAAACGCTCCCCGTAAAGTTGGATGTTCCGCTATAGAGGGCTCTTATGAAATGCGGCCCTCGAAGCAACCCTGGCGCGCTGATTGTCGCGACACCGGTTGAGTCAATCGGTACGGCCACACCAAGACTGACATTGCCGTCTTTGAAGACAACCGATCCACCGACCGGTGACCCCGTAACGCTGTCTCTGAACGTCACCGATTGCCCGAATATCAATGGATTGAGTGATGATGTCAGGATATTTGACGTGGGTTTCTTCCAAACCACCTGCACCACGACATTCGAGGTGTTCGACGACCGGCTGCTTGTTCCGCTGTAGATGGCGGTGATATTGTGTGGAGCGACATTCAGCAGAGATGCTGTCAGCACGGCAACGCCATTGGCGTTGATCGAATCGGGCGATCCCAGGTTGTTATTTCCATCCTTGAACTGCACAGTACCGCTGTCGGGTGAACCGGTCACGCTATCCGTCAGCATCACGGCCTGGCCGTAGATGGAAGGGTTGAGTGCGGATGAGAGTATTCCGGTCGTCGCAATTTTGTTGACAACTTGTGACAACGTGTTTGACCGACTGGTGTCGAAGTTATTTGTCCCACCGTAGTATGCCTGTACGGAGTGTGTACCTACCGTCAAATTCGTAATTATCTTGATCGCCACACCGCTTCCGTTGATCGCCACCGAATCGCCGGATGCTGTACCGTCAACCTTGAACAAGACTTTTCCCCCGTCCGGAATGGACCCGGCAACGCTATCTTTGAAAGTTACCGGCTGTCCGTAGGTAGACGTGCTCAACGAGGAGGTCAAGAGACTCGTCGTCGGTTTCTTGTTCACCGTTTGCCCAAGCGTCGTACTATCACTTTTGAAGTTACTGTCGCCACCGTACACTGCTTTGACTGTGTGCGATCCCGCAGTCAGCGTCGACACGCTTACCAGTGCGCTGTCGCCAGTCAACGAAACATTGCCCAGTGATGTCGCACTATCGTAGAATGTCACACTCCCGGTCGGTGTGTGGCTTGCATTCGTGACATGCGCTGTAAATGTCACACTTTGTTCAAAGGTCGATGGATTGAGGCTTGACCTCAACGTTACAGTCGGTGAAGCCTTGTTCACAGTGAAGGTCTGGCTATTCGACGCACCGCCACCGCCTGCATTGAAAACAGTGATGGGGAAAGATCCTGCCGAAGTAAGATCACTCGCGAGAATTGTTGCCGACAAGTTGGTCTCATTGACAAAAGTCGTTGTTCTGTTGCCGCCGTTGAACAGAACGGTTGATTGTCCTCTGACAAAATTCGTTCCGTTGACCGTCAATGTAAACTGTGCATCGTCCAAAGTCTTGCTCGTCGGATTGATGCTTGTCGTGGTGGGCAGCGGCGTATTCCCCAAAACATTACTTCCATCCGCTCCAGTCCATTTCGAGAAACCATTGAATCCGGTTTGTGAAATTGTGTGCCCGGTAGTATCGACTGACCCTGCTTCGTAAGTCCACGTCGACCCGTTATCGGTCGATTTGAAAAGTTGCAGCGTGGTCGGGTCTTCTCCGGCCAACTCGGTGTTATCGTAGTGATAGACTAAATTCGCATTCAAGCCCGTGTTTGTCGAGGGCGTAATATCAAAGGACCTCTTGATGGATTTCGTCCCGCCCATCCCCGATAATTGCGTTCCGGTCTGGCGGGTGACCGTTGTGCTGCCGGGAGCGGCACCCGCGGCGTTGATTTCAACACCGAGCCCGCCGAAGCTGTTGTTGACGGATTGCAATACCGTTCTCGTCGTCCTGACATTCCCCACCACGCCTTTTCCCGTACTCTCGGAGAGTGTTCCGGCAGACCCCAGAAGAACCGTGTCCGCGCCCGTCGTCAGGCTTCCGTCAGCTATCGTCAGTGTACCGTTCACATTCTCGTTTGTCAGGAGGCTCACGCCCGCCGCGTTGCCGACGGTCAAGTTGTTAAAAGTCGAGCCGCTCATTGTCTGGGGAGAGGAACCATTCAACGTGACCGTGCCGCTGCCTGGAGAAAATGTCGCGCTGTTCGCCCAGTTTCCACCGACAGTGATATTCTTGCCGTTCGCATCAAGGAAACCGCCGGAGTTCGTGAGATTTCCTGCAACCGACAAATCGCTTGTCACGAGATGCAGACTATCCGTTCCGGAGTGCGTCAAGTTGTTGAAACTCGAGCTTCCACCATTCACCGAATGGGTGCTACTGCTGCCGTTGAAATTTACCGTCGAAGTAGCCGCGGTGAAGATAGCGCCGTTTGTGAAGTTGCCTGCTACATTGTGTGTATACGTTGAAGCATTGAAAGTAGTACCGGCGCCCAATGTAACATCCCCGCCTACTGTCAAAGCATCACCCGCAGTAGCCGAAGCCGTGCCTCCAAGAGTGAAATTCCCTGAGATGTTCACGGCAGTACCAGGCATGGTTTTGGTCCCAGTGCCGCTGAGGATAAGGTTATCGTAGCCTGGAGTCAGTCCGTTTGGATTCAATACTGTCTGACTTCCACCATTATACTCGACGGTATTATTCGCTAGCTGCGCTGCACGCCACGTTCCATTATTGGTGACCGTCCCGCCAATCCGCATCGTACCACCGCTTCCCAACAACAACGCTGCACCGGAATTAATCGTCACATTGTAGAAATCCGTTGCACCGGATATGGTGGCTGCTGCGTTAGTGAAAATCACCGTGCTTGTGCTGGGATTAAATGTACCCCCGTTGTTACTCCACGCGCCGCTACCACCAGAGATGGTAACGGTGGAGGTTGCCGTTGCGTTCAAAATTCCGCCACTATTGATTGTCAGTCTTCCGACTGCAAGAGCGCCAATGGGCATTGTCGGCTCATAGGTGGTTCCCGAAGCATCAGGAATTACGACATCGACCAAGTCTGATGGAACACCGCTTGGAGTCCAGTTACCCGCGTTCACCCATGTTGTACTAGTTGAGCCATTCCATGTAGCGTTTGTGAGTTTAGAATCACCAAATGTATTGGTCAGTTGGCCAAAGCTTGAGGGAATTTGAGCTACATCGACGCCTGACATTCCAACCCAGTTGTTCGTCGTGTCATAATTTGACCTGCCAAATTCCATCTCCGTTCCCGGTGTAAAAGGATAAGGGCAGCCCCATAAAACCAGTTTACTTTCTGTATTCCCATTAAGTTCGGCATCAAGGTAGTGCGTGGTTGTAGTCGCAAAGCTGCCGCTTGCTCCGCTTTGGATCATCTCGAAAGTCCTTTTGACAGCACCCGTTTTCCACGATGGCGCCGAGCCGATGGTGATTCTTGCGCTCATTTCAGTCGGTAGTGTTCCCACATTCCGAAAGTTAATTGTGGAGTACTGATTCCCAAATGTATATGTAGTGCCCGCAACCAGGGTTGTCCGTTTCACAATCCCGGTCACGTCTCCTGCCCCAACGGTAGTCGCTGACGCGCCCATGGTCAATACATTAGGGTCTATTACTGCCAGGTTGCCGCTGGTAAGTGTGAGAGTACCACTGACCGTCAGGTTGGAATTGAGGGATATGCCATTGCCATTGTTGACCGTCAGGTTATTGAAGGTCAATGAGAATGCGCCACCGATAGACTGAGGACTTCCTCCGTTCAATGTGACCGTGCTTGCCGAGGCCGTAAAAGCAGCCGCGCCAGAGTTGTTCGTCCAGTTTCCCGCAAGGTTGATTGCGGTCGCCGTACCGGCCGCAAAAGTTCCGGCCGTTAATGTCAGACCTGTATTTATCGTCAATGTCGTGGTACTTCCTCCAACGCTCAGTGTCTGGCCTGTCTTGTTCACTACCAGGTTGTTGAACGTCTGCGTCACCGCCGTACCGTTGATCCCTTGCCCCGCCGTCGTGCTATTGAACGTCACCGTATTCGCACCGGGCGTGAACGTGACTCCGTTGTTCGTCCAGTCCCCGCTGATATTGATGTTCGTCCCCGCCGTCAATGTCCCGGCCGTCCCCGTGAACGAAGCCGCAATCCCCAGCGTTGCCGGCGGCGTAAAGTTCCCCTGCGTCATCGTCAGGTTGTTCACATTCACCGTCGTCGTACTGCCTGCCGTGTTCAGCAGCGTCCCCGACGTCTTGTTGATCACCACATCCTTGTACGTCTCCGTCACCAACGTCCCAAGAATCTGTTGTGCACCTGCTCCATTGAACGTCACTGTTCCTGTTCCGGGCGTGAAGATGGTCCCTGTTGCTGCCGACCAGTTGCCGCCAACGTTTATCGCCGCCCCCGCAGTGAGCGTCCCGGCGGTCAGCGTTAATGCTCCGGCTACGCTCAGAGTGGCCGGCGCTGTGAAACTGCCGGCCGTCAATGTAAATCCTGCGTTTACCGTCAATGTCGTGGTACTTCCACCAACACTCAGTGTCTGGCCTGTCTTGTTCACTACCAGGTTGTTGAACGTCTGCGTCACCGCCGTACCGTTGATCCCTTGAGCCGCCGTCGTGCTATTGAATGTCACCGTATTGGCTCCGGGCGTGAACGTGACTCCGTTGTTCGTCCAGTCCCCGCTGATATTGATGTTCGTCCCTGCTGTCAATGTCCCCGCCGTCCCCGTGAACGAAGCCGCAATGCCCAGCGTGGCCGGCGGCGTAAAGTTCCCCTGCGTCATCGTCAGGTTGTTCACATTCACCGTCGTCGTACTGCCTGCCGTGTTCAGCAGCGTCCCCGACGTCTTGTTAAGCACCACGTCGTAGTATGTCTTCGTCACCAGCGTCCCAAGGATCTGCTGAGCCCCCGTCCCGTTGAACGTCACTACCCCGGACCGCGGCGTGAATACGCTGCCGGTCACCGCATTCCAGTTCCCCCCAAGATTGATCCCAAAATTGCTCGCGCTCACATCCAGCGTGTTCAGGTTGTTCAGCGTCAGATTGCCGTTGATTGTCACCGCCGCTCCCAGAGTCTTCGTCACCGCCGCCGTCGCCGCCAACGTTAGGTTCCCGTACGCCGGAACTCCCGAAATCGTCTGCGCTACATTCGAATTGTACGTCACCGTGCTCGTCGCGCTCAATGTGATGTTCGCGTTCGTGAAATTAGTCGGAAATGCCGTCGCAGTCGCTACCGTCCCCAGCGTCAATCCTGTTCCCGCTGCCATCGTCATCGTCCCCGTCGCGTTCCCCGTGATCTGGAATCCTCCGTCCGCCATCGTGTTGTTCGCATTGACCGTCAGGTTCCCGTTGACCGTCGCCGCTGCCCCCAGTGTCTTCGTCACCGCAGCCGTCGCTGCCAACGTCAGGTTCCAGTACGTCGGAACTCCGGAGATCGTCTGCGCTACATTCGAATTGTACGTCACCGTGCTTGTCGCGCTCAACGCGATATTCGCATTCGTGAAATTCGTCGGAAATGCCGTCGCCGTCGCCGCCGTCCCCAGCGTCAATCCCGTCCCCGCCGCCATCGTCATCGTCCCTGCCGCATTCCCCGTGATCTGGAAGCCTCCGTCGGCTAGCGTCCCGTTGTTCACCGTAACGTTGCCGGTCACCGTCTCCGCATGGCCAAGAGTCACTCCCACGTTGTTCGAAAGCGTCAGATTGTTAAAACTCGTCGACTGGGTCCCGCCCAGTGTCTGTACCGCTATGCCGTTAAACGCAACCGTCCCTGCCCTCGCCGTAAAAGCAGCCGCGGCAGAGTTATTCGTCCAGTTCCCTGCGATGTTCACCGCAAAGTTACTCGCGCTCACATCAAGCGTGTTGTTCGCACCGATTGTCAACGCCCCGGCTATCGTCGTCGCTGCCCCAAATGTCTTCGTTACGGCTGCCGTTGCCGCCAGCGTCAGGTTCCCGTACGTCGGCACTCCGGAAATCGTCTGCGCTACGTTCGAATTGTACGTCACCGTGCTCGTCGCGCTCAACGCGATGTTCGCGTTCGTGAAATTTATCGGAAACGCCGTCGCTGTCGCCGCAACGCCGAGCGTCAATCCTGTCCCCGCAGCCATCGTCATCGTCCCCGCCGCGTTCCCCGTGACCTGGAACCCTCCGTCTATAAACGTGCCGGTATTGACCGTCAGATTCCCGTTCACGGTGATCGCCCGTCCCAACGTTACGCTAACGCTGTTGGCTATGGTCAGATTGTTGAACGTGGATGAGGATGTACCGCCAAGCGTTTGGGCGACGGTCCCATTCAGCGTCACCGTGTTCGTGCCAGTACTGTACGTTCCCGAATTCGTCCAATTCCCTTTTACCTGAATATTGATATTATTCGTGCCAGCATCGAGGGTTCCCGAAGTTACGGTTAAGGCACCCGAGACGACCAGAGGATTATCCCGCAAGAGGGCAACGACAGCCGCAGCACCGTTTACCACTGTGAAGTTGAATACGGGGATAGTACTGCTTACGGAGATCGTCTTTGCAACTGCTCCGGTAGTTATCTGGAGAAGCCCGCCGGTTATCGAGCCGCTTCCGGGGTTGATATTCACATCGGCAAGCGTCGTATTCGCGTTGGGACTGTTCACGCTGACCGTTCCGTTCGTCATGTTGAACGTCGAACCGGTAATCTGGAAGATAGAATTGGCGGAAGTATTCACTGTGCCGCCTGCCGGGATGGTCAGAACGCCGCCGCTAATTGTTAAAGTTCCTCCGGTTGTATCGGCTTGCAACCGTCCGTTGACATTGACCGCACCACCCGACATCGAAACAGTGCCGGTGACTCCGATCTTGAGCGCATTATTCGTCGATGATGAAACATTCAAAGTTCCCAGAACGACGGTAAGGTCGCCTTCGACAACTAGATCCCCCAGGTTGCCCCAATTCGAAGTACAGGCGGCATTCAAGAAATATCCCGCCGTCGCCGGAAGTGTGATGTTTCCGCCGAACGGTGTAATGGTCGACGCACTCGAGAGCTTAAAGGTTCCGTTGTTCAAGGTGAGAGTGGGACTTGCGGTGGCAGCCAGCATCGTAATGACGGACTTCACTTCCAGGATGTTCGACTTGCTTGCACCCAGGTTAACTGTAATCTGGTCAAATGAATACGTAGCACCGGCGCCATTGACGACCTGGTTGCCGTTCTTGTTGAATGTCCAGTCACAAACGCGCGTTGCAACGACACGCATGTTGAGAGTCCCATTATTGGTCAGCGTATCTCCGCTGAACGACAAAGAATGAGTTGTGATGCCGGCAGGACCGGAAGTAAACTGAGCACCCACCGCGATAAAAATGCTGCCCGTCACGGTGTCGGTACGATTCGTGGTTCCGAAGACAAGAGTTCCTGAAACTCCTCCCCCGAGTGTTAATTTTGAAATTTGAAAATTCGCGTCGATCGTTACCGTGTGCGAATCCCGGATGAGGACTGTGTCATTCGCGTGATTTCCGGGCGTCGTCGCTGAGGCATTCCACGTACTGCCGCCGTCAGTTGAGATTTGCCATGTTCCGGGCGCAGACCAATTTCCCGTCCCATTGCTTCGGTACTGATCGGCATAGCCGAAGCAAATGAAGGAAAACGTAAAGAACGCGATGTAGAGCGAAACGTGAACAGAGTTGCTCAAGATAATCCCCATCCGACATTCAAAGAATCCCCGGCATGTCCTCGATGAGGGAAACACACCAAGGCAAGAGAAGAGAGACTCCGTGAGGTTTTCGACGAAATGACCGAGAAGCACGGTTCAGTTGATGAAAAATTCATACTATGCTCAAACTCAATTCAAGCGGTTTCGTTTTTGAGTATAAAACATAATAATTCCTTGATTGAAAATCAATGCCCTTGAACACAATTAACGCACTTTTACAACCAGTGACCCCGGATCATGTTGCAAGAGATTTTGACATTATGGCACAATATTCGCGCCATAATGTCTCAAAGTAGATGTTTGTGTAGGCTGTCCTTTGAAGTACTGATTCCCGGCGGAGAGCCGGGTGTTATTGGGCAATAAGAAATCCGCACATCGACAAAATGCCCGGCATCCAGAAGGCTCACATGAAGTGAGAGGTAGTATTTACTTCAAGAGAGTATTTTTTTTCACGTCGACCATGAGACTTCCGTCTGCAGTTGCCATGTTCGGAAGAGCCTCGACGCGTTTGACGTTTTTCTCGTAATCTCGGACCTTTGATTTGGGTTGCCTAAATTCTGAGGCAATGACTCCTTTTTCAAACCCGTTCGGTCACCTTTCTTAAAGGGCATCGCTCAAACTCGTTTCGCCATTGCTTTCGAGCGGCATTATTCGTATATTTTTTCCGCGTAAGATGGAAATCGCTGAAGTGGCGGAACTGGCAGACGCGCTGGACTCAAAATCCAGTCCGGCTTAACCCGGGTGAGGGTTCAACTCCCTCCTTCAGCACTGTATAGCCAGTTTTTCTCCGGCTCCTTCCTTTGCAACTTTCCATTGCAACAAAATTGCAACAAGCTAGCCAGGAAAGGACAACTTATGTTCCTCAACAAGCGTTCAAACGAGTATTACTACGTCGACTTCCGTGCCGTCGGATAGGGCATCACGCGATCACGGAAATGTCAAATTATGGACCATCAATTACGGCTTGAAGTAATAATGTCAGTCGTGAAAATCAACAACTCACGCTGGAAACTCGCAATCGCGCCTGCCAGGCCTCGTCTGGCATTCACGCAAGGCGGGTATCTATTTTAGGTGAAGTCCGGAAAGGATTTTTTCTGCCTGTCCGTTGGTGGGGTCGATGGCAAGAAGACTCATCGCTTCGCGGTACGCGTTTGATGAATCACCGCAGGCTGCATACGCCTCTGCAAGGCGTTGCATAACATCCACGTTCCATTTGCTGCGGCGATCACCTCCCGCATCAGCATCGGCTTTCAGCGCACATCGATAGAAAATAACTGCACTATCGGCGCTCCCTCCCTCCTTGAACAACGTCCCGAGACGTTCATATACAAACTTGTTGGCTGACAACGCCAGTGCCCGACGATAGAATCCCTCCGCCGCAATTCTGTGATTCATATTCATATTCACGTCACCGGCGAGCATAAGCGGGCGAAAATCGAATCCGAGCACTTTCGCTATCGCGAGGTATTCCCGCGCCGCATCCTCGTACCGTTGCTCTTTGTTGTACAACTCGGCAAGCTGGTAGTGGGCTTGTTCCCAGGTGACCTCCTCACGGAGGTATTTCAAGGCAAGCCTACCTTCGTCTGTAGTTGGAATGTATCGCGTGGAATCCGGTTCCTTGAATGGCCAGTGATGCATGAGAATGTCAATGCGCAGAAAAGACGTTTCAAAATCAAATACTGTCATCAACGACTGCGACTTGTACAGTTCATCCGGCAGGGCGGGTCGCCATTCTGCCTTCGGTCGGATACAATCATTTTCCTGCATGATTCGCGCATATTCCTTCGACATCAAGAAATACCCGTCAAGGTTGGGGTGAACATGCTCCAGGATCAGCGAGTATCCGACGAGAGAATCTTTAGAGTTCTGCTCGAAAAGGTGCACCATGTCGGCAAGCATGATATGTTTTTCACGCGCGACCGTGCGGATGACCTCGTTGAACTCATCGGTGGCACGAAATCGAAGCTGGTCGAAGTCCCGTGCCCTCGCAAAATGCTGTTTTGCCTCCGCCGTCCTCCCCAGCTCCGCAAGGCATACTCCAAGATCGTACTGGAGGTCAGCTCTCGCGCTGTCGATTAATGCCGCCGATGTGTAGTTTTGCAATGCATCCTTGAATTGATTCCGCCCCCTCATCGCATCGGCTTGACGGACAAATGCAATCCAGCGAGCCCTCTGTTCCTCCCCGGTAGAAGGTGAAAACTGCGCAATGAACGGCGGCCAGTCCAGCAGATTGCTGACTACGGTGCTGAGCATCACTGGCACGCCGCGGGACGAGGCAATCCCCACAACTTCTGAAAGATTCGCTTCAAAAATGTCTTTCGCGTCAAAATACAATTCGCTGTGAAAAGGGATTGACTTCTCACGCGCTGCAAGCTCGAAGAACGTTGCCGATGGAATCGCGGCAGCATCTTTTCGAAACAGCGAAATAACATCGTCAATCGTATGCCGGATCAACTGGAAGACTCTCCACCGATCGAGCGCAAGGTAGGCTTTAATGAAAGCACGTTTTCGGCCGAGATACTCTTGCGACGCAACACCGAGCGAACCATAGAACTCATTATGACCGACATAAACGATGACAAGGTCCGGTTGGTACTTGACTACTTCCTTGACGAGGTCGAGCACAGAATAACTGTTCGCCGCCGTAATACCGAGGTTGACGATCTCGATCTTTCGATTGGGGAAGATCGACATGAGGCGGTCGGCCAGCATGCGATGGACAGCCCCGTTGTACTCGTACGGGTATCCCTGTATCGTTGATTCGCCCAAACAAAAGATCCGGTATGTCGCCGGCGACTTCACATACTCGAACGTGCAATCGTAAACCCCCGGGGCGAGCATTGACTGGTGAGGAAAATACCGGCGGGCGAGCAAACGATTGATCACGTAGTATTTTTTCCCATTGAACTCCTGAACAGATGCAAAATCGGTCTCGCTCCCGTAGCCTGCAAACCGTAAAACAACCTCCAGTACCGTCAGGAATACTACGGGAATGGAGAGAGTAAGAACCCAAAGTAGCCGCTTGTCGATGTCAGCCATCGCTGGTTGTGAGAATGTTCGCCGTTAAGAGCAGCCGTACACTGCCGGAAATCTTCAGTGAACTTATGAAAAAGTGGGAGGATTTCCAAACCTGGTTGTGGGTTCTCCGCCACAGGCGGATGCGCCTCCGGCGCAAATTCCCACGTTCAGCACAAGATTTGAGATATTCGTTCGACAAAGGCACGATGGGCAGGATCTCCTTTTATGCATCTCCCCTAACAACAGAAAAGCCAGTCCCGTTTACCAGAACTGGCCTTTCTGAGACCAACCTGAAGTATCTATCGGGACTTCTGGCTGTACCAGCCGGGGATGGGCACGTTCGTCACGTAGAATGACTGGGACGAGCTTTCGGTATTCGGGTCAACAAGAAGGTCATTTGCGTATCGAGCCAGAGACCACCATTCCGGGATATACCCTGCCGCTTTGTTGTTCGGAAACGAAGGCGCCTTATATGTGTAGTAGTCCTTGCCCTGGAGCGTTCCATAATAGACAGTAAAACCGTTGCTATTAGTCACCATGAGTCCCGGAATGAAGAACGATTTCGCCAGATTTTGAAGGTCCTTGGCGTTCGTCTGGAAATTCCCATATCTTACGATATCGATGTCCTGAACGTACGTGTTGGCTGTATCGTAGAGAATGTGGATGGTGCGGTTCACAAAGTCGTAGGTCGTTTGCACGCTCGAGAAATACTTCAACAACCTGATTTCACCCCGCGGCAGAAGGGACCACAGAACGAATCCACTACCCGTGGCATCACTATAATTACCGGTAGATACGTTCGCAACCTGGGTGCTTCCCGGCCCCAGGGTGAAATGATCTTGGAATTTTCCGCTATCGCTATCGATAATCACAAACCCGCCAGGGTTGATCGGACCGAGGGTGTCCTGGCCCACAGCGGACACCTGACCCGGATTATAGGAGACGTAACCTGTGTCGATGCTCGTAATGAAATCGTAGTTCGGATTGACGCCGGGGTTGTAGTTCGAGAAAGGATCATAGAAAACATGCCTCCGTTGGGCGTACATCAGGAGAGCATACGTGTAGGAGACCTTATGAAGCGAGGTAATCGGATAAAAATACGCACCATAGAGATTTGCCGTCGTGCCGCTTGCCTGGAGTGTCCAGCTTTCCCCGCCGTTGAGAGTGTAAATGATAGTTCCGTTGTCGCCGAAAGCCCATCCACGTAGACAGATCGGAA
>Ga0209777_10003427_pt1 | contig 19693 bp, 21 predicted proteins | sample FrelakmetHBP12HB_FD_187147 | JGI IMG/M metagenome (GOLD analysis project Ga0209777, IMG submission 187147) | Freshwater lake sediment microbial communities from the University of Notre Dame, USA, for methane emissions studies -HBP12 HB (SPAdes)... | ecosystem: Environmental > Aquatic >...
GCAGCGGGCCGGGGAGGACTCGGTGCGGTCATGGGGGCCAAAGGCTTGAAGGCCATAATCGTGGATCAACGGGGAAACAGTCCCGACGCCCTCGCCGATCCGGAGACCTTCAAGGAAGCGGCCAAGGTCTTGGCCAAAGCGATCAAAGACCATCCTTTTAGCGGCCAGCTCCTGCCGAACCTGGGGACGGCTGGAATGGTTGCTCCGGTTAATGCCATGGGCGCCTTCCCCAGTTATAATGCCACTAAAGGGGTTATGGAAGGCTGGGAAAAGATCAGTGGAGAAACCATGACCCGGATTATCAAGGAACGGGGCGGAAATCCAAGCCATATGGGTTGTGCCCAATGTATCGTCCACTGCTCTAATGTGTATGTAGATAAACAAGGCAAATATATGACTTCCTCATTGGAATACGAAACCATCTGGTCCATGGGCGGCATGACCGGAATAGACGACCTCGATACTATTGCCCGCCTGGATTTTCTCTGCGATGACCTTGGACTGGATACCATGAGCACCGGCGTAGCCCTTGCCGTGGCTATGGATGCGGGATACAAAAAATTTGGTGACGGCCAGGCCGCCCTTCAAATGCTGGAAGAGATTGCCCAGGGTACGGAGTTGGGTAAGGTCCTGGGAAACGGCCCGGCTGCAGTGGGAAAACACTTCAATCATCACCGGGTCCCGGTAGTCAAAGGTCAGAGTATTGCCGCCTATGATCCGAGGGCCATGCAAGGGAACGGCGTTACCTATGCCACCTCACCCATGGGAGCCGATCATACAGCCGGGAATATAGTCGGCCAATATATGGCCAAACGACTCGATCCTCTGAAGCCCGAAGGCCAAGTTGAGGCCTCGCGAAACGCTCAGATTGCCATGGCTGCTGTGGATTGTACCGGTCTTTGCCTCATGGCAAGTGTTGTCGTAACCACGCCGGAGGGAGGGGAAGCCTTTCTAAAAGCCATGAATGCTAAATTCGGCAGCCAGCTTGGGCCTGAGGCCATTCCCCAAATGGGGATCCGTGTTTTGCAGGCCGAGAGAGAATTTAATCGAAAGGCCGGTTTCACTAACAAGGATGATCGGCTTCCGGAATTTTTCTATAAGGAACCGTTGCCTCCGCACAATACCGTGTTCGTGGTCCCCGATGAGGATATGGACAGCACCTTCAACTTCTAAGAAAAAGGGTCCAAGCGGTCAAGGGGCGAATTATCAAAGGTATAAGGCCCAAGGTGCAAGGCACAAAGGGAAACAAAAGTTTTAACCCTGAACCAATGCCGACAAGGTTAGGACGGGGTGCCTTACACCTTAAGCCATTGGGTTGAGCTCTTGAATCCTGGACCCCTGAACCTTTGTTTTCAACAATGAAAATCAACGTAAAATTATTTGGGACCTTGAGCCAGCGTTTTCCAGATTACCATCCCGATCAGGGTCTTGATGTGGAAATTCCTGAAGGGTTGAAGGTCTCCGACCTCTTGGCCCTTCTGAAAATTTCCCCTTTGCAAGGGAAGGCGGTAGTGAGAGAAGGCCGCTTTTTATCAGGAGAGGAAGAACTGATGGATGGGTCGGTCATCCAAATTTTTCAAGCCCTGCAGGAGGGATAATGGCCTTTCAGGAAGGCGCCAAACAGACGATGAATTCATCAACAGATGTCTGCCATTTCCCAACGGGTATAGCCGCATTCCTCAACCATGCGGAAATCGATCCTTATTGAAAAGAGGTTAGAGAAAAAAATGAAGAGAGGATGTTCCGATGCCCAAGCAAAAGGTTATTGGGATTGAAATATATTATGAAATTCATGGCGAGGGAGATCCACTGGTCTTGATTATGGGCCTGCGGCGAAACGTGGAATGGTGGTATCGCCAACTTCCAGCCCTGTCCGCCCATTTTAAAGTTCTGGTTTTTGATAATCGGGGGGCCGGTCGCTCAGAAAAGCCGGCCATGGAGTACTCGATCCGTCTCTTTGCGGACGATACTGCCCAGTTGATGAAGTCCCTGGAGATTCAAAACGCTCACGTGCTCGGCGTTTCCATGGGAGGATATATCGCCCAGGAACTGGCGATTAACTATCCCCGGATGGTCAGGAGTCTTATTTTGGGATGTACCAGCCCAGGAGGGGAAAAGGCAGTGCCCATGAGCCCGGAGCGATTGAAAAAATTCACAGCCAACGAAGGGCTTTCCCCGGAAGAGATTCTTAAAAAAGATATGGATATCCTATTTTCAGACAGGTTTATCCACGGAAACCCGGAAACGATCCGGGAATTCATCGAGATTTCCATGCGCTACTACCAGCCCGCTGATGCTTTTCAACGGCAGCTCGAGGCTTGTTTGCGTCACGATGCCGGAGATCGTCTGGCCCACATCAAAGTGCCAACAATGATCATAGCCGGAGATGATGACTCTTTAGTCCCTTCGGAAAATTCATCGATCTTAAAAGAGTTGATGCCAAGGGCGGAGCTCTATTTTCTTCCGGGATTAAGGCATTGCTTTTTTATTGAAGAGAGCGAGAAGTTCAATCATAAATTGATTGATTTTTTAAAATCCGTCGGGTAAAACAGCCCCTGCCTGGGGATGATCTCCTATTAGGAACGACATAAGGAGGATAGAAATGAATGTGTCCGTTGGACAGTTTACCGAAGAACAGGTGCTGTCACTGGCAAGAAAAGCTTATCGTGAAGGCACGGCCACATTCGAAATGGTACCCCATTCATGTGCCCTCATTGTTATAGACATGCAGGACGAGTTTGTTAAAACAGGATGGAGTCCATTTTGGGTGCCCGAAGCAACTCGGCAAGTTCCAAAAATAAAACGTCTGATCGAGCATTGTCGTCAGATCAAGGTCCCTGTCATCTACACCGTATTTTCTAAAACACATGAATACTTGGATCGTCCCTCCAGCCTTGCATCAATGCCGATCCGCTACGCTGATTTGGGTATTGATCAATCTGAATTTTTTATCGAAGGTAATGTGTGGGGCGAATTAAAGCCAAGACAAAACGAGATCGTTATCCACAAGTCTTCCTATGGGGCCTTTTATGACACTCCGCTTGAAACGATACTCAAGAATCTTCAGAAAGATACTGTAATTGTCTGCGGAACATTAACTAATTTTTGCTGCGGTGCCACGGCCAGACAGGCTTACGAGCGAGGGTTCAAGGTAATCTTCGGTAGCGATATTAATTCTACAAACGCCCCCGAGATGCAGGAACCTGAATTGATGACCCTTCGTAAAGGTTTCGCCAGGGTTCTTCCTGTGGAAGAGATCATTCAAAATCTGGGAGGCTAACAAACTGTTCCAGCGAAGGGAAAGGGGATCAGATTCATTTCCTCGTTTTTGTCAAAATAAATATGGGAAGTGTCCCTTTATTTTTTAATTTTTGAAAAGGAGCAATTATGTCTATTCGTATTGTCAGGCTTGGATCACCTAGGAAAGCAGGTGAAGGGCTTCGTCTTGGCACGGTTCGCCGGCCTCCTCGGGGTGTTCCGAAGACAGAATACGCCCAGAGGGACTTCTATGATGTCTGGCTTCCCAATCTGTCTCCCAGTCAGGAGCTTTTGAAGGAAGGAAAAACGTCATCTGATGATCAATCGTGGTCTGTCTTTAGCAAGAAGTTTCGTGCTGAGATGAATGAATCAGCGGCAAGTAGAGTTTTAGACCTGCTGGCTGCGCTTTCCCATCAGACCAATATGTCCCTGGGCTGCTACTGCGAAGTTGAAAATAAATGTCACCGGTCTATTCTTAGGGAACTGCTTAAGGAACGAGGGGCTGATTTGATTTAGTAGCATTAGATCAGGTCTTTTATTATGGTATTAGTAAAATATCAAGACAAAAGACCTGACCCTAATGTATTCTCCAACCGCTCCTGCCATCCGTGTCATAGTTTATTTAAATCAATATTTTTATACCATGTCAAGAAATAAGTATGATGTCCCCTGTTAAAGATTAAATAACAAAGAACAACACGCTGAGCAGGGTAATGGCCCACATGGCCAATCTTATCTTTTTTATTTTTCCCGATAGTATCATCAATACCGTAAAAGATATGAAACCCAGGGCCAGTCCGGAGCTGATACTGTAAGTGAGGGCGATCATGATGATGATGATAAAGGCCGGGAAGGCTTCTTCCGTGACCTCAAAATTGATGTTGATTATTTCCTTCATCATGAAAAAACCGACCATGATTAAGGCGGGGGCCGTGGCATAGGCCGGGACTATTCCGATAAGCGGCACCAAAAGCAATCCTAAAAAAAACAGTAGTCCCGTAACAACGGCCGAGATCCCGGTTCTCCCTCCGGCTTCGATTCCAGCCCCTGATTCAATATAGGCTGTGGTCGTTGAAGTACCCAGAACCGCACCGATCATCGTGGCCAGGGCGTCTAAACCGAGAAGCCTATTGATAACGCTCGTATAGTTTTCCCGGTCGGATATCCTGGCCTTATGGGAACAGGCCACCAGAGTTCCCAAGCTGTCAAAGAGATCCATGAACATTAAGGAAAAAATCGCCCCGAAAAAGGCCCATTTCATCGCCCCGAGAATATCCAATTTAAAGGCAATCGGAGTCAGGTTGACATTTACGGCAAAAACCTGTGAAGGCAAACCGATCTTTCCCATTATCAAGGCGATCAGGGTGGAAGTAAATATCCCTATAAGCAAGGAACCTCTTATCTTCATGAATTCAAGCACAACCATGACCAATAAACCGACAAGCCCTATCATGACCGTCGGAGTGAATTTTCCCATCCCCACCAGCGTCACATCATTTTTTACCACCAGACCAAGGTTGACGAGGCCGATGAAGGTAATAAAAATACCGATACCGACGGATATCGCAAAAACAAGCGATTTGGGAATGGCCTCCACCAGTTTTGCCCGTACCCCCGCCAACGTTAGGAGCAGGAATAGTAGCCCTGAGAGAAAAACAATACCGAGTGCAGTCGCCCAAGGTATTTTCTCTCCAAGTACCAATGAATAAGCGAAAAAGGCATTTAATCCCATTCCCGGCGCCATAGCAATAGGGGTATTGGTAAAAAGCCCGACCAGGATGGTGCTGACCCCGCTGGCGATACAGGTAGCGGCGATCAAGGCACTTTTGTTCATTCCGGTAACACCGAGAATCTGTGGATTTACGAAGATGATGTAAGACATGGCCAGGAAGGTAGTTATGCCCGCAATAATTTCCGTTTTGAAATCACTCGTTGAGGCAGAAAATTTCAACACAATAAACCTCCTTCTTAAACCGGTCCAGACCGGCTGGTAAAATCATTCTCCTTCAAATCCGGTTAGGCAGTAGAAATGGTATCCCTTTTCTTTTAATTTATTCTCGCCCCCCACATCAGGGAGATTGACGATAAAGGCCAGTTCAGCGACGGTACCACCGAGCTTTTCGATAAGGGCGGCGGCGGCCAGCGCAGTGCCGCCCGTAGCCAGCAGGTCGTCTACGATGAGGACCTTAGTCCCCTTGTTTATGGCATCTTTATGAATCTCAATCGTATCGGTGCCATATTCAAGTTCATACTCGTGCTTGACTACCTCTGCCGGGAGTTTGCCGACTTTTCGGATCGGCACGAATCCCTTTCCCAGGGTATACGACAAAGCCCCGCCGATTATGAATCCCCTGGCCTCTATTCCGACGATAAGGTCGAAGGTTATATCCCCTTTAATATACCGCTGGGTCAGTTGGTCAATGACCAGTCTGAATCCGACAGGGTCTTTCAGAAGGGTGGTTATATCCCTGAACATGATTCCCTTTTTGGGATGATCCGGTATGGTCCTTATTTTCGATTTAATCGGCATTCTTTTCTTCTCCCTTTATTTTAAACAGATGTCATCATATTCTCTTATTTTCGGGATGGCTTCCAAAAACAGATTGATTACATTGTCCGCATTTTTCTTCATGGTATTCATTATCATCTCCCAGGTCACCGGCTCCTCTTCCTCATGCCAGGTATCGTAATCCGTGGACATGGCGATGACCGCATAATGTATCTTTTTCTCTCTGGCCAGGATGACCTCGGGAACCGTACTCATGTTAATGACATCCGCCTGCCAGCTCCTGAACAGTTGGCTTTCCGCCCTGGTGGAAAACCGCGGTCCTTCTATCGTAATGACCGTTTTGTTTCGGTGATAGGGAACGCCCAACCCCTCGGCGCAGGATGAGAACAAATCGATTAAATGGTTACAGAACGGTTCCGCTAACGGCGTATGAACAACCACATCTTCGTCGAAAAAGGTGGTTTCCCTTTTCCTGGTATGATCGATAAACTGGCCGGGGAACACCAAATGTCCCGGGGCAATTTCTTCTCTAAGTGAGCCGACCGCGGTTGAGGCCAGGATATGGGTACATCCCTGTTCTTTCAAGGCCCAGATATTGGCTCGAAAATTCACCTTACTCGGATAGATGGAATGGTTCTTCCCGTGACGGGCGATGATCACGGTGTCCACCTTTTCAATAGTGCCGCAGGTTAACGCCGACGTCGGCGGACCGTAGGGGGTATCCACGATTCTCTCTCTGGCATTTTTCAAAATCTTCGGATCATCCAGTCCTGATCCGCCGATAATTCCGATCTTGATCATAATCGCTCCTCGAATGATTGAATCTCTTGCCGCTATATCTAATTGGTAGGGTATTGCTTTTGAATGCTGAGAGCATAAAACAGGCAGGAAAAAGGGTCAAGGAAAATTTCTCGATAAGTCCCCATTACCGAAAACCTCATCCCAGGTGGAAGAGGACCTTCTCTTGAAAACCTGGATGGACAGGCACCACAGAATTCCGTTTCAATCCCGCTAAAATTTTCTCCTTAATTATAAAAGCCCTGACCCTATTCCTTTGCGCCTCAAACCCGGGCTTCTATCCACTGATGGATATCTTCCAGCACCGTGTCCTTTTCCGGTTCATTGAGGATCTCGTGGTATAGCCCGTCATATATCTTGAGCTGCTTATCCCTCGATGAGATATGCTCATAGAAGTATTGTGAAGCATCCGGAGTGACGATCTGGTCGCCGCCGCCATGGAGGATCAGGCAGGGGGTATTGATAGCTGCTCGCTCTATCCATAATGTGCCGCGCGCCCTTGAGAAGGGCTTCGCCCAGGAGCTTGGTGGTGAACTCCTTGAGCACCAGGGTATCTTCTGTATAGGCCTTTACCACCTGTTGGTCGCGTGAGACAAGGTTCATAAGGGTATTGGGGATGGGTGAACGAGGCGTAGCGTTGTAATCCAGGGTGGTTTCAAGATCTTTAAGCATGGGCGCGATTATCACTGCGGCGCCGGAAAGCACCTGGCCTAAGAGTCGGTTGGGGTACTTCACTCCGTAGTGGGCGGCGATAAATCCTCCCATGCTGTGGCCGAGCATAATTATCGGGATGCCGTCGTTTTCCTTCCTAGCGATGCTTACGATCTGATCGGCGTCATCAACATAAAGCTGATAATCCTCAACATATCCCCGCTCCCCGCCGGAACGGCCATGGCCGCAGTTATCAAAGCGGTACACGGAATACCCGAAGGAGTTCAGCTTAGAGACCACATAATCATAACGACCACTGTGCTCACACAGCCCGTGGACGATCACCATCACCGCCTTGGGGCGACTCACCAGGCTTGGCGACATCCAGAGGTCAACACCATCGGTCATCTTTACGTTTCTCTGCTGAACTTTTGGTTCCATTGTATTCCTCCTGATTATATCATTATTGAAATCATCTCAGCAAAAAAGGGGACATCCTATTATGACCATGTTCCTCTGCTTGTATCTTATTCGTTAATCAGATTAAACAACTTATTAGCCAGTTTAAGGTCAAGGGACTTTAATATCCTATACTCTTCCAAAGCCGAGTCTCTGTCTTTCAAAACGAGACAGACAAGACCGAGATTAAAATGAGCCTCCACATAACCCGGCTTTATCCTTAAAACCTGCTTAAGGGATTCTGTGGCCTCTCTATGCATACCCAACCCAATATAGTTAATACCGAGAAAATAATGAGCCTCCACATAACCCGGCTTTAAACTTAAGACCTGTTTAAAGGATTCTGTGGCCTCTCTATACATGCCCAACCTACCATAGCTAACACCGAGATTAAAATAAGCCTCTCCATCATCCGGCTTTAGCCTTATACCCTGTTTAAAGGATTCTATAGCCTCTCTATACATACCCAACTCGTCACAGCTAACACCGAGATTAAAATGAGCCTCTGCATCATCCGGCTTTATCCTTATACCCTGTTTAAAGGATTCTACTGCCTCTCTATGCATACCCAAGTTGACATAGGCAAAACCGAGATTAATATGAGCCTCTCCATAGTCCGGTTTTAGGCTTATGGCCTGCTTATAGGATTCTACGGCCTCTCTATACATGCCCAACTCGTCATAGGTAACACCGAAATTAAAATGAGCCTTTGCATCATCCGGTTTTAGCCTTATGGCCTGCTTATAGTATTCTATGGTCTTCACATACATATCTAACTTACCATAGGTATTACTGAGATTATAGAAAATAGGGACAGCGCCTATTTAGTTATTTTTGGCGGTCTCCCATGAGGTAAGGCCCTTAACCGGCGGCCAAATCGTTTCTCAAGTTTTTGAATAAAGGAACCGGAACCACAGGGTCGCCCGGTAATTGTACTTTTTCGAATATCTTGTATCAACGCCTCGTTTTCTTTCTCAACAAGGTATTTTCTCCAATTATTAATTTCTTCCAGTAAATAAAATTCTTTTGTGACCACATAGGCTGTGGGTATCCCCAAGTGCTCCTTTACACTGGACCAAGGGTATTCTTCCGCCTTCTTGACTACCCTGGCTCTGACCGGGTTATTTTCAACATATCTTACCGCTGCATAAAGATGGACGTCATCAAGGATTGTCGAATAAAATCTCCCTTGCCATAGATGCCCACTGGCTTTCTGACGTCGATTTACATATTGGGAATACCTCATGTGAAGGGTATTGAACGTACGGGATAAAGTATCTTCCTTTCGAGGGACCCCAATAAAGTGTACATGATTATTCATGAGGCAGTAAGCCCAGATATCAAACGAATACTTCTTACTGTATTCTTTCAGCCAAAGGAGATATTGCCGATAATCCTCATCATTCTGAAATACTCTTTGACGATAATTTCCCCTTTGTGTGATATGGTGGGGATATCCTTCTGCTACAATACGGGCTATCCGAGGCATAATTAAATAAAGGTACTTCTACACCGTTCCTTTGTCAAGAGAAAATAGGCGCTGTCCCTATTTAATTGAACACCCTGGGAGAGGGGATCAGATTTATTTTTCCGTTTTGCTAAGATAAATATGGGAAGTGTCCCCCTATTTTTTTTTTAAGCTCGTTTAACCTAAGGCTTATTGCTATTCATACGGTGATCTTTGTAATATTAACCTTGCCGCAAGCTCAGCTCTGGCAAGCATATGGTCATTTGAATACTTTAACCTGTCTTCTTGGCTCAAGTTATACAACAACCAGGATAGTTCCTGAAAAAAGAACTCAGTCTTTTCGCCATCAATTTCAATATCAAGTACCTTGTATTCCGGCTGACGTGTCTCAAGATTCCACGAATCAAGCATACCCCTAAGCAGTTCTTCATCCCATCTGAGAACAGTTCCTTTGGGGAGGGTTACTACCCTACGAAGATTCAGACTCTTAGGCGGTATCTCCCTCTCATCCGCCACATCGGCTATATGAAGTACCTGCTGCAGTTTCTTAAAAGCATTTACAGAACGCCCATGTACTTTTTTGTTTACCGCAAAAAGTGATGAGAATCGCGTAATACACTGGTTAGGATATACAACTAGTGCTGGTATGTGTATCTGTACCAGGTCAGTAGCAAATTCTTCTGCTCTAGCGCAAAGCCACTTTTGAGAACGCTGTCGTCTATTTCTTTTAACTTATCTTGAATTACGTCCCTGGTATGATCGGCGGTAAATCCTAACGTTATTCCATTATGCTTAAATGCAATTTTTGTAACATCGATGGCTATAACACCAAAATTACGAGATTCTAGTGTCGACCGCGTAAGTCTATTTCTTAGTTGTTTCCTTGCGTGTTTTAATCTTTTGATGAGCGCACCAAGACTCGTCACCCTTTTACACTCGACAAAGTAAGTTGTTCGATCATGAGTTGCAACTATATCAGTCAGATTAGACATATCCACTGAATAACCAGCCTGACAGAAATAGCTTGCAATTCGTAGTTCAAACTGAGCGTTTCTAGATGAAGAGTCTTTATCCAAAGCTGCAAAGTCTCTACCACCCACCACCTGATTTAATTTCTCTTCAACACCCTTCGGAAGATGCTTTTTTAGTCCCCTTAATATCCACATAATCTCATGTACTTCTCTAAGCACATATAACTGGGTATCAAGTGGATTGTCGAATCTTCTCCCGCTAATTCCTTGGAATATCCTTTCCTCGTCATCAGTTCCCTCAACTAATGCCTCATAATAACTCTGGTATCTCGCTATTCTAGTTCCAGAGACATTGATACCGAGAGATTCCACTAGTGACACAAATTCTCTAAGATCTCCTAAATGGGCTTCATAGCTTAAACCAGGAATTGTTTGATTTGGAATTGGATAGCTGCTTTTAGCCATGATACCGCCACTTATCTTCTACAATTCATGTCGATCGTATAGAAAAGCAACAAAGTAATCTTCAACAAATTTGTATTTTCGTCTTTTATGAGAGTTTCACAGACATGTCCAACAAGTTATTCTATAGCTTCTGGACAACTTCATAACTCAAGGGGTTCTCTGAAAGGTTTTATGCAATACTAATTTATGTTGCCTATTCAGCCTACGGCCTCGAAACGGGCCAGACCTGCTTGAAAGCCGTTTTGGGGAAAAAGCAATAAGGACATTCTTCCGGTGGTTCCGGGCCGTAATGGATATAGCCGCACATGCGGCAGCGCCAAGCGATTTGCCCTTCCTTTTTAGGATCTGCCAAATCCAATCCCCTTAGAAGGGGGAGATCTTCCAACGGAGGCATAACCGGCTTATAGGAAAAAAGGGCATGGGTTGAAACAATGATGCGTTGTATCTCGCTGGTCCCTTCATAGATGCTGAACAATCGGGTGTCGCGAAGGAGTTTTTCAACCGGGAACATCTTGGTATATCCATAGCCTCCGAAAATCTGTAAGGCGTCGTTCACCACTTCCAGGGCCTTTTCCGTAGCATAAAATTTGGCAATAGAGGCAGATATCGTGGGATTCAACCCCTGATCCGTCTCCCAGGCCGCTTTCCAGACTAACAGGCGGGCGGTTTCCACCTTTTGATACATGTCGGCGATCTTAAATTGTATGGCCTGGTAATTGGAAAGGGCTGCCCCGAAGGTTTGTCGCTTCTTGGCATAATCAATGGCATATTCCATGGCCGCCCGAGCAGCCCCTACGGCGAAGGCGCCGATAATAGGCCGCGTCCTGGAGAAAGTATGCATGGCCAGAGCAAACCCTTTCCCTGGAGGGGCTATGATATTTTCCTTGGGAACACGCACGCCCTTCAAATGGATCCCTGCCGTATTGGAACAACGTTGCCCCAGCTTAGGGATGGGTTTGCCCAAAGATACCCCTTCCCAGTTCCGATCGACGAGAAAAGCACAAATGCCTTGATGCTGGGAAGCCGGATTGATTGTGGCGAAGATGACTAAGTAGTCGGCTATGCCCGCATTGGTGATCCAGAATTTGGTGCCGTTTAAAATATAGTCCTCGCCATCCTGGGAGGCGTTGCAGCGGATTCCGGCTACATCCGATCCCATGGTCGGCTCGGACGTGGCGAAGCAAATAAGTTTAAATTCTTTGGCTATTTCAGGAAGGATTTTATCCCTAAGCGCTTCATTGCCGGAAAGGATCAGGGGTTGCATGCCAAGGGAATTGTCGAAAAGGGAAGTGGCGACCCCCGGACAGGCAGCGGCAATTTCCTCGGTAATCAGGGCGGCCTCGATCAGTCCATATCCCTGGCCGCCATATTTTTTGGGAATGTCGCTGTTCATGATACCGGCTTCAAAGGCCTTTTTCAGGATGAAAAGAGGCGTTTCGTCCTTTTCATCGTAGTGCCAGGAAGCCGGCAACACTTCCTTTAAGGCAAATTCCCTGGCCCTGTTTTGAATCTCCAATTGTTCGGGAGTAAGACTAAAATTCAACATGACAATCCTTTCGTTGGCTGAAGCACAACCCCCTTCTATTTGCTCTCTGAATCTGCCCGATCTAAAATCTCACCCAAGGCAAAGGCCGTATCCTCAACCACTTTAATACAGTACTGGCGGCGGCTATTGGGGTTTTCACGAAAATCCTTGACTTGCTCTTTGTCGGCCCAGTTGATCCGGGCAATGTCTGAGCAGTTGACCCCGCCGTAGGGCCGGGTGAGTTCCTCAAACTTTTTAGTCAACTGAGTGCTTAAGCGCCACGTCCGGGGATGTTCTTTCTCCTCCAAGTTGCCCCGGCTGTAAAGGCTTGATATGAAGGCCACACCGCCCAGCAAGCTCCCGCAGACCCGGCCGCTGCTGGCAACGCCTCCGCCAAAGGCCCCCATGGCCTTAATCAGCGTCTCATTGCGGATATTCATCTTTTCCTGGCCCACGGCCAGAATGACTTGGCTTCAATGAAAGCGATTTAAAAAAAGTTCCTTTGCCCTTTGACGCATTTGTTCAGGAGTCATCATGCACCTCGCTTAAAAAAAGGATTCGAGGATTCAAGGGGTCGAGGATTCGAGTGAATAAAAAACGCTTGAACCCTGGGACCCTTGAATCCTGATTATTTAATTTATGTTCTATTTCTTTCAAAAATAATCCGCAGGCCCTCAAGGGTCAAGTAACTGTCCACTTCTTCAATGGTCTTGGATTCGGACGCAATCAAGGGAGCCAATCCACCGGTAGCGATGACCTTCGGCTTTTGGGGAACGGTGTCTATAATCCGCTGAACCAGCCCATCGACTAAACCGGCATAGCCGTAAATAATGCCTACATTCATACTGCTGATCGTATCTTTGGCCAGGACGGTTTTGGGTCTGGTAAAAATTTCCACCCTGGGCAGCTTGGAGGCCTTTTGAAATAATGCCTCGCAGGAGATCAGGATACCCGGGGCTATGGCCCCGCCCATATATTCCCCTTTTTCAGAAACATAATCAAACGTAGTGGCTGTCCCGAAATCAACGATGATCAGATTGGTCCGATATTTTTCATAAGCCGCTACGGCATTGACGATGCGGTCTGCGCCCACCTCCTTGGGATTATCATAAAAAATCGGCATACCCGTTTTGATTCCCGGCCCGACAAAAAGGGGCTGGAGGTTAAAATAATGTTTTCCAAACTCTTCCAGGGTATAGAGCATAGGCGGAACGACACAAGAGATAATCATCTGGCCGACCTGTGCCAGCTCCAGATCACGGGTCATAAAGAGGTTCCGGATGGAGATCCCTAATTCATCCAGAGTAGCGTCTTTTTCCGTTCGTATGCGCCAATCACACAGGCGGACAAGGCCGTCATAGACCCCCAAGACGATATTGGTGTTCCCAACGTCCATGACTAAGAGAAGATCTTTTGATTTTTTAGGCATTGAATTCCCTCTCTATCACCTGGGCTGTTTCTTCGGCCAAGGCATAGATTTCTTTTTCATCTTCTCCTTCCACCATGACCCGGACCAGGGGCTCTGTGCCTGAAAAGCGGACCAAGAGCCGTCCTTTCTGACCCAATTTCTTCTCAACTTTTTTGATCTGTTGGATTACGGCCGGAAATTCTTCCAGCCGTCTGCGCATCTTAATTCGAATATTCACCAGCTTTTGGGGATAACGTTCCATAATATCCGACAAATCGGAAAGGCTCTTTTCTTCTTTTTGCATAATGGCCAAAAGCTGCAGGGCGCTCAATATCCCATCTCCGGTGGGGGTATGATCCAGGAAGATCAGATGTCCCGATTGTTCTCCTCCGAAATTACAGCCTTTCTTGACCATTTCCTCCACTACATAGCGGTCTCCCACTTTAGTCCGGATGAGTCGGATCCCTTTCTCCCTCATGGCCACTTCCAGGCCCATATTGCTCATGACCGTAGTAACCAGCGTGTTCTTCTTTAATCGCCGCTCGTTGAACAGGCGAGTGGCGCAAATGGCCATAACCTGATCCCCATTGACGATCTCTCCGCTTTCATCCACGAAAACAACCCGGTCTCCGTCCCCATCAAAACTGATGCCCAAGTCGGCCTTTTTTTTCCGGACCATCGCACTGATCAAACTGGGATAAAGAGCCCCACAGTTTTTATTGATATTTTCGCCGTTGGGTTTGGCCCCCACTAAAGTCACCTCCGCCCCTAATTCTTCAAAAACCGTGGGGGCCACTTTGTAGGTGGCCCCATGGGCACAGTCCAAGACGATATGTAGTCCCTCCAGGGTCAATTCCTGGGGAAAGGTATTTTTTAAGAAAACAATATAGCGGCCTATGGCATCGTCAATGCGAAAGGCCTTCCCAACCTTGTTGGCCGTAACCATGGGGGAAGAAAGTTCCTCGGAAAACATGAGGGCTTCGATCCGTTCCTCTATGGAGTCAGGCAGTTTAAAGCCGTTGTTGGAAAAGACTTTGATCCCGTTGTCTTGATAAGCGTTGTGTGAAGCGGAAATGACAATACCGGCGTCGGCCCTCATGCTGACGGTTAAAAAGGCAATGCCCGGAGTAGGCAGAGGCCCGACCAGAAGGACATCGCCCCCCATGGAACAAATCCCGGCCGTAATGGCATTTTCTATCATATACCCGGATAGTCGGGTATCCTTTCCCACCACGATTTTATGACGCCTACTCTTATCTTTAAAAATATAGGCGCAGCCTTTCCCAAGCTGCAGGGCCACTTCTGCCGTCATGGGGTAAACATTGGCCACTCCTCGAATCCCATCGGTGCCAAATAGTTTCCGCATAACCTCTCCTTATTTACTTTGATTTTTTTACTATAACTTCAACTTCCAAAGGTACCTCTTTGACCAAGTAAATCTGAAGATTTCGAAAATCTAAAGAGGTCCGCTGTCTCAAAACGGTCTTCAGCCCCTGAATATCGACCGGCTTGGTAAAGAGGCTATCCAATTTCCCAACAACGTCTTCCGGCCCGGCGATTTCCACCTTTTCCTGATTGACCCTGATCGATTCAATTTCATAGCCTGGGGCCTGTTTTCCAATTAGCCGGGCTTTTACAGGAATCTCTTTAGTCATCAACTTCTGAAGGACTACCATCACCTGGGTGGGATTGATCCGAGTGATCTTGATCCCCCGAGGCAAAGAGATCCCCTCGGAGGAAATGGAAAAGGTAACGGTTCCCGCCCGGGTATTGGCAAGATCCAGGCTTTTGCTCAAACTTTCCGTAGCCAGGGATCGAACCAAACTTCTTGGTCCATTAACCCGTATCTCAATCCCCTGGGTGACATTGTTGACCACGATCAGATCCCTGGGGATATTGATCAATTCAAGAGGCACCGTCAGACCTACTTCCGCCCGTTCTTCTCCGACGACCAAATACCACATGATAATGGCAAGAATGACGGCCAGGATCTTGAAATGCCAGCTTTTCATACCCTCTCACCCTTTGACCGTGTCGGCTTTCTGGGCCCGAACAGCCAATAGGCCCTGCGCCCATTTTCCTTGGCGAACAGGGTTTGTAAGACCCTCTTCAAGGTGGTCGAATCCAGACCTCTGGTAAACCGGCCGTTTATGGCCACAGAAATGCGCCCGGTCTCTTCAGATATGACCACTACTGCCGAATCCGCCTCTTCGGATAGGCCGAGGGCCGCCCGGTGGCGAGAGCCAAAACTTTTACTGACTTTTGTGTTCCTGGTCAGAGGGAGATAACAGCTGGCCACCGAGATCTTATTGCTTTGAATAAGAACAGCCCCATCATGAATTGGAGATTGAGGATGAAAAATGCTGACCAGCATTTCCCAGCTAACCCGGGCATCGATCACCGTACCGGTCCTTAAATAATCGTTCAGACCGGTTTGTCGTTCCAGCACGATCAGGGCGCCGGTTAGGTGACTGGAAAGATAGACCGCCGCCTTAATCACTTCTTCTATGGTTTGCAGCGTTTCTGCCGAGGTCCTAACAAAGGGACTCCGCCCCACCTGGGCCAGAACCCTCCGAATCTCAGACTTAAAAAGGATAATAATGACCAGAATGATTGAACTGAGAAAATTACCCAACATCCAGTGCAGGGTAAGGAGTTCCATTTTCCGGGCGATCAAAAAAGCCAATAAGATAACCGCCATGCCGATCAGAATCTGAACGGCCCTGGTCCCCTTGATCAACAAAAAAACCTGGTAAATGATAAAGGCGATAACCAGGATGTCCACCACATCCTGCCAGCGAATATTCTGAAGGATAAGCCCGATGTTGTTCATTGATGACAGACTCGTCTGCAGTTGGATTCCATAGCGTTACTCTTCGGACTCTGAGAACATTTTTTTATGAAACGCTCATGCCTTAAAAAGGATTCAAGGAGTCAAGGGGCCAAGGATTCAAGTGAAAGGTATTGAAATTATAACACTTGAACCCTCGAATCCTAGAATCCTTGGACCCTATTTTCGTAATTATCATTCTTCAGCCGCCTCAATAAGGGCATCGGCCACGGCCAAGACCTGTTTGGCAGCAGCTACGTTGTGTACTCGGACCATATGGGCCCCCTGCCAAGCCCCGAGGACCAGGGTAGCAGCCGTACCCCAATCCCGATTCAGAGGCTCCTGATCGATTATTTTTCCGATAAAGCCTTTACGGGAAGTCCCCAAGCAAATCGGCCGGTCCAGCTTTTGGAAATAATCCAATCGTTTTATCAGGGTCAGATTGTGGTCAAAGCTCTTTCCAAAACCGATTCCGGGATCGATTAAAATGTTCTCCCTGGGAATCCCCTGATCCTGAGCTAAGGCGATGCGTTCGATAAAAAACTGGGATATGTCTTCCAGAAGATCATTATACTTCGGATCGACCTGCATATCCCGGGGGTTCCCCTGCATGTGCATCAAGATCACCGGGACCTTATTGGCGGCTATGACCTTGGCCAAAGAGGGATCTAAGTCAAGGGCACTGATATCATTGACCAGGGCGGCCCCGGCATCCAAAGCAGCCCTGGCCACTTCGGCCTTATAGGTATCGACAGAAATAGGGATGGAAATTCTCTTGACCAGTTCCTTGATAACCGGGACGATTCTTTGGATTTCCTCTTGACAAGAAATAGAATCGGAAAAAGGCCGAGACGACTCGCCCCCGATATCCAGCAGATCGGCCCCCTGGGCAGCCAAGGTTTCCCCTTGGGCTATGGCTCGATCCCGTTGAAAGAACAACCCCCCGTCGGAAAAAGAATCCGGGGTTACATTCAAGACCCCCATGATTCGAGTTTCTTTTCCCAAAGAAAGGTGAAATCGGCTCCATTTTAACTCATAGGAATGTCGGCGGACCATAAGCGAAACGTTCTTTAGCTCAAAGCTGAAAGTAACTGCTTTTCCTTTGAGCTTTCAGCTATAATACTTAAGCCGTCCCTTTGGTTGATTCTGCCCCATTCTGGTTGGGCGTTCCCAATACTTCCTTTCCCTGAATGATCCGGTCAATGGTGTCTCCATCCAAGGTCTCTCTTTCCAAAAGAAACTGGGCCAGCCGATGCAGAACCTCCAAGTTTTCCTTTAATAAGGTTTGGGCCCTCTGGTAAGCATCCAAGACCAATCGTTTGACCTCCAGATCAATCTTTCGGGCCGTTTCTTCGCTGTAATCCCGATGCTGGGCAATCTCCCTGCCGAGGAAAATCTGCTCCTCTTTTTTACCGAAAGTCAGGGGGCCCAACTCACCACTCATCCCCCAATCGCAGACCATCTTTCGGGCCAATTCCGTGGCCCTTTCAAGATCATTCCCTGCTCCGGTGGTCATCTGGTTGAGAACCAGTTCCTCAGCTACCCGCCCCCCTAAATAAATGACCAGATTATTCATCAAGTAATCTTTGGGATAGGTATGTTTCTCATCAATAGGTAACTGTTGAGTCAGCCCCAAAGATCGTCCTCTGGGAATAATAGTCACCTTATGGATTGGGTCGGTGCCGGGTATCAGCCTGGCCACCAAGGTATGGCCGGCCTCATGATAGGCTGTAATTCTGCGCTCCTCCTCACTAATAATCATGCTCCGCCGTTCTGTTCCCATCATGACCTTATCTTTTGCGGTTTCAAAGTCGACCATGTCCACCATTTCTCTTCCCAGCCGGGCAGCCAAAAGCGCCGCTTCATTGACTAAATTTTCCAGGTCGGCACCGGAAAACCCCGGGGTCCCACGGGCCAGGATATTTAAACTAACTCCCGCGGCCAAGGGGGTCTTTCGGGTATGAACCTTCAGGATCTCTTCCCGACCCTTAACATCCGGTACCGGTACTACTACCTGGCGGTCAAAGCGTCCGGATCGTAACAGGGCCGGATCCAGGACATCCGGGCGGTTAGTGGCCGAAATCAGAATCACCCCTTCACTCGATTCAAAACCGTCCATCTCCACCAATAATTGGTTTAGGGTCTGTTCCCGCTCATCATGACCGCCGCCCAAACCGGCGCCCCGGTGACGCCCTACGGCATCAATCTCGTCAATAAAAATGATACAAGGGGCATTACGCTTTCCTTGAATAAAAAGGTCTCGGACCCGCGAGGCCCCTACCCCGACGAACATCTCCACAAAATCGGAACCACTGATGCTGAAAAAAGGCACATTGGCTTCCCCGGCTATAGCCTTGGCTAAGAGGGTCTTGCCGGTTCCGGGAGCCCCCATTAAAAGCACGCCTTTGGGAATACGCCCCCCAAGGCGGGTGAATTTCTTGGGGTCTTTTAAAAATTCAATAATTTCTCGAAGTTCTTCTTTTGCTTCTTCGATTCCGGCCACATCATTGAAGGTGACTTTTGGTCCCTGGTCCGATTGAAGCCTTGCCCGGCTCTTGCCAAAGGCCATGGCCTTGCCCCCTCCAGTCTGCATCTGACGCATAAAAAAGATCCACACGCCGACAAGAAGGAGCATGGGGAACCAGGAAATTAGGATGGTCATATACCAAGGGGCATCATCTATCGCTTTGGCCGTAATGCGGACATTGTAGGTCCGTAAGGTCTTAATCAGGTCGGAATCCCTGGGGGCAAAAGTCTTAAACCGTTTTCCACCCATTAAAAACCCTTGGATATCGTCCCCCTGGATGGTAACACTCATGACCTCGCCTTTTTCCACCAAGGCCAGGAAATCAGTATAACTCAAGGGTTCTTTGGTCGTCTGGGGTTTGTTGAATAAATTAAAGAGGACGATCATAACTAAGCTTATGACCACCCACATAGCCAAATTTTTATAAAAAGGGTTCAAATCCTTGACTCCTAAACACTTTTACTTTTAAATAGGGCTGCCTTCAGCACCTTAAAGCAAATTATCACAAAATACTTTGAAATTCAAAAGTATTTTACCAAAAATCAACCGGACGTCGTGATTGCAAAGCGTTTAACTGGATGACTAAGACAAGTGCCCCAAGCCCCTCCTCTTATTAAGGGTCTCATAATAGTCTTGACAGTAAGATGCAGGGTTGGCGATAAATGGGATCTGGGGGTCTTCTTTTCAGGGGTGTCCACCATTAAGCCAGGAGCTTCTTTGCCGGGCCAAAAGTTGAAAGTTATTTTAGGTGCAGGCCAACATCAAAGCCCATAATGAGCCGGTCGGTCGTTCGACTTTGTCGAACTAAAAGAAGGCATCCATTC
>Ga0209777_10003428_pt1 | contig 19688 bp, 11 predicted proteins | sample FrelakmetHBP12HB_FD_187147 | JGI IMG/M metagenome (GOLD analysis project Ga0209777, IMG submission 187147) | Freshwater lake sediment microbial communities from the University of Notre Dame, USA, for methane emissions studies -HBP12 HB (SPAdes)... | ecosystem: Environmental > Aquatic >...
TCGGCTCGCCCAGCTTCTCGATCTCTATTTCGCATGCCTCCTCTGCAAGCTTCTTCGGGGACGCCCTGTATCCCTTGAATGCATATAGTGCATTCAGAAGGCCGACGGTGATGGCTGATGATGAGCCGAGGCCCGTGCCCCTGGATGGGATATCCGCGATGGTCGTTATCTCGATGCCATTCCTGATGCCCGTCTTCTTCAGGCATTCGCGAACGATGCCGTGCTCGAGCTTGTCCACGGAATCGACGATCTCGGTCTTCGAGTAGCTGACGCGGATATCGTCGTCGAAACGCTTGTTTATCGTGCAATAGACGTACTTCTTGATGGCGCAGCTGACAACCGCGCCAAAACCAGTGTGGTAGTAATCCGCGATGTCGGTGCTTCCGCCCGCGAAGCTAACTCGAAGGGGGGTTCTTGAGATTATCATTGAGTCTCCTCGAATAACGGGCTCAACTGAAATAACCTTGTCGGTGGAGCGTTTGCGCTGACATATTAATCTAAGCGTCGTCAAGTGCAATCGCAGTTGAGCCCTGGGAGACTATCCAGACTTCCTCCGTGGCCTCATTCTGCCAAGTCGGGGTCCCGCATAGGCTTTTGCTCCGTGCCAAATGGATTGGAGCCGGACCGGCCAACGCGTCGACCAGATGCCCATTGTCGTGTAGATCCGCCGGTAATCGCTCCTTTGTTTCCTAAGGACCCTTCTAAGGTCATCGAAATAGGCAGCATTGAAGGAATGGGCAACTGAGGCGTGGTGGACATCGGCGGGGATCACATAGACGCTCAAACCTTTCTTCTGAACGCTGAGCCAGAAATCAACTCCATAAAGGTGCCACCCGCGACATGTCTCCTGGTCGAACTTCTGGGCCTGAAATACCTCCCTTGGGACACAGATTACGCACTCATCGATGGTCTGCACGACGACTGGGCGATCCAAGTGGTACGGACACACTGGCACGGCTGGGGACCCATGTGTTATGTTGCTTATCATACGGCCCCGAGTCGCTTTCGATTTACCTGCTACCCCTGCCGCGCCTAACCGCGGAAGTTCGCGTATCATGGTCTCTATCTGGTTCAAGGCATTAGCAGAAGTGAACGCGACATCCTGATGGACGAACAGTATGAACTCTCCCTTGCATTTGGAGCCCCCGCTGTTCAGCGCCTCTGCAGCTGAGGAGAACTCTCCATTTCGATTGTCCACAAGAATGAGCTCATGATCAGTCTTCTGCGCGCTGAGACTTTGAAGAAGTAAGGTCTCGAGTAGATGTTTGTCGTTGTACACGCAGACGATCGAGATCATTTAGCCCACTGGTTGAGTTTTCAGCGCGCCAAGTCTGCGCGTCGTGATTCAACTCGTTCCTCTTGTTCCTGAAGCCTTGCCATGGTATTTCAAGCTTTGAGTGCTCATGATATCATTGGGTCGGCACATTTGAAAGCGTCGAGTTTGGACCGAAGCGCCAGCGCCGACAGGGGTGACACTTTTATTACCATGACTACCCCTTGCGTGGCAGAGTCGGCCAAGATGCCCATACACACTCCAAGTCTTGCACGAGGAAGTGCCACGATGCTCGTCTCGATGAGCGCTTCCGGGACGCTGTCCATAGCCATATCGATAATGATTGCCAGATGGTTGGGTGTAGCGGATTTCGGGATGTATTCAATTGTCACAAGCGTTCAGGGAGTTGTCGCATTGCTGGCTTCGTTCAGCCTGGGCACTGCGATCGCAAAGTACGTGTCAGAGTACAGGGCGCGGGACGAAGAGCAGGCTTTGCGCTTTGCGAAATCAGGATTTGTTCTAGTTCTCGTTCTGGCAGGTTTGGTCGGCATTCTCTACGCCAGTCTAGCCGCGTTCATAGGAAACGGACTCTACAAGGAGTCCGCGATTGTAGGCATAGTACCTTTCTCGGCACTCGTCGTCTTCAGTTCATCTGTCTTTGCCACATCGACTGGAGTCGTTCAGGGGTGTCAGCGGTTCAGGCTCATGGCAGTGATGCAGATAGCGTCACCCCTGCTGTCCTTGGCCACCATCTCGGCGCTACTTCCCCTGATGGGGATCAAGGGCATCTTTGTTGGATTCTTCGTGTCCCAGCTGGTTGTCTCGTTCCTAGTGCTCGCCGTCCTGAACGGGAGTGGATTCAGGTTCGCTTCCGCTCGGCTCGAACTCGGTAAGGACTCGCCGGCCGTGTCTAAGATGTACTCATTCGCCCTGCCCGCGGTCCTTAGCGGCTTGATGGTTGTCTTGGTCATCTGGATCGCGAATACTGAACTGACATTGAGCACGGGCTTTCAGGCGATGGGATACTTCGCGGTCGCGAACGTCGTCTACCAGGCTCTGATACTGATACCCAACGCAATCGCGATCCCCATGATGCCAAGGGTGTCTCAGCTCACGGTCGGGAGCCATGAGGACATCCAGAAGCTTGTCGCGAAGGTCATGAGGACCTTATCGATCGGTTTGTTCCCATTGTTGTTCGCCGCGGCGCTCTTCTCTGAATTCATCGTCGAGACGCTCTATGGGGCCAGGTTTTCAGGGTCCGCTCAGGCCGTTTATCTGATTGTCATTGCGGCCTACTTCTACTCCCTTGGCGCGGTTGTAGGAGCCATGATAACGGGAACTGGCAGAATGTGGCTTGGATTGGGCCTGAACGCATTATGGGGGGCGATGTTCCTCGTATTCGTGTTTGTCTGTGTCCCGGTCTACGGAACGAGTGGATTGGCCGTGTCCTACGCCGCCGCCTACAGCCTATTCCTGATATCCGTGCTCGTGGCATCCGAGAAGCTGCTCAAGGTGAAGGTAACGGGAATGTATCTCTCCGGAGCTTCTGCCGCGATGCTCTTCTTTGTTGGATACTTCCTGCAAGGTGACATGAACTCCTTTGGTTTCCTTGCGAGGCTCGCCTTGTTTGCCGTCGGGACAGCGTACTTCTATCTCATCGGTCGAGATGTTTTCGATGCGATGTATGCTAGAGTCAGGAGAATCCTGACCAGGCCCGCCCCTTCTGATAAATGATGAGAGAACTCTCGCCAGCGATCTTGTGCTCCGAATAAGCTCATGCCTTCTTGGCTATCATCGAGATCATGTAACCGGCGCCTGGGATGATCTTCTCGAGAATGTTGTACACCTTCAGCAAGGCCCTCGATCTGGACATCTCCAACCTTTGAGATGGCACGGCGGCCGGGTAGAGGCGAACGGACACGAGTTCAAAACCTACCAATTCAAGCATACTTCGGAGCTCGTCCATCGTGTACTCCCTGATGTGACCAGCGAAGACCATCTTTCCCCTCTTGTATATGTGCTCCTGCCGGACACCCACCCAGTAGTCCAGCGGGAAGTAGATGCTTTTGCCGAGGACGAGCCTGATGCGGTTTATCAGCCTCGATTGATTTGGCGTCGTCACTGCCAGGATGCCACCTTTCTTGAGGACTCGGATACACTCGTCCAACACCTTTCTCGGGTCATACATGTGTTCGATGACATTGTCAATCAACACCAGGTCGAAGCTTCCATCGACCGCAGGCAGATAGTTGCCGTCAATATCCGCACAAACGTAGCAGATCGACTCTCCCTTCACGAGTGGGTCCAGTTTCTGCCGGGCGTCCATCCCGACGAGAACAGAGACTCCTATCCCTTTCAGCAACCGCAGGTCACGAAGATAGGGGCCGCATCCAAGATCCAAGGCGGAGTGAAACCGCGAAGGTTCCTTCTCAACTGTCATCTTCAAGTGGCTGAAATATGGCGCAGATTCCATCAGCACCGCGAAGTCTTCGCTCTCATCTTGTGGCAATATGAGTGACCCCGCTTCGGGAGTGCGTTCTCCTGATAAGACTCTTCCCAAGCCTTGGTCTCATCCGTCTGCGATGTTTCCCTCACACGACCTGCCGCCCGCCCAGTCTCCTCGCGCGGAGGCAGACTATCAGCGAGATCAGCATGGTCAATGTCCCTACCAGTTGGAGCGGGCCGAGCTCCGGGACTATCACCGGTTGCGAGACCAAGGGGTGGTTGTCTTGTACTCCAGGGTAGCCGACTAGCACATACGGGAGATCGACAATCCCGTCGTAGTTCACATCCGGGGTTTGCCAGTCGTTCCAGAAGTTCCCTCGATTGGAGTTGTTCCAGTGATTGCCCGCAGTGGTGCTAGCCTGTACGTGGGCAGAGTTGTAGGTGTCCGTCGCCCCGTTGTTCCTCACGAATGTGTTGTTCCAGATCGTGTTGTCCGTGCCCTCGTAGATCCACACGCCGAATGATGAGTGGTCGAATATGGCGTTATTCTCGACTTGACAGCCGGAGGTTGACCCGAAGAAGATGCCGAGTCTGCTGCCAGAGAGCGAGCAGTTCTTCACGACTATGCCGGAGGAGTAGGCTAGCTGGATGTCGATGCCAGCGTCGCGTATCGTCTGGTTGGCGATGATCATGTTCGAGCAGCTGGCAAGGATTACCTGACCCGCATCAGCTGGCACCGAACCGCCGGAGACTCCGCTGAAGTAGCATAAGGACTTTCCATTGACGGTGTTGGTGATATCGATGTGGTTCGAGTCCCAGTAGGATTGTGAGTCATCATATTGGAATTCCACGCCCTCTCCCACGAAATGGTTTCCCGTCATGGTGATGTTCATGCTCGTGCGGAGCATGACGCCAATCCCGTTCAAGGACATGTTGTTGCCCGAGACGGTCATGTTCTGTGACTCGGCCAGCCATATGCCGCTTTGTTGGTTCGATTCGACGCTGTTGTTGTGAACAATGCCCGAAGCGGATCCGACAATGTCAATTCCTATGACTCGGTTCACGTCGCAGGTGTTGTTCTCGATCGAGTTGCCGTCCGAGTACAGCATGTATATGCCGTACCCTACGTTGTCCGAGCAGTTGTTCTCCTGGATATCATTGTTCGAGCTGGAGTAGATGAATAGACCGGATCCCCTGTAGCCAATTAGCGGTCTGTAAGTGCTAGAGGTCAGCTGGTTATGGCGAATAGCATTCCAGTCAGAAGCGGAGGTCAAGGAAATGCCGTGACCGTCGTTGAGGGAGCACGTGTTGTCTACCAGTAGATTGTGGGTCGAGGATTGTAGCGAGATGCCGCAGCCAGGACTTGACGACATGCCTCCGCTGCCAGACAGCAACTGACAAGTGTTGTTGCTCACGATGCACGAGCTCGCATAGATGAGGCTGATCCCTTGGCCCCCGTGTCCATTCCCGATGCACACGCTGTGGTCGATCGTGTCAAGTGCCCCGGAGACATAGATCCCTCCGCCACCGTTCTGTTGGCAGTTGCTGCCTTGGAGGTTGTTCCTGGAGCCGTTTATGTCCATGGCGCTTCCGTAGTTGACCCACGCGAAGTTGTTCGTCAGCGTGCAATTGTTGGAGTTGATGAGCACCACGCCGTTTTGGTCGTTGCTGGAGAAGTCGTTTCCTGTCAAGGTGTTGTTGTGCGACGCGTCCAGAACGACGCCTTGGCCTGTGTTGTACTTGCATGAGTTGTTGAGCACATAGTTGTGGTCAGAGGAACTGAGCTCGATGCCGGTCCCGTCACCCGTGCAGTTGTTGCTCATGATGCGGGTTTCGGTCGATGAGGATATCTCTATGCCGAAGGCGTTCGAAGAGCAAGTGTTGTTGTCTAGGATTATTCCTGCGGGGCTGGCGACGACGATCCCATACCATCCGTTGGACGAGCATGTGGAGTGGTCAACGATTCCTGCAGTAGCGTTGAAGATGGCTACCCCAGACGTGATTGCCCCGTGAATGTAACAACCAGTCACTCGGAAATGCACCGTTGTGTTGCCTATCGCGATCGCGCTCTGGCTGCCAGTGCCGTCTATGTCGTATCCTTGGATGATGTACGGGTTGGAGGCGCTCCCGTCCCCCGCCCATCCGTTAGTCGCGGCCTTGCTCGCGAAGTCGACGTCGTTGAGTATGACGATTCTTGCGTGGGAAACGTATGCTATGGACGCGACAGGGGAATTCATATGTGCCCCGAGGGTGAAGCTCGTCGTGAGGATCGCTCCCAGGGATGTCAGGATGAGGATTGCCCCGACAAGTAGTACAACAATCGTCAAACTGCGTTGGCGGCTCTCAAATTTGTGTGAATTGCGTCCATCGACGACGGGTTCGCCATTTGTGAGTCTCGGGGGTCTCTCCTCCGGACCGCTGTCGTGTCTGTCGAACAGTTCACGATCTATCAACCCCTCTCTGCGCTGCACCAAGCCGCTTCCTCCTCGCCCGGAGTTCTTACGGGCTGATCGAGTCAATCTACAGTACGCTATAAATATCCTCTCTGGCCCCCGAATTCGGTTGAAGAGAAGATGGTCGATGAGCGAGACGAAATGATCACGGCCACTCCCTGGATTTCATTCTCATGGCCATTCGGTGCGCCGCAATGAGATGATGACGACTGTGAGGATGACAAGCCCAAGGACGGGTATCATGGCAGTCGGGAACTCCCCGATGACCACGTCAGGGAACGTGTCCACCAGATAGACGTCTGCTACATCGGAGAGGTTCACATCGTTCAAGGGCAGCCAATATGGGTCGAATGTGTCCCCAGGCCCCTTCGTGGCGTTCTGTGGCAGAAATCCTTTGTCGGTGTACTCCGGCCATGGGTCGTAGATGAGGCATCTGTCGTCCGAGGAATCCCCAGTGTTCCGGTCGTCGTATCCTCCGATGACCTTTGCGTGACCTTGGTCGGCTCTATAAGAGTTCGGGGGATAGTTCGGTGACTCGTTCTTTGGAAATCCGCCATGGTCCAGCCAGAGCACAGGGCGGGAGTTGTGGATGTAGCTCTCCAGTTGGGCGGTGGTGAGCTTCGTCGCGTCCGATTGATTGTGCTGCACTATCGCTACGCCCAGTGTGACGATCATCGCGGTCTGGACTTCAGGGGCCGTGCCGCCGACACCATTGAACATGCCGACGCCGTGGGTCTCGATGTTCCCGTTGCCCATGATCTCCCCGTTCATGGATTTGCCTGAATCGTAGATATTGTCCTGGAGGTTCGCTGGTGCGGCTATTCCGCGGTAGACTGCTATCATCGAGATGCTGCCAGGGGCACAATATGCGGAGCAGTGCGGGCAGTCGTCGCCGTCACCGTAGACGCCGTTCGGTCCAGCGGCATCATTCCACGCGTGGGGTCCCGCCGGGAGTGGTGCTATCAAGCACGGAGTGCATGGCATGGCGGAATCGTGGTGCTGATAGGCCAGCACCAGCGGGATGGTCTCCTTCGTTTGCGTTCTCGCGCTATGCTCGGCCCTTTGGATCGGGATGCATACTGATGCTGAGAGCAAAGCGAAGATCGCCAGTGCCATTGCTGCGGTCACTAAGCTCTTCTTCCAAGCGATCACACCTTTTCTACGCGCCGGTTCGGGATTCCGGTCGATCAGCCCCGGTCCGTAATACGAATTCCTTCCCTTCATGAGCCTACCACCCGGCTCGTAATTGCTGTGCTCGCTTGATAATGTTTGCCAAGCGTGAGTCCTTAGGATATCGACCAGAGCTCAGCAAGCTTAATTAGCGCATAGTCGGATGCCATTGTTGCAGTACTCTGGGAGGAACTTTCGTGCGATGGGATGACAAAGCCATTGATGGATATGACATCGGTTTGAAGACTCGAGCATCATTGCTCAAGGTCAGAGCATCGCGAAGGAACCTAGCGATATTGATCGCATGCGTGGTCGTGCTATCATCCGCCAGTGCGCTCGTGTTCCTGACAAAACCAGGGACGATGGAGACCCCACAGAAGGCGAGGATCGCGTACACCTCGGCACCGACCTTCGCCGTGATCAGCGATAGCGACTTTCCTCTGATGGGCTTCACGGGTACTGGCACCTCGAGTGACCCTTACGTGTTCTCGGGATATGACGTGGAATCCGATGGGACGTATCCTGCGGCCATCTACATTAAGGACACCAGCTCTTACTTCGTCATCAAGGACTGCTACCTGCATGGCATCGGTGACGGCGCGTATCTGTTGAACGCGGGGAACGGTACCATCGAGAGCAGCTCTTGCTCGAACAACTCGGCCTTTGGCATCCACGCAGAAGACAGTAGCGGTCTGGTACTGATCAACAATACCTGCAGCGCGAACTCCAATGGCGGAATCTACCTCTGGGCGGACAACGACCTAAACATAAGCATGTTAGGAAACACGATCCTCGAGAACAACGGCTACGGCATCGAGGCCTACGCATCTGCCGGCAACATCTCCGCTTTGATCAGCGGCTGCAACGTCAGCGAGAACTGGTATTCTGGCATCTATCTGCAGGCATTGACGAACCTCAACCTGTCGATGAATGAAACCGCCGCCTCGTGGGATTCCCAGTCAGGGGGATGGAGCGCGGGAATCGAGGCATACGCCCAGAATGGCAACCTCGCGATGGCGCTGAGCGGCTGCAACATCAGCTACAACGGTAACGAGGGGATCTACGCCGAGGCGAACGGCAATCTGAACATGAGCCTGTCCGATTCCAACCTGACCTGGAACGATATGTCAGGAGGATGGAGCACAGGCATCGATGCAACCGCATACAACGGCAACCTTGGCATGATCCTGAACAGGACGGTTATCAGCGACCAGGGCGACCAGGGGATATATGCAGAGGCGGGCGGCAGCCTCGCGTTGCTCATGAATAGCACGGACATCGTCCGGAACAACGGCGGGGACACAGGCGGGGACGGGATCGAGGCCTACGCATATGGTGGCGACATCCTGGTGGCAATGTCCGGCTGCAACATCAGCGACAGCTACGGGAACGGCATGTACTTGGACGCCTCGAACAACCTCTACATGCTGCTTGGGGACAGCACGCTAACCTGGAACGGCGGCTATGGCATCTACGCGTATGCCACCTCCGGCGACATGTCAGTGGGCATCGATGGCTGCAATATCAGCAACAATGCCAACGACGGCATGCTCCTCCAGGCCTCGAACGATTTCAACTTGAGCTTGACCGGCACCACGATAACCTGGAATAACGCGGACGGGATAGAAGCGTACTCGTACGGCGCGAATTTCGCGGTCGTCATGAGCGGATGCAACGTCAGCTACAACACAAACAGCGGTCTTTACTCGTATGGAATCAACGATGCTAGCCTGACGGTCACTGACTGCAATGTGACATGGAACACGAATGGATACGGCCTATGCCTTCAGGGGCTGGGCGGCAACGCGAGAATGGTCTCGGTCAGGAGCAACGTGAGCGACAATGGCAACACAGGCGTTTACCTGTTCGGTAACAACAATGCGAACGCGACCGTGACAGCAGGCGTCATTTCCCGCAATGGCGGGAACGGCATGGATGCCGCATATGCTTGGAACGGCAACGTCAATCTAACTCTGAGCCGCACCGAGATTATTGGGAACACCGGTTTCGGAGTCAATGCGAATGCCTATTGGTCTGACGTCCTCGCGACCATCAACGAATGCAACATCAGCGGCAACGGGAACACGGGCGTATACCTCCAGGCGAACAGCAACATTGATCTGGCTCTGACTGGCAACATGATCACCTCGAACGGCGGCGACGGCGTGAGGGGTTTGGCATACAACGGGAACCTTCTTGGATCCGCGGATGGCTGCAACTTCAGCGGCAACGGCGGCAATGGCATCTATCTGAATGCTGCCACGGGTGCCGATGTCGCGTTCGTCGGCGATATCGCTACGGGCAATGGCAACAACGGCATCGAGGGGCTCGTTTGGAAGGGCGCACTCGTCGGGATGATCAATGGATGCAACATCAGTGGCAACCTCTACGATGGGATCTACCTGTCGCCTTCCGTTGACAGCTTCATCACGGACAACGCGGTCTGGATGAACACGAACACGGGAATTCAGTTGGACACTTTCAACTCCGGCACGGTAGACCGCAATACTTGCGTGCTCAACGGCGGGAACGGGATCAGCGTGACTTCATCCTCCGGCGGTGTGGTAGGGAACAACACCTGCGTCGGGAGCGCACAGTACGGCATCAATGTCGAATCGAGCTCAGGTCTCACGGTAAGCGACAACACGTGCACCGGCAGCTCCGCCGATGGCATTCGGCTGTACCAATCCAACGGCAACAGGATCACGAGGAACGACTGCACCGGCAATCTCGGCTCCGGCATCGGGCTCAACTACTACTCGAGCGTCAACAGCGTAGACAACAACACCTGTGAGGCCCAGAACGGGAACTACGGCATAGCGTTGATCTCCGTGTGCAATAGCAATGTCGTCGAGAACAACACCTGCGACAACATCCAGGGCCAGGGAGTGTATCTGGGCTCATGCAACGACAATATCGTCCGGTTCAATGCGTTCTCGAACACTGGAGATGCGGGCATCTCGCTTTACGATTCCTCAGGCAACACGATCAACTGGAATACCATTACTGACGCATCACAATACGGTCCGGCGGCCATCATCATCCAGGCCGCACCCAGGAATGTCATTTCGAACAACACGTGCACGAACTCCAGAGCCTGGGGCATATACATGTCAAGCGGCTCGGACAACACGGTAGTTGAGAACAACACGGTCTCGGGAAGCAACGGCACGGGAATTGCAGTTGCGATCTCCAACGGATGCTCGATCCACGACAACCTGGTCATGGACAGCTCCGGATACGCCGTCGCGCTCTACTTCAGCACGACAGGGAACCGGGTGTGGAACAACACATTCCTGTTCAACAACGGCGCGACAGACGTGTGGAACGCCTCGCGCCCGCAGGCCTATGACGGCGGAACCAACTCCTGGAACACCTCGGGGACGCCGCACGGGTACGGCAACTTCTGGAACGACTGGACCACGCCTGACATGGACCATGACGGGATAGTCGACAACCCGTATGCCCTCAACGGAACCTCAGCGGCTTATGACTACTACCCGCTGGCGGGGCCGCTTGCACCCGTGACCAAGCTCATATTCGGTTACATTACGGACGATGCCGGCAACCCCCTCATGGGAGCGAGTGTGAGTGTGACAATTATACACGGCGAGATCACCATCGTGACCAAGGCCACCGTAACGGATGCGAACGGATACTATGCGATCACGCTCGAGCCGGGCCAGTGGGAGGCCGGGTTCACGATCCAGCTCACGATCCAGTATGGAACCGCCCAGGAGACGGTGACGGCTCCATGCGACGGGTCTACATCGCAGGAGGTCGATTACCAGTACCCGTACGAGATCCCCCAATTTGGGTCTCTGATCGGATTCCTCGTGGCCGGCCTGCTCGTGGGGATCGTAGCCGTGGTGCTCCTGAAGCGTGGCCGGAAATAGGCCTATCTTGCGTCTCAGATCCTAAGCGCATCTCATGCTAGGTTTGATAGGGATGGCGCAGCGGAGACGGATGGTCAAGGGGCTCGAGGGAGTGACCACTAGGTTCGGGCTGAGCACGGATACCGGGAGCGATGTCGGGTTCATGACGAGGTTCCATTTGATACGCATCTGGCGGGATGGCAGCATCTTCTATGTGGTCCTGCTGTCGGTCCTCTTCCTGTACTCGTCGTTCTCCTCCCTGTCCGGTTCTACGATGACCGTGGGCGCCGCCGCGAGCAGCGCCCAGGTCGTGCTGTTCCCGCTGGCGATACTGGCGGTGAACTGGTCGTACTATGAGCAGGGCAATCTGTGGCTCGTGACGACGGCATCGGGGTACACTGGGAAGTACTTCAAGGGACTGATGCTGAGCTTCGCATTGATCGGGCTCATGATATCTGCGGCGTTCCTGGGGCTGAGGCTGGCCGTGTTGCATGTTCCCTTGACCGTGGAGGACTTCACGGTGCCGGTGATAGCCCCGATCGCGGCGGCCATCGCTGCCTGCGCCCTGCTGACGAGGGTGAAGGTGAAGCCAGGCGCGTTCTCGCCTTCCATCCTGATCGTGTTCTTCGTTGTCATAGTTGCGGGCGTGCTGGCCGGGTTGGCCGTGCTCGGTCTTGTTGATCTGGTGGTAGGTTTCGGGCCCGCTGCGCAGATTGTTACCATAGCACTGGCCGCGCTGGTTCTGATCTATGCTGGGCTCGAGGGAGTCGCCTGGCTGGCAGGCGGTTTCGTCGCCAGATGAATCGTGTCAGTGGCCGTTCATGACAAGCCTGAGAATCCATTCCACGGCACTAAGTTCTAGTGACACTTTTATTACCATGATTGCTTTTGCTTGGCACAGTCGGTATAGATGCCAACCCCTACCCCCAGCTTTGCGCGAGGAAGCGCAACCCTATTTCTCTCGATGAGCCTAGCCGCAGGCTTGGCCCTTTTGATATCCATATTCGTGGCGAGACAACTTGGTGCTTCGGATTTTGGTATGTATTCGATTCTGATAAGTGTGCAAGGAGTTATACTCCTTCTGGCTTCTTTCAGCCTAGGCACTGCGGCCTCGAAGTATGTCGCAGAATACAGGGCCCGCGATGAGGAGAAAGCCCTCCGTTTTGCGAAGTCGGGACTCGTCGTTGTTCTCATGCTGTCATCCACGATAGCCGTTATCTACGTCGTGTTCAGCAACATGATCGGAAGGGGACTGTACAATGAGCCGGAAATGGTTCACATAATACCCTTCTCGGCACTCATGGTCATCAGCTCCTCCACGTACTCGCTGTCTATGGGCATTGTCCAGGGATGCCAGAAGTTCAAACTTATGGCTGGTGCGCAACTAGCATATCCATTGTTCTCCCTGCCCCTAGTTTTTGTGCTACTTCCCTTGATGGGAATACGGGGAATCTTCATAGCGTATTTTCTGTCACAGTCGACCATTTCTGCTGTCGTCCTCGTTTTGCTGAATAGGCATGATTTCAGGTTTCTTTCCGCTCGGCTCGAACTCCACAGGAAGTCCATCACAGTGTCGATGTTATTCTCATTCGCGCTTCCAGCGGTCCTGGGCAGCTTGATGCTGACGCCCGTTGTTTGGATTGCGAACACTGAATTGACGCTCAACGCAGGTCTCGAGGCCATGGGATACTTCGCGGTGGCATATGCTGTTTACTCAGCTCTGATATTGATACCCTCTGCGGTCTCGACCCCTTTGATCCCAAGAGTCTCCCAACTCACAGCTGGGGACCACGGTCATATTGAGAGTCTCGTGGTGAAAGTCCTAAGGACTCTCTCGATTGCTCTATTTCCTCTGTTGTTTGGCATCGCCTTGTTTTCCGAGTTCGTTGTGGAGGTTATGTACGGATCGAGATTCTCGGCCTCGACAAAGGCAGTCTATCTTATGGTGACAGCTAGTTACTTCTACTCACTCAACACGGTAGTCACTGCCATAATTATCGGGATGGGAAGGATGTGGTTTGGGCTCGGCCTGGGCATGTTTTGGGCAGCAGTATTCCTCACGCTCGTCTTCGCAGGAGTACCCGCACTAGGAACGAACGGATTAGCATTGTCCTATGCAGTTGCGTATGGCGTTTTCCTGGCATTCACAATCATCGTTTCAAAGAGATTCCTTCACGTTAGCTTCAAGGGCATGTATCTTGCAGGAGCCTCGGCGGCACTCTTCTTTCTAGTAGGCTTCTTCACGGAAGGCATGTCGACTGTTGGTGGACTAGTAGCGAAGTTCGGCCTGCTTTTTCTGGGTATTGTTTACTTCTGCCTAATAGGGCGGGACATTGTTAGGTCCATATACCTACTGGCCATTGGAATATTGCATCGATTACGGTTCTCGCGCGCATCATGAAAGGCCCCAAACTCTTGGCCCACCGCTCTTCATTGAGACTGGGAATGAACATTCTATACGAGCCCATGCCTACCGTTAATTCCCTCGAATTGACCGCAATACGCGGTCTAGCTGGCTGCGCTCGGTTGGCAGTTAGCCCTGAAGACATGCCCTTGCCGTCTATAGTGCAATTTCGAGGAGACGGAACCCCTATCCGCACCTCAGGATCCTGTCTGGCGATCGGCAGGACCAATCGATTGCAAATTGGGGTTTGGCGCTTCCTTCTTGTGATTGAAAAGTGAAATGCTGCGAGCGCTCCGAGTTTTACTTCCTTGATATGGGCTTTGCGGGTTCAGTTCGCTAGATGATTTCTTGAGGGAGAAGCTAGCGAATCCTATTCTGATCTTCCATATCTATTATCCTCTTGATTTGGTTGTCGAATAACTTTTAATGAGTTGAACCTGATTGACGGTTAGCATTGAGGCAGCCTCATATGATTGGAAGACGCCTTTCATGGATTGACCAGATCGCTAATGAGAAGAAGAGCTTTCTATCCCCTCAGATTCACAAAGTCACTAATGGTCTGAGACGCCTTGAGGAGAGACTCTTTGAAAGTGATAACGTAGCTCTTGCAAGACTCTACCTTAAGGCCCGAAGTGCCGAAAGGAGATTGATAGAAGGTGAGATGACCTTAATCACAATTGATGAGGCAGTTCTGTGGACATACGAGTGGATAAAGAGATTCACATCTAGGTACGATCTGATTGTTGGCATCCCAAGAGCGGGATTGTTGATAGGTAATGTCATTGCCTGCAGACTTGGAATTCCGCTGACTACTCCTGATATGTTCTCAGATGGTAGATTCTGGAGCGGCCGAATGTTGAAGCAGAACCAGGTTTTCTCAGACATATTGATCGTAGACGAGACATTCCGAACCGGAGAATCTATGGAAAGGGCCAGCGAAATAGTGAGCCGGTTGGCCCCAGATGCAAAGATTACAAGGGCCGCACTAATCTTTGTAGGAAGCCGGACGGCCGAGAGACAAACGGAGGGTCTGGTCGATACCTATTTCAGATCAGTACTGCCACCGTACTTCTTTGAATGGGAACTGATGGATGAGAAACCGACCGACGTCATTGGCATGGATCTAGATGGGGTCATTTGTGAGGAGTGCCCTTCAGGCTCTGATGATGATGAATTGAAGTATCTCAACTGGTTGAGGAATGCAAGATCCTACTTAGTCCCGCACTATGAGGTGGATTTCATTGTATCCAACAGACTGGAGAGATACAGAACGGAAACGGAGGAATGGCTTCGGAAACAAGGTATTCGTTATAGAGAATTGAGACTCTGGGACCTAGAGTCGAAGAATGAGAGAAATGGGAGGTGGACCGAGAACAAGATTGAGGTTCTGATGGCTGCTAAGCCAGATCTCTTCCTAGAAAGCGACGATTCCCAAGCGATGGCCATTTGGAGTGCAACCAAGATACCGACGATTTGCACGGACAAGATGATATTGTATTCTTGAAATCACAAGTGGAATAGGATCGTCTGGAAAAGCGGTCTCTCGCCCAAACCACCCGTATTCACGAATCAACGAACCACTGGTTCATTTCAGCACGAATCGTTGATTCATGCTTTCTTGGAATTGGACGCAGTCGGGATTCTCGAGAACCCGGCTCCCTATTCTGATAACTCAGCCTCGATGATAGACTTCCTGATTTGATGCATCGACTCAATGGTTGATGATTTGACGGTGAGTATTCCATTGAGGATTAGTTCCCTGAGCATGTTTCTGTTTAGGTGAAGCTCCTCTAATGCTTGTGCGAAGCTGATTGGGAATTGAGGGTCGCAGAGAAGACCATTGCGCTTATCCTCAATGATATCAACGAAAGCTGGGAGGTTAGACGCCACTACGCAAACGCCATTTGCCATTGCATCAAAAATGATTCTTGGCTGTTCCCCGCTGAGACTCGGAATCAGTATTGCATCATATCTCCTTAGTGCCTTACAAAAATCGTTGTATCCAAGGACCCCTTTCAATTTGACTCTATCAAGTAGCCTCCATCGGTTGATTGACGAATTCAGTTCGGTCAAAAGAGGACCTTGCCCGTAGATATCTAGCTCAAACGGTACGCCCATCTGGTCCAAGAGGCGAGCAACTTCCACAGCAACTTGTGGCCCCTTCTTTTCCATCAATCTGCCTGCGAAAATGATTCTAAGGCCTTTATCGTTATCGCTCTGCCTGATCTTGTTCGCCACATCCACATCCGAGATTATTTCGCTCTCCTTCACCCAAGAGGCATGAAACTCTTTCACACAGCCTCGGTTGTGATATCTCTTGTATAGAGCGTCTCCCACGACCAGAGTCAGCGGCGACTTTGAAACGCATGTGTTAAGCATCGATTTGGTGATGAGCTTCTTTACTCTCAAAGTGATTCTTTTCTTACTACTTCTTTCTCGACCAATCATGAAGTCAAGGTCAGCGACCTCATCCCCGTCCAGGACCAAGACAGTTCTCTTGTGGTTCCCCAGGTGCCCACAATAGAATAGTGCGAAGACGCCATATGGCGGGAAACGAGAACCTATTCCGCAAACGCAATGGACGATGTCACCCCTCTTCACCTCCCGTCTCAGCGCGTGGAATGTCGCTAAGATATCTAGCACGATCCACATCGATCTTTCCCTCCCAGGGAAAGGGAAAAAGGAAATCCCATCGAGCCTAACTTCGTGGTAGTCCATGTTGTGGTCATAAGGGATGCGGGGAGCCATCACGTAGATGCTCGGAAAGACTCGCAGTTGATTCTCTAAGTCGAGCGCCCAGCCTTCTTCAACACACGGATACCCGCTAGGGGACAGGGCAAATGGACGAATAGTAACAATCAGGTAGCGCATACCACAAACCTTTTGGTGCAGCCTCTCTGCCGTCTACGCCATCTTGATTCTCCCAAGGACATCTTGTGCTTTGCCATAATCCTATCCACGGCAGTTCGAGTACCGCTTTAGTATGGGAAGTATCTGTTGGTTGGGGTGAGGTCGGTGATTCACGGTGCCTCTGTTCGTTGATCACCCTACGGTCATCCCCCGGATGTCCCGGGGTGGACCTACGTGGAGTGGCATGTCGATTTCAAGACGCACGTTACCCGTGAACAGATCAGACTTGCATATCGACCATTGAGGTATCGCCCGATCTCAGCTTCCATCGCTCATGTCATACGTCCCCTTATCTTGTAGTTCGCTCCTGTCGGACCAATGAATTCGATCCGTACACCTGAGGGCGGGGAGAAGTTGCCACTAGTCGCAATTGTTCTTCTGAACTGGAATGGTTGGAGGGACACTCTTGATTGCCTTGGTTCTTTGGATCAATTGAAATACCGGAACTGCAGAATCGTTCTGGTAGACAACGGTTCTAGCGATGGGTCGCTGCAAATGATTGAGCAGTATACCAAGTCTAGGAGGCTCAGGGTCTTGAGATTCTCTTTCAGTTCCCCTGATAACCGGGTCGAGCCTGAGGAAATCTCCGAATCTGAAGTAGATCGCGGGATTGTGACTCGAGTCTCCGCGCCTGAATTCGAAGATGGAATGAATAAGGCAATTTGGTTAATACGCTGTGACAGAAACCATGGATTTGCCGAGGGCAACGACATCGCCATAAGGTTTGCGTGGCGAAGTTTTAGTCCGGATTTTTTTCTCTTGCTGAACAACGACACGATAGTGGATTCGGACTTTCTCACCGAGCTAGTCGGAGTTGCAGAGAGTGAGACCACAATTGGGTTCACCGGTCCGAAGGTGCTATGTTACCCCCCCAAGGGATCAGAAAACGTTATCAGCTCCGCCGGAGGACGCGTAGAGATTGGAAAAGGTAGAGCCACGAAGATTGGTTTCGGTGAGGTCGACCACGGTCAATACGATTCCCTGAGGGATGTCGATTACATCGAAGGATCATGCGTATTAGTGACGGCGTCGATGCTTCCGCGGATCGGGTTAATGGATTCAGCCTATTTTGCGTATTGGGAAGAGACGGATTGGTGCTGGCGGGCACGGGAAGCCGGCTACAGGTGCGTATATGTTCCAAAAGCAAAGATATGGCACAGGGGGTCTTCTTCGTCTAGCAAGTCCATTTACACATACTTCTCCGCACGGAACATGCTCTGGTTCGTGAGACGGCACGCAACATTTTGGAACCTCATGACATTCGCATGTTACTTCCCGCTCAGTTTTCTACTTAGGAGTTGCGTCTTTCTTTTGGCCCATCGCGATTCCGATGAGGTCAAAGCATTCATCAGAGGAACTATTGACGGTTTGACAGTTTCAGTCTATCCTCCTCGCGACAATCTCTGAGGATCGAAATCTCCCAGAAGCAGTATATGTACGAAGGGAACCGAGTTCTCGCGGAATGATGGAGCGGCTTCCGGGCTGTCGGTTCAAATGCAATCCTCTAGTAATAGACTTGCGCGTTGCCAGTGTCCAGTATCAAAAGCCGTTGCTCAGTTATGTTGCGTGAGCTGACATACTCAAACTGTCGCGACGTACCTACGACATTGGTAATAAGGATGGTATTGTCTCTGACATTAGGTGCGCCAAGGAAGATGTAGGCGCCCTCCTGGATGAGATCGGGCTTCTCCGGAATTTGAACGGCAGATGGCCCTTCCAGGCCTATTAACAATTGCCATCTGTAACCGTCTCCGTATACGGGCTTGCCGTCAGCACTGTTCACAATCCATTTCGCTGCATCGACCTCCTGCACGGAATAATGTGGACCATCAACGTTAGTGTTCAGCTCAAAGGACGTCGGGTGATCCCCCGTTACCTGATACATGAACCCGCTATTGAAGAGAAGGAACACTGGAAGAATCGCAGATAACACAACTTGTGATGCACGAAGCGGATCTAATGATAGCAATGATCTTGTGACTCTTCTGGCGATTTCCAGTATAGCTTTCACACCCTCGACGCAGAAGGGAGCCAGGCACACAAGACTCAACTGGTACAGTCTGCTTGTGTTGAAGGCAGATGCGAAATAGGGGACCGCTAGGGCGGCTACCATAACGCTGATACAGACCAAGGATAGCGCCAGGAAATCTGGAGCAAAGCCTGCTTCTCTCTTCCGCATAAGTGAACCAGTGATTCCCGCAACAATGAATGCCTGGAGTAAGATTTGAAGATACTTTGCGATTACGTGCAGAGTCGACGGAAGCTCTCCGGTTAGAATTGCCAATCCCTGGGCTGATGATGGGCTGAAGAAATCCGATGCGAAGTTGTCAGCTATCTTCTTTCCGATGAGTACTATTGAATTGAACGAGAAAGAGCCCGAGGTGTAGATGTACCATACTAATGTAAGTGTGATGAACAAAGCTATGAACCTGGGCTGAAAAGCTCTCTTGTAATTGTTCCGCAGCGTGGTGCGTCTAAATGCCAATACCGTCCATGAACCTAGTAGCAAAACGGCAAAGAAATAGGCGGTCGCATAGTGAGAGACAATTAGTGAGACGGCGAAAACTAACATTAGGATGCTCCTAATAGTCCCGTTAGCGGGGCCACGAAGAGCTGCAATCAGTATCAGCACTAGGTATAACTCGGCGATCTCTTGTCTTGCGACCTGAACTATCTCAGTGAAAAACGTGAATAGCGAGATGAAGAAGAACACAGATAGGAATGCTGACCAATCGTTCATCTGTTTTCTGTATAGCTCAAACAGGCCGAGAGGGACCAGGCTGAAAATCAAAGGGTAAAGAACCTTAAGCACCCATAGGACATTGAGATCGCAGATTACTGAACACGCTGGGGCGAGCATCACAATGCTCAACACACCATTTACGGGGCTGGATAGTGCGGGATTCCATTTCGCGCCAGCTAGTACGAGATTCGAGAAGTAGTATTCAGTCTGAATATCCCATCCCCAGAGGTACGACGTGATTAAAGATGACTGCCAGAGAAGAGAAAGTGCCATCGCAACCAATAGCACCGGATACAATCTCGGTGATATCCACTTACGATAACAGCACAATAACATCGTGGCTGCAATTGAAGCCTGGACTGCCAAAGACAATAAGGCGTTGTTGCTTGCGGTCACCAAAAGGGAACCGCTAATC
>Ga0209777_10003429_pt1 | contig 19685 bp, 25 predicted proteins | sample FrelakmetHBP12HB_FD_187147 | JGI IMG/M metagenome (GOLD analysis project Ga0209777, IMG submission 187147) | Freshwater lake sediment microbial communities from the University of Notre Dame, USA, for methane emissions studies -HBP12 HB (SPAdes)... | ecosystem: Environmental > Aquatic >...
GGGATGAAATTTGACGGACAGGATCATCATAGGTGACGCCCTTCAATCGCTGAAAACCCTTGATAAGGTCGTGGATGCCTTTTGCCAACCGGAGGTGGTGAGGGTGGAGCATGGGGCGGAGATCGAGGGGGATGAAATTTGAGTTTACCCGCTCCCTATTACGAAGAACCTAAGAACGGAATCACGATCTATTGCGGTGACTGCTTAGAAATCATGCCGACCTTGCCCGATAAGAGCATTGATATGATTCTTTGCGATTTGCCCTATGGAACGACCGCTTGCAAATGGGATACCATCATCCCCTTTGAACCCTTGTGGGTGCAATATAAACGGCTGATTAAGGATCACGGGGCGATAGTCCTGACGGCAAGCCAGCCGTTCACGAGTGCATTGGTAATGAGTAATGTTAGAGACTATTCGCACTCGTGGATTTGGGAAAAAGAGCAGGGAAGTAATCCCCTTACTGCCAACAAAATGCCAATGAAAACTTTTGAGGAGATATTAATATTTTATCAGCAATACGACTTAACCCTATCTGACTGGAGAAGAGTTTATTTTAAAAGCATATTAGATTTTATTGGCATTGGATTGAAACAGATAAATGATAAATTAGGGCATAGAAAGGCTGAGCATTGTTTTTATATATCCAGCACACAATTTGAAGTATGTACCAAAGAAATATATAAACAGTTAATTTCTGTTTTCGCAATAAACGAAATGACTGGCTTTAGGAATTATGAAGATATTAGAGATGTGCCAAGAGTTTACAACCCAAAGATGCTTATGGGTAAAGCATATACAGCGAAATCAGGAAGAATAGGAGAAGTATTTGGTGGGAAGATTGAAGGCCACATAACTAAAAACAATGGTTTTAGGTTCCCAACTTCAATATTACGATTTACCAGAGATAAAAGCAAAGAACACCCGACCCAGAAACCCGTAGCCCTCTTTGAATATCTTATCCGCACCTATACCAATGAAGGCGACACGGTGCTTGATAACTGCGCGGGCAGCGGCACGACCTTGGTCGCGGCCAAGGAACTGCACCGTCGGGCTATCGGCATCGAGATTGAGGAGAAGTATTGTCGCATAGCTGTGGAGAGATTGAGACAGGAGGTATTGCCGGCATGACCCTAATCGCTCGCATCCTCCGGCGATTCAGGCGGCGCCATGTGCCGTGCAAGGAGTTAATGTTAATTAACCTAAAAACGAAAACAATGAGATTTGAAGGATGAGATTTGAAAATTGGCACAAAAAGCATCCTCTACGGGGCGCATCAATTCATCATTCATCCGTTATTAGTTTTTGTGGCTTGGTGGAAATTATACGGATGCCCACTTGATCCACGGCTATGGGTGGCTTTCATCATTCACGATTGGGGATATTGGGGATCTTCGGATATGGATGGATCAGAAGGAGAACATCATCCCGCATTTGCGGCATATTTCATGGGCAAAGTATTCGGGGCTGAATGGCGTGATTTTTGTTTATATCATAGCCGCTTTAATGCCGTTCGAGATGGCAAGCCATTCTCGCGGCTTTGCGTTGCCGACAAACTGTCAATCGCCTTAGAACTCGCTTGGTTATACCTCCCGCGAGTCAGAATATCAGGCGAAATCAAGGAATACATGGCCCTGGCAAAAAGCCGCACATCGGCTGGCGAACCAAAATACGCATCAATGAAAATATGCTGCACTGACGAGGAGAGATGGTTCGCTGATGTGCAAGAATATCTCAGGCGGTGGGTTGCAGAACATAAGGACGGAAAAAAGGATACGTGGACACCCCCACATAAAGACAGCAAAAACTGATTCAGCCTCTTTTAAGGATGGAGGGAATTCTATGATTGTGATGGGCGTCGATCCAGGCCCCGAACAGAGCGGTTGGGTAGTCTGGGATACGGATGCGGAGGAGATCACGCGGAGCGGCATCGATCAGAATTACATCGTCCTGTCGATCATTAGGGGCATCTATGCGGCAAGTGCCGAATGCCTCCTCGCCATTGAAATGATTGAGGCGCGTGGTATGCCCGTCGGTCGGTCAACTTTCGAAACCGTACTTTGGATAGGTCGCTTTTTACAGGCGTTCGGGAATGACGAGCATTGCATGTTGATCTATCGACGGGACGTGAAGATTCATTTCTGCGGGTCCGCGAAGGCAAAGGAGGTCAATATCTGGTATGCGGTTATGGACCGACTCGGAGGCAAAGAGAAGGCTATAGGCCGCAAGAAAGCGCCGGGGCCTCTCTATGGGATAACGAGCCATATGAGGTCAGCATTGGAGATTTGTTTAATAGCGGCGGACCGGATGAAATAATAGTTGACAACGGCGGATAAAGGCGTAGGGTGAAGATAACACGGAGGCTCCTCGTGATTAGAAAACAAATTAAAAGAAAAACCCATTGCATTAAGCCCGCGTTGCCACTTCGCCAGGAGTGGGGAGCCCTTCGCGGGCTTTTTGCCGTGGGTGAGGAAATCCATGGCTGAAAATAAATGGCTCGAATACGAGCGCGGCAAAGCTGAGATCATCCGGCGCAATCTCTCATCGAAGGAATATGAGGAAGAAATCAAGAAGCTGTGCGAAAGGCTGCTACATCGTGGCGCGGAATCTGGATGACGTAATTGATGGGTTAGGCTTACGAGATAGGTTTCTCCTAAAATAATTCTTGAAATAGTAGGTTTCTGATGGTAGGGTGTGATTGGGACTGGATAATGATGATAGTGGACAATCACATAAGGGAAAAGATTTTAGGCTCGGAGTGCAGGCTATCATCGGTCTGGTCCCCACTTCGGGCCTTTTCTTTTCCCGGAGGTGATTGATGGACTGGGGATCCGGGATAGGTTTCTGGTGTGAGGGATTATGGCGGATAGGGTCATTAAGCGCGAGGTGATCAGTGGAAATTTGTAGGAATTGTGGAGAAGTTGAAGGCACCACAAGGCAGCGACCAGATACGCCGCATCACGCTGAAGTGATCTGCGATGAATGTCATGGTTTCATCCGATGGATGCCAAAGCCTAAAAATGAGGAGCAGAGAAAGAAGCGTCCACCATATCCGAAGCCTGAAGATTTGGGAATTGATTATTGTCAGATTTGCCTTCTACCTAAAGATAATCTCTTGACCAATGAAACTCTTGCAACTCACCATATAAACGGAAATGCCCGTGACCGGAATAGGGCTAATTTCCTTGTTGTTTGTAGTGCTTGTCACGCGATGATCGCCTATCAACGAACTTACCGGATGAGGCATTACCTTCAGTCAATCGGCATTTACGAGGAAACCATAAAGCGGTACGATATTGAGGAAGAGTAATGGCCGCAAACCCCTACCTCGAAGCTGCCTTGAATTATTTACAGCGTGGATTCTCAGTGATACCGATCATCCCTGGGGAAAAACGTCCTCTTATCAAGTGGGAAGAATTTCAGAAGCGAAGAGCATCCCGTAACGAATTGGTTTCTTGGTGGAGTAATGCGCCGAACGCTAATGTGGGTATCGTCACGGGAACTATTTCTGGAGTGGATGTTGTAGATATAGATAACGACCAAGGCCGGGAATTAATTTTGGAATACATCCCAGATTCGTTTGTTGCACCGACAGTGAAGACTCCTCGCGGCGGCGAGCATCTTTATGGGCAGCATGTGCCGGGGGTTACGAATAAGGCCGGAGCAATTCCGGGGACAGACTTTAGGGGAGAAGGTGGATACGTTGTCGCCCCGCCGTCAGTTAATGGAACAGGAAAAGCATATGTATGGATAGTGCCCTTAGACGCTTCTTTACCATCTTTGCCAGAGCAATATATAAATAAAATAAATAGTACCTTATATAGGGGGGATTATAAGGGGGGGGGAGAAAAGGCGTTACACGGCGTTACAAGCGTTACAGAGCGTTACATATGGGAACATGGCGTAAGGGATGAAAATCTTTTTCATGTGGCTGCGTGCCTTGCTAGGACTGGAAATAGTGATGAATATATTAGGCAAACCCTTACTGCTATTATGTCTTCATGGGGGGAACATGATGAAAAGTGGATAGATGCCAAGGTTCAGAGTGCTTTAACGAGAAAATTAAAAAGAGAAAGGAATTTCCAAGCCGAGGTTGAGGAATGGATACGCGTTACAGAGCGTGTCATAAGCGTTACAGAGTGTTACTACGCGTTACAATGCGTTACAAAGGAAGAGAAGACGGCTGTGAGGGTGGCGTTTCATCGTCTGAAGAATGAGGGATTTATTGATAAACATGGAGAAAAAGGTGGTGTGTATCGGCTGAAGGACCAAGATGCCGCGCCGATCGACATCCTCCAAGTCGATATGACGCCCTATGACATCACCCTCCCTCTCGGTGTCCATGAGTATGTAACGATCCATAAGGGCAACCTGATAATCATTGCCGGCGAATCCAATGCGGGCAAAACTGCCTTTTGCCTGAATATCGCTAAAGCAAACCGGAAAAAGCATAGGGTCAATTACTTGAGCAGCGAAATGCAGGATGGTACGGAATTGCGGATCAGGCTGGATGAGTTTGCGGATTCTATTGAGGCGTGGCGTGAGGTTAATTTCCGGTTCAGGACGGATAACTTTCCGGATGTGATTGAGCCGGATAACCTGAACATCATAGATTACCTCGATGAAGGTGCGGACAAAGAAGCCTACAAGATGACAGCACGAATCAAGGAAATTGGGAACAAACTCAAAAAAGGAATTGCCATCATTGCCATACAGAAGCACTCCGAGAAGTCCTGGGGATTCGGCGGTGAAGGTACGATGAACAAAGCTCGGCTCTATATGACGATTACCCGTCATGGTGTCTTGAAGATCGAGAAAGGTAAAATATGGCGGCAGAAGTTTGTCAACCCTTCGGGTATGTTTATTAATTTTAAGTTGGCGGCAGGCTGTAAGTTCTCTGGAGATAGCGGATGGCAGAGACCAGGGTAAAAAGTTTGTGGAGAGGATGCTTCAATTACGCTGGAGAAATGCATGTCCTCCGGTGTTTTGCTTATAGCCAGGAGCAGGCGTGGTTTGTCCTGTGTCGCATGCTGGCAAAGAAAAAGGGTATTGAGACCCGTGCGGTTATGTCAAGATTTGACCGAAACTGGGGACAGCGGCAATACAGCATCGAACTGGAGATTGAGTATCGAGAGGTTGACGAGTGCGCGGCTGGCTCATAGGGGTACAATCAATCTGTGATTTCCTTGATAACTGTTCACGGCGGACCTATGCTCGGCTAAGACGCGATGGCTTGCCGGTTCACTACCTACCTAACCACAGACCCGTATTGATTATTTCGGAGGCTAACGTATGGCTCCGGGAACATGGAAAAAAAGAAGGGCCGGCGATAAACCGGCCCCGTGGTTAGCGGTCTTCGGTAATTAATCGTGCTATTTCTATGCTTTGTGTATATGCTTCCGTACCTATTGGCCCCTCAATCATAAACGTAACAGGAGACATGCCGCAGTCTGTTGTTGCTATAACTCGCCAACCATAATACCCACAATGACAACCATCAAACCAATAGAGGGGTCTTGGCAAATATCTTAGGCCTTTGGTCTTAAACCAAAGGTGGTAGGGGTTCTCTCCATGTCCACAACATGATTCGATAGTTCTTATCCCTGGCAGCCCATTCAAGGCATTACAAAGGTCAACAACTTCCACATCTAACCCATTCATTTCCCTTCCCTCCTTTCCAGCCACCGCTCTAACGCGGCAATAATTATTCCATTTAAACTCAATACGCGCCTGTCCTCCCTGGCCCGGAGGATCTCGCGCCGTAGTGCAAGGTCCAGGGCCTGCGGGAGGCGGATGCTGATCTTGGTGTCGTTAGCGGTCGTCATGGGGTAGCCTCCCTAGCTTGTGCTGCAATATTCTCGGCCCGTCTGATTGCTTCCCTAATTTCACTCTCGAAATTGTCACCCCGCCACGAATTGCCCTGGCCGAAATCAATATTACCCTGGGCGGTCTCATTCACATCAAGGACGGCAACCATACCAGTCTCGGGGAATACCGTGGCTGCCATGTGATGGACTTTTTGGCTCTCTCTAAATGTAAACAGGACAACGTAAAAGCCGCAACCACTTATACCATTACGGTGATAATCCAGCTTTTTAATAGTGATTTTCATGTCTGTTCCTTTCGCCAGTACAGTCAGATAGGTCAGTTATTGTGTTATTGTCTCTCAACCAGTGGCATATCGCTGGACCAGCCGGTTATTCTCCCTGTCTCCCATCGTGAACCGTGGTCCTGCTCACGAAACGTCACTTTCTCGCCTGTGGCGTAGCGGGACAACGGCTTGTTCCCGCGCAGGTAATAGTGATAAGAGGGCATTGTGCCCACCTTCATGATTGCTGGTGTCATGGCTTTTCCTTTCCCCCGTCATGCCGATAGGGCAGCGGATGGTTAGGTTATATGTGATCCATATCCTCGTCTTGTCCGATCTCGTTAAGCGCACGCTCGACACTGTATAGATCAGTGGCGCGCTCCTCATCGCCAAGGCGTGCAAACAAGGCACTCCCCAATGCGTTGAGATCACCAACAGTAACGGTTGGCGCTCCGTACTTGCCAGCCAGATACTCACGGTCAGCCCCCTTGCCTTGCGCCATCGCCTCGTAACACAGGCGATAATCAGCGGCTAACTGTGCCTGCTCTGCCCAGTCTGTCGGTCTCTCCAATGGCTCCGCGTCAAAAAACTTATCTGTCATTTCCCTTTCCCTCCTGCCCGGCGCCCTCCGTCGCCCGTCGGCCTTGCCTTTATAACGTGCAGGTATCATGCCATCATTGCACCTTGATGGCGGGATGGCGTGTAAGTGTATGTTCTGATAAGGGATAAAAAATATATGAGGGTGTTCGCCCGTAGCATACGGAGGTTAAAAACCGGCAAAGAAGGTTAAAATCCGGCAAGGAATGTCGAATCGGGGAGGGGAAAAACAGGGTAAAATAGTGGGATACGTAGTGCTAACGAGGGTTTACACGATTCGCGGTTTTCGTCGGCGAAATCGGCAAAGAATGTCGAATACCCACGTTATGTAAACCTCTGGTGCGCCACTGGGTTGGCACTAAAAAATAATGATGCCCGTCCAGGCCGTGCTGAGATCGTACCCCCCGGTGTACTGAATTGGCATACTGTCAGGGGGGAAATAGTGTGGTACGATACTGCCTCATCGTGTGTGTTTTATTATTTCACTGGGTCTCGGTCCGCATCTCCCCCGAGGTACCGGGATCCCCTCATTGCCATTGGCGCTTTCTGATGTCTTTCTATGCCCCTGCGGAGGGGCACGACTATCCATGAAACAGGTAAAATTATGAAATTGCGGGGATGGTTATATCAGATAGCTCGGCTTTTGGGCGATATGCAGGCCATCAAGGGGCAGCGCGTAGGCAAAAGGATTGCGCGGCGGGTTGTGGGTAGGATCATCGGGCGGAAGATTATGAGGAGGCTGTAATGCCCGGCTGGGTCGTGGGTAATAAATCTATCTGTGCCTATCTGGGCGGCATATCCATCAGGACATACTACCGGTGGAGAAAAGCTGGACTCCCTGTAATGCGGACGCCAGATGGGTCGAATATCCTCATCCCGGAGCTTGCTCAGGCGTGGATGATAAAATTCAACGAACTCAAAAAAAATGATCGGGTCAATTCCTCCCCGTAACGATTTGGCACAGGTATAGGTGATAGCTTGCCATATCCCCTTCCTGTGATTTTCCTGTTATGATCCCTTCCAATGGTATCAAAAGAAGCAAAACTTGGGCTTGAAGCAAAGCGACTCGTTGTGGATGAGCCAACACGTGAGGTATTTGACCGTGCCGGCATTGATCTTAGTCACCTTGTTATCCTTCTTAAGCGCGAGCTTAGGGCCAAGAAATCAGATCGAATTAAAATCAAGGGCGCAGTCGGCGAGCTACTACGTGGCAGGCGCATCATCGCCTCTTCTGGTATTGATGGCGATACCGTCATTGAGTGGGATGAGGTTGCTTGGGATGTGCGTCAGCGGGCTCGCATGGACGCCCACAAGCTGCGCGGCGACTATCCAGCGGAGAAACATGAGGTAGGCGGCCTGAACGGTGAACCTATCCTGCACAAGATCGAAGTGGAATTTGTGAAGCCTAACCTTGAATGACTGTATAGTGTGTTACCTTAGGGGGCCTGTGGGGCACTAGTGCCTGGTAGACCTCACTTTGGAGTAAGCTATGAAATTAATTAAGTTTAAATCGGCGAAAAAGAAAACAGAGAAAATAAAAACTGACGACCAGTTGATTGAAATCCGCGATCTTCGTGAGAAGTTTTATATGGTTGACGACGCTTACCTTAACGGTATGGCGCGGAAGTGCGGGATATACGCGACGGGTGTTTATAATGTTTTATGTCGGCATGCAGGAAGTGATCAATCGTGTTTTCCTTCGGTTACTTTAATATCCGACAAGCTTCACGTTTCCATTAGGCAGGTGAGGAGGGCCATTAAAATCCTTGAATCCTGTAAAATTATTAAAGTTGAGCGAAGGTGTGGTGGGCACAATAAATACTGGCTTATTAATAAGAGCGAATGGAGAAGGCCAAGGGTAAAGGAGTTTTACAAGATTGGCAATCTCCGTCCAGCGACCAGGAAAGAAAGAATGAAATTAACCAGGTAATATGTTGATAACCTTACCAAATGAATGAAAGCGCAATTTCCAGAGAAGTTAAAACCTTTATTTTCGCCTGTTCGTTACAAGGTCGCGTATGGCGGGCGCGGCGGGGCAAAGTCCTGGGGTTTCGCCCGTGCACTCCTCATCATCGCAGCAGAATTCAAAAGCAAAATCCTTTGCGCCCGGGAATTTCAAAACTCCATCAAAGAATCAGTGCATGCTTTGTTATGCAGTCAAATCGAGATGCTGGAGCTATCCTATGCCTTTAAAATCCAGCAGACAGAAATCACCGGTTATAATGGCTCTGAGTTTATTTTCTCAGGCATCCGGACAAATCCTACGCGCATCAAGAGCATGGAGGGGGTGGATATCTGCTGGGTGGAGGAAGCGGAGCGGGTCAGCAACGAATCATGGGAAATCCTCATACCTACCATCAGGGCAGCTCGATCGGAGATTTGGATCAGCATGAATCCGCACCTTGAAACAGATCCTACATACCGGCGCTTCATTGCAAATCCACCGCCTGGTGCCGTCTTGATGCCTATCAGCTGGCGCGACAATCCATGGTTTCCCGATGAACTGAAGATGGAGAAGGATTATCTCGCCTCGGTGGATCCACAGGCTTATGCCCACGTTTGGGAGGGCGGCTGTCAAACGCGGTCAGATTCCCAGGTCCTCGGCGGCAAGTATCGCATTGAATGGTTTGAACCCCAGAAAGATTGGGATGGTCCTTATTTCGGGGCTGATTGGGGATTTAGCCAGGATCCTACGACACTCGTAAAGTTGTGGATTCATGACCGCAAACTATATGTAGAGCGTGAGGTCTGGGGCATCGGCATTGAGCTTGATGACATCCCTATCCGCTTTCAGGTCATTCCCGAATCCAAACAACACATCGTTCGCGGTGACTGTTCACGACCGGAGACGATCAGCTATTTGCAACGGCACGGCTACCCCAACATGAGGGCAGCCGCAAAATGGCCGGGCAGCGTAGAAGACGGCGTGGCCTTCTTGCGGTCTTTTGAATCCATCATCATCCATCCCGATTGCCACCATACTGCCGAGGAAGCGCGAATGTACTCGTATAAAGTGGATCGTCTCACCGGCGATGTGCTGCCAGATATCGTCGATGCCTCGAATCACATGATCGACGGAATCCGTTATGCCCTGGAGCCCATGATTAAAAATTCAGGCACCGGCTTCCTCGATCTCATGCGCGATGAGGTGGAGACGCTACGGCAGCAGAGGGCAGTCGTATGAGAGAGAACATATCAGATAATAAAAACAACTTGCAGATCACGGGGGAAAATAAATGAGCGGCGGCGAATATCTCAAGAAGGTGAAGGTTGAATATAAGCCGAAAGATTTTGCAACAATGGGAAATCTCGTTAGCCACGTTTCACAGAAATTTGCTAAAGCCGTTGAGGATTATCCTTTCCAGAAAGGCGATAAACTATTGAAAATCGATACGCTAATGCTCAAACCCTACGCCCTGTATGGGGTGAAATACGAAATCAAATAAATACAAGGAGAAATATCATGGCAAACACAGTTTTAATGACGGCCCCTGACGGGATTATCCTCTCCCGTTTACAGTTGCGGGATGGCACCTCGATCCAGCCTGACAGCAACGGTGTTTTCACCGTTCCCACTGCGAATATCGCAGATATGGTATCAATGGGATTCGGCTTTCAGACCGGCGAGTTCGCATCGGCGGCAAAAGGATCCGGGGTCGCAATCGGCCCCCATGCGACGAAGGCCAAGGGGTTTTATGCCGACGATGCCGGCGCGGTACTTTGGGCGACAGGCTCAGTGTCGGATCTGAGAACAACACTTTCCCGGTTGCTGATTACGAAGGACAACACGGGAGGAAACATCAGGGCTTGGGGCCTGATGGGACAGTTGAAAAGTTATGACGGCTTTTGGAATGGCGAGCAGGTGGGCGCCGTTCATGGTCGGCTTGAGATCGTCCGAAGTGCGGCCACCCTGACGCTGGGCGGTAACGGCATCTCGGCTGGCGGGGCGTTCACCGTTGCGACTTCCGGGGTCATCACGGTTGGCGCTACCCACATCCTCGCCGGTGTTGCGGCGGTTTCGGATTTCAGGGCGACGCTCACACAGACCGGCAAGACGGTTGGTCTCCTCGTCGCAAAATATGACGCCACGAACTGGTCAGATGGGACGACGCGAACGGTATGGGGATATGGGTTATATGTTCCCGCCGGCGCGGTCGGACAGGCGGCTATCCAGCTCGGCGACAAGGCGAGCGCTTACGGCAGCGGCATCGCGGTTAATGCGGCCCCTGCCGATGGTTCGGGCATTGCCGGCATCCTCAAGGTGTATGGCGATCTCGCCAATACCGTGCCGGGAAATGCGGTCGACATCAACGCCGTCGAAAGCCGCTTCCTGGTCGATAAAGATTGCAGTGCCGCGTCCTGCTCAATCAAGGCGATGCGGGGCCATTTGAGAGTCGTCGGCGGCAAGCTCCCCAGCGGATCTAACGCCGGTCTCATCGGCTATCTGGAGATGAGCGACACGTCCGTAATCAGCACAAACGAGTCTGCCGCAGTCATGGCCATGGTTGATCTCTCGGCGACCTCTGGCGCATCCAACAACGTGGCAAGCGCCTTCTGTGCTTGCAGCAATGGCTTGAGTCTGAGCACAGCGCGGTCAACGGTGCTGCACTGCCCAGGCGCTTCTCCGTTCACGAGCCTGATGGACATTGGGAGCGGCTCGACCTTCGTTGGCTCGAACCTGACAGGCGGCACTCCCATTTATCTGACGATCTATTACAACAACAAGGCGTATGCGATCAAAGCAGATACGACCACATAAGGGCAGATAATGGGAATTATCAGAAAACCCATAATGCAGGGAGAAATTGAAGTGGCGCGAGTCTCTCTGGCGCAACCGATGGGTCAGGCGGACACGATCTGTGAACGTATCCGGCTGGTTTACTGTCTCGCACAACGGTTATCGGTTGAATGTATCAACCTGACGGTCTATGCGCGTAGGATGGATGCAGCATTGCAGAAGTTTCACCAAGGAGATTACGAAATATAGGGAGGAGGAAGGCATGGTTAAAGTTCAGTTGGGGGAATTAAAGGGGATTATCGAGGGCCTGGAGGAAATCGGGAGCGTCAAACTCCCCGTCAAAACGGCTTACTGGGTCGGGAAATTGGCCCGGTTGGTCATGAAAGAGTTTCAGGACTTTGAAGAAGGGCGCATGAAGCTGCTCAAGGAGTTCGCACAGTTGGGGCAAGATGGAGCCCCGGTCATCGAAAATAACAGTTATGTTCTTTCCGATGCCGGGGGATTTGCCAAAGCGTACACGGATTTGGCAACGGTGGAGGTCGAGTTTGACATGCGGCCATTTGCGCTTGAGCAATTCGGGGATGTTGATGTGAGTCCGATGGCACTGGTGAAGTTGAATAAGTTCATAACCGAGGATGCAGGATAACGAATGGGCCTTTTCTCCTTCAAGAAAGCCGCACAATTGGCGCACCCCGTGCTGATACCAGCAAGGCCGATTGATCAGGCCACCATCGTGATGGCCCAGAACGGCGGCATCATGCAGCGCTTGAAGGATGGCGTCCGTTATATGGTGACGGGGGCCACGCCCAATGCATGGTTTGGTCCTCTACAGCCCCTCCAGCCTATCGCCCCTGAAACGAAGGGCCGCCAGTTCGATTATGTGCCTGGCTACAACATCAACATCACGCCGCGCGCCTGGGAGCCGATTTCATTCGCTGACCTTCGCGGCCTCGCGGAGAGTTACGATGTTTTGCGGCTATGTATCGAAACCAGAAAAGATCAAGCCGTCAGAATGAAATGGCGATTCAAAGTGCGTGACAACAATGGCAGCAGGCCAGATAAACAGACTGCAGAGGCTGCCAAGCCCCGCATTGATGCCTTGACGGAAAAGTTTCAGTTTCCTGATCAGGAACACGACTGGGATGAGTGGTATCGGATGCTGCTGGAAGACATGCTCGTGTGCGATGCCGCCACAATTTTTCCTCGTAAGACTTTGGGCGGGAAGATTTTCGGATATGAACTGGTTGACGGGTGTACAATTTTGCCTCGTATCACCGCTGATGGGCGCACGCCGATGCCGCCAGATACCGCGTACCAGCAGATACTTCATGGGATCATGACGTCGAATTTCTCGCGCGACGAATTGGTCTACAGGCCGCGCAACAGGCGGACAAACCACGTCTATGGGTGCAGCCAAGTTCAGCAAATCATAATGACAACCAACATCGCCCTGCGTCGGCAGATAAGCCAGTTATCCGAATTCACGGAGGGCTCAGTGCCCGAGGCGATCATTGGATTGCCTGCTAGCTGGACTTCAGACCAGATCCGAGAATACCAGACTTACTGGGATGAGCTGCTTTCCGGCAATATCCAGGAGCGCCGCCGGGCAAGGTTCGTTCCGGATGGGGTGAACTACCACCCGACGAAAGAGGCTGTGCTGAAGAGCGACTTCGACGAATGGCTGGTCAGGATTGTATGTTTCGCGTTTAGCATCCCTCCAACGCCGTTTATCCGTGCAATGAACCGCGCAACCGCTGAGAGCCAGAAGGAGACCGCCCAAGAGGAAGGCCTGGAGCCGATGATGTCCTGGATGAAGCGGTTGATGGATTATCTGCTCTGGAAGTATGAGAATATCCGCGACCTGGAATTCGCCTGGGAGGAAGAGGAGGAGATCGATCAGAAAACCCTCGCTGATATTCTCAGTGAAAAGTTGCGTAACGGCACAATCAGTCTCGATGAAGCTCGGGCGAAGGATGGTCTTGATCCCCACCCGAACGGCCTTGGCTCAAAGCCTCTCATTTACACCTCTGCCGGAGCGGTGCTGCTCGAGTCCATCGTGTCCCCTGCACCGCCGGAGCCGCCGACTCCGGGAACAAATCCTCCGCCTGGAGACGGCTCCGAGGGGCAACCATCGGAAGACGGGGGAAAGGCAAGGGGCGAGGAGGAAGGTGATCAGGCAGCGGGTGCTCAGAAGATCGAAAAACTTTCGTCGACGGAAGTTGATCAAGCCGCACATGAAGCAGCCACTTCTCCCCTGAATATTTCATCTCTGCCCACAGAGAAGCAAAAGGCAGCGGGGAATTATAAGAAAGGGCACATATCCTTTCACGGCCTAGACATCACAATCGAGAATCCCAAGGGCAGCATCAGGAGCGGCATATCCAAGGATGGGAAGGAATGGTCGTCGGAACTCTATGCCCATTATGGCTACATCAAGGGCACCCGTGGAAACGATAAAAATCATATTGACGTTTTCATTGGTGACAATCCCGACAGCGGCAGTGTTTTCGTTGTGAATCAGATTGATCCCGATACGGGGGAATTCGACGAGCATAAAGTCATCCTCGGGACCAACTCGGAGGACGAGGCGAAAAAGACCTATCTGGGGAATTATGAATCGGAATGGGGTGGCCTCGGCTCCATAGTGACGATGACGATGAAGCAATTTAAGTCATGGCTCAATAGCGGCGACACGAAAAAAGAGGCTGTGCAGCCGCCAGTCGAAGAGCTTGCAAAATATAGCGAAGACCAACCTCGTGATGCACAAGGTCGTTTTGGAGAAGGAAGCGGCGAATCGAAGACTCATGAATTATCAGACCGAGCAGCACGGGCAAAAGCTGCGTATGTGCCGGCTACTGCCGAAGCGCAACGCACCGCCGATGCAAACGAGCAACGTCTTGCGGAAACACTCAAAGGAGAACGCACCGCAGATAATGCTCCTTTCGACGTTGTGAAAGGATCTCATTTGATCGAGGTAAAAACTATCGTCAGCAGCGACAGCAATAAGATCACGATGAGAAAAGAATGTCTTGCGAGAAAAATGGATGCGGTGACGGCGGCCAAAGGTACGGCCCATACAGTCGTATTCGACAATAAATCAAATTCTATCTACTACAAAGCCGGTGTTGGAAGCTTTCGGCTCGGTAACATGGAGAAAGTGTCTTTGACTGCTTTGAAAAGTAAATTCAAATGAGTTACCAGTTTTACGATGCTGACGGTTATATATCGGATTTCGCATCTGGCGGCGGCCTTGCGCAATTAAATGCCTTCGCAGAGGATTGTGATCACGACGGCCTCAGGGCATTTTTGAAAGATGGATTTGCAACACCTGACGAACTCGATGATTTACCAAAAAGCGATGATGAGGCAGTCAATGCCATTTTGAAAAACCTTGCAAAAGCAGCAAAAGGCGCTGACGAGATAATCATAATCAGCAATGGCCTGACATCCGATGATGATGTTATAAAGCTGGAGAAGTTGGCCAAGGGTAAAAAAAAAGTCCCTCGCATAGACCGGGAGCGCCCGGAGATCCTAAAGGCCCGGGCAAAGCTACACGCTATATTTACTGAGGTTTTCAAGGCAGGCAAAAAGGCCGTGCGTGGCCTGAGCATGGAGAAGATGGAAAAGCAGGACGCCGCAACAAAGAAACGGATCCAAGCGATCCTTGACGAATTGGATCTTACCGGTTGGACTGTCCTCATCGGTGAGAGTGAAGAGGTTATCGCGGGCGTTACCGCAAGCGGCGTCTATCAGGCACTCCTCCAGATCGGCCTTAACGATGAGCACCTGACGGATACCATGTCGAACCAGGCCCGCGAGTACGCCGCCGAGCGCGGTGCGGAGCTCGTAGGCAAGAAGATCGTCGATGGTGAGATCGTCGAAAATCCAAATCCGGTCTGGGCCATTGATCAGGCGACGCGGGAGATGCTAAGGGGCGATGTGACGCAGGCCGTCGAGGAGGGCTGGAGCACCAAGAAATTGCAGGACAAACTCGTCGAGAATTATGCTTTTTCTGATGAACGTGCAGAAACCATCTCACGCACGGAGATTGCCTTCGCCGACAGTCGTGGAAATTTTATTGCGTACAAAGAATCGGGATTGGTGAGCGGCAAAGAATGGCTGCTCGGAAGTGAACACGACGAGCCGGATGAGTGCGACGAAAACGAGGCCAAGGGTGTGATCGGACTCGATGAGGAATTTCCGAGTGGTGATATGGAAGCCCCAGCGCATCCAAGATGCTTACTTCCCGGTACAGTTGTATCTGCCGGCGGCGTCTCGAAAACGTTCAAACGATGGTTTGAAGGGGAAATTGTTATCCTTAGCGTTTCCGGTATGGACGATCTCTCCGCTACCCCAAATCACCCGATATTGACGCGGCGCGGCTGGATCGCTGCTGGAAAGCTCACAGAGCTTGACGATCTCGTTTATTGCACTGATCCAGGGGCATTTGTACGCCTTATGTACCCAGATGATAACCACATGAAAACCCGCATCGAGGATATAGCGAGTACGCTCCTCATGACGGGCAGCATGGCATCCTCCAGCGTGCCAACCTCCGCCGTAGATTTCCACGGCGATGGCATGGTTGACGGCAAGGTCGATATTGTAGGGGCCGCAAGCGAATTGAGGAACAATGCCAAAGCCGGAAGCGGAAAGCATCCCGAACAGTTGAAGCTCGTAGGGACTAACGGCGGGCGGTCTATTTTGGACTCCAATAGCGCGATTGCAGAGTTTTTCAAAAGTTTGCTTTTTCCCCCGGACTGCATCGTGAGCGGCATTAGTGCGAGCAGCGCGGGCAGAAGCACCGGCGCGGGCAGCTTCAATGGTATGGGCATCGGACCTGTTTCTAATCATCAGACCGAACCGTTTGAAAACATTCCTCAAGGTAGCGCTATGACAGCCAAGGCGTTTGGCAATATCGACACTGGACTCACCGGAAATGTAGGCAGCGTAAAGAGCGTTAACATCGGCATCCTCGAATCCTCTCCTTTGAAATTGGACATCACGGAAAGAACGGACATTGAATCCGGCATTGAGAAACGACCTCTTGATGACTTTAATCGTGACGCTTTTCCGCTTGGCGACAGATTCCATAGTCTCGCCGGCCTCGTAGGATTTGTACATCTCAGCAAGATCAGGAAAGAGGATTTTTCGGGCCATGTTTATAATCTCCAAACTCGTGATGGATACTATATAGCACACAGTCGCAATGGAATCAACTTATTTGTTCATAATTGCGTGTGTGACTGGTTGCCGGTTTTGGCAGAGGCAGGAGCGTGAAACTCAACGACCTCATAGCTGACCGCCTCGCCACGTGGCTTTCCACCATGGCCTGCTTCTGGATCATCGTTACAATGTGCCTGATCCCGCTTTTCTGGGATCAGCCGAGGGACGCCATGGCCTGGTTGCTATGGTCTGAGAGCATACTGTTTCAGGGGGCCGCACTTCCCGTGTTGGCCTTCGTTGCCAGGAAAGAAGGGAACAGGCAAACCACGCTTCTCCAGGTGACGCACGACATCGCCGTGCAAGAACGAAAAATGATGATGGAGGAATTGGCACTAATAAAGAAAATATGCGGTGCCGAGGGAATAACAGTAAACGGCGAAAAGGAGAACGGATGTCCTCCGATGCCAAAAAAGAATTGATCGAAGTCCGCTGCACGGGCATTCAATCGAACGGCTTTCCGTGCAGGAAATTGCTCGGTAAGATCAGGGGCACTTATGAGATCAAATGCTCTAGGTGCAAAACGATGAATAAAGGAGATCGCCATGAGTGACAAAATAGACCTGAAAAAAGCTATACGGGACATCAGAAAACTTATTTGCAGTGAAGTAATTACAGAAGAAGAAAAGGAATATTTGCACGAAGTTTATAAGCGTTTGCAGTTAAGCGATAAAATAAAGAAATAAAGTAGCATAAAAACTCAGAGCTTCCAGAAAGCCGTTGATCCGAAAGGACATCGGCTTTTTTATTTTACGCAACAAGGAGCGCACCATGGAAAACATACTTTTTCTACCCATCAGGAAAATTGACGAGGAGCAACGGCTGGTTTATCTCCGCGCCGCCCAGGAGATCCCCGACCGCACACGCCCGATTCCCGAGGTCATGGACTACATTACCTCCCGGCCCCATTTCGAGAAGTGGTCTCAGGATCAGTATGAGGCCAGTCTTGGGAAGTCCTACGGCAACGTCCGTGCCATGCATGCCCATATCGCTGCCGGAATAGTCGCGCAGCCGCTAACCTTCGACGACGACGACAAGGCCATCGATGCCGTCCTGAAGATCAGTGACGACCAGGAATGGGCGAAGTGTCTTGACGGCACCTACACCGGCGGATCAATCGGCGGGAGTTATCTGGAAGGTTCCAAAAAATACCAGCAGTACCGTGACCAGCAGGTTATGCGCTACACGGCAGTTCCGAATGAACTTTCCCTCGTTGACCGGCCCATGATCGCTACAGCTACCTTCCAACTTGTAAAGGGGGACGGCACAACGGAGGAGCACCTTTTCAAGTCTGTGGATAGGTCAACTGCGAACGTTGATGATGTGGAAAAGGGAGATTATGTGGGTCACGCTTTCCACGGGAATCAGCATGTAGGCGCGGAAGGAGCAGGTAAAGAGCATGAAGCATCAAGGGCCGCTCATCAAGCGACTAAAAACGCAAATGATAAAGCGGGCCATGCGAAGGCGGCAAAAGCTCATGATAAGGCGGCTACTCTACACGAGAAAGCGGGCAATGCCAATGCTGCCGGCTACCATCAGGCTATGAGCGATTACCATTCGAGCCAAGCGAGTGGCAGGGGATCTAAAAAGATTGATTTTGCCGATGATAATTTTCAGAAGGTCGCTGCGAGGGAGGGCGTGAATCCCGAGGAAGGCGAGAAACAATATGGCGACGTCACCTTTGCCGATGCCAAGAACAAAAAATATCCCGTTGATACTGAGGCGCACATTCGAGCAGCTTGGTCATATGCCAACATGCCCAAGAACGCCGCCAAGTACAGTGCGGCAGACCTCAAGACCATCAAAGCAAAAATCATTTCGGCTTGGAAAGCGAAAATAGACAAGGACGGTCCTCCGTCCGTGAAGGAGGGAAAAGTGAAGAAAAATGAAGCAGTAAACGCACTCCAGAAGTGGGCAGGCGAGGAAGTCAGCGATGTGTCAAGCGCCGTCTATGCCCTTCAGCAGATCATTTACCTCTACGGAAAAGAAACCGACGAAGATGGTCCGGAGGCGCAGGCCCAGATGACATCTCTGGGTGAGGCCATCAAGGCGCTCAAGGATTTCATCGTTTCCGAGATCCAGGAGGCCGATGAGGACGACGTGATCAAACTCGCCGAGCGCATCGGCGACCTCTCGAAACTCGCCACGGGTGAACTTCAGAAAGTCGGCGCCGCTCATAGCAAGGAGACGATGGGCAAGATACAGGCCATTCACGATCACACCATTGCGATGGGCGCCACCTGCAAATGCGACAAGTGCGACACCGCCTTTAAATGTGCCAAGTGCGAGGCGGACGGCGCCGCGAAGGTTGACCATGCGGGTGATCTTCAGAAGGTCCAGGGCGATCTCGCCAAGATAAGCGGCGAGCGTGATGACGCTCTCCAGAAGATCGATGCCCTTACCGCCGAAAAGTCACGGTACGCCGACGTTCTCGCCAAGGTCTATGCGCCCACCAAAGGTCTCACCATCGATCAGATTGAAAAGCTTCCCGCCCCGGCGAAAGCCGCACTCAAGGACACTTCTTTCGCCATCACGAAGGTCCAGGATGGCGGCGGCAATGCAGACGATGCCGTGGAGCGGGTTGTCGTGAAGGCCGAGGGACTGGTCAAGTCTGGCAATCCTGAGGCGGCAGCAATGGAATTTATCAAATTTGTTCACAAAGCGGGCCAAAGGCCGCCTACGGCGCCAGGCCGCTAATACACGATTCCGAGAAGGAGAGAATGAGAAATGAGAGAAATAACTGCGGAAACCATCAATTTGGCGAAGGCGGCGCTTTCGAGGCCTATACCTGATGAACTGATGAAAGCATGGACCCAAAGCTCATCGGCAATATCGGGTATCACCTACTATGACCTCGAAGGCCCCGCAAAACTGCTCTACCCGGTTCTGACCCCGCTGCGCAATGAGACGCCTCGTGTCAGCGGCAGGGGCGGCATCCAGGCGAACTGGAGAGGCATCACTGGGATCAACACGACCTTCGTATCCCTGGGTGTCGGCGAGGGGCATCGTAACGCATCCCAGGTCACGGCGAAAGGATTA
>Ga0209777_10003430_pt1 | contig 19685 bp, 10 predicted proteins | sample FrelakmetHBP12HB_FD_187147 | JGI IMG/M metagenome (GOLD analysis project Ga0209777, IMG submission 187147) | Freshwater lake sediment microbial communities from the University of Notre Dame, USA, for methane emissions studies -HBP12 HB (SPAdes)... | ecosystem: Environmental > Aquatic >...
CCATGTGACCGATCTTCAACTTGGCAAACTCGAAATCCTCACTGACAAGGCGCGCACGGTTGTGACAGTGCAGCCGCCGACGGTGATCAAGGAAGTTGCTCCGGCTGCTGAAGCCGTCGAGGGTGCCGTTGTCGAGGGTGAAGCCGCGGCTGAACCTGAAGTGATCACGGAGAAGAAGAAGGAAAAGGAAGAAGAGCCGGAGAAGGGAAAAAAGAAGTAATCCTCCACCAGGGGACTCCAATTCTGCTTCCTACGTCTACAGTATTCTGCGGGCGGGTTAATCACCCGCCCGTTTCTTTTTGCGGGACAAAGTTGATACCAAGAATAGAGCTCTGAGGAACGTGGCTTACCCTCATCGCGAGCGTAGCCAAGCGATCTCAAGATCGTTGATTCACCGTGCCTTGTGCGCCGCAGTCGTCCTGAGGTTGTCCCATAAGTTAGGCCGCAGAGATATCAGAACGAGGACAGGTTATTCCCCCTTATTAAAGGGGGATTTAGGGGGTTGTCTTTCTTCTTGGTGGATAGGCGCTTACAACCCCTTGGTCCCCCCTTATGGGACAACCTCTCCTCGCCTGTCGTGACTCGCGACATCTTACCTGATCACTGTCACCGCACTGCGAAAATCGAACACTCGTATCGGGGTGTTTCTTCTTGAGGAAAAGCAGTTGCTTGCTGCACCGGCGTATTTGTCGACGCCGTTGGTCAGTCGCTTGCCGGTGGCATCGTACACGTCGCGTGAGACGTAGAGCTTGATGCCATTCTTGTCCGAAAACGAGTTGTCGTCGCACTTTGTCCAGATGAAGCGCAGGAATGTCGACCGACCCTGATATTCCTTTCGCTCGCTTGCGTAGAAATAGATCCGCACCAACTCCCCCGGCCCCACTAACGAGCGCGGCTTCGGCGATTTGTTTTGTGCGTCCTGCTGATCGGCCAATGCCACCAGTCGGATAAATCCGGCGGCACTGCCTGTATCAGACCGGTCGATCAATCCCGACCGTGAACTGAAATACTCCCATTCTCCGGCCGTGAGGGAACCGAGAGTCGCCGAATCAAACACCAACGGGCCGCGGTCGTATTCGATGTTCAGGTTGAACCCGGCCACCGGCATCGTCGTATCGCTGAAGACCAGACCCACAATAAACTCACTCCCCGCTGTAGCGACGGAATCACATCTGATTGCCACGGTGCTGTGGGGAAGTGTCTGGCTCTGATTGGTTGCAGGTTGAACAACAAGGGTCATCGACAGCAGCAACGCCGTGGCAAGACATGATAGCTGTATCCTGGTCTCAGTAGTCAACATGCTCAGTCATTATACACATCGTTGCTCTCTAAGGCAGCAGTATCTTCCTCAATATCTCCGCAAAAGGCTACCGACCCGGCATCAGATCGCTTTCGCCGACAGGCTGATAACCGCACCGATTGCGGCCATTGGGCTCTATTTCTCTTGCTAAACTCGCTTGACCTATGTATATTAACGCGATTGTACTCGCACCAATACGAGCCAGAGATCATAATCTGTTTTTAACATAGTTGCCCCCAAGGGTAATGGGAGAGATGCTCCATGAAGAGGTCTGCTAAGGTTTGGGTGATGGTCATCGTCGCCTTGTTCACTGCGGCATCAAGCTATGCCTTCGATCTGTCCAAAAGTGTCATACTCGACGTCCCCGATGAAATCATGATGCGACAGTTTGGTAAGATTCCGCCGCTGCAGCTTACGCCACAGGAGAAAGCAGCCATGGACGGTTTCCGCTTCGCTGGCGATACGCTTAAGCTACTGGCGATTCTCGTCGACTGGGACGACCGCCCCCATACTTATTCACGCGAGATATTCAATACGTTGTTGTTTTCCCGCAATGTCTTGCCTTACGGTTCGGTAGCCGACTACTACCATGAGGTCTCTTATGGGAAGCTGGCGATCGCCGGGGAAGTAATAGAGTGGCAAAGCGCCGGTAGCTATAGCAGCTACTTCAACTTCGAGAGCTTGCTGTGGGCACTTGATCCGCAAATTGACTATTCGCAGTTTGATGGCAACCACGACGGCGATGTCGACGCGGTTATGTTCATCCGTTCCGGCAACGGACAGGAAGACTCGCATGATTTGCAGGACATCTGGTCGTACGCCATGGTCTACGGTCCGGGAACCGGCCCTGGTCCTTTTGACGGCAAACATGTCCCACACTGGAACACCTGTCCCGAAACGAGGCCGTTGCATGATCCTAACAGTCCGGTAGATTTCACCGGCATCGACACTCTGAATTCAATCAGAGTGTTCTGCCATGAACTGGCGCATAACATCGGACTTCCTGATCTATACGACTACGATGACAAGCTGGTTGTCTCGACCTTCTACACGCCGAACGATAACAACGACCACCCGGTCTACGACTGGTGCACGATGGGCTATGGCGGCTACGGCATTTTGTCGATCAAGTCGCTGATTCCGTCACATTTATGTGGCTGGAACAAGAAAGAAGCGGGATGGATCACTCCGATTGTTCTGCAAAAATCGGTCTACACATCGCTGATGATCCACAACATCGAAACGACACCGGATAGCTCGCTCTACATCGTGCCAATCAATATGGCTCAAGGTGAGTACTTCCTCCTCGAATACCGCAATCCTCAATCGACCGGTCAGTTTGACAAGTTTGATTCCGACTTTAGCTGTTACTTCTATCCCCAGTTGTCACTCGGTTGCGACCCACTCGACCGGGGGTTGTTGATCACCCATGTACACGATTCACTGGGGGCCTACTACTGGCGCATCAACAGCGGCACGCCGGATTATCCGCATTACACCGTCGCCGTGGAGGACGCCGGCTACAACCCGTCATACGACTATACTCACAATCCCGGCGGCAACGTCAGCGACTCGGCACAGTGGTGGTATCCTTACGAATCGCGTAAAGGCGCGCTCTTTTCCGACAACGTTGCCGGCCAAAACATCTTCAGCCCGACGTCATATCCGAACAGCGATGGCTATTACGGCCCAACCGGAATCACCGTCAGAGTCGATTCGATCAAAGGCGACCGCTTGTATGCCTACGTCGCTTTTGACAAAGACGGTGATGGTATTGCCGACGATGTTGACAACTGCCCTTCGGTTGTAAATGTCGATCAGGCAGATGCCGACGCCGATCTGGTCGGCGATGCCTGCGATAATTGCATTGATCCTGATCATGATGGTTTCGGCAACTCTGGTTATCCGACCACTACCTGCCAGCTTGACAACTGCCCAACCGTGTACAATCCGAGTCAACTTGACTCTAACGGTGATGGTATTGGTAATGCTTGCGATTATCATCCGGGTGATGCCAACCGCGACGGAAGCGTAGACATTTCTGATGCCGTGTATCTGATCAGCTACATCTTTTCCGGCGGTTCGGCGCCGGCGCCGTTGCTGGCCGGAGATGCCAATTGCGACAGTGCGGTTGATATTTCTGATGCGGTGTATTTGATAGCTTACATTTTCAGCGGTGGAGCGGCACCCTGCGCGGCGCGCTGAGACACAGCTTTATTCGATGCTGCAAGACGTGGTGGATTCCAATATCCGCCACGTTCTTTATCTGGCCGCCTTGTGCACGGCAGCCGTCCCGAGGTTGTTCCATTCTGTAATGACGATGCAGAGATGCTGGTCGAGGATGAGAACAGTGTCTTTATTTCGGATGACCGTGTCTTTGGAGAGGACCGTCACCGCTCGTGTCCTGTCGTCGTAAGATTGCATGATCTGTCGCCGGGCACGGGGTCATTTCCCCGGGGCAATTGGCTTGTCCTGTCTATTTGCCTTGACTAATCAATTTCTCAAACGGCGGATAGCCTGCAAGTCCTTTGTAGAAGGGATGCAATCTCATATATTCAGGGAAGATGCGGTTATTCTCACACAGAAATTCCAACAAGGGCAATGCATCTTCTTTGCGCCCCGTTAAAGAATAGACGAAACTTAAGAGCTTAATTACTTCCCTGTCGGCAGTCCATTCCAAACTCAGCAGAGCTTTCCCCAATTTCCGTTGCACTACTTCTGCTTGCTCCAGCGCTTTGCCTGATTCACCCTTGAGCGCATACGCCAGAGCTATTCTTGAACGACAATAGTATTCATCGCGCATGTCCTCAAATTCCCGGACTAATGGCGAATTGTATTCTATGCAGGAATCAAAGGATGTCTCCGCCTGGGCTCTATCTCCTCTCATGAGCTCTATGTACCCGGTTTCGATAAATAGGTCATGATTAGGATTTAATCGGCGGGCCTCTCCCAGCAAGTGGTACGCGCCGTCAGCGTCTCCCGACAACATACTGATCTCTATCAACTCCAAGTACGGGAGCGCACTTCTCGGGTTAATATCGATAGCCTTACACGCCATCTTCTTTGCTTCTTTCAACTCGCATCGAAGCATGTGATATTCAGTCATTCTGAGATAAATCCACCAATTATCAGGCAGCATCTCCAACCCTTTATTGAAATACTCTGTTACTTTCTCAGGCTTACCCCAAAGTGAATATAGGACGATGAAGAGCCTGTATAGAGCCGGATTCGCGGGATTCAGCTCAAGCGCCCTTTTCAGTGCTCTTTCAGCTTTGAGATACTGGCCAATCAGAGAAAGCCAGAAACCCAAAGAAGCCCAACTTTGTTCATAATCAGGATTGGCAACAACTGCTTCTTCTGCCTTCTGGATCGTCTGTTCTGTTTCCCCCATTATCCAGTACAATCGTGATAGTGAGGAATGAGCGTTTGGAAGATGGGGATCAAGTGACAGTGCCCTGAGGCTGGCTTCTTCTGCTTTCTCAAGCCACGACCTCTTAAGATCGACCTTGAACATGACATATGACGCATAACAATAAGACAACATCACATGGGCCAGAGCAAAATTCGGATCAGCTTCCAATGCCTTGCTGAACATCTTGATTGCAAGATGCAGCCCCTCTCTTGTGGAAAATCCTGACGCGATGTACTCGCGCCCTTGGAGATAGTAATCGTATGCCTGCACATTCTCGGTGGGTTTCTTTTCAATCCTTCTTAGCTCTTCCGGAAACAAAACGAGTTTCAACGCCTGTGCGACCGTCTTGGCGATATCTGCCTGAATATCAAAAATGTCTTCGAGTTGTCTGTCATAGCTTTCTGCCCAAACATGGAAACCGTCGTTAACTCTTATCAACTGGCAGGTAATTCTGATTCTCTGCCCATGTTTGCGCACCGAACCTTCCATCACATAGGTCACTCTCAATTTCTCGGCGACTTCCCTGATGTTCACTTGCTTGCCCTTGAACTGCTCGACATCGCTTCGGGAAGTGACCAATAGTCTACCGATCTTGGATAGCTGAGTAATGATATCCTCGGTCATACCTGCCGCAAAGTATTCATCTTTTTTGTTTTCTGAGAAATTCTGCAGATATAGCACCGCCACGCTTGGCCTTGCAGTTTGAGACTGCTTATTAGCAACACCCGACTTCGATAGTTCAAGGTCTGTTTTCAACTTCATCAATTCCGATGCCAGTTCGTCGGAATGCTGATATCGCATTCCCTTGGCCTTCACAAGCGCCTTGTTAACAATTCTCTGCAGTTCATCTGGAACGCCGGTCTTGTATCGCACAAGTGGCTCGATTTCATTGTCAGTGACGTTGTGAAGTGTCGCGGCATCATTGTCGCCCTTAAATGGCTGCCTGCCCGTTATTAGCTCATAGAGAACGACGCCGAGCGAGAAAATGTCGGAACGATGATCAACCTGCTCACCGCGAACTTGTTCCGGCGACATGTAGCCGACAGTGCCAAGCGTTGAACCAGTCTTGGTCAATTGGTCGGAACCGGCTACACTCGCCAAGCCGAAGTCAAGTATCCGCGCTCTGCCATGGGAGTCGATCAGTATGTTCGCCGGTTTGATGTCCCGATGCGTGACTCCTTTTTCGTGTGCGGCCTGTAACCCTTCGGCGATCTGGATTCCGATTTCCAGTATTTGCGGAATCGACAACTCCTGATGTGATGCATATTCCCGCAGCGATTGCCCTCCGACATGCTCCATCGCGAAGAACGGACGGCCGTTGAATTCGCTGACTTCGTGTATCGTGACGATGTTGGGGTGATTCAGTTTGGCAGCTGCCTGTGCTTCACGCTTAAACCGTGTTCGGCAATCAGCGTCCTGACAGAGATGGGGGGAAAGAAATTTGAGAGCCACCTTGCGATTGAGTTCGGTATCCTCCGCCAGGTACACCTCTCCCATCCCACCGGCACCGATTTTCTCGATAATCCGGTAGTGATTGATGACCGTGCCCTTGGAGAGCACAGTCACTGCCTGCGTCTTGTCGTCGTCAGGTTGCATATTTCTCCACAAGCTTCTGATAGCGGGGCAGGTTGCGTAACGGATCGTACCGGGGGTCAAGGCGGAGATACGGGACGGATAAGAAACAAGGTATCGAAAATAAATACTCGATTTGGTCCAAGGCAGCATCGTATTCGCCGACCATAACATAGATCAGGGCGAGACCTTCCACTCCCACAGGCCCAATCATGGCGTCCTTGGAGACTGGGAGAAGCTCGACTCCCAATTTGCCTTCACGGATTGCGTCGTCTTTGCGGCCTAAACCTGCATAGACAATCCCCAAGGAGCTATGGACACGATGGTCATCGGGCAATTCCTTAACCGCTTTTTCCAAGATGACGCGGGAGGAATCGTAGTAGGCGCGGGCGCGGTCCGGCTCGTTCATGAAGTTATAGACCATCGCCGCTGACTGCGGCTTAGGGATAAATGACACGCCGTTAACTTCCCCCATCGGGGATGTGGCCGCAAGCCGATCAAGGGCTGAAGCATAATCTCGTTCGTACAGGTGCAGCCAAAACCATGCAAATCGGGTCGCATCGTCATCCTGCTTGGGGATTGACGCCAGCGTCGTCCGAGCCAGACTGGTGTCACCCCGCCACGTATAGCAATTCCAGGCTTTGTTCACGTATGCGTCGACTTGATTCGGCACAAGAGCAATTGATCGGTTGTAGAACTTTTCTTCTGACGCATACTCTCGGAGAACACGATATGTTCCGGCAATCTCGTTGGGTAGTACTGCATTTCGCGGATTCAGAAGGAATACCCATTCCAGCCTTTCGACCGCAGCCCGGAACTTCCCTTGACGTCGCCAGATGTAGGCCTTGGCTCCCAGAACATCCGGATCGCTTGGGAGACCGGCTTCGGCAAGCGCGAGCTGCTCCAAGGCCCGGTCGTAGTCCCGGAAACACCAATAGTAGTAGTAGCCGAGCGCGGCGTGCGCCCAGGGGAGATTCGGTTGGAGCTCAAGCGCCCGATCTACGGCGACTTTGGCTTGTACAAGATGCTCTCGGACAGGGTCGTATCCGTTCAAGTACATCCCCGCATGAACGTATGCGAGCTGGGCATAAGCCAGAGCGAAGGTGGAATCAAGCCCTGCCGCCTCTTGGAACATCTGCTCCGCCAACATGCAATTCTCCCTCGTAAGATCCGGTCTCGACCAGTAATCCAGCCCGCGTAGGTATGCCTGATATGCATCAAGGTTTCTCGTCGGCATCGTCTGCAGGGCGGCGTTCTCGGAGGTGAGCAAAGTGATATTCATTGCCTCGGCAATCCGGGTAGCAATATCTGACTGCATAGCAAAGATATCGGTCAGCGGCCGCTGGTACGTTTCCGCCCACAGATGAGTGTCGTCGGACACTCGGATCAATTGGGGGAGTATTCGCACACGGCTGGTGTCGCGCCCTTTGTCCCAGAGAAGCGTCCCCTCCAGCACGTAATCGACACCCAACTCTTTTGCGATCTCTCGAAGACTCTTGGTAGTATGCTTGTAGAGCATGGTACTGGTACGAGAGATCACTCCCAGATCATGGATCGTCGCTAGTTTCGCAGTAATCTCATCGGTAATGCCGTCAGCAAAGTACTCGTCATCGGAACTGCCAAGGTTTTCGAATGGCAGGACGGCGAGCATCTTGCGGTCTGTTTCCGGCTTCTTGATCTTGAGGACACCATACTTGTTCGCCAACCAGTAACCCGCAATAGCGAGCAGCACCACCACTGCTGCGCCGATCACGAAACGATTCCACCCACCTCGGCTGGTTCTCTTCCGCGGAGTTTCCGCCCTCTCTGCAGACAACGCTCGCAGATCGGCCAATATCTCATTTGCATGTTGGTAGCGCAGACTTCTGTCCTTGGCCAACGCCTTGCTGACGATACGCTGCAGTTCATCTGGCACGCCCTCTCTATAGCGCGCCAGCGGTTGCGGTTGATCGTGAACAACAGCCTGCATTGTGCTGCTGTCATCTTCTCTCATGAATGGTGTCCTGCCGGCAGCCATCTCATACAAAACCACTCCCACCGAAAAGAGGTCTGATCGGGTGTCAGCTTCTTCGCCGAGCACCTGCTCCGGCGACTTATAGCCAATCGCTCCGGAGGAAGAATCGGATTTCGTCAGGCCTCTTGATTCCGCCATCGACGCCATTCCGAAATCGGCAATTCGCGCTCGGCCGTCCTGGCCAATCAGAATGTTGCTCGTTTTGATATCACGATCGATGACCCCTGATTGATGGGCTTTGCTAAGACCTTCGCAGATCTGGATGGCCAGTTCGATAACTTGAGGTATCGGCAGCGTTCGGCTTTGGACAACCGCTCGCAGCAATTGGCCTTCCACATATTCCATCACGATGAATGGGCGACCTTTATACTCACTTGTTTCGTATACCGTGACCATGTTAGGATGAGTAAGCTTGGCTGCCAACTGAGCCTCAAGCTGGAATCGGGCACGGAAATCCTGATCGGCTATCAAGCGCAGTGGCAGGAACTTGAGAGCGACCCTGCGGCCGAGCAGTGTGTCCTCGGCAAGGTAGACTTCACCCGTGACGCCGACGCCCAATTTCGCCATTACCTTGTAGTGACCCATCACGGTTTCGATCTTCTCAAATGGCAGAACTGCGATCGCGGTTTCCTGAGAACGCGATTGGATGCTTGCGATGGTGTCGCTCTGCAGGTCCTCGATCAGTTCCAGGAAAGTTTGATATCGCAGATCGCGGTCCTTCTGCAAAGCTTTCTTGATGACGGAAACGGCTGACGGGGGAGCATCCATGCAGAGTTGAAGCAGAGGCCGCGGCTCTTCATTTACAATGCAGTACATTACTGCGGCATCATGATCCGCCTGGAAAGGGAGTTGTCCCGTGAGCATTTCGTAGAAGACGATTCCAAACGAGAATAAGTCCGTGCGGTGATCCAACTCCTCACCCCTTGCTTGCTCCGGCGACATGTAGCTGATCGTCCCCAAAGTCGAGCCGGCCTTGGTTAGGTGATCGCAGCCACGGACCGTAGCCAATCCAAAGTCGCCGATCTTGACGCGGCCATCGGCGTCGATCAAGATGTTAGCTGGCTTGATGTCGCGATGTACGATGCCGGCCTGATGCGCCCGGTATAGTCCCTCGGCGATCTGAATAGCAAGATCAATAGCTCGCTCGGGTGTTAATGTGCCAATGGCGATCAAATCCCGTAGCGATTGCCGTCCGACAAACTCAATTACTATATAAGGGCGTCCGTTGCATTCGGCGACCTCGTGAATAGTGACAATGCTGGGATGGTTTAACTTAGCGGCAGCTTGCGCCTCACGCTGGAAACGAACCTTGGCGGAATTGTCGGAACAAAATTGCTGCGGCAAAAACTTGAGCGCTACCTGCCGATGCAGCTTCGTATCCTCAGCAAGAAATACCTCCCCCATCCCACCGGAACCGATCTTCTCTATAATTCGGTAGTGCGAGACCATCGTGCCGCTGGTGAGCGTCACATGCGTTTGGGTCTTGTCGTCGTCAGGTTGCATACTAAATCGCTGATTGTTGCCTTGGGCCTACTAACGCTTCAAATGCAGGATACCCGGAGAGATTGCGATACCATGGATGCAATCTTACAAAGGCTGAGGACAGGTAATTGCCTTTCACGGAGAACTCAATTAGTCGTACTGCCTCTTCCCTCTTTCCAGACAGGGCATAGACGAAACTGAGGGGTATCACATAGCTGAAATCGGCGTTCCACCGAGCATATCTTGCACTCAGAAAGGACTCGCCCAGGCTTCCGCGCACGCTCTCGAATTGATATAGAGCCTCCTTATAGTCGCCCTTTAGGGCGCAAGCCAGAGCCATTCTCAAGCGACCTATGTATTCATGAGGGAGTCCCACGAATTCCTTGATCAATGGTCGATTGAAACTGATGCAGGAATCATAGTGCGCAAGAGCCTGTGTATTATCGCCCTTCAAGAACTCTATATAGCCTAACTCGACGAATATGTCCCGATTCAAGTTATTTTTGTGGTATATCTCCAGATAAGGAACGACGCTCGCCACATCTCCTGAAATTATAGAGATATGTATCAATTCAATCAAAGGAGAAACATTGTCAGGATATAGCTCTAACGATCTGCGGGCCGCTCGCGCAGCATTTTCGAACTCGCCCTGAAGGAGGTAGAAGTTGACCATGGCCGAGAACGTATGTCCGTTGTCTGGCCCTATTCTTAATGCCGTGTCAAAGTATTCCCTCACCCGTTCTACCTTTCCCCAGGAGGCATACAAATCTATTATGGCCTCAAACAGGGTGCTTTCGGTAGGTTTCACCTTCAGCGCCTTCGTCAAGGCATCTTCAGCTCTGCTGTGCTGCCCTGTACTGGTGTAGTATTGTCCTAAGAGTCTCCAGGCCTCTCCGTAATTCGGATTGATCCTCACGGCTTCTTCAACCTGTTGAATCGCTTTATCAATTTGGTCTGTCGTATCAAAGATCCTCGCCCTAGACCGGTGAGCTTCGGCAAGGTTGGGATCAAGAGCCAGCGCCCTTGTCGTCGCCCTTTCAGCCTTTTCGAGCCAGGAGCGCTTAGGATCTATGGAGTATAGGACATAACTTATGTAGATGTCCGATAAGCCTGCATAGGCCATCGCAAATTCAGGATCGATTTCCAGAGCCTTTTCGAACGCATCGGCTGCGCGCAGCAGATTCCCTTGTGAAAATGCTCCTCCAAAAAAGTACTCACGACCTTGCAGGTAATAGCTATATGCCTGTACGCTCAAAGTTGGTTTCTTCTCGACCCTCTCTAGTTCATCGGGAATCAGAGTGACTCTCAGAGCCTGAGCCACAGATTTCGCCACATCCGTTTGAATGTCGAAGAGATCTTCCAACTGCCTGTCGTAGCTGTCGGCCCAGACATGATAGCCGTCACTGGCCTTAATGAGCTGGCAAGTAACCCGAATCTTGCTACCATATTTGCGAACAGAACCTTCGAGTACGTGGCTGACCCGGAGTTTCTCCGCCACGTCCTTGATGCTTACTGGCTTGCCTTTGAATTGCTCAACGTCACTCCGCGAGGTCACCAGGAGGTTACTAAGTTTCGATAAATGAGTGGTGATATCTTCAGTCAATCCGGCTGCAAAATATTCGTCGTCTCTATTCTCGGAAAAGTTCTGCAAGTAGAGTACGGCTACGCTCGGTTTCGCAGGTATTGTCGGTCTACTTGCGATGACGGTTTCGGCATGTGCCAGCTCTTTTCTCATTTTCGTGAGGTCGGCTGCAATTTCGTCACCATGCTGATAGCGTGTGTTGACGTCTTTGTCCAATGCCTTGTCGATGATTATCTGTAATTGTAGCGGTATCTCACGCCGGAAGCGGGTCAGAAGTTCTGGTTTCGTGTTCGTGATCGCGTGTAGAGTGGCCGCTTCAGAATCTGCCTTGAATGGCGCATGACCGGTGATCATTTCATACAGCACAACTCCAAAGGAGAATAAGTCCGTGCGATGATCGATCTGTTCACCCCGTACTTGCTCCGGGGACATGTAGCCGATCGTACCCAGCGTTGAGCCGGTCTTAGTCAGGTGATCTAACCCCATTACCGAGGCCAGGCCGAAATCTACAATACGGGCGCGACCATGGGAGTCGATCAGGATGTTGGACGGTTTGATGTCCCGGTGTGTGATCCCCTTCTCGTGTGCCGCCTGAAGGCCTTCGCATACTTGGATACCAATCTCAAGAATGCGATCCAGAGGTAGTGCCTTGCCTGACAAAACTTCTTTGAGAGTCTGTCCCTCCACATGCTGCATGGAGAAGAAAGGCCGTCCCTGAAACTCGCCGACTTCATGGACCGCGACAATGTTGGGATGGTCTAGTTTCGCCGCAGCCTGAGCTTCGCGCGTGAACCGCGCACGGCAATCGGCATCCTGACAGAGTTGAGGGGAAAGGAACTTGAGCGCGACCTTGCGGTCGAGCTTGGTGTCCTGCGCAAGGTACACCTCCCCCATCCCGCCGGCGCCGATCTTACTGACGAGAACGTAGTGCGAAACCCTGGGCGACTGAGACAGATCTATCAGAGGGCTGGTCTTGTTATCGTCAGAATGCTCTTCAGCCACTGCCAATACCTCTTTTTTGCTTGGCGTCGAAAGACGACGCCGAGAAATGGTTCCATAAAGCTACCTTCCCCAAGGGGTTGCCGCAACAACAATTACGCCTCTTAATCCATTCTTCAGAGTACCATGAATCGGTTGCTTTCCGCGGGAATGGATATTAACGTGGGGCATTAATGCGCTTTATTAGTCCCAAAACGGACTCACGAAAGGATCTCGCATGAGAAACACCAACCCCTTTCTCGGTAGACTCTCGTTGCTGGTAGCTCTTTTGTCCCTGAACGCTCTGCTCCAAGATGTCGTTGCCCAACCCTCTGTTCAGACATTCACTCTGCCGCCTGGACCTTATGCAGTGGGCTTCAAATCGGTCAATCAGTACGATTATTCCCGGTCGTTCGCAAAATTCGATCTGCTGGGAAGACTTGTCAATGAGGGTGGTATTCGCCCTATTCAGACGAGTATCTGGTACCCGGCTGCCATAGATGAGAATCTGCAGCCCGTGTTGTTCGAGGAGTATGTCTATCTCATAGCCAATGAAGTCAGTTTTCAGGCGTTAACAGAAGAAGCGAAATCGCAAGCCAAGAGGGAATTGATGGCCTTCTGTGGCTCACCCAAGAGCAGATTCGATGGCGAAATGATCGCAAGGACAAACGCCTTCAGCGATTTGAAACCGGCCGAAGGCTCATTCCCTGTGATCATCTATGCACCGAGCTTCAATTCACAGTCATTTGAGAACTCAGTGCTCTGCGAGTATCTGGCTAGTCATGGCTACATCGTGATGGCGAGTCCTTGCATGGGAATGCGCTCCCGTGCAATGACGATGAACCTGGTCGGTGCAGAGACGCAGGCCCGCGACATCGAGTTTCTGATTTCCTTCGCGCATGATTATCCTCATGCGGACATAAGCAAATTGTCGGTCATGGGGTTCAACTGGGGTGGTCTGTCCAATGTACTTGCCAAGATGCGTAACGACAACGTGAAATCGGTAATCTGTCTTGACGGAAGTATCCGCTACTTCCCGAAGATGTTCAAGGAATCACCCTATGCTGATTCATCAAGAATGAATGTCCCTTATCTATTCCTGGCGGCAGAGAATAGGTCCCTTGAAGAAATAAGCGGGGACAGTAATGTTGTTTCGAGCAGTTTTTTCAATTCTCTGAAATACAGCGACGCCTATTTGTTTACTTTCCACATTTTATGGCATCAAAATTTCGCATCTAACTTCATTAGGCTTATAGAGCGTAATCCAGATGCAAATGATGAAGGTACTCAAGAAGACGTGAATCGAGGTTACGAACAAGCCTGCCGCTATGTTCTAAATTTCCTCGACGCCTACATGAAAGATGACAAACAGGCTCTTGCGTTCTTACTGAATAAGCCCGAGCAGAATGGGATTGCCGCTCACCAGGTAACCAAACTATCCAAAGCCGGACTGAAGCCCCCTCCCTCCTTGAGGGAATTTGCTAACCTCTTGCAGCAGTCTGGATTCGATAAGGCCAGCCAGATATTCGCCGAAGTGAAGAAGAACTCACCCGATTTTACATTAAAGGAAGAACAGGTTAACGCTTGGGGGTATGCACTGATGTCGAACAACCATGTCAAGGAGGCAATCGAGGTTCTCAAATTGAATGCCGAACTCTACCCGAAATCGTTTAACGTCTGGGACAGTCTGGCAGAAGCATACATGAACAATGGTGAAATGAAAGCTGCCATTGCCAACTACCAGAAGTCTATCGAACTGAACCCTCAGAACGAGAGCGGTATCAAGATGCTCAAGAAACTCAAGGAGCAGAAGAAGCCCCAGTGAGTCTGTTAGTCCTGGGATTATGGTGAGGAAACTCAGTCGCTGCTGATTGCACTGTTTCGACAGGACAAACATTGCATATCGATGTCATCGACAATGTTCCAAAATCGGGACTCGGCAGAAGCGATACCACCAGAGAATGTGCTTTCGCAAGACGCTAAGAAACGACGGTTTCGAGTCTTCATCGTTGTGACCAAATTCGACATATGATGACACATTTAAGTCTATTTCTATCAGAGATATAGCATAAACGGACGAGGAAATAATACCCCAGTCCACTTTGTAAGTCAAAGGTTTGATGTCACTCTGAGGTGAGAGATTCATTCTCCGTAAGTCATTAAATTGACCGTAATCATTTGTGATACAACAGGTTATGAGGCGGAGAGTGAGGGATTCGATAGGTGTTTTTTGGGCCAAGTTGCTCTGGCCCAATGTTTTCGGCATAATTCATTGTGTTATTGATGGTTGGGTACTGCAAGTTCGTTACAGTTTGATTGAGTTACTGCAAGTTCCACGAAGTTCGTGGTTAGAAAATCGTTAGAAAGGCGTGCTGCCTGAAATGACGTATTCGCTTCCGTTAACGAGGTTCATCTTCTCTAGAATCACGATACAGAGGTGCTCGTCGAGGGTGAAATCAGCGTCTCTATTTCAGATGACCATGCCTTTGGAGAGCACAGTCACTGCACGTGTCTTGTCGTCGTCATGTTGCATCACGCTACCTCAGGACTTCTCCTTCAAACGCGCTAAGCGGGACTTGGCATCATCGATTTCCTTGATCCCTGGGTCGGCGTCTTTCCAGATGGTCAGGAATCTCTCATATGCCGAACACGCTTTGTCCTTGAGGTTGGATTGCTCATACGCCATACCAAGCAAGTACAGCGCCTTCGGTAGCAGCGCGAAGTCCCATTCCTGGAGCTTGGAATAATCAGTTACCAGCTTCTCCAACAGCACAATTGCCCGACCAGGATCGCCGTTTTCAAGGATGATTCTCGCCAGCCAGTAACGGCTCCAATGGGCTGACTCGATGCTGTCGGATTTGGTTAGGTACTCAGTAGCTTTGGGGTAGTTCCTCTGGGCAAGTGCGATTCGTCCTTTGGCGTACCAGAATTCCGCCGCCTGCCCTAGGCTAAGTGATTTCAGGCTCTCTTCGACCAGCCTCAACCGAACCGCTGCTCCAGCCGTATCGCCGGCGCCGTATGACCAGAGTGCGCAGTCGACTAGCCATCCTGGACGGTAGACTCGGAACTGAGCCGAGTCCTTCCGAACAAGTCTCTCCATCAAGAGCACGGACAGCTTACCCATGGCCGCCGCCGAGTCGGATTTGCCCATAAGGTCATAGAGATCGGCTTTGATAAAGACAGCTCCAGCGCTAGCATCCTCAATATCGTCAAGCTTGTTCGCAGCGATACAGCCGTCAAGGACGCGTTGCGCTTCGTGGAATTTCCCTTGATACACAGGAATTTCAGACAGTATACCGCGGAAGAAGCCACGCTTCAGTTTGTCGCTTCCGTTAAGATATAACTGAAAGCAGCTTTCTGCTGGCTGGTATTGTTCCGTGTATAGATACATGTAGCCCAGCTTCTTTAAGGAGGCGTAAAAGTCGGGCTTGATGGCTAGCCCCTTGCGATAAGATTCTGTTGCCGAGTCCAGTTTCCCTGCAGATGCGTAAAGGTCGCCGCGGGTGTCATAGGGATTTGCCTCATTCGGTGCGAGTGCGATGTATTTGTTGATAGCTTCTACCGCCTTCTCGTATTGGCCCAGGTCGCTGTAACAATATGCTATGGAGTTGTAGGGAAGCTTGTAGTTGGGGTCGAGCGCCAGAGCCTGGTTGAGAAACACTAACACTGAGTCAGGGCTTTGTAACTTCGTTTGGTAGATAGTATATCCGAGCCAAAACCAGACCTCCTTGTCATCAGGGTAACGGTCAAGGTATAGGCGACACTCTGTAATGAGTTTCTGGAGATCGTCTTCACCGAAGAACAGAATGATGCGAACAAGGCGCTTTTCCCTATCGCTGGCCCGATCAGTATACTGCACGGCCTTGGCTATCGCCGCCTTTTGCTCCTGCCCGGTGGACACAAACGCGAGCCAGAAATAGGCGCCTGCAAAAGTCGAGTCGAGCTCAATGGCCTTCCGAAAGCTTCGCTGTGCGTCCGCGAGGTAGTATTTGTCTCGGTATTCAAGACCTTCAAGGTAATACCTATACGCCTCCGGAGAATGGGTCGTGACATCAGCAGTCTTCACCGGTGATTCCGTTCTCATTGCCGCCGGCAGGGAGCTGCTCTTCTTCACGTCTTCGGTCAGACGGTCAATGACGGCAAATATGTCCTCGCCCGGATTCCCAGTGACGCGTTGGCTACCAATCACCTCGCCGCTGTTGACGTCGATCAATTGCGATGTTATCACGATCTTCGGTTCGTTCTGCAGAATCGAACCGGTTAGCATCCATCTTGCTTCTGCCTTCTGAGCAACTCGGGAGGCAGTTACTCGGTCAATTGCCTTAGCTCCCTCTTTACCCATCTGTTTAAGCAGGTCATAGAGCCGCTGGCTCGAGACAACCCGGACGTATTGCGATTGAGACAGCCCGGTGATGAGCAAGTTGGTCGCGATTTCCCCGAATCGCTTGCTGTCGGACGGATCGGTGACGTTGTCGAAATACATCACCGCCAGACGGTTCATGGCGGCCTGCGTGTCATTCATTGGCGAGATCTCCAATCGCCACGGCTTGAGAATGAGCGCAAGAACGACCAAGCCCGCTACTACCAACGAAGGTGCAATCAACCGCCATCGGTGCCGGTGAATCACCGGAGCAAATTGAGTCTCCTTGCCGATGCGAGCGAGATCAGCTCGCAACTCATCGACATGCTGATATCGTAGAGCCTTGTCTTTGGCCATCGCCTTACTGATAACTCTCTGAAGTCCCATACTCACATCAGACTTGTACCGCGCCAGCGGCTCCGGCTCTTTATCGATGATGTTGCGAGAGGTAGCCGTTTCGTTGTCGCCCTTGAAGGGCTGCCTACCCGCAATCAGTTCATAGAGAACGACACCAAGCGAGAAGATGTCTGTGCGCTGATCAACCTGCTCACCGCGGACTTGTTCCGGTGACATGTAACCGACAGTACCGAGAGTCGAACCGGTTTTAGTCAGGTGGTCAGTCCCTGCAACTGACGCCAGGCCAAAGTCGAGTATGCGTGCTCGTCCATGCGAGTCGATTAGTACATTCGCGGGTTTGATGTCTCGATGCGTGACGCCTTTCTCATGTGCTGCCTGCAACCCTTCGGCAATCTGGATACCGATTTCCAACACTTGTGGAATCGACAGTTCGCGATGCGATGCGTGCTCACGAAGTGATTGCCCTTCGATATGCTGCATCGCAAAGAACGGTCGCCCTTGGAATTCGCCGACTTCATAGACCGTGACGATATTCGGATGATCGAGTTTGGCAGCAGCCTGGGCTTCGCGCTTGAAGCGTGCCCGGCAATCAGCGTCCTGGCAGAGATGAGGGGAGAGGAACTTGAGGGCAACCTTGCGATTGAGTTCGGTGTCCTCGGCGAGGTAGACCTCTCCCATGCCTCCCGATCCGATCTTGCTGACGAGAACGTAGTGTGAAACCTTAGGCGACTGCGACAGATCTATCAGAGGCCTGGTCTGCTCATCATCAAAATGCTCTTCAGCCACGGCCAATACCTCTTTCTTGCTTTGTGTCGTCGGACGGCACCGAGAAATGGTTTCCTGAAGCTACCTTCCCCAAGAGGTTGCCGCAACAACAATTATGGTTTCGGCATTAGCTCGCAAGTCGATAGGAAATAGATACGCTCCCGAACCCCGCCTTCGTTCTCGATTGATACCATTTGTCTCCTTGAAGCCAGAGTTACATTATGAGCAAATCGAGATTCTCTGCGATCCACAGAATCATCAAACGAGATTCTCGTCAGAATCAACTGCCTTTCAACCAGGTGCGAATGGTCAAAGAGATGCGCAGCATCCTGAAAGATGCACGAAGTCAAAAATCTGTGAAACAGCGATTGTTCTAAAAAATGCTCTCGAACGAGGGAGAAGGAATGGACGGTTTTCTGACCAGTCTGAGTGTGACCAAGAAATGCAGCGGACACACTCTGTTATTCCATTCATGTCAGGCAAATAACACGACAGAATGGGTAACAAATACCCCAGTCCACTTTGTAAGTTAGAGGTTTGATGTCGCTCTGAGGTGAGAGATTCATTCTCCGTAAGCCATCAAATTGATCATAACCGTTTGTGATACAACACGTTATGAGGCGGAGAGTGAGGGATTCGAACCCCCGGTCCCCGAAGGGACAACGGTTTTCAAGACCGCCGCTTTCGACCGCTCAGCCAACTCTCCAGCGTGAATATAGGGAGTAGCCCGCTCCATGCAACAAAAATGAGCCCCGCTTTCATCGCCGCAACCAATCACCAAATGTGATTGACTTGCCCGAAAAGTGGCGTTAAGATGCGTAAGTATTTACACAGGCGGCAACTTCCGTTGGCGCCGTTGCCTACAGCAAGTCACGGCAGCGAAGCTGGCAGAGGCAGATGTGACGTTGTCGGGCAATCGTTACAAAACAATTCCAGGAGAGGAACATGGCGGAAGCATACATGGTGTTCAGGAAAGTAGAAGATTTCACTGCGAGTTGGGAAAACGAATCGGGAGGAACACGCAAAATTCTCGGAGCGCTGACCGATGTTTCGCTCAAGCATGGCATAGCCGCAGGCCATCGCGATATCGGCAGAGTGGCATGGCATATAGTTTGCTCAATTTCGGAGATGGCTAATCGTACCGGCTTGAAGGTCGACGGACCAACAGACAAAGATCCGGTGCCAACAAGCGTCGTTGAGATTCAGAAGGCGTATGACAAAGCTGCCGGCATGTTGCTGGAACAGGTCAAGAGATACTGGACGGACGAGACGCTGATACAGATCGATGACATGTATGGCGAAAAGTGGCCGCGCGGACTGACGATGGGGATTCTCATCAGCCATGAGGTTCATCACCGAGGGCAGTTGACCGTGCTGATGCGTTCGGCGGGATTGCCGGTGCCGGGAGTCTACGGACCTTCGCTGGAGGAGTGGAAGAACTACGGCGCCAATCCGCCGGAAGTATAGGCCTCAACAGGTGAACTACCTGCTCTCTGGTTCGGAAAACCGAAGTGACGGTGCAAATATAATCGGGACGAGGGTTTTGGGTGCCGCTGCTAATTCGGCTAAGACACCCAGGTGGAAAGACGCGACATTTCCCACCAAGAGCGTTTGAAGATACGAATCGCTAGATAGCGCGTAAAACCGTCGGAATCCTTGCCGATCTCGTCGATCCGGCGGCGCGCTTCTTGCAGCAAGAGAGCGAGTTTCTGGTCGATCGGTAGCAGCTCTCGTTGTCCCTCCAGGAACTGAAAATCGTCTCCAACGATAATGACGTCGCGCAGGTATGGCGTCATGCTCCAACGGCGCATGGCATCTTCGCCGTTGTCAATAGTTGTCACAATAATGTCGAAATTTGCCCGC
>Ga0209777_10003432_pt1 | contig 19671 bp, 18 predicted proteins | sample FrelakmetHBP12HB_FD_187147 | JGI IMG/M metagenome (GOLD analysis project Ga0209777, IMG submission 187147) | Freshwater lake sediment microbial communities from the University of Notre Dame, USA, for methane emissions studies -HBP12 HB (SPAdes)... | ecosystem: Environmental > Aquatic >...
GTGAAGGCGTCGAGCCAGAGGCTGACCTTGGCAAGTTCGACGGCCATTGGGTTGAGGTCCACGCCGTAGATGCAGCGTTTGAGCACGCGCCGCTTGAGCAGGTTTACGTCGGTGAGCTTGGCCGCATCGACCTTGACCCCTTGTTCGTCGAGGGCATCGAGAATGCTGTTGCGGGTTCGTTCAAGAGCGAACGCCACGGGGTTATTCGGGAAGCGGTTCAGGAAGTCGAGCAACGTGTCGGTGATGAAGTCCACGGCTTCAACGAGAAAGTGGCCGCTGCCCATCGCCGGGTCGAGGACTTTGAAGTCGAAGAGCCGATCGACAAGTTCCTTGTGCTCGGCGTAGGTTTTCTCTCCGGCGAAGGTGCGATGATCCTTCCCCTGCGGAACGAGACCGGGGTTGTTGCGGGCGTTGTCCAGCCACTTGTGAAACGTTTTTCCTGCCTTGCGGAATTCGTCGCGGAGGCCGTCGAGCCTTTCCTTCAACACGGGACCGACGGTGTGCTCGACGATGTATTCAACGATCGGATCGGGCGTGTAGTAACTCCCGGTGGCCTTGCGTTCGGCCTTGCCGTTGGAGAGATACACGTCACCCTTGTGGACGGTTGCGATGGCGGTTCGCTTCCCGCGACCGGGCTTCGCTTCCGACAATGGGATGTACTTCTCTCTCTTCTTTTCGGTGCTCGTCGTCAGGTCATCGTCCGCGATCTTGAGTTTGAATTCGAGAAGCCCTTCGTAGATGCTGCCCAGGTGCCGCACCTCAAGCGACTTGTAGTCGATGAAAACCAAGCCGAGCGTCTTGTCGTCCACGTCGCGGGAAAGCCGGTCAATCGCAACGGCAAGAAATCGGTCCGGCACTTTGTGCTCGATGAGGAACCGGGCGATGCGGTGTTCGCGGTCGTCCAGTTTCTCCGCACCGGTGATGAACAACCCGCCGTTGTAGCACGGCACGTTCAAGGCCGCGTCGCCTTTATCCATCACCGCGAATAAGTGCGACAAACGATCGAACAGCGTTGTTGATTTTCCGTCGTAGATTTTTCCAAGACGTTCCCCGACGGTCCCTTCGGCCACGCCGGCGTGTTCGGCGATTCCCTGTTTGATCCGCTTGAGGCTGGCCTGTTCATAGGGTGATTCGCGGATCGGCAGCAGGTCACGTGCTTCGGCGTACAACAAGAAAAGCATCCGGTAAAGCAGCGTGAGCGTGGCCTGATACGTGTCGGACAATTCCGCTTCGGTCGGCTGGCTCTTGATTCCAAGCCGCTGCTTGCGATCGGCGAGAAATCCGTGGGCAAGGTGCGGGAAGATTTCGACGAATAGCCAAGCCGCGTGAACAATCCCGCGACACCGTCCGGCGACGAAAGGCTGCCGATGTCTTGGGCAGTCAGGTCAAGATCCGTCTGAACAGCCATAGCAAAGGTCCGTTACCTGGCTTCTCGCTTCTTTGCCTTGGATTCGATGATCCAAGCCCGCCCGGTGCCCGATCGGCGGCGGTCACCCGCGCAGGGCCGAAACCCGTCTTTGCGGCGCTGCTTGCGCCAGCGTTCAAGCACGGGAATGGTTTCGGGCCACAATGGGGTTCGCCTTCTGCCCCATGTCTTGCCACGCGGCATCACGAACCGTGTCTCAACTTGCTTTCCGATCCGCTTCGTCGTGATGTGCTTCCATTGCGCCTCGCCGATGTCGGAATTGCCCAGCCCGGCGTTGAGCGCAAGCATGATCGTCGCTTTCAATCCCAGATCGGCGGCTTCGATCACGGCCCGAAGCTCGTGCGGCTCGAAAAGTATGCGTTCGCGTGGCGGCCCCCTCGCTTTCTCCAGGCTGCTGAGCATTTCCCACAAGCCGGGAATGGTGATCCAACCCTCTTTGTCGCGACGGCTGAACGCCGCCTTGACGAAGGCCAATCGTGTTGGCCCAGGTCGGTTGTCGCTCCCCGCTATCGGCAGTATGATGGCAGTAGTTGCGCCATCGGAGAAAGTAGGCTTTATCGACTCGGTCAATCGGTATATCGCCGCACTCCGGGTACTTGATGAGCGCATGGAATGCTCGTACGGTGTCGTCGACCGAACGTGGGCTTTTTTTATGCGAATGCAGCCACTCGCAATAGGCGTCACCGACATCGCGAACCGTTCGGATCACGATTCTCGATTGAGGCAAGGGGTGCGGCGCTGGCTCGTCCTTCGCTTTGGCGGCGAAGTTTCGCCGGGCCTCCTCGATGGTGCGTCCGATCGGCGTGATCCGACCGTTATCGACGCGGCAGAATTGGCGATAGCCCGACTTGTAGACCAAGCCCGTTTCGAGAAAGAAGCTGTATCGAGCAAGGGCGGTCTTTTCGTCGGCCCCGAAGTAGTACATTTTGCCCTTGAGGAACTTGCGGAATTGCCCGGTAACGGCGTGGTATCCGAGCTTGATTCGCCTTTTGGTTCGAGACATCGGCCGTACCCTCCGATTCCATCGGAACGCATCCGAGAAGGTAATCGGCAAGGGAGAAATTTGATAGCAGGAATTTGATAGTACCCGCATTGCCGGAGTGGCGGAACTGGCAGACGCGCGGGATTCAAAATCCCGTGCCCGCAAGGGTGTGAGGGTTCGACTCCCTCCTCCGGCAATCACCGCGAACGTGGGCTGCTTGCAGAACGCGTTTGTACGGCCGCTCAATTGGGGGGAGATGATTCCGTGACTGGGCGGACCACGTGTCGTACGCGGGTTCATAGAAAGTGTTGCAAAAGGCCTTCTATCCTCGGCTGATTGGATGAATCATCAGGTTGATCATAGCAATGCAAATCATGTCTTCGCTGCGCTTATGAGTCCGAGCTCCGCTCTGGGCAGCGAACGGTATTGCTGGAATCTCGCCGGGGCTTTTTCGATGCTGCACCAGGCCAAATACTGCTGGACCCACTCCGAGTCATCGGCGACCAAACGCAGGGGATTCCCATCGGAACCATCCAACGATTTGCGGTAAGCGTCATCAATTTCCCAAGAAGAAAACATGCCCTCCTCCATAATGGTGGGCGATGGAACGGCGCGCTCACCACGAGCACGCCGCCCATCGCACCTCTCTCAGGTCTACCCGCAAAGCAGCACTAAGTGCTGCATGTCGCCCGACCGTACGAGCGGACGAATACCCCTTTTTCAGACCATGGCGGGCAAACTGAGCGCGCAGCCATGCTGCACTGAGCGTTGCTTCTCCTGTTGTCACCTGGTCGCTCAACCAGGAACGGAGGAGGGAACCGATGGTGCAATGCACGATCATCCTAAGGCTTCCATCAGATGCGGTCCGCGTTCGCGGCGATCCGAACGCAGGCACGTCACAAGCCGTGTTGTCGCTTTGACCGGCACCATCGGTCCCTGTCCTCAGTTGAATGCGCTGCACCTGCGTCATGAGTTTTCGATCGGCGGTACCACGTGTTGCAGGATCGCGCGCAAGTCGGCTATGTCGAACGGTTTGTCCAGAACATCGACGGCCCCAAATCGCTCGGCGTCAGTATGCGTTCGTCTGTCGCCGAAGGCCGTAATCAACACGACCGGCGGAGCACCGGAGCACATCCGCAGCCCCGAGAGGATCTCCAGCCCATCCACGCCCGGCATGCGAATGTCCGAAACGATCACGTCAAAATCGAACTCCATGCCGTCGTACAAGTACGGCCCGATACGATTAAGCACCTCCGTGCCGCTGGCCGCTTCGGTAACCTCATATCCATACAATCGGAGCGCGGACGCGAGGAAACGCCGCATTTCGAGGTCGTCCTCAGCGAGAAGCACGCGCGGCGATCGCCGATGGACCAAAGGCGGCTCCTTCTCCCTCTCGTGATTGGTATCCAATGTTTGCGACTCGATTTCGTTCATGCTTTCGTCCAATGATGTTTCCACGGTCATTACTCCTTCTTCCCACCTCGCCGGCGATCGTAAAAGGCTCCTGACATTATCCTTTAGACAGTTAAAGGCAGTTTGCGTACCAACCTTGTTTGTGGCGTTTATTGAGGGTTCCTGTTTGTCGAAGCGCGGCGTTTCGCCACGGTGATCGTAAGGCGGATTCGCTCTTCACCATTTTTGCACGAATAGACTTGGATAGCCCAGCACAATAGAGGGGTGAGGCGTTCTGGCCGTTGTGGCAAATAGACGCGCTATTCGCTCGAGAATCCAGAGGAACCGCTCTGAATTCAGGACCATTGTGTGTATAATGACGTGGCAGTGACGAGAAAATGCAAGCAACTCATGCTTGCAGCCAGGCATGATATAGAGCGCGCGGGTTTACGGTTCTGAAGACAGCGGGCAGATGGTGGCGGCGGAGATGCATGGAATGGGCTTTCAGCCTTCGCCGTCGTGGCATTGCGCCTGCTTAGTGCAGCCCATGCGCTCCAGTTTACGGTAAAGCGTCTTGCGATCGAATCCGAGGACCGCGGCGGCCTGACTCTTGTTTCCCCCGACGGCTTCCAGCACCCGTGCGATGTAGCGGCGTTCGACTTCCTCCATGGAAGCCAATTCGTTTGGGTCATTGCCCGCTACCAGAACGTGAGACGGAGCGTAGTTGCTGACCTTTTCCGGCAAATCATCAACGGTGAGCTGCTCGTAGCTGGTCAGGGCGACGGCCCGTTCGATACAGTTCTGCAGCTCGCGCACGTTTCCTGGCCAGGAATAGGAGAGCAGTTTCTGGGCGACGGCGGCGGTCAGGCCTTCAACGCGCTTGCCGGACTTCGCGGCGAAGTCGCGAACGAACTGTTGGGCTAACAGCAGAATGTCGTTTCCGCGGGCACGCAGCGGCGGAAGCTGAACGTGAACGACATTGATTCGGAAGTATAAGTCCTCTCGAAACGTCCCTTCGGCAACTTCTTCTTCGATGTCCTGGTTCGTCGCGGCAACGATGCGAATGTCTACGGGCAACTCCTCGTCGGCGCCGACCGGCCTGATTTTTCGTTCCTGGAGGGCACGAAGCAGCTTAGGCTGAAGACCAAGGGGCATACATCCGATCTCGTCCAGGAATAACGTGCCCCCGCTGGCCTGCATGAACAAACCTTGTCGCGCGGAGCGGGCATCGGTGAAGGCGCCTTTGGCGTGCCCGAACAACTCACTTTCGAGAAGTGTTTCCGGGATGCCGGCACAGTTGACGGCGACGAAAGCTTTGTCGCAACGTCGACTGGACTTGTGCAGAGCGCTGGCGACCAATTCCTTTCCGGTGCCCGTTTCACCGGTAATCAGCACCGACGCCTCCGACCCCGTGAGGCGGGCGAGGACGTCGGCTACTTTGCGCATGGGGGCGCTATCGCCGATGAGTTCTTCGAACCGACCCCGTTCAGTAAGTGCCCAGCGAAGGCGCTTCACCTCTTCACGGAGGCCGCGAATCTGCACGGCCCGGTCAAGGATCAGCCCCAGTGCGTCGATTTCGATCGGCTTGGTCACAAAATCGTAGGCACCGACGCGAATGGCCGCGACGGCCGTTTCCAGACTTCCAAAGGCGGTAATCACCACCACCGGCAGATTCGGTCGGCTTCCCAGAATCCTCTCGCAAAGCTCCAGTCCGTTGGTCCCACGGAGGTTCAGGTCGGTGAGGACCGCGTCTAACTCCCTGCGGTCGAGCACGGCCAACGCTTCCTCGGCGGTTGTCGCGGCCACGCACTCGAACTCGCGGCGGTTGAGGCCCGCCACCAGCACGTCGCACAAGTCCGGATCATCATCAACCAGAAGCACGCGTCCACGCATGGCGTTACTCTCGCGGAAGATAAACAGTAAAACATGCTCCGCGGCTCGGCTCACTTTCGACGCCGATCCAGCCGCTGTGTTCCTTTATCATACCCAAAGCGACGGACAGCCCCAGACCCGTACCTTCTCCGATATCCTTTGTGGTGTAGAACGGTTCGAAGACTCGTTGCAGGTCGGCCCCGGCGATGCCGACTCCCTGGTCGCGCACCACAATGGCGGCAAACTCGCGTTCTGTTCCGCCGGGGTCGTCCGGCGGACGAGCCCTGAGGTGGTCAAGGCTGATAGTCACGGTTCCCCCCTTGGACATTGCCTGAATTGCGTTCAGGATGAGGTTTGACAAGACTTGTTGGATTTGATCTGCGTCAGCTTGGACGAACGAGGGAGGTGAATTGTCGGCGCTTGTCAGGACCACTCTACTCTTGCGAGCGGTCGGCTCCAGAAGTCCGATGGTTAGCCGAACGATTTGGGTGAGATCGACTTTTGCTCTGGCAGGAAGCGGCGGTCGTGCAAAATCCAGGAGCTGTCGGATGATTTTGGTGATGCGGATCGACTGATTGACGATGATCTGGGCGGAGTCCTTGGCCTCGGCGGCGGCTACTTCGCCGCCCGCAATCATCTTGGCTCTGGCCATTACGACGTTGAGGGGCGTGCCAAGTTCATGGGCGATACCAGAGGTTAGTTGTCCTACGGTCCGCAAACGGTCCGCGTGCCGCAGTTGTTCGACCGCCTGGATTCGCGTCAATGTTTCCACCTCTAGCCTGGCTCGGGCCTCGGAGAGCCGCTCGCACATCACGTTTACTTCCCGGGCGAGCAGCCCCAGTTCATCTCGTTGGTGAATTTCCAGCCGAACGGAGAAGTCCCCGGAGGCGACTCTGCGGGAACTTTCGACCAAACGGCGAACCGGACGCCCCACAAACCAGATGCCGATGAGAAAGGCGAACACGGTCGTCAAGGCGATCTTCGTCGCAGTCAGCAGGACAACCAGTACGAGGGACTGAGTCGTGTATGTTTCCATGTCATCGAGCGATTCCGCGAGTTCAAGGACTCTCGTCCGGTCGCCTTCGCCACACACCGGAAGGTACGTAAATAGATAGCCGTCGCGGCCTCCGCTCTCTTCAAGCTGCACCAGACCCTCGCTACGCAGGAGCGGGGCCAGGCGACTACTTGCGACGCGAGGCGCAAATGGGTCGCCCGGCTGCGCCTCCAGATGAACCCAGCGGACTCGAACATGACTTTCGCTCTTGTCGGCCTCAGCCACCTGTGCGATGACCATTGGTTCGCCATCGGTTATACAGGTGCGCCGCAGGGTCGCGCCGAGTATTTTCGCTATCAGCCGGTCGTCGCGGCGCATATCGCTATCGAACGAGTCTTGTTCTCGCCGGAGGACGAGAACCCCGTAGCCCGTAGACAGGACCGTAATCACAGCCAGAAGCATCAACACGAATTTGATCGCCAGTTTCATAAGGACGTACTCCGTCTTCCACTTGTCTACGAACGCCGGGCACTGCTGACCACCCACCCGGTGACCAGGGCCGTTTCCGGCGATGTCGCTAATACTACTACGCTATTTCCGCCGTTGGGCGTAAGGACGAATTATTTGACCTTCCGGTCTGTCTCCTGTCTTCTGCCTCCTGTCTCCTTCTCGCTTCGCAATTCGACATTTCCACCCGCCCGATGTAAATCACTCTCCCAATGAAAAGTAGTTGGTTGTCAACTCTTCGCTTCGACCGCGCCGAAGCCGGCGGCGCGCTCGGCGATCTTGGGACGTTTATCCCCCTGCTCGTGGCAATGGTACACAAGTGCGGGCTGCAGTTCGGCCCGTCGCTACTCGCCGCGGGGCTGATGAACATCGTCACCGGACTCGCCTTCGGCATCCCCATGCCTGTCCAGCCAATGAAAGCCATCGCCACCGTCGCCATCGCCGAGGGCTTGAACGAAGCCCAAATCCTCTCCGCGGGCATCGCCACCGGCGTCATCATCCTCATACTCGGCCTCACCGGACTGGTCGACCGGCTCAACCGCGCCGTCCCCCGCGCCGTGGTGCGTGGACTGCAACTTGCCCTCGGCCTTAAACTCCTTACCGGCGGTAAGGTGAAGTCCTTTCTTTGCGCTGGCGACCGGAGATTCTGCCGCCACGCGGGCCAGCGCGCCTCTCACAACGATAAATACGATCAAGAACAGTGAGCGGAGGCGTTCGTCGTGGAGCCGTTGATCGTGATCGCCCGAACGAGTAACGATGTGAATGCCCTCCGTGCTTCTTCAGCCGCCACCGATGTGCCGAATGGCGTTGCTTTTGATGAGACATACGATCGGACGACCAGCAGTTAACTCCAGCGCTACAGCGCTTCGTCGGCTGACTTCGACGATAAGCGGCGTGCCGATGTCGACATCCACAATGGCTCTACTTTCGTGGAGCGTACAGCGCCTAACGATGCCGCGAATCTGGTTCTGAATAGATACTGGATGAACCGGCTCGGTGGCCAAAGCAACGTCCCACGGCTGCACCGCAATCGTCACGGTTGCACCCGATGGCGCCGCGCACTGTGGCACGATCAACTGACAAACAGGATCGTTCACGGACCCAAGCTGGAGTACACTGACGCCGTCACTGGGTTCATGCCTGACCACGCATGCATTCAGGACATTCCGCATGCCCCTGTCATGGACGACGACGAGCACGGCATTGTCATGTACCAAGTCGGTGTAGCGGCCTTGGCCGATCAAGCGGCCTCGTTCCAGGACGATGAGTCGATCCGTGAGTTGCAATATCTCGGAAAGGTCGTGGCTTACGTAGAGCGTGGGGATCGCAGATACGTCGCGCACGCGTTGCAGATAGGGAATGATCTGTTGCTTGAGTCGCTGATCGAGTGAAGCGAGGGGTTCGTCGAGGAGCAGCAAACTAGGCCGGCTGATAAGGGCTCGTCCCAGTGCCACGCGCTGACGCTCGCCTCCGGAAATCTGCGAGATCCGTCTTTTCAAAAGGTCGCCCAGTTCAAGCAGGTCGATGATCTGTAGAAACTCGCGTTCGCGGTTGTCTCTTTGAGGGCGCGGTTGTCCGTAGATGAGGTTCCCTTTGACGGAAAGATGGGGAAACAGGCGATGTTCCTGGAACACGACGCCGATTCGTCGCCGATGTGCCGGCAAGTCGATTCCTCGAGAGCTGTCGAAGAGCGTCTCGCCTTCTACAACGACCGATCCGCGGTCGGGCCTCAGCAGACCTGCGATGATGTTGATCAGCGTGGTCTTTCCTGCGCCGGATGGGCCGAAGATGCCGACAACATGAGTATCGGTTTCAATGTTTGCATCGAGGGTGAACCCGTCTCGTTGAAGATGGATCGAGGCTCGGATCATTCCGTCGTACCGATTCGGTGAGAAAGTCGGCGCGCCACGACCTCGGAGCCGATGAGTGCAGTGACGGACAGCACGATGGAAATCGCTACAAGTCGCATCGCTGACGCGTCACCCCCGGGGACCTGGATGTAAGTGAAAATGGCTACGGGAAGTGTGCGCGTAACGCCCTCAATGTTGCCGGCGAAGGTGATGGTGGCACCGAACTCCCCGAGGCTTCGTGCGAACGCGAGAACCAATCCTGCCAGTAGACCTGGCATCGAGAGTGGGATCGTAACCGTGAAGAACACGCGAAATGGACTTGAGCCCAGGGTGCGAGCGGCCTGTTCGATGCGAACGTCGACCAGCTCGATCGCAAGTCGCGTCGATCGGACAAGAAGCGGGAAGCCCATGACCGCAGCCGCAATGGCCGCGGCCTTCCAGGTGAAGGCCACGTCGATTCCCAATCCATCGTGAAGCCACCCTCCGATCAGACCGCGACGCCCGAGCAACAAGAGAAGCACATATCCCACGACAACGGGCGGCAGTACAAGTGGCAGGTGGACCAGAACATCGAGTAGCAGCTTGCCGCGGAATTTGCGCCGAGCCAACAGCCATGCACAGCCGATGCCCGGCAGAAGCATCAACATCACGCTCCATAGGGAAACACGGAGCGACAAGTACAGCGCTGACCATTCCTCGGTGGTGGGCATCAAGGTCCGGATTTTCCACGGTCGCCAGATGGCGGCAGAACAACGAAGCCGGCCTGTTCGAATACTTGCTTCATTTCGATTGTTCGCAGGAACCGCAGGTACTCGATGGCGACCGGCGAACCATCTTTGCACACCGCTACGGGGTATCGAATCGGGTCGTGAGTCTCCGAAGGAAATGTAGCGACCACCCTGACCTTATCTGACTGCTTGGAGTCCGTCGTGTACACGATTCCGGCGTCGGCCTCACCAATTTCGACCAGTTTCAGGGCTGCGCGCACATCTTGCGTCGGAACCAGGGACTCTTGGAGCGAATTCCACCATCCCAGTGATTCGAGCGCCTGCCTGGCATAGCGGCCGGCGGGTACGTGCGATGGGTCGCCCACGGCGATCCGTCTGATCTGTGGCAACGATGTTGCGAAGGCAAAGTCTTTTGTCATCCTCATCTCGAAACCCTTACCAGCGGGCGCGATGAGCACAAGTTGGTTGCCGAGCAGGTCCTGGCGCGTACTGGTTTGAAGCTCCCCGGCCGAGGCAACGTCGTCCATCCACTTTTCGTCCGCGGAGATGAAGACATCGACCGGCGCCCCGGCCTTGATCTGCCTGGCGAGGTTCGACGATGAGTCGAAACTGAACGCAACCTTCGTTCCCGTTGACGCTTCGAAGCGCCGGCCAGCCTCTTGCATTACGTCGATGGTGCTGGCCGCTGCGAACACGGTGAGGTGCTTCGCGTCCGGATTCAGGGCGCCGTTGGATGGCGTTTGCCGATTGCAAGCCGTGCCGGCACACCACAGAACGAAACCGAAGGCAATGAATGTTCGCATGGACGGTCCTCCGCGACGGATTATCCGCAAAAGTCGCCTAATTGCCAAGCGATCGTGCGGATTGCCGCGACCAGCACAGCCGCGTGGACTTCTTCGTGATGTTGATGACCGCCGGGGCCTGCATGGCCGTCAACACCGCGGTCGGTTTCATCGTCGGATGGACAATCGCCGCTGCCCTAACCTGGGGTCTGTTCCGAATCGAACCGCCGTCAAGCAATCTCCCCGCTTACGCCGATAAGCCGAAGTAGGTCGCCGCCGCAAAGCCCGAATACACCATAGCGCCTCGCGGCGTCGAATCTGAGGCTAACGTCAATGCGCATACTCGTCACTGGACATCGCGGGTACATCGGCTCGGTTCTGACGGGAGTACTCCGCCGAGCGCGCTACGACGTAGTCGGCCTGGACTGCGACTGGTACCGCGGGTGCGACTTCGGCCGGATCCGCGAGTCAATCCCCGGTTTCGAAGCCGACCTTCGGAACATCGAATTCGCCGATCTCCTCTCGTTTGACGCGGTGATTCACCTGGCCGCGGTCCCCGAGGATCACGACTTGCACCTCGATCCGGCGCTGACCGAGGAGATCAACTACGGCGCGACAATGAGATTGGCCCACTGTTGCAGACAGGCAAAGGTGTCGCGTTTTGTTTTCGCCTCAACCTGTGCGGTTTATGGCCAAAACGGCGCGGACCTCATAGATGAGACGGGTCCTACGGCCCCGATCAGCGACTACGCCCGCTCCAAGCTGCGCTGCGAGCGCGACCTCGCCCGGGTTGCCGACAGCGAGTTTACACCTGTCTCTCTGCGCATGGCGACGGCCTACGGCGTCTCCCCGCGCTTGCGGCTCGACACCGTGGTCAACGATTTCGTCGCGTCGGCCGTGGCACGTGGCCGAATCGACATACAGACTGCGGGAAGAGCCTGGAGACCCTTGATGCATGTCGAGGACATAGCCCGTGCCTATGCGGCCGTTCTCGCCGCGAAGGACGACTGCGTTGCAAATCAGGTCTTCAACCTCGCCAACACCGCGGAGAACCACCGCGTTGCGGACCTGGCCGAACTGGTGAGCGAGATCGTGCCGCGGATAACGTACACGGTCAACGCTCACACGCCCGACCGGCGAAGTTATCGGGTGAGCGGAGACAAACTGTTGCGTGCGTGTCCGCGGCTTTCCTACCGCTGGACGCTGCGCGAAGGCATCCGCCAGTTGCGCGACGCAATGGAAAACGCGGGCATGACTCCAGGCGAATGGCGCTGCGGGCGCTACCGGCGGGTGCTGCGCTTGCGCACACTCGTTGAGCGCGGCGAACTCGACCCGTCGCTTCAGTTTCGCGATCTAATCGCGGCGACTTGAACGCGTGAGCACTTTGTGTCGCCGGTGGCTTCACAGGCTGGAAGATTGAACTGCACGATTCAATAACGGGCCGTCAGTCTCCCGCGGGCTTGCCGCCCTTGCGGGGATCAGACGCTCCGATCCAGCCTTCGCCATCGCGGAGGATCGCCTGCACCACGCCGGTCTTGTGCTGGTCCGCCAATTTGTGTCCTCGTCCTATTACGTATGCGGCAATATCGGGGTGCGGATCTCGATCAAAGTAAACTAAGTCCGGCTGCCACTGATGGTGCGGTCTGGGTGCTCCAATGGCCCATTGAAGCGGGAAATGCAGGTCCACCACGTACAGAAATACATTCAACACAGAACTGATGATTCCCGGCCCGCCCGATGCCCCAAGTAGGAATACGGGTTCGTCCTCATGGAGAACAATCGTTGGAGACATGCTGGACAGCGGCCGCTTTCCCGGCTCGATGGCATTGGCCGTGGATTGCACCAGTCCGAACGCATTGGATTTGCCTGGCTCCGTGGTGAAATCGTCCATTTCATTGTTGAGAATCAAGCCCCATTCTTCGATCGCCGCAAGCGATCCAAAGTATGTGTTGATCGTCTCGGTGCTCACCACCGCATTGCCAAAGCGATCGACGATGCAAAAATGAGACGTACCCGAATCCCTGGGACTATCTACTGATCCGTATAGGTTGATTTCGCGTGTTCGTTCGATGTCGATCCGTCGGGACAGGGTCGCGGCGTACTCCTTGGACAGAAGTCGCTTAGTCGGTACTTCAACAAAATCCCGATCCCCCAACCAAAAAGCACGATCTGCAAAGGCATGTTTCATCGCCTCAATAAGTATATGCTCGTCGTGGAAGGACTCGAAACGAAGATGCGGTGGGCGCGGAAAATTCTCATAGATATTGAGCGTTTCTCCGATCGCAATGCCGCCCGAAGACGGCAAGGGCATTAGGATGAGTTGATACTCCCGGTACGTGCAGAGGATCGGGTCGCGCATTTTGGGTGCATAGCCCGCCATGTCGCTTTGCGTGAGAATCCCACCGTTTTGTTTCACCGCCTCGGCGACGGCTTTTCCAAGCACTCCCTTGTAGAAGAAGTCCGCTCCCTCCACGGCCAGCGCTTCGAGCAATCGTGCCAACTCCGGCTGGACCAGCCGATCCTCTGCTTGCCGAAGCTTTCCACTTCCCAAGTGAGTGCGATAAACGTATCCGCACGTGTCCTTGAGCGCGGGGTGCTTTTCATATGTTTCCAGAACCTCCCGCGTTGCCCGGACATAATCGTCATCGACGGCATATCCATCGCGCGCCAGCCGAATCGCCGGCTGCAGCACCTTCGCAAGCGGCATGGTTCCCCATTGGGCCAAAGCTTGGCACCGACCGGCCACGAGTCCCGGTACAGCGACGGCAAGGTGACCGAATTCACTGGGCGAAGGACCATCGGGATTATTCCGCCGCGCCTCAACATACATGTCCGGCGTCGCCGCCGCCGGAGCCGTCTCGCGAAAGTCCTCCACGATGATCCGCCCGTCGGCGAACCGCGCGATCATGAACCCCCCGCCACCGGGTCCGGTGCTATATGGCCGCGTCACCGCCAGCGCAAACGACACGGCAACCGCTGCGTCGATCGCATTCCCTCCAGCTTTCAGGATTTCTAGTCCCGCCTTCGACGCGAACTCCGAATCCGCAGCCACCATCTCGGTCTTGCCGCGCGCAATCCAATCCGCATCGCTCGGCGGACAAGCAAATACAGCGCCGCTCAACCCTGTTGCCAAGAGCACGCAACCAAGCCAAATCTGTTTCATAGCAATTTCCTCGGCGGTATTTCCGGCAATGAAGATAACCGGGACGCCCAACCCGTCCTGCCGATGATGCCTATTTGCGCCCTATCCAAGCAGACACTCCGTTGTTCGAACCGCTTTGGTCAACTGACTTATTTTAGGCTGCTCGGGCGACGCTCGAAGCACCATTCCCCTGGAGCGGCGGCGCCGAACACAGCTCAGTCCCCGGCGGGTTTGCCGCCTTTGCGCGGATCTGAGGCTCCGATCCAGCCTTCGCCATCGTGGAGAATCGCCTGCACCACGCCCGTCTTGCGCTTTTCCGACAGCTTGTGCCCTCGTTTCGAGAGTGCCGCTGCCAACTCCGTAGGCGGCTCTCGATCGAAAGACACTTCGTCCGGTTGCCACTGGTGATGCGGGCGGACGCGCATGATCGCATCCTCCAACGACAGCTCGAAATCTGTCACGCCGAGGATAACGTTCAGCACGGAGCTGATGATCCTCGGTCCGCCGGAGGCCCCGACCAGAAGAAACGGTTTGTCGCCTTTCAAGACGACCGTCGGGGCCATGCTCGACAGCGGTCTCTTGCCCGGCGCGACCGCGTTGCGATCGGACTGGATTAGCCCGAAGGCATTGGGCTTGCCCGGCTCGGCGGCGAAGTCGTCCATCTGGTTGTTGAGGATCAGGCCCCATTCGTCCACGGCCGCGAGCGATCCGAACTCGGTGTTGATCGTTTCCGTGCTGACCACCACGTTGCCGAAGCGGTCGGCGATGCAGAAGTGCGAAGTACCCGAATCCTTGGGCATTCCCGACGATCCATAGCGCTGGATCTCGGACACGCCGTCGGGTTCGATCTGCCGGGCCAGAGCGGCTGCAAACGACTTGGATAGCAGCCGCTCCATCGGCACTTCGACAAAGTCCTGATCGCCTAGCCACTCCGCGCGATCGGCGAAGGCGTGCTTCATGGCCTCAACCTGATAGTGTACGCTCAGACCCGGATCATGCTTTACGATCGCGGGTAGATCGAGCGTCTCCAGGATGTTGAGCGTTTCCGCCAGCGCCACCCCGCCAGACGACGGTGAAGGCATGAGAATGAGTTTGTTATCGCGGTAGGTGGCAAGCAAGGGCTCACGCATCTTGGGTCGATAGGTCGCCAGATCGTCTTCTGTAATAATCCCGCCGTGATCCTTCATTTCGCGGACAATCGCCTGGGCGACCGAACCCTTGTAAAAGAGGTCCGGCCCTTCCGCCGCCAGGCGCTCAAGCAATTTGCCCAGTTCCGGCTGCACGAGCTTGTCGCCGATTTTCCGCGGGGTTCCGCTTCCCAGATGAGTTCGATAGACGTAGCCGCACGACGTCTTGAGCGATGGATGTTTTTCGTAAGTTGCGAGGACGTCCCGCGAATCCTTTACGTAATCCTCGTCAACCGCAAGTCCCTCTCGCGCCAGGCGAATAGCCCGTCGCAGGGTCCGCGAAAGAGGCATCGTGCCGAATTGTGCCAATGCCTGACACCGACCGGCCACCAACCCCGGAACGCCGACGGCCAGAAATCCAAACTCGCTCGGCGAAGGTCCGCCGGGATGCTCCCTCGCCGCTTTCGCATACATATCTGGGGTGGAGGCCGCGGGCGCCGTCTCGCGAAAATCCTGCACCACGACCCGCCCGTCGGCGAAGCGGGCGATCATAAAGCCTCCGCCGCCCAGCCCCGTGCTGTAAGGCCGGGTAACCGCGAGTGCGAACGACACGGCCGCCGCGGCGTCAATCGCGTTGCCGCCAACCTGCAAGATTTCCAACCCCGCCCGCGACGCGAATTCCGAGTCCGCGGCGACCATCTCCCGCGAACCGCGCGCAATCCAAGGTGGATCGCCAGCCCGCACGGTGAGGGCCGCGACCGCCGAGAGGAGTCCGGCCAAAATGCTGATTCTGAATAGCGATCTCATGATGCGCCCTTAAAAATGAAAAGATCCCGCCAACCCACATCCTTCACGCAGCGTGAGGATACCCCCGGCGCCCCGCGTGTCCACTTGCGGGCACCGCGACGCATTCGATAATCGACTGCATGACTGTCGCGCGCACAACACAGGCGGCCGCCGAGACATGCGTCGCCAGGCATTTCATCCTCGGAACGGCCGGGCACATCGACCATGGCAAGACCTCGCTGGTCAAGGCCCTGACCGGCACAGACACCGATCGACTCCCGGAAGAACAGCGCCGGGGCATGACCATCGAACTCGGTTTCGCCGAGCTCACCATCGGCGACACGCAGTTCGGCGTGGTGGACGTACCCGGGCACGAGAAGTTCGTCCGCACCATGGTCGCGGGGGCGACGGGGATCGACATCGCCCTGCTGGTGGTGGCCGCCGACGACTCGGTAATGCCCCAGACCGTCGAGCACGTGGAGATACTAAACCTTCTCGGCGTTTGCCGAGGCGTCGTCGCCCTCACCAAGATCGACATGGTGGACGCTTCGATGGTCGAACTGGTCGGCGAGGAAGTCCGCGAACTGCTCGCCCGCACGCCGCTCGCCGGCGCCTACATTTGCCCGGTTTCGTCGGTTACGGGGGCGGGACTTGCGGAACTGAAGGAGGCGATTCTCGAAGTTTCGCGGCGGATCGAGTCCGCCGAAGCCCGCCCGCCGTTCCGTATGGCCGTCGATCGCGTATTCACCGTTCAGGGCCGGGGCACGGTGGTAACCGGCTCCGTGCTCCGCGGCAAAGTGTCAAGCGGTGACACTTTGGAGGTCTGGCCGCCGGGGGCGGCGTGCCGCGTCCGCGATCTTCAGACCCACGGGCTGGCCCAGGAGCTTCTCGCCCGCGGGCAGCGGGCGGCGATCAACATCAGCGGCCTGGACCGCGAGGCGCTCCGCCGCGGAGCCGAAATCGCCGCGCCGGGTTATCTTCAGCCCTCGCGGCTCGTCGATGTCGCCCTGCGCTGCCTTGGTTCCTACGCCCGCCCGTTGAAATCTACGACGACTGCGCGCCTCGAAATCGGTACAACTGAACTCTCCGTCCGCGTCGCCCTCTATGAGCGCGACGCCTTGGCTCCCGGCGAATCGGCATACGCCCAGTTGCGAGCGGGCGAGCCGATCACTGCGGTGCACGGGCAGCGCTTCATCCTGCGCGACGAATCCGCCATGCGCACCATCGGGGGGGGGATCATCCTCCGCCCGATCGCCAGACGCAAACGAGGAGACACGGCGCGGGAAACGGCGGGCCTGTCGCGCCTGGAAAGCCGCTCGGCGATCGACCGTGTTGAAGAGGTGCTCCGCGCCGCGGGTTTTGCGACCCCGCCCGACCTGAAGGTCTGCGCCCGCGCGGGCGTTGAATTGGACGAGCTGCCTCTCATTTACGATCAACTGAAGTCCCAGTCGCGGTGGACCGCGATTCCCGGAACCGCCGTATTCGTCGTGCCGGCGGCGGTGGACGATCTGGCCGCGCGACTCACCGCCTGGCTTGAGCGGCACCACCGAGCGCATCCTGAGCTTCCGGGTCGGTCGGTGGACGCGGTCCTCGGCTGGATCGAGCGCGTGACGGCCAATCGTTCGATAGCGCGTCCGCTCTTGGATCACTTTGTAGGCGCCAAGTTGATCAAATTGCTCGGTCGTTTCGCGTGTGCGCAGGCCTTCGCGCCCGCCTTATCGCCCGCCGACGAGAAGGTCCTGGCAGGGATGATCCGCGAAATCCGCGACGGCCGCTTTCAGCCGCCGGCCCCTACCGAGACGACCGCCGCCGCCGGCGTGGAGCGCAAACGCATCGAGCGGTTGGCGACGCTGGCGGTCGCACTCGGGGAACTCGTCCGCGTGGACGCCTCGACCTATCTTCACGCCGATAGCGAACGTGAGCTTCGGGAAATCGTGGCCCGCCTTGTCGGCGAGGGCGGTGCAGTGACCGTCGCCCAAATCCGCGAGGGCCTGCAGTCGAGTCGCAAATTTGTAGTCCCCTTCGTAGAATATCTTGATCGCATTGGGTTCACGAAGCGGGTTGGCGACACCCGCGTTCTCGCGCAGGGCGGAAGTGAGTTATGACCACCACGACACAAAAAGAATTGCTCCGATCACTCCCCTCGGTGTCGGCCCTGCTCGAACACGAAGACGTGCGCGAATGGCTCAACGGTCTGCCGCGAAACACGGTCGTCGCCGCCTTGCAGTCGGCCATAGACGCCGCGCGCAAGACCATCCTCGATGGTCCTGGGGCCGAGGCCGTTGACGTGCAGGAAATCTTGTCCCGCGCCGAAGAAGAGATCGTCCGCCGCTCCACGCCCTCGCTGCGCCGGGTGATCAACGCTACGGGGATCGTGCTGCACACCGGTTTGGGTCGGGCGCCGCTGTGCGACGCGGCCATCGAAGCCGTCGTCGAAGGCGCTTCGGGGTACTGCAACCTCGAATTGGACCTCTCGACCGGAGCTCGCGGAAAGCGCACTTCGCACGTCGCCGGGCAGTTGGCTCGGATCACGGGCGCCGAAGCCGCAACCGTCGTCAACAACAACGCCGCCGCCACGCTCCTGATCCTCCAGACCTTCGCCGCCGGACGGGAAGTTGTCGTTTCGCGGGGGCAACTTATCGAAATCGGCGGAAGTTTCCGCTTGCCGGATATCATGCGGGCCGGCGGCGTTACGCTCCGCGAAATCGGCACCACCAACCGCACCCGCCTTTCTGACTACGAAGCCGCGATCTGCGACTGCACCGCCATGCTGCTTCGCGTGCACACCAGCAACTACCGCGTGGTCGGATTCACCGAGGACGTTCCCATCGACGCCATCGCCGCGCTCGCTCACCGCTTCGGTCTCATGGCGGTGGACGATCTGGGCAGCGGCGTGCTCTTCGACCCGGCGGCGCACGGCCTGCCGCCCGAACCGTTCGTCGGCCCATCAATCACTGCCGGCGCGGACCTCGTCTGCTTTTCCGGCGACAAGCTCCTCGGCGGGCCGCAATGCGGAATAATCCTCGGCAAACGCGAGCACATCGAGCGCGTGAACGCGAGTCCGCTCATGCGGACTTACCGAGTGGACAAGCTCACGCTGCTCGCCCTCGAAGCGACGCTCAACCACTACGCCGATCCACAGGACGCCCTGCGGAGCGTTCCCGCCCTGGCGATGCTCAGCGCATCCACCGATGAGCTCGCAGCCCGCGCCCGTTCCCTCGCCGACGACCTCAAGAGCGCCATGCCCAACGAGCAGTTCTTCATTTGCTCCGATGTCGGCTACGCCGGCGGCGGGGCCATGCCCGCCCACGAGCTGCCCACCGTGGTGGTGCAGTGGCGACCCACAGCGGGTTCCGCCCAAGACATGGCCGCCGCCCTCCGCGACTCCGAGCCCCCGGTCATCGTCCGCATCCGCGACGACGCGATCTGCTTCGACCTGCGCTCGATCCGCCCGGTGGATATCGAACCACTGGTCGCCGCGGTTCATGCCGCCGCAAGCGGAGACGAAGACTCCGGTCCTGGTGAGAAGCTCTCCCTCCCCGTCATTTGACTTGCCGTGTGGGTTTATCGTCGTCCGCGCCGCGTGCGATTCCGTCGGTTGGGTGGCCCATCTTCGGCCTTATCGAAGGTGGGGCCATGATTGTATTTGTGTGACTTCTGTCGAGGGAACTCATTCGGTCGGGTGGTAAATCAAAAAGGCGAATCATGGCCCCAGGTTCGATACCGCTGAACCTGGGCCACCCGGCCAAAAGCACACGCCATGGCGAAGCACGTAGGCAGCGAAGCTCGCGACCGGATGATCGTTCAGCAATTTCGCAGGAAAAAAACGTATTTCGATGTCATCCCCGATTTGCTCACGGCGGGGACAAAGGGGTCGGGAGTCTTATTCGGGCTTGTGGGCGTCCGGGAAGGCGAAGGGACGACTCCAGCCCCCAATGCCAAAGAGCCTCGCCCGTCCGACTGCACGGTTGAGCACGTGGTATACCAGCCCACCCATAGCCTCCCTTGGCCGCCCTGGCATGGCTGGTAAGGTACCGCCCATCGCCCGACCTGTCAATCAAAGACTCCCGACCCCTGCCCCCC
>Ga0209777_10003433_pt1 | contig 19669 bp, 11 predicted proteins | sample FrelakmetHBP12HB_FD_187147 | JGI IMG/M metagenome (GOLD analysis project Ga0209777, IMG submission 187147) | Freshwater lake sediment microbial communities from the University of Notre Dame, USA, for methane emissions studies -HBP12 HB (SPAdes)... | ecosystem: Environmental > Aquatic >...
CCGCTGTTGACAACGATTATCTCAAGCCTGTCAGCGATGGTTTGATTTTCCAAATCATCGAGGCAGCCTCTGATGAATTTTTCTGCGTTATAGGTGGAGATAATTGTTGAGACAAGATATCGGTCGTCATCTTTGCAGATGGGGCAAGACTGCTGAAACATGGTAACTGCGTCACGGGATTTATCTAACAAGGGGACGTCGGCTAAATCGCCAAGCTTATCAGCAATCAAAGCTTCGTACTGCTGCAACTGCTTATCTATCTGCTGATTCGGAGCGGTTGGCCAAATTCGTACTGCAGGGGAAGAAACAGCGACAGGATTGACAGGAGAGGCCAACTGTTTTGGCTTCTCTGGAGCAATTGGCTGAAACTTAACATTCTCCAATTTGGATAGGAGAGCGTGTATATCAGCTTTTTGCTGCTGAGGTATTGTCAAATGGGGATTGTCCAACAGAAGGGTATAAATGTGCTTTAGCTTGCTGAATTCCTGGTGCTTTGTGTAACACTGCGCCAGTTGAGTACAGACACTTAAATAACATTCGGTTGCGTTGATACCGGCTTCAAATCTTGAGCCAAACAGTTTTACATTGCCTTTTGCGAGTGCATTCTGCAACGGGTTTAATATTTTCTCAAAGCTAAGCTGGGCCTGGTCAAATCTGCTGAGTTTCATATACAAAGTAGCGAGAGTATAGTACCCCTCAATTCTATCCGGTTCGAGGGCAACGGCCTTTTCGGCCCAATCCACAGCCTGTTCGGGGAAATCCTTCTCCAGGTATATAGCGACGTTTAAGACCCATGCGTAGTCATTATTAATGCGGTCTTTATTTTCGGGGTATAAGCTGCGTGTATGCTCAAAATAACCTTTTATTCCGGGTTCTTTTCTCCATACCCACAGTGACATCCATTTTTGCCGCAATGTTTTTTCGTCGCAGGCCAGCCCTTCCATACAATGGTCGTGGTAAACAATCACGTCAGGGAAATACATTATGCTTTTGAGTTTTTCGTTCTGAGCTTTGCATATTCTGTATGAAAGCTCTATGCCCTCGTAGCCAAAGAAGTCCGCATCAAAACCACCGACTTTGAGCAGAATATCTTTTCTGAATGCAGAAAGATCGCTAACGCTGCAGGATGGTATGATCCGGTCACCGAGGTCATAATAAACCGGAGTATTTTCTGAGTTATTTTCATTTTTGGGTAAGACTTTTCCTCTCAGGCCGGAAATATTATACGTCTCAAAGTGCTCAACAATATTGGCGACCATGTGCTTTTCGGCGATGGTATCGTCATCAAGAAATGCGATATAGTTGGCTTTTGCGAACTCGATGCCTATATTTCTCGCTGATGACGGTCCCAGATTACATTTCAGCTCTATACCGCAAAGACCATATACGAATTTATCCGCACAGGACTGAAGCTCAGACAAGTCGCCGTTGTTGTCCAATACTATCACTTCAAAGTTTTTCTCAGTTTGTTTGTTCAATGCATTAAGGTTTTCAAGCAGTTGAGCCTGCCTTTTCCATGCGACAATTACAATAGTTAATTTCGGCGTTTGATTTGTTCTGTAATCCCATGAGTTCTTGATGTTCTCAAGCGGATGCGGCAATTTGCCGGTGAACCTGGCGAGGGCTTTCTGCTTCCAAATATTTATTTCTGGCCAAGTGGAGAAGAGGGGATGTTCGCTAATTCCTTCGGGACCAACTGTGATGGACTGCTGCCTGGCATACTCGTAACATTTGCGAATAACCATCTCATTTTCCCAGTTCAAAAGGGTAGGGTTATTCAAGCTGACATTTTCGTGCGTAATAAAACGTTTTCCAAGTATCTGGTTGAGGTAAAGAAAATCGTACTTTTGCGTCAGTCTGAACCAAAGCTCATAATCGCCTGAAATTGCAAATGCTTCATCAAAATAACCGAACAGGCCGTGGACGTTTCTTCGCCACATAGGCTGAGAATCGGGGGGACAATTTCCTGCAAACAAACGATCCCGAGAAAAATCACCCATTACCATTTCACCGTCAGGAACCATTTGCCCATTTACGTCTTTGAGGTTTATATGGTCGGCGTAAACCAGAACCTTATCGGGGTTATTCTCGAGAGCGGCTGCCATTTTTTCGAGCGCATCTTCGTTGTGTCTGTCATCGGTATTTGCGTTGGTGATGTACCTGCCTGAGGCGGCTTTGATTGCCCTGTTCCAGGCCTTATAAATTGTCTCACGCTGCTCAGTCCTGATATACTTTATATTGTCATACTTTTTCTGAAATTCCTTTACAATGGCCTCTTCGTTCTGCTGTGAGCCGCTGTTGACAACGATTATCTCGAGTCGGTCAGCGATGGTTTGCTTTTCCAAATCTTCGAGGCAGCCTTTGATGAATTTTTCGGCGTTATAGGTGGAAACAATCGCTGAGACAAGATATTCAGGCTGGTCTTGTCGATTATCGGTTTGATGGTCAGGCTCGATAGGTGAGACTGTTTGTCCAACAGGAATAACCTGTACGGTATCGAGGTCAAGAAATTTATCGAACATTTTCCAGTCCGGCCGAGCGAGTTCAGATTTCCAGAGGGAGGCTGGCTGGACAAATACACGAGTTTTTTCGGAAGGCTCGACAAGACTCTGCCAGAGAGCTTCGGTGATAATTTCAGGTTCGATATCCCTGATACAATGAATCTTCTGGTATCCGCATCTCCAGTTGCATCCGTAGCAGGCCAAAGGCAGAGCCACAACGGAGGTGAGGGGGGAATATGGCATGAAGCGGCCAAAATGACCGCCGCCAAGTATAACAAGATTGGGGATGCCAACTGCACAGGCAATATGTGCACCAGACGATTCGGAACCAAGATATATACGACATCTGCGCAGAAGAGCTGCCATTTGACGAATGGTTGTTTTGCCGGTCAAATCATGGCATTTATCAGGAAAGGTTTCCCAGATTTTGCCGGCCAGTACTTTTGCGTCCGAACCACCTAAAATCAAGAAATTAAACTCATCGAAACTTTTCAGTATATGCTCATAATTCTGATAAACCCTACCGGAATGCTGCGCAGGAGGAAACAGAGCTATAGTATTTCTGGATTTAAGGTTGTTATCTCCAAAAAATCTTTCTGCAAACTTTTCATCTTCAGCTGCTGTCCATATCATGGGTTTTAATAAAGACGTATCAATACCAAGGCCGAGGAGAAAATCGCGATGCCGCTGAAGCTCTGATTTGTGTTCGGCGGCGCTGGGCAGCAAGGTTGTGTAAAACTGATTGTGTTTTTCCCTCAGCTCTGCGGTAATATTGCTTAAATCACCTTCCATCGCAATACGCTGGCCGGCATTACAGTCTACTGCAAGGATATCTGCCAGGGGGTCACGAGAAAAAACAGAATTTAAAGACAGATCCGGCTTTAGCGCCCGGAGACGGTCCAAAATTTCCTGTCTGTAATGCTGGTCCTGCAAAATCTGCTTTCTGTTGAAGGTTATAATGTTATCGACATAAGGACAGGCTTGGTAGAGTTCGGCAATATGGTCCTGGCAGATGATGGTTATTTTGGCATCTTTGTACTTTCCGCGGACATACGGCAGCATCGATGCGGCAAGGACATTATCACCGATAGAATCGGGACGAATAAAGAGAACGCTGTTATAGCGTTTCGACGTTGGTTTGGTCGGTTTAGTTGCGGAGAAGGGACGAGGACTAAACTGCCATTGGTGGTGACTATCTTTCCATGCAAGAGGTATTATATTCTGCGATTGAACCGTATCTACCTGAGTTTTGTCTTTTACCCATGCAAAGGAATCTTTCAGAAAGACAGGAAAATCTTTATGCTGCTGGAGGCGTGACCATTGTTCTACTGCATTTTTGTAGCCGTAATAAATTTCCTTGAATTGCAATTGTTTTTCAGTAACGTAAGCATAGTGCTGAAAGACCAAGCCTTGTGCACTGGTCTGGCCATGCTTGAAAGGCTTTATAGTTGCGATATCAACCCCTCGGCCGTCGGCAAGAGGCATACAAAGACGTGGAGGTTCGTGAACTGCCCATCGAAAGCCCGGCTTAAACCGCCAGGAGCGGAGCCATTCGTAGTTGGTGTTGTTACCATAGGTGTCAATAGTTGTTGTCACGAGGTTTTCGCCGACGAAAAAATGGTCGAGATAATAGGCAGCGGTTTTGTCAGGCTCGGCTATGAACATATCTCTGGCGGTAGATATCTGCTTTGTAGTCCACAGTTCATCAGCATCGACCTGCCAAAGCAGACAGTCCTGCTTGATATTAACAAGCGGTGCGTTTACCATTTCGAGTTTTCCGTCCCAGAATATGCCTGCGGGTTTGCGGTAAATCGTTATGTTGTTGGGAAACTGTTTTGAAAGCTCATCAAGGTATTCTGTTGTTCCGTCGTTGCTGCGTCCGTCATGATGCAACTGGTCAGAAATCCGGCCACCGAGCTTTACGCTCCATGCGGTGTCGTGCTTTAAGTCTGCAACCCCTTCTATAATATGCCAGTACCATTCAAACGGTAACTGTTTGAATGCTTCTATGTGATGACGAATGAACGGCTGACCGTTAAGGACAATCGTAAAAAAATGAACTGGCAAGTCTGTGATCTGTTTGTTTGACAGCTCAGGATTTCTGCGGGCTACAATCTTCATGTTATAGCCCTGGTCGAAGACTTCAATTGACGAAAAACCGGCGGAGAGAAGTGCCTGCTTAATAGTATCAGGCGTCCAACCATACTTGTGGCAGTAGTACTGGGGATATTTATCACGAGAGGCGTCCCTGTTGTTAACGAGACCGCTCTTCTGAATATCCTGGCCGCCATATAGCCACCACAGTCTTTCTGTGATAGTTTTGCTGGAATCATTTATGATAGTTTCGACGTTTGGAAGGGTAATATCTAATGTTCCCTCATCGATGAGCAAAGAATAAAAATCCTTCATCAGTTTAAGAGCTTGCCAGTGAAAGTGATGTTCAAGAAAATCCTTTACCAAAATATAGCGGAAAGTACCCGGCTCAAAATGTTCTAATAAAACGCTTGGTTTTATGTCGAGAACATAATCGACTTTTGGCAAATCAGGATTGCCATCGATATTAATAAAGCCCTCACGGTAGTCATTACCACAGCCAACATTGAGCTTATCGGCACTGGTTTTTGAAGGATACGCAATATAATTTTCATAAAATGAGTTAGAATCTGCTGCTATATCCCCCATACAGCCATCGGGTTCAATGTGGTGACATTTGTACCCATTTGATTTGAGAAAATCAAAGATAAATTTAGCAGCAGTATTCAGACCCTGGAGCATTTTCTCCGAAATTTCGAACTGAACATAGTCGATGGCCTTATTCTGCAGTAAATTCACCGCTCCTTTAAGAACATCAAGCTCGGCTCCCTCGACGTCCAGCTTTAAGTAATCTATTTTCCTGATATTATTTTGCTGACAGAATGAATCGAGGGTGACGGCTTGGACTTCAACAGATTTTTCGACAGGAACCGGACGTTTCGGGTCTGTGGGATTTTCCATTTTGGGCCGGCCTAAACTGTTCCAGGAGCTATATTCCTCCGGAAATTCATTTATTACGACTGTACAGTTTTGGGAATATACGGCCTTGTTGATTAAGGTTACATTTGTACAGTTGAGTTTCTTTAATGATGCAGCCAGTTTTTTAAACGAGCTCTCTGCCGGTTCAAATGCACATACTTTGCCTTTGTCACCTACCAGCAGGCTAAACAGTTTTGTATATTTGCCAAGGTGCGCACCGATATCAAAAACTGTCATTCCTTCTTTAACGGTCTTTCGCACCAATTTCTGCTCGTTAATTTCAGAATCGAACTGATAATCACGAGGGACAAGGCAGGGTGATTTGGAATTCTCCGACCTTGAGCAGCCGGGCATTCCGGAATCCGGCACCTTAACAGATGTATGCTGCCGGTTCAAGGTGTGAGTATCCAAGCCGAATGGACCTGTGAGAACGCTCAAGTATTTTTGCATGAGTCTGTCTTTAAATTCTTTGGCTTGCTGCGCTATGTGCATCAAGTTGCTCTTATAAATCTTTTCAAATTTCTCTCTAAAGCTGGCTTTGTTATTGATGCAAATGGAATGTGGGAAACCATCGGCAGTATGAGTGTGCCTGTCTGTGTCGTTTATAATAATGGCCGGGATACCAAAACCGTTGGCGAAAAGGCATGCATGCAGCCTGGTTGATATAACCAAGTCATATCTCGGATAGATATGGAAAAGGTCCTGATAAAAAGAAGAAAATAGAACAGGAATATTCCGGTTTTTAAGCAGATTTAGAAAATGAAAATACTCCGTTTTATGATGGGTTACTATCTCAACCTTGTACTTATCGCGTAATTCGTTGAGCAATTCAAGTGCGAGCTTGTACATTGGTTCACCCGTGGCCTGGTTAGATATTCCAATCTGGTGCGGTATTTGTATAGAAAAACCGATTCGTTCAATTTTTTTATCGGCAGGGATATCCTTAACTGTTTCTACAGCTAATATAGATGGGCAATTAAGATGATGGTAAGGAAGCTTAAGTTCCGGAATAAACCGTGGAGTTTTTGCTGTTCGGCCTATAATTACTCCGGCATTTTTGAATATTGTCGCCTCAGGCTCCTGATAGATGTACTTTTCGACCGAGCTATTTTCATATCCAGCCCCAATCAGATAAACTCTGTCGTGAAGACCATTTTTAATTATCCAGCTGTAAAGGTCTTTGATTTCATTGCCAGCTGACAGGCCTGCAATAACAACAGCATCAACAAAGGGAGTATATTTATTCAGGTCACCGTCTGCGAGCATATTGTGAATGCCCCTAAACTTACTTTGCGGGAAGAAATCCTCGTTAAAATTGTAGAATAGAAAATTTAAGGGGTCGTCCTTAAACAGTTTTTTCAAAATATTTATCACACCATCTCTGACAAAATCATCGCCCGGGTTCCAGAAATTGGTACCGCTTATCACGATGTTCTTTTCATTGGTCCTTGACGAGGGGTTTAACGGACTAAAAGTCATGTTTCTTCTCCCTAAAGTCTGGCGGAAATTGCCTGTTTTTTTGCACGCCCATCTGCCAGCATCCGGCTATTTCTTTTTCCTCATGGACACCGACGTGAATAACACCACACGGGATGATATTAAATTTAGCGCAAAGTTCCTGCAAATCCAACATATCAGTTGTCTGGTTTGAGCCACAGTTTTTCATAAAAAACCCAGTTGTGTTAACGGTCTATTGCTTAATTAAATATTACCAAGATAAGCACCGATGGTCTTTCTGCCTTTTCGGAGCCGGTTTAGCTTTTCGGAGATGCCTGCCTTTTGAGCAGAGACAGCCAGGCACAGCTGCTTGTATAATCTCTGTAATTTGTGCTGCCGGTTTTTAAATTCGGGCAACTGAAGGATTCCTGCTTGTACAATTAGCTCGACAAGAGAGCTGGTTTGGCTGCTTAAAGCCTCAACCTGGCTGATGTCACCCTTTCGTGCCAGCTCTATTTGTTTTTCCAATAAATCCCGAAGGTCTTCCAGCTTCGATGAAAATAGAGTCATCTGCTCAGGTGTAATATTGATGGTGCTATTACTACTCATGCTACCTGAACTCCTTCATGGGTCTGCTGTCTTATTTGAGCCAAATTATGTTCAACTTCTTCGAGAAGATTTGCTGCATCCTGATTCGCGGGGTCGAGGGCTAAAATGTCACGCAGGATTTTTTCTGAGTGTTCAAAGCGGTTGTCTCTGTTATACAATGCTGCCAGAGTAAACATAACGGAAGTATCGCCCGGGTGCATATTCAAATACAGCTCGAGATAATGAATAACCTTTGCGAATGAGCCCATCCGGCAGGAGGTTTGAAACAGGCCCAAAAGAGCGGTCAGATTGTCGGTATCCAATTCAAGGCACTTCAAATACATGTCAAAGGCATTCTTGTAGTCGGTTTTTTGCTGCGCGACCATTGCCAGGCCAGCATAAGCCTTGGCACAATTGGGATCGAGCCGACAAGCGACTCTGAAAGCTATTTGTGCATCATCAAGAAGATTTTTTTGCAGTGCGACTACGCCAAGCCCCACGTAAGGGCCGGCTTCGTCGGGCCCTACGGAGGCAGCTTTTTCGTAGCAACGCTGTGCGCTGGCATAGTCACTAATAGAGGTGTAACAATCACCGAGCTGCTGCAAAACTTCGTAATGCTGCGTTGAATTGTACCGGTCGACGTCATTTTTTTGTGTTACGTCCATAGCAATTCACTTCCTTCAAGTATTCGCTTTGCGGTTTTGAGTAATTCAATTGCTGAGTTAAAATTCTTTGTTTGGCGGTGCACCTTTGCTTCTAATAAAAGAGTATCCACCGCAGGGCGACGGCAATTAACTTCGGAACTGAGTCTGGCTGCTCTTTCGCAGCAACCAGCTTCGAAATAAGCCTTTGCAGCGGAGGATTTCATCCACAATTCGTTCCGGTGGTGGTCAGCAATATATTCAAATATCTGAGCGGCCTGAGCCCAATTTCCATTTTTCTCGGCCAGCTGTGCTTCTTCGAGTAAACGGTCGAACTTAAAAGGGATTTCTTCAGGGCTCAAGGTTGTCAGTACAATGCCGGCGGCCCTTAGAGACTCACGAAGCGGTAAATTCGGAAAGCTACTGCGAGCATAAAGCAGATCGTCTTTTCTGAACACTGCTGCCCAAAGCGAATCTGTTGAGCCTTCCAGCTCAAATCCCTTGCAGTCGGAGGAACCATTAATCAGAGCATAGAGCGGCTCTTCCACCCACATGTCCCTTATGGGAAATCCGCCTGGGACTATGACAATAAATTCGCCCTCGCATTTTGCCAAAGCTATGTCTATCCAATGGACATGGTCAGACAATGAATCGACAGGTACATGGACTATATTAGGCATATTAGTGTTCAACCCTTCTAAATCAGCTTGCGGCACGGGAAGGTAAAGCTTGTACGGATAGAAGGTATGCTGCCAGATAGAACCTATAGTTTGTCCAGCCTGGCGGTTCAGACGGTCCGTGACGAAGATGATGGACATATCGTCAATTTTAGGCCAGGGTTTTGGAGGCCTTGTGGTTCGTATCGCTAAAATATTTCTGAGGTATTCGGTCTTATCTTTGCGCCGCTGGACCGATATTCTGTCAGACTCGCCAATGGGGGTGTAAAATTCGCCGGTGATTTCGTAAACATGGTGAAAATCCGAGAAGAAAACCAGGCGACGTGTCATATCCCAGTCAATCAGGATGGTGAGGTCCTCATTATAAAGACCTGTTTTTTCAATCAAATCCCTTCGATGCATCAAGCTTACATGCAGGGCATGATTGAAGTGGAGCATTAGAAAGCGGTCGAAATCCCTGCTTATTTCAACAACTTTGCTCAAGACCTGTCGAGAGCCATCAGTATCAATTCTGCAATAGGTTTTATATAAGTCGCTGTAGGCAACCTGACAGGCTGTCTGATTTTCCAGGGCATTGACCAATGTTTCGATATGGTTTGGATAATATAAATCATCATCGTCGAGGTAGGCAATATATTTGCCTTGTGCGCGGGTTAATGCTTCGTTGAGCGAAAAGGCCTTTCCGCGATTTTGCTTTCTGTTGATAAAAATTATTCGCTGGTCGGCAAACGAATTGACTATGTCGCTCACATCCCGGCCGCCATCATTGACAATAATAATCTGTAGATTTCCATAGCTTTGATTCAAAACACTTGCCAGTGCCTGATGAAAATATCGAGGGCGATTAAAAGTTGTTATGAGCACGCTGACAAGCGGCGTGGAGGTCTGGTGAACGCTGTGTGCCGCGTTCGTGGAATTTGCGACCCTTGTCTGATAGTTTTTTGCCATTCCAAGACTATCTATATTGCCTTATCTGCGAAAAATCACACAAGCCAACCCATTTTTGAACTCATCACAAAATAAGGTCCTGCCTGTTACCATCAAACATTATTGCAGGAAATTCTGCGGGTAGTTCCACATTCGTCCGGACGCAATGTGGCTGCGAGTCCATTTCAGCTTCAAGCTCAACAAAAAGGTTGTTAATTTTGCTTAACTGATTTTTCAGGGAATAGTTTACCTCGACAAATCTGCGATACCTTTTCGGCTCGTAATTACTGCAAAGAATCTGCTCGCAAAACTGCTCGGAGGTGTTAAACAAGAACTCCGAAAGAAAAATCTGGCCTGCTCCGGGAAAATTATGGATAACCGGTTTCAAGCCGCAGGCCATACCCTCCAAAAGTCCCATACCCTGGCTTTCGCCGATGCTGGAAGAGACAATGTAATGTTTATCCTGGAGCCATAAATTTATGTCTTCCTGCCAGCCATCAAAAAAAACCACATGGGACAGGTCAAGAGCCCGCACCATATACCTGACATATTGTTCGAGCATTGAATCCTGAAAAGTCCCTGCGAAAAAGAGCTTATATTCCGGGTCAATGCAGTGCAGCTTCTGCATACATTGCAGAATGAACATTGGGTTTTTCCTCATATTCAGATAGCCAACGCAGGCCAGATTCTTGCCTGGCTGTCTGTCAATGAACTCGAATTTATCGAGGTTAACCCCGTTTGGAATCGTAACAAACTGCGTGCGTTTTTCGATATCTGGCAGCTGCTTGAGCAGAGCATCTTTGACAAACGAATTGCCAACTGTGATGAGCGTATCAATATTGCTCCATTGCACCTGGCTTGGCCAATCGCTGTAGGCCTCAAAACGGTGAAGCCTGACAATGTTTTTGCAGACTTTTGGCAGTCTTGAGGCCTGCACAACTATATCAGTACACCACTCAAACCACGCGATGTCGCTGGCCTTGATTAACTCGTAAACTTCGTCAATAGTTTGGCCTTGAAAGAACTGTACCTGGAAACGGTGGCCAGTGAACTCGTAAATGTCCGTAAGGAATTTTGTATCACCTTTTAATCCGCAGAAGAAAGCAATCTTAGGTCTTTTAGAGCGGATTATTTCAATCATCGGTTTAAGGATTTCCTGGCCGGGTGCGAGCTGCAGAGAACGAAGGAGCATTTCGACGGCATCGGCCTTGTTATCCTGGTTGAGAAAGACGTTTGCAGCCCTGTTAAGTATGTCTGGGTTTAAGGTGCCCATTCGCTGCATATCGTCAAAAAGCTGCATAGCTTCGCCGGCCCTGCCCGCGGCAAGGTATGCCTCCACGAGGTTCCAGATTATTTCGGGACTATCCCTGAGCAGGCCTTTTGCTTTGATAAGATGATAAATTGCTTCGTCAGAACGGCCGAGGCAATGCAGAATTGCCCCTGCGTCGTTAAGAGCCTGTGCGTCATTAGGAGCGGCACGCAGGTGCTCGTGAATACACTTAAGGGCCTCCTGATGCCTGCCAGCTTCGGCTAATTCCAAACCTCTCTGGTAAGAGCTTTTGTTGCCAATTTGATTTACCTTCTGCGATGTATCGCAAGAGGGTGACGCAGTGCTCTTTTGAGCCTGATATTTCTTCGAATTTGGCTTCAATGTCATTTGTCTTACTCCCTATTTTCGTAACAAACCGCGACGATGCGGGCCAAAAAGAGTTGAGCAAATACCGTGCCGTTAGGCAAAATTGGTATTAATCCGCAATTTAACATCGTCTTGCTAAAAATATGTATAAATATCGAACGCACAAATGTTTAAGTGCTGTACTCGGCAGATTAAATCTTACCAGCCGCATCTCGCGGCGACCGGGCTGGTTCGATAAGCCTGTAAATCGCCCGGAGCACAGCCTCGACGCTGATAAGGCGCATACATTCGTGATGGTTTTTCGGGCAAGTATTGACGTCGCCATCATACCAATGGAAACATCCGCGACACTCGGCGTCGGCTGATATCACAGCCCTGGCCAAACCAGGATGCATTCTCAGTTCGGGATAAACAGGTCCGAAGATGCCTACACAAGGAGTACCTACGGCTGCAGCAAGGTGTGCCAAGCCTGTATCAAGACTAACCAGAAGGTCACATTTGCTAAGGACAGCGGCAGCTTCCCTGGGTGAAGTTTTGCCAACAAGGTCAAGCCCGAAGCTTGCTGTATACGAGCCAGCCATGCCAAGCTGTATAATCATTGCGCCAAGCTCTTTTTTCAAAGCACAACAAAGCTCATTCCATTTTTGTCCTTCCCATTGCCTCGACGGCCAGCGGACGTACGGACTAATCGCAATTTTGAGCTGGTCGGTGCCGGGGAGGTTAAATTTTTGCAGCATTACTTCGTCCCATTTGTCGAGGTAAAGCCTTGGGGCTTTGTCATCAAGTGTGACACCGATTTGCTCGGCGGCTCTGTCAACCAAATGACAACGTCGATTTGGTTTTGTCGGCTTAATCGACAACTCATAAAACTTTTCATAATTCCTGCATCGCAGTGGGAAAAGAGTATTTTCGACGCGGCTAACGCTCGGATGATTGCGGAAAAGCTCCGGATGAGTAACGCGAAGTATAATCGCTACATCGTCTCCCAGCTGCTGTTTAAGAGATCTTAAGGCAGGTTCCATACAGATTGCATCACCAATAGCGGCATGGTATTGAACAAGAACTTTCCGCTCGGGCAATTCTCGATGCAATTTACGGACCACTAACGAAAAGCTGTGCTGACCACCTTCACAAGCCTCATCAATATGAAGAATTTCGTAGTCATTTGTCTCTGACAGAGCAGCTAAAACAAAATTTGGGTCCAAATCGTGTTTATGAGCCGGATTTGCATCTGGCGTGCCCACCCTTGGATAAAAATTCTTGTGTGGAAGATATAACACCAGATTGCCACCCGTTCGCAGAACTCTCATCCATTCGGCAATCGCAGCTCCGGTGTCTTCCAAATCTTCAAGACAATGGGAACTGAAAAGATAGTCCATTGAGCCATCTTCAAAAGGCAAAGACCTTGCGTCTGCCACAACTTCATTTGCTAAATCGGCCAAATCTATGCCAATGGCATCCGGCCGTACCTTATTATCTCCACAACCGACATCAAGACCTTTGCCTTGACAGTATCGAATGAGCCTGTCTCTGCAAAAATCTACCTCTTTATTGTAATAAAATGGGTTTCTCTCAAGTCGCCCGAAAAGTTCACTCATCATCGAAATTGTTTGGCCACGATCTCCTCCTGTCGGGGCAGAATTGTTACAGCCTTGGTGAGCTGCAGAATCATTCGGTGTATTTGCAATAATCAGTGTCTGCAGGTTAATACCCGGAATATGTTTACGAGTCTCCTCGGTATCATCAACAAAGAGCACATCTATGTTCTGCCAGTTTATTTTTGTCAACTGTGCATTTCGAATCTCATCTTTATCCAATCTAACAATATTTCGGCAGCATTTGGGCAAATGGGAGGCTAACACAGTCAGATCATCAAGACCTTCAAACCAGCAGATTGTGCACCACTTCATCAACTCAAATGCTTCTCTAATGCCGCCACCTTCGAAAACACGTACAGAATACCTTCCTTTGGCAAAGTCATAAATTTCATCCAAGTCTTTAATATCACATCTTATGCAGAAGAACGCTATCTTTGCCCTTTTGGGCTGAACCGATGAAATGTCCCAGTTTTTATTTGGTACGGCAATCACTTATAATCAATCCTGACTTCAAAATAATCTGTCCTGCTTTCATCAGCCCATCACAGCCCGGAAGCGGCCCTATTTGATGAAATCCAGCAGTGACATAGACATAATTTTCGCAGCTACTGATAGTGACATCTGGTACAGAACCTGTCGTTGCGAGAGGTCTATAGAAATTTGAGCGATGTCGGCTTCCTGCAGGCGTGTCGTTTCATCCTCGACGTTGTACTTTAGGTTATTCAGACTATCTTTAAGATTGCCGAGGAATCCGAGCTTTGACCCCACAGACACCTGAGTTTGGAGTAAAAGACTATTCACCTCTTCCAGCGAACTTAACGAACTATTCATACATTCCTGCAACTGGGCTTCTGAAAGCCCGTTTTGATTCTCAAGTATATCCCGGATAGTGATGAGAGTGCTAAATACATCATAAGTTCCTGGTACACGTACGAGTTCAACGCCTGTACTTTTTATTTCTGTGGTATCGACATACAGGATTTGACCGGTTCGTGAATCCGCAACGGCCTGGTTGGTATCACCACCAACGGGTACGGCAACTTTGGTAGCTCCATCGTCGATAGAAATTTCATACTGGCTGGTGCTTTCATTGTAAGTAACCGTCAGCCAAGCACTGCCATTAACATTCGATGTACCTGTTCCAGCTTTAGCACCTGTACTGCCAAGAAAAACCGGGGCAGTGCGACTGTCCGAATGAAAGATATTATCGCCTATATAAAAAGGGCTGGACTGGACGCCGGGAGCAACCTCTGCATCTCGGTTATCGAGACTACCCTGGTAAGTTACACGCGTGATTTTTCCGTCAGTGCGTTCCACTACATAGGGTTGTGAGGTTGTATCACCTCCGCCAAAGAGGTATTGCCCCGTGTATTTGGTGTTAGCCAGCGAAACCATCTGCTCCAATATGTCGTTGATTCCGGCGGCAGTACTTTTTCGTGTCTGCTCGTTATAAATACCACTGGAGAGTTGAGTTGCACGTAATTTGGTTTCCGTTAAAGCTGATACCATATTTTCAAGAACAGTAGATGAAAGCTCGAGCGTGCTATTGACATTTGAGAGGCTGTTTATATAATTTTCGAGAGACCTATCCTGGGAATTAAAACCTAAAATCTGATACGCAGCAGAGGGGTCATCAGAAGCACGATTTACTCGCGAGCCTGTAGAAGCCTGTTCCTGCAGGCGAGTCATTGCCTCGGCGTGCTGATATAAAGCAAAGCTAACATTATTATAAATATTGTTCAAAGCGCCGCTCATTAAGAACCCTCAAAATAATTCCGTTATTTATAGCAGTTGCATAATAGTTGATACTGAAGATTGAACAGTATTGAGATATTTGGCCATTGCCTGGAACATCTGTTGAAATACAAGTAATCTGGCGGCCTCGTCGTTAATATCGACGCCGCTTATATCGCTTTGCTGATTAGCAAGGTCCTGGATTATAACTTTGCTATCGTCCTGGCTGATTTGTTTAATGTTGAGCTGCTGGCCAATATCAGTAACAAGCCTGCGATAAAATTCTGCGGGTGTTGTAGAGTCCAAATCAGTTACAGTCTGGTCCTTCAAACCTGCCAGCCGCAAAGCATTGGTATTGTCGGTCATATCCTGGCCGAGGGCGGTAGCAATACGCCCGGGAGCAGCAGCTATATCCGAAGAAACGGCCATATTCGAAGCACTGGTGCCGAAGAAAAATGTGTTTATTCCAGCCGCAGCCAATACCCCCGAAGTATCAGTGTCAGCAAAGGCATTGACCTGGAAAGATTCGGCGTCATTTAAGCCGCCTGTTCCAAGAGATATTCTGATTCCATCGGCCACATCGAGATTATCACCAGCAGCATAACCGGAACCAACATTGAGGGTAGTGACCACCTCGCCGGCACCATTTTTTACCTCAAGCTGCAAGGTGCCATTTCCTACCGAGCCGGTTCCTTTTACCGTAAAGGTAAAAGTCTGGTTTTCAGTGCCTGAGTAAATACCTGATACGGATATAGCTGGAGCTGAGCCGGTCAGCGTGCTGTTGGTAGGCAGAGGTAGAACCGCAGGGAGAAAATCGAACTTATAGTTTGCATCGGCCTGGATATGCAGCTTGGAAGAGACCACCGAAGCAGACAGGCCATCAATGGCTGTAATAGCATCAGCTATGTCGCTTAAGGAGTTGTTGGCAGCATTAACAGCGATGCTGCTGCGTGTTATCTCTCCGGTGCTGGTATTGATAACTCTTATATATATCGTGCCATTGGTAACGGGGGGTTCGAAATCGGCTAAATTTTGGCTTGTCATTGCCCTGCCTGTCAGCTCAGTAAAAGAGCCATCCGAGCCTACCCCCTGAACATGGCATTGATTTATCTGCTGTATTATTGCACAGGCTAAATCGTCCAAATTGTTGCTAATGCCGGAGATAATCTGGTTTTTTAAGGATAATAGTCCGCCAAGCCGACCGCCCTGAATATCTCCTTTATAACTATATGCACCAACAATGGCAATACCGAGAGAGCCATCATCCCGCAGGCCTACTTCCAATTCATTACAGGAAGTGCCAGTAACAACGGCTATTCCACCAGCGGTGACATCCACCACCCCGTTCTCTCTGGCCTGAGTCTGGACGCCAATTAATCCTGACAGTTCTTTTATGCGCTGGTCCCTTTGGTCCCGTAAATTATTTGCTTGTCCGCCCGTTATTTCGATACGTTCTATTTCATTATTTTGTTCGGCTATTTTGTTTGTGAGGATATTAATCTGGTCTATGGTATTTTTGGCCTCTAAACCGATATTGTTTTCCAGGTCTGACAGAAATTTACCTAAAGTCCTAAACTGGCCAGTCATAGCCTGCGCATCAGCAATAACCTGATTTTGCCAAATAGGCTCCTGTGGATGAGCACTTAGGTCTGTTAACGCGCTGAAAAATTTATCTATAGCAGCACTCAAGCCGCCTGCATTAGATGACAGCTCACCGAAAGCACTTTCGACAGTTCGCAGGGTAGCAGATTCAGAGCTAACCTGTTCCGATGCCGACTGCTGGTGGAGAATTTCCTGTTCGAGAAGACTGTCGACCATTCTGGTAATGCCGGTGAATTCAACTCCCCCTCCTAAAACAGTAGAACCCACCTGCACGGAATATGCCGGAGCTAAATTTATCCTCTGACGGTGGTAGCCGTCAGTAGCGGCATTTGCAACATTGTTGCCGATTATGTCAAGAGCCTTTTGCGCCGCATCAAGGCCACTAATACCTATGGAGTAGCTATCCATCTCTTAACTCCGTTCAATCAATAATTTTTCAGGAAGTATATTCGTAATGTCCATGAAGCGGATTCCCTTTAGAACTGTAAATTTACAAAAGTTGTGTCACTTTGTCGCCTGGCAGAGCCGTTGGAACCATATGTAACTGTGGTGGCCTTGCCAAAATCGAAAATACTTCTCAAAACCAGGCTGTTGAACCTTGCACAATCGGACAAAAGCAGCGTTGTGCTCAAATGCTCTCTCTTGAGTTTTTCAGTCAATGTTTTCAATTTCACTTTTCTATCCGCAATTTGGGCTTTTTTCGTATCCTTGAGTATTTGTTCGAGTCCGGACAAAGTCACTTGTTCGAGGTTGCAGCCCAAGGCTATCGCCAATTCTTTTCGTATGGCCTGTCGTTTTAATTCATTAACGGCGTAACTTTGCGACTGAGCCTTTATAGCTTCAAGCAACCCAAGCAGCGAAACCTCATCTCGTCTAATAACCAAGCTGCGAAGTTCGTCCAGCTTCGACACAGTTTCATGTATATGCTGAATATCCGTATCGAGAATGCTAAGCAGTTCGTCGATTTTATCTTCTATTTCAGCTGTAATTGCCGTCATAGTTTGCTATCCAGTGTCTCAACCTTTGTGTTTGTCTGTTCTGAGCCGTTTAAAAACTGGTAAATATCCTTCCACAGCCCTAAACCACCATTGTTTGCAATATCACGGCCCAGGTACAGCCAGAATATTCCCTGCACCTGCATTGAAGCACCATCTTCTTCAAAGCCCCAGTCGCCGATAGTATTGTTCATTTCGTCGAGCAATTTATTGATGAAAACCGACTCAAAATCTTTAGCTACCTGTTTTTTACTTTCTTCTGAAATACCATCGGTTTTACCTATGTTTTCCAGCAAGGTTGGCGGCGCGACAGCTCCTGTTAATACCAATTTAGCAGCATTATCCATACAATTGTTCCTGAACAGGCCTTTTGCAACAAATTGCAAAAGGTTTTGTTTACATTATTTCGAGCTTAGCCTGAAGTGCACCGGCTTTTTTTAATGCATTGAATATTGCTATAAGGTCACTCGGCGTAGCACCTATAGCATTGAGTGTTTTGGCCAGTTCCGAGACAGTGATTGTCTGTTGCACAGGAATCAGATATCCCGGCGATTCATGGACCTCCACTTTCGTCTCCGGAATGACCTGTGTTGTGCCGGCATCTGAGAAAGGTGCCGTGGGCTGAGAAACATTTGCGGTTTCCTGAACCTTTACAACAAGGCTGCCCTGGGAAATAGCCACAGTGGATATTCCAACGTTTTCTCCAACCACAATTGTTCCTGTACGTTCGTTAATAACTACCACAGCCGGAACATCAACCTTTACCTCAAGCTTTGTTATATCATCAATAAAGCCAGCTATGCCCGATTGACCAATTTGAGCAGGCACTTTGACTTTGATAGTGCCGGCATCAGCCACTACGGTAGTATCCGGATAAATCTGATTAATTACCCTGCTGATACCCCCGGCTGTTGAGAAATCACTGTTTCTGAGATTAAGGGTGATATATCTCTGACCAACGATGTGTTCTACAAAGTCAGCAATTTCAGCCTTTTCAACAATTGCGCCAGCAGGTATTCGACCGACCGTCTGGTGGTTTTTTGAGATTGAAGCCTGCTTGCCGGATGCTGCCCAGCCCCCAATAAAAACTGAACCCTGTGCAATAGCATATACCTGTTCGTCAAGACCTAACAGCCGTGTCGGCAAAAGCATCCCGCCATGGAGACTTTCGGCATTGCCGATGGAAGAAACATCAACATCGATTCTTGAGCCTTCATTTGCAAAAGGGCCCAATTCTGCCGTCACCATAACAAGAGCAATATTGCCTCCTTTCAAATTATCCGGCGAGAGAACAAGGCCCGAATCCCTGAGTATATTTGTCAGCATCTGTCGTGATGGCTGTGTGCTATCACCGGTGTTGGCCAAGCCTATGACTAACCCCAAACCTTGCAGCGGATTGCTGCGGACACCCTGAATGTCGACGATGTCTTTTATCCGCTCGCATTTGGCGGGGTCAACTATATTCATTAAAATTACACATAAAACCATCACGCGAAATTTCATATTTATATACCTTCTAAAATAGTCACGAAAAATTCACGCGGGCGGCGAGTTTAAAATGGCCATAAGATGTCGAATATTTTGCCGAGCCAGCCCGGTCTGTTATATGGTTCAGCGACACCTTTGTTTTTGCTAATGATGCAAAAATTCGCTACCTGCTCACTTTTGATAGTATTATCGAACGCGATATCATTTACCCGAACTATGCCGCTTACCTCAATAGTCTGTGTGTCACCTGCTATCTGGCGGTCTCGTGTACCCAGGACTACAAGGTTGCCGTTTTGCGGCAGGATATCGATAACTACTACAGTCACCGAATCTTCGAAACTGCGTTGGTCTTTATAATCAGCTTTGCCTTTAAGCTCATTACTGGATTCAGCTTTCATAGTAAAACCAGGCATGCGGGGTAGGAGGTTATTATTTGGCGTTGTGATTCCCAGATCACCATTGAAGGTGTTTGAGCGGGAGGTCTCTTTTTTAAGGTCTCTCTGTGCCTTGTTATCCACTTTGCTGTCTTCGGTGATTTTGATGGTAAGAACATCACCTATCTGACGAGCGACATCATCGGAGTATAAATCTTTCTTATTTTTGTCTCTTTTGGCCCAGATAGAACCTGCGTGGAGGCAGGCTGTCGAGCAGAGCACGAAAAATGTTAAGATCAGCGGAGGCAATATTTTTTTGTTCATTTTATGTCCTCTCAAAAAGCAGGTTCAACGGTTCCATCTTCTTTGACTTTTGCCAATATTATTCTTTGTGAGTCCACATTCTGCACCTTTATACACTCACCAGCTCGGCCATTTTCCTTGGCTCTTCCGATAGCG
>Ga0209777_10003434_pt1 | contig 19663 bp, 15 predicted proteins | sample FrelakmetHBP12HB_FD_187147 | JGI IMG/M metagenome (GOLD analysis project Ga0209777, IMG submission 187147) | Freshwater lake sediment microbial communities from the University of Notre Dame, USA, for methane emissions studies -HBP12 HB (SPAdes)... | ecosystem: Environmental > Aquatic >...
GGCTGCCAGGGGCACGACAATGAGCGTCTGGCGGGTGACTGCCCCCGCCACCGCCACCGCTGCGGCGGCCACAAGCCAAACCACGTGGCGCTGTCCTATCGCGCGCGTGTAAAAGTTCAAGGCTATCAAACCGAACGACAGCGCCGGCACGTCGGTCATGTAGGTCCCCTGCGAAACGAAGAAAAGAGGGTTCAGCGCTACCACGCAAGCAGCAAAACCGGCCGTGTGGGGCGCGATCCCTTCCCGGCGAAGCTGGTCGCAAAAGCACCCAAGCCCCAACCACGACAACAAAATGGTCGAGATCCGCAGCGCGAAATGGGATGGCCCAAAAGCCAGAATAAATGGCAACGACCAGAGCCACTGGCCGAGCTGGGGCATGCTCGCCCAGCTCGAGTAATGCGCACCATGCCCCTGTGCGAACCAGATGGCCCCACGTTCAAAAGCCCAATCGTCTCCAAGAGGGAACTCCTGCCGGGCGGGCGGTATCGCCACGACCACCACGGCCCACGCCAACGCCGATATAAGAATTGGCCAGGACCACGGTGGGAAGCGGTAACGCAGGCTCTCTGGCCCGTTGCTCTCGCCATCGGACACCGCATTGTTTACGTGGGAATTCTGCACTCCTTTAGCCATACTGGAGAATGGCACAGTTCGTTTCGCCCACGATATCCCAGCGGCGAGGGGCCTGTTGCAGAATCATCGCGCCCCATTTGTCACAAAACGCTGCGAAATAGAAGCAAAATTTCGTTCTCCCGCACGGGTTCGGCGAGCGCGGGCTCCCCGCTCCAAGTCTCGTTCGGCTGCGGCGCTTCACAGCTTGCCTCGATCACCGCACGGTGCAGTTCAGTTACAAACAGGGCGATACCTGCGCGTTCCTGGACACGAAGACCTTCGAGGAGCTGAACCTCTCAGCCGAGCAAGCATGCGACCGCCGCTTGTTTCTGAAGGGAAATGATCCGCGTGGACACCCAGGAGCGGAAATACGCCGACAAGAGCAATTAGTACACGTTCTTGGCGTCCAGTTCCCCCGACCGATCGAGCAGCAGTATTTCCGCCGTGTAACCCTGGCGAAAGGTGGGATACTTGAACTGGTAGCCTAATTCCATCTTGAGCCGGCGATTGGAGACCTTCTTGTTCGTCACCCCGCGCTTGCGCACGGCCTCCGCGTCCTCGGGCACGGATGGGGGAAGTTGCTTGCCCAGGGGGCCGGACAGCCATTGGAAGAAACCAAGCTGACTGACTGGCTCGTCATCCACCGCGTTATAGACCTCACCGGGCCGGCCGCTCCTCAGCGCCGCGATGATAGCCCCGGCCACATCGTCGCGGTGAATCATGTTCAGGATGCGCGCCCCGTTGCCTTCGATCCGCGCCTCGTTCTTTAGATACTGCTTGAACCAATAGCCGCGGTCCGGACCGTAAATACCCGCCAGGCGCAGGATCACCGTCGGAAACTTCCTCTCCCGCGCCGCTTCGAGCAGCACCCGTTCGGTCTCGACCAGAATCTTCCCCGTCTCAACCGCCGGCTCCGTGGAGCTGTTCTCCTTGACGAGCGACCCATCGTTCTGCCCATAAACGCTTGTGCTGCTGGTATAGACGAACTTCGTCGGCGGCGTGGCCCCCAGCCACTCGATCAAGTTCCGCGTGCCCTGCAAATAAACCTCCCGATACTCCTCCGCGCCCCCGCCGGACGCGGACACGCAATTGACCACCCAATCATACCCCCCGGGCAAGTGGGCCAACTGCTCAGTCTTGGTGATGTCAGCCGTGAGGGGCTTGATCCCGGCCGATTTGAAATCAGCCTCGGCTCCCGTGCCCCGGCGCAACCCAAAGACCTCATGGCCCTGCTTGACCAGTTCCGCCCCCAGCGGGATCCCTACGTAACCGCAGCCAACAATCAACACGCGCATGAGGAGACAATAAGCGTCAGCCGCTCAAAACGGAAGCGGCAAGCGCGGCTTTCGGCTTCCTCCGGGAAGAGTTGGTGCCTAGCTGGGAAACGGATTGCATGGTAGGCCCTTGGAAGACCGAAGGGGAAATTCGAGCCGCAAAAGCGCCGTAACCATTTCGGGCACGCCAGCGTCTCTATAATATGGAGGGGTGTGGTGTGCGGCATGCGGGAGGCACCGTGGGAGTGGGGAGACGGCAGAAACCCCGCAAACCATAGCGAAAACCTAGCGAAACTATAGCGAAACCGTAGCGAACAACACGCTGCCTGCACCGGGCTTACGCGCTGCTTCCACGCTGGCAGCAGGCTGAGTAGTGGCTGGCAGTGCCGGGGCTGGAGAGGTGGGGCACGGCCGGAAGGAGGGAGCGGACGCCAAGGTCCCGGCCTGATTGATTAACAGGGCACATCACAGCATTCCAGGCACAGACTTCCCAGATTGAGTTGCTTGTCTCGGAAGGCATCACACGAGCAGAGGCGGAAAAGCTCTACACGCCCTTCAAATAGGCTTTTGTTCCCTCGCGGCTGGAGGCTAAGTTCTGGTTCTCTGATGCATAACATGCCAGACCAGTTCGGTGAAGCAGCCAATGCAATTCATTCCACCGGGAGATTCGATATGAACCCGACGAGACAAGCGATAACCGCCCTCACCCTGACCGCGCTGACTCTCGCGGGTTCCACGCGCGCTCAGAGCGCGTTGCGTCCGGCGCTGGAGCCACCGGACGTGAAGATTGAGGCGCCAGCGGTCACCGCGCCGCCCGAGTCGTTCTTCAAATTGATGGAAGACCGGATGGGCAATCCGAGGCGACGTGGCAGCCGCAGGCGCGCCGCTGATCAGGCGGAGAATCAAAAAGCCGCCGGCGAGCAAGTCGCGCAGGAGCTGGCGATCTACCGCAAGTTCTACAAGAAGTACATCGACGTGAAGGGCTTGCCGGTGGCGGCACACGCGGACGTATCGGACCTGGCGTTGCAGCGCACCTACGACATCGTCACGCACATGCTCGCCGGACGGCCTGACGTTTTGCAGGCGATGGTCAGCAACCGCACCTACCTCATCATCATCGGGAAGAACCAGGTCTATACCGACATGCCGGAGTATCGGAACTCGCCGAATCCCGAATTCCTGAACGAGCGCGTCCGCGGCACGGGCGGCAACCCGACCAGTTTCGGCGAGGAAAACCTGTTGTGCTTGGCCATCGACCGCTATGACGACGAGAGCATTGGCGTGCACGAGTTTTGCCACACTATCGACGGCACGCTGCGGTCTATCGACCCGGCTTGGAGCCAGCGCTTGGACAGCGTCTATCGCCACGCTACGGACAACGGCCTGTGGAAATACGCCTATGCGGCGTCCAACCCTGGCGAATATTGGGCCGAGACTTGCCAGAGCTATTTCGACTGCGGCCGCGCCAACAATTGGAACCACGGCCCCGTCAGCCGCCGCGAGCAACTCCGGGTGTACGACCCGATGTGCTACGAGTTGTGCCGGTCGGTCTTCAATCTCGCACCCGACCAGGACTGGCGCTATGCGTGGCTGCAAAAGCTCCCGATGGTTTCGGCCCCGCCCACGACGCCGATGTTCAAGAACCTCGACCCGTGGTACACCAAGTTCACCTGGGCGCGCGAATTCACGGTCGTGGGCCGCGGCGCGAGCGACGAAGCGCTGCTGCACGCCAACGCAACGATTCGCCGGATGTTTGCCTATCGTCACGACATCCTGAAAGCGCTCATAGCCGAGGGCGTAAAGCTCGTCGTGCTCGGGCCGAACGAGAGCATCGCCGACCTGCCCGAATACAAGAAGCTGACGGACAAGTCAAAGGTGGACCACACGCTGCGTTACTTTACCTACATCCCGGAGATGAAGCTGCTGGTGGTGGCGCAGGAAAACGTGCTGGCCGATCCGCGTGACACTTACGTCGGCGACAACCAGGTCATCCGCGTCTTTGCCGATGCGCTCTACCGAGTGGCCGGCCTGCGCCCAGCGGTTCCCGGCTACCGCGGCGATCAGCAATACGAGTTGCGCGTGAAGCGGCTCGATGTCGGCTTCGACCAGGCGGTCACAGCCCTTTACGACAAGGCGAAAGCGGCGAATAAATGGAAAGGCACCTCCGCCGTCGAAGACAAATTCGCCTACTGGACCGCGGGCGTGCTCGCTTACTTCGATGCGCTGGGCCAGGACGCTCCGGCCCCCGAGGCCCCGTGCGCGATCAACACCCGCGAGGCATTAAAGACCTACGACGCCGACCTCTTCGCGCTCGTGAACGAGACGATGGCCTACGAGGGCCATGTGGACTGGCGCTACACCGCACACCGATAACGCGGCCTCAATAGCCGTGCATCGGCTGGCCGTTGTTGGCCTGTACATAGCCGGTCCGTTCAACGTACCAGGCAAAGTCGGCTTTCCCGGCGGCATCGAACGGCTTGGTAGCCGGATAGCTGTACTGCACGGCGGTATACTTGGAAGCATTGCTCCGCCATTTCTGTCTGTGCTTCATGGCGGATAGGGTATATTCGATTTTTTTGGGGCGGAAGCACGAAGCTGCACCCAAGGAACATCGTTCGGCCCCATCGGGTTGGCGGGTGGGTGCGCTGCCAAGGTGTCCGGGTCGCGCCACTTCTTGGTTTCGGCATGCCCGTCCGCAAAGGAAAAGCCGCAGGCGCCATTATGATAATTGGCCGGACAATTGCCCCAGGTCGCATGTTTATCCTCAAATACCAGGAAATAGCCATCATCAATATCGTCGGGATGCTCATCCAGAAACACAAATGCCTGCACGGGCGGCGGCCGGACGATTTCCGACAGCTTCCGGTAAGTGTAGTAGTTGGGCTCGATGATCGCCGTGTACCAACTGTTGCCGTTCATGTTGCCGTTCATCGAGATGCTCCGCACGCGCGGGTATCGTTTTCCATCCGCTTCGGTGGCCATGCTCCGATCGGCGGGACACCTGTAAATACCGAGTGATCTGTTGTAGTCCCACAGCTTTCCATTGGGGGACATGAGCAGAGTAACGTTAGTGGCGTCCTGGGCCGTCGGGAGCCACCCCGAGACCCAGCCGGGAGGTTCATCCGGTCCGTGAGAGTTGTTATAAACGAGCCGGTCGTTGTAATCGGCCGCATACATGAACCAGCAGAGTTGCAGTTGCTTCAAGTTGTTTATGCACGCAATGCCCTGGCCCTTGGATTTGGCCTTGGCGAGCGCCGGCAGCAGCAACGCCGCCAGGATGGCAATGATGGCGATGACCACCAGCAGCTCGATTAAAGTGAAGGCAGTCTCCTTGTAGCGCAGGGAAGAAGTCCAACTGACACCAGTTTGAGTTCTTGGCGCGACGCGGGTTGCGAACGAAAGGCTCTTCATTTGTGGTCGCTGACTCATGACGGAGCTACCACCTATAATGATACGCCTTTGCCCGGGGAAATTCAAGCTGGATTTCAAGCCCTCGAAGCGCCAAAGCGCCAGCAAGGATTTTAGGCTCGCCATCTGATCGGCGGGTTGGCATGTTGCCAGGCCGGACGCCCTGAAGGGTGAACCGCAGGCCGGGCTTTCACTGTCTGGTCTCTACCCTGCGGGTTGCCGCACGAAAGAAAAGAATATCATTATGGAAAAGCAACGACTGGTTGAAAAAGATCCGAAGCTTAACAAGGACGATTTGATTGTGATCGGGGGCGCCGGGGGATTCATCGCCGGGGCCCTGGCTCGCTATTTCCACAATAAAGGCTTTACGCGCATTCGCGCAGCAGACAAGAAACCGCTGCCGGAATGGTACCAGCGCGTGCCCGGGGTGGAATGCCTGTGCCTGGATTTGAGCGTCGAAGACAACTGCAAACGCGTCTGCGAAGGGGCGGTGGAGGTCTATAACCTGGCGGCGGACATGGGCGGGATGGGTTTCATCGAACGTTTTCGCGTGGAATGCCTGCGCAGCGTGCTCATCAACACCCACATGATCGAGGCCGCTTGCCGCGCCGGCGCGCGGCGCTATTTCTTCTCCTCGTCCGCCTGCGCCTACAACACGCTGCTCCAGCGGGACCCGCAGGTGCGCGCGCTCAAGGAATCCGACGCCTACCCCGCAATGGCTGAGCGCGGCTACGGCTGGGAGAAGCTCATCTCGGAGATGTTCTGCGAGGAATACTGGGCGGAACGCGGCATGAAGACCGCCATCGCGCGGTTCCACAATGTCTATGGCCCCTGGGGCACCTGGGATGGCGGGCGCGAGAAAGCGCCGGCGGCCATGTGCCGGAAGGTCATCGCCGCCATCCACACCGGCGAGCATACTATCAGCATTTGGGGCGACGGCACCCAGACCCGCAGCTTCATGTATATCGATGATTGCGTGAAGGGCATCGACATGATCATGCACAGCGACGCGCTGATCGCCACGCCCATCAACCTCGGCACGAGCGAACTGCTCAGCATCAATGAACTGGTGTCGAAGGTGGAGAAGATCGCCGGGGTCAAGCTCAAGCGCGAATACGATCTGGACGCACCCCGGGGCGTGGCCGGCCGCAACAGCGACAACACGTTCATCAAGAAGATGCTCAACTGGGAACCCGACACCCCGCTGGATACGGGTCTCCGCGCCACCTACAAGTGGATCAAGACGCAGTACCTGGCCAAGAAGGCCGGCAAGCGCGTGGTGGATTGAGCCGACTCAGGACTTTAGCACCGTCGCGCCCCCAGCGGGGCGCGAGACGAAGAGCGTAGGCTTGATCCGGGTGCGGCACTCATATTCGGAGGCGATGCGCTCGGAAACGGCAGCGACCGCGTCCGTGCGCACCAGCGCCACGGCACAGCCCCCAAAGCCGCCGCCAGTCATGCGGCAGCCGCTGACGCCGCCTTTGGGTCCGATCGTCTGGGCTATCTCCACGACGGCGTCCAGTTCCGGGCAGCTCACCTCATAATCATCGCGCAGCGCAGAGTGGCTCGCATACATGAGCTGGCCGACCGTTGGCCAATTGGAGGCCCGCACGCCCTCGGCGGCATGGATGGTTCGCTCAATCTCGCCGATCACATGCCGGGCACGACGGAACGCCACTGGATCCATCCTGCCGTGCTCCCGTTCCAGCATGTCGCCGGTGGCATCACGCAGGGAAGCCACGCCCAGGGTCTTGGCGGCCTGCTCGCACTGCGCGCGGCGTTTGGCATATTCCCCTCCGGTCAACTCGTGTTTCACGTTCGTATTGATGATGAGGAGCGCCATCGAGGGATCGGTCATCGGCACCAATTCCGGCCGGCGCGAACGGCAATCCAGCAGGAGCAGGTGGTTCTCCTTGGCCATCACGGAGATGAACTGGTCCATGATGCCGCAGGGCATCCCGGCGTAGTCGTGCTCCGCCCTCTGGCACAGCAACGCTTTGTCCACCGGGTCGAGCTTATGGCCCGTAAGGGCTTCCAGCAGGGTCGCGGTGGCGACTTCCAGCGCTGCGCTGCTCGATAAACCGCCTCCCACCGGCACGGTCGAGTGAATCAAGGCGTCAAAACCACCCGGATTCACGCCCCGGGCCAGGAATCCCGCGATGACCCCCACCGGATAGTTCGACCACGCCCCTTTCGGCGCGGGCTTCACCGGCTGGTTCAGGTCAACGCTGACCGCCCCATCCCCCATCGTGGAGCGGAGCTGAATCCGCTTGGCCCCATCCGCAGTGGGCGCGGCGGCGATGACCGTGTAACGGTCTATGGCCATGGGCAGCACGAAGCCGTCGTTGTAATCGGTGTGCTCCCCGATGACGTTCACACGGCCGGGCCCAGCGGCGATCCAGCGGGGCCGCCGCCCGAAGGTGCTGGTGAATTGCTGGGCGGTGGACTGGGCAAGTTCGTCGAGTGTCATAGGCGTGTCAGAGAGTGCAGGGCATGGGACTGGCCTATTGGGCCGAGAACTTATAGACCGTTGTCTGGCGATAGGTTTGGCCCGGGCGCAAAATGATCGACGCGAACCCAGGCTGGTTGACAGCGTCCGGGAAATGCTGCGTCTCCAGGCAGAGCGCGGCGTGCTGCCGATAGACCGCTCCGCGCTTTCCGGTCAGTGAACCGTCGAAGTAATTAGCCGTGTAGAGCTGAACGCCGGGCTCGGTGGTCTGCACCTCCATCACGCGGCCGCTCTTCGGATCATGGACGCGGGCCGCCAGCGCCAGCGCCTTGCCGCCGCTGTTCAACACATAATTCTGGTCGTAACCGGGCGGAACGGCGTGCAGTTGCGAAAAGCGCGAGCCCACAGCTTGTGGCCGCGTGAAATCCATCGGCGTGCCTTTGACCGGTTTGATTTCACCGGTGGGAACCGACGTGCTATCCGACGGCGTGTAATAGTTGGCCGCAATCATCAACTCGTGACCGAGCGCGTCCCCGGCCCCGGCAAGATTGAAGTAGGAGTGGTTGGTCAGATTAACCGGCGTCGGCTTATCGGCGGTGGCACGGTAGTCCAGGCGCAGCTCGTTGGCGTCCGTCAGGGTCATGGTAACGGCCACCGCCAGCGTGCCGGGATAACCTTCCTCGCCGTCGGGACTGGTGTAGGTAAATTCCACCGCTGCGCCCGATTTCGACTCGGCCTTCCACACCACTTTGTCGAAGCCCTTAAGCCCACCATGCAGATGGTTCGGGCCGTTGTTAACCGCCAGGGAGTAGGTCTTCCCATCCAGCGTGAACCGGCCTTTGGCAATGCGGTTTGCCACCCGCCCGACCGTGCAGCCGAGATACGGGTGCCCTTTCAGGTATTGCTCAAGATTGTCGAAGCCCAGCACGACGTCGCCTGATTTCCCATCACGATCGGGAACATGCAACTCGGTGATCATCGCACCGTAGTTGGTAGCTCTGGCCAGGAGGCCGTTGGCGTTCGCCAGTGTGTAAAGGTCCACTGCCGTGCCGTCAGGCAGTTGGCCAAACCGGGATTGCCGTGCCCACGCTGTCATCCGCGTCACTTCTTCTCAGGTCCGGGTGGCTGGGCGGGCTGGCGGCTCGCGCGCCAGGCCAGCGTCAGCATGGATCCGCCGAAGACCAGCAGCACCAGGCCCCAGCGCAGGTTGACGTTGATGTCCAGCGACCGCCGGTAAAGCTCAGCGTCGGAGTTGGTGGCGAAGCCGTAGATGACGAGCATCGCGCCCACCAGGGAGAACATGAGGCCGATTGGCCAGCGAATATCAAGACCCATAACGGTATTCCTTTCGTTTTACCAGAAGATGATGTTGAGGATCACACAAGCGGCGATCAGGACTACTCCCAGCACCGCCGGGCGCAAGTACCAGGCCTTCTCTTCGTCTTTCAGCCTGGGTGTCAGCGAATAGACAAGGCCTTTGAGTTCCTCGTCGGTCTTGGTCCGCCGGGTGGCCAGCGAGATGACCAGCGTCAGGACGAAGCAGACCGTGAAGGCAAAGCTGGCCAGCCAGAAGTTCTGTGCCATGTCGCTGGGGAACACCTTCACGACGCTCAGATAGCCGCCCTTGACTCCGGGGACGTTACCCACGGCCGAAGTCAGTGCGTGAAACAGCGCCGAGGTGCCCGTGCCGGCCAGCAGGCCCAGGAACGCGCCCGTGCCCGTGGTCCGCGCCCAGAACATGCCTAGGAGGAACGTGGCAAACAGTGGGGCATTCACGAACCCAAACACCAATTGGATAATGTCCATCGCATTAGACCACCGGCTGACCAGGTAGGCGCACACAATACTCAACAGGATGCCCACGACCGTGATCGAGCGGCCCATCCACATGTAGTGATCGTCACTCTTATTCGGCGCGATGTAGGCCTGGTAAAGGTCGTAGGTCCAGACCGTGTTAAAGGCGGTAACGTTCCCCGCCATGCCCGACATGAAGGACGCCAGCAAGCCCGTGAGCGCCAACCCCAGCAGGCCGGGCGGACAGTACTTCTGCACCAGGGACAGGATCACCCCGTCGTAGTTGTTTTCCGCCACCGCATTCTGGAGCCCATCCTTGAGTTCCTTTTCCTTGAGCGTCGGCGCGGCCTTCACCAGCGCGTCGATCTTGTCCGGGAGCATCTTCACCCCGGCAGCCTCGGAGACCAATTGCGCGGCGGCAGCGCCAGTGAGGTTCTTCTCCGCCGCTTCCTTTACCGCCGGGATTGCCTTTGCATAAATGGCGGAATCCAGCGTCTTGGGCGGCAACCGGTAGCCGTCCTTGGCAGTCAGGGCGAGGGCGGCAGCGATCATGCCGGGCAGAATCACCAGCACGGGGAAGATCATCTTGGGCACGGCCGCAATCAGCGGCGTGCGGCGCGCGGCACTCATGTTCTTGGCCGCCATGGCCCGCTGCACGACGAGGAAGTTCGTGCACCAATAGCCGAAGGACAGCACGAAACCCAAACCGAACACCATCGCAAACAAGTCCACCCCCATCGGGTTCGACGCCGGGCCGGCCAACAACGGCTTCCAGGCGCTGCTCCATGCGTCCGGAGCGAACACCTTGCTGGTGTCAGCGGTTAGCCCCAGGGCGGCCGGGTGCTGGGCCACCTGGGAGAGCTTGTTCGTCAGCACGTCCCAACCCCCGACGTCGCGCAGCCCAAGGTAAACCACCGGCGCGAAGCCGAGCACGATCATGAAGAACTGCAAGACCTCAGTGTAAATGGCCGAAGTCAGGCCACCCTTGAGCACATACACCAGCACGACCGCCGAACAAATCCACAGGCTGATGTCATAATTCCAGCCGAGCAACTGGTTGAGCAGCTTGGCCAGCGCGTTCATCGAAATGCCCGAGGCAAAGAGCGTCATGACGGCAAACGATATCGAGTTCAGGCACCGGGTCCGCTCGTCGAAGCGCAGCTTCAGGTATTCCGGCACCGAGCGGGCCTTGGAGCCGTAATAGAACGGCATCATGAACACCGCCAGAAAGACCATCGCTGGAATGGCGCCCACCCAATAGAAATGGCTGGTCGCGATGCCGTACTTGGCGCCGCTGGCGGTCATGCCCACCAGTTCCAGCGCGCCCAGGTTCGCCGAGATGAACGCCAGCCCCGTCACCCAGGCCGGAATCGAGCGACCGGACGTCAGAAAGTCCGACGAGCTCTTCATGTAGCGCTTCAGCGCAAAACCGATGCCGATGACGAAGATGACGTAAATAGCCAGGATGGCGTAGTCAATGAGCCCGAGTTGAACGTTTTGCATATGTTCAGTAGCTGAACTGCGGAGGATTTACCGATATTGCCCACCCATGTCAACCTTACTCAGAATTTGCCAAACAGCCCGCCACCCTTTAATGGGAAGAGCGTACTTTGATGACTCAAAGCCCCAAACCGGCGCGGCGACTGCGAAATTGGCTGCTGGCGCCCGCCCTCCTGCTGGCCGTGCTGGCGATGTCCGGCTGCCAGACCCTCAGCTATTACGGCCAGGCCATCAAAGGCCAATACCAGATCGTCGCCCACCAGCAGAAGATCGAGAAGCTGCTGGCTGACCCGCAAACGCCCGCGCCGCTCAAGGCCAAACTGCAGCTCGTCCAGGGGCTGCGCGCCTTCGCCGCCAAGGACTTGCAGCTCCCCGTCGATGGGCATTACGAGAAGTATGCGGACGTGCACCGCCCGTTCGTGGTGTGGAACGTCGAGGCCGCGCCGGAGTTCTCGCTCGCGCCGAAGACCTGGTGGTATCCCTTCGTCGGCAGCCTCGAATATCGTGGCTACTTTGCCAAAAGCCGCGCGCAGAAGTACGGCGCGTGGCTGCAAGATAAGGGCTACGACGTCTATGTCGGCGGCGTCGCAGCGTATTCCACCCTGGGTTGGTTCAAAGACCCCGTGCTCAACACCTTCATCTTCGACCCCGAGCCGGACCTGGCCGAGACCCTCTTCCACGAGCTGGGCCACCAACGCGTCTTCGCCAGCGGCGACACCGACTTCAACGAGGCCTTTGCCACCACCGTCGGCCAGGAAGGCGCCCGCCGCTGGCTCCGGGCCAAAGGCGACCAGGCTGCCCTCGAGAAATATCTGGCCGGGCTTCGCCGCACCGCGCAATTCGCGCACCTGGTGATGAATACACGCGAGCGGCTGGAGACGCTCTACGGCGACGAGCGCACCGAGGCCGGCAAGATCAAGGCGACCAAGAAGAACCGCTGGGTCCCCCCCGAGCAATTGCGGCAGCAGAAGCAGCAGTTGCTCGACCGCCTCCAGCAGGAATACGTGCAACTGAAGGCGCAATGGGGTGGCGACACGGAATACGACGAGTGGTTCGCCCTCCCGCTCAACAATGCTCAGCTCAATTCGGTCGCGGCTTACTACGATTTCGTGCCCGGCTTCGAACGGCTGTTGGACGAGAGCGGCGGCGACCTGGGCAAGTTCTACGAGGCTGCCGACAAGCTGGCACATGAGCCGAAAGCCGAGCGCCACCGGCGGCTGCGCTCCTTGGGCAGCGCGGCAGCCAGACGTGATGACCTGATGGGGCCGTGCACTTGACGCCAGTTCCTCCATTGCCAGGCGAGAGCCGCTCCGTCCCACAACGCCACCCGGGCGGCAAGCTGCCCGATTAACCGCCCCCTGGCCTCCGGGACACCCCCCAAGCACTGCCCAAGCAACACGCTATCAACCCGTTTCCCCCCTGCATACCCCCTGCAAACCCCCTGGATCCCCCTGCTTGCAGTAGGCTTTGCCCACGTTTGCCAGTGGCTTTCTGTTCCAGGCTCGTCGGCTGATCGGATGGACAGCCCAGGAGGCAACCGCAGAGGTCGCAGCGGGGCAGGAACTACGACTGCGCAAGTCATAAAGCCTGCGAAGAGCCAGCGTTAGTGCTTAGGAGGATTACATCCGGCGCGGCAGACGCGCCCGAGCACGATTGTTGGAGCGTACAGGCCGGTTACGGCGAATCCAGCACGGCCTCACGGTTTGGATTTCGCCTTCTGGTCCAATTCCGTGAACTTGAGTCGAACGCTGACAATGTAGGGCGGCTGATCCTTTTGCCAGTGGCCGTAGGTGGTGGTCACAATGGTGCCGTCGGGCAGGACTTCAACTCCCGGGTAGGCGCAGTCCCAGGAATCCTGGTTGTCCATCAACCGCAGGCGGTACTGGCCTTCCCGCCCGCTCTTGATGTCCTGATAAGTGCCGATCCAGGCCACCCAATCCCCCTGGGTCGGCGATTCGAGCGTGGTATCGCGGAAAGAGATGAACAGCCGGCCATCCGGCGCGTATTTGCCGCAGTGGCGGTCGCCGGTGAGCGCGCCGGGCAATTCGCGCGGCTCGCTCCAGGTTTTGCCTTCGTCCTGCGAGAAAATCACATGCGAATTCTTCCGGCGGGAATTCTCGCGCAGCAATACCGCCAGTTCTTTACCGTCGGGCGAGCGGATGCAGCCTGGCTCGCAGAGATGGACGTTGGTCCGCGCCAAGACCGTTTCGGGCGTTGACCAGGTCAAGCCGCCGTCACTTGAGAGAGTCTGGTAGAGGGTGAAGGTAACCGGCTTGGTAACATTCGCCGTGGCCGAGAAGAAGCGGCCGTCGTCGTGAAACATCGCCAGGTAATGGCCGGGGCCGGTCTGGAGCGGTTCGACGAAGCCCATAACTACGATGCCGCCCCAGTCGCCAGCGTTGCGCAAATCGCTCCAGGACTGGCCGCCATCTTCGCTCACGGCCAGGCGGGCCGGATAGAGACCGGACCAGACGATCAACCGTTTCTTGCCGGCGGCATCGACGACGCGGTGGATGGTGGGCGTTTCCTTCGAGGTCGCCCAAGTGGCAGGCGCTGGCAGGCGGCCGCTCCAGGTCAAGCCGCCGTCCGTGCTGCGCTTGTAAACAATGGGGCCCTTGCCGTGGCCCTTCGGATAGACGCATAGGATTGTCTTTCCGTCCTCGAGCAGCACAGTAGTCGGATGCCCGAGGTATTGGCCTGGTTCACGGTCCACGATCACCTGCCGATTGGTTTCACCGGCAAGGTCAATGAGCGGAATGGAATAGCCGCGCGGCGGGGCGGCCGCGCCTGGAGCCGAAACCGGAAGCATCCCGGCCGCGAGCAGACACAGTAAGGCGAGCACGAACTGAATTGGGGTTCTCATCGAGGCGCAGCGGTTTGAGGGTTCACGGCGCCGACCCACTCGAAGAACCCGAGGTGCTCCAGTTCGCGCTGGAGTTTGACGATCTGTTCGAGTGTCGGGTTGGTGTTGGGGAGCCGGGCCGGCCCCACATCGACGCCGAGCATTTTCATTACGGCTTTGGCTGCGCCAAGGTAGCCATAACCTGCCAGCAGCTTGATGAGTTGCACGGAACGGAACTGCTCCTGCCGGGCGGCAACCAGATCACCGCGCTCGAAGGCGGCGAGCAGCCGTTGGTAAACCGGGGCGGCGAAATTATAGCTGCTGCCCACCGCGCTCCGGGCGCCCAAAGCCAGGGCGCCCAGGAGGTACTCGTCCACGCCCCACGGAATGTCGAAGGCGCCGCCGTTCGCTTGCAGGCAAAGCTGGTAGGCCATCAGGTCGTAATTACTGAACTTGATGCCGCGGAAGGTTGAGATGCGGTCTCGCGCCTGGGCCAGGAAATCGGGCATCGAGAAACTCGTGTGGGTCATGGAAGGGATATCATAGAAGAAGAACGGGGTGTCCGACGCGGCGGCGGCGATTTCGGCGCACCATTCGACCAGGACGGTGAGATTGGGCGGCCTGAAATACGAGGGCGCGAGGGCAGCAATGGCCAGCGCGTCGAGTTGGCCCGCCTGGGCCGCCAGGGCTTTCACGTCCTCCAGGCAATTGGAACCAACATGGACGATGAGGCGAAGGGGAGTGCCCCGGGCGACTTCACTCCAGCGCTGAGTCAACTGCCGGCGTTCCGCCAATGAGAGCGAGTGGCTTTCGCCGGTGCTGCCGCCGATGAAGGCGGTTGTCAGGTTGTGCTTAAGCAGATGCTCGGCTTGTTTTTCGACCGCGCCAGGATTCAGGGCGCCGTTCGGGTGGAGCGGCGTATGGGTGGCGGCGATCAGGCCGCGCAGGAGCGGTTGGTGTTGAATGTTCATAAATCATTTGCCGGGCGCGCAGGCATCCCTGCCGGCGCTTCCAGCGGTTCGCAGTTGCGCGTCTTTGGGTGGAGCAGAAACATCAGCCCGGTGGCCAGCAGCGCCGGTAGTGCGCAGCAGGCAAAGCCGGTGGCGAGCGGCACGCCGCTGTCCTTGAGCTTGCCGAGGAACGGCGTCAGGTACGCGCCCGCAGCGATGCCGAAGAAGTTCATCACTCCGTAGCCGGTGGCGCGGAGACGCGGCGGAGCGACCTGGCATAGGATAGGCATGTTGTTGGCGTCGAACATACCGAATCCCAGGCCATAGAGGACGGTGCAGGTTATCGCCAGTGGAAAACTTGGGGCTAGCCCCATTCCAGCAAGGGCAGGCACGGTTAACAAAAGGCCCAGCCCGCTCACGTAAGTGCGGCCGCCGACGCAGCGCCGGGTCCAGCGATCCGCCAATCGTCCCCCGATGATCACGCCGCAAAAGGCCGCGCCGGCGTTGGTGATGGTGGCCCACAAGCCCGAGGGCGCCTGCGCCAGAGCGAAGCGATCCTGAAGCAGGGTAGGGAGCCAGTTCTTGACCGCCCAACCCGGCAGGCTCGGCAGCGCGAAGCAGAGCAGCAAAATCACATAGCCCAGCCAATGCACCGAGCTGGTCCCCGGAGCGCTGGGCGAGACCTGGGCCGGATGCGCCGTTTGATCCCGCTGCTCGCGAAGGAACAAGGCGAGCACCAAGGCATAAACGACGCCGACCACGCCGCAGCCGGCGAACGCCGCGCGCCACGAGATTTCCTGCGCCACCCAGCCGCCGACGCCGCCGAGCGCCTGCCCCATATAGATGCCGCTCATGTGGATGCCCACGGCCAGCGAGCGCGTCGGGCCGGGATGATAATCCGCAATCAGCGCCAACCCGGCCGGGATATAAAATGCCTCGCTCACGCCCATAACCGCCCGAAGATAATACAGATACTCGAAGTTGCTCGCCATGCCCATCAGCAGCGTTACGCCCGACCAGATGCCCAGGCTGAAGACAATCAGCCACTTGCGATTGAGCCGGTCGGCAATGAATCCGCCCAAGGGGCTGCAGAAGGCATAGACCCACATGAAGATGGCCATTAATTGACCGAACTTCTCGGCGCTTTGCAGCGCCACAATGTCCGCTTTGATGGAAAGACCCATCGTGGCCAGCATCTGCCGATCGAGGTAATTAAGCAGGGCCACCGGCCAAAGCAGCGCCACGACCAGCCAGGCGGCAGTGTTTGAGGTTCGAGCCGAGTTCATCCGGGTTTAGGGACAGGTCCCGGTGCTTAAAGCCCACACTTCCGGCGAACGGACACCGGGCCGCATCTCGCCGCTGGGGATGACAAAGCGGTCGCGCCAAAAAGCCGTCGGCACTGTAACGCGTGAAGCTGGCACCTCGCCGTCTTTTCGCCAAGTGTCAGCCTCGGCATCGTAAGCGAGAATCTTAGCAGGGAACCCGGGGTGCTGGTCAAGTGGTTGGAAGGCCGCGCGGGAACCGTCGTCGCCGCCGAGAAGAAGGAAGCCGCCATCCACGGCCGGTGCCGGCGTGGGCCCGGCAACGCACGGTCTGGGCAAATTGGCGATGCGTTGCCAGCCGTGTCCGGGATGGTAGCGCCAGGCGTCGCGCAGATAGACGCGCGCCACGCGGCCATTGGTTGGCTCCAGAGCCGCTCCGCCCACCAGGTAGAAGCTGCCGCCCAATGCGGCGGCTACCGGCAGGATTCGCGGCTTGCCGGGACAAGGTTCCACTGCCGCCCACGCTGGCGTCTTCCGGGCCAGGTCGAGCGCGTAACAATGGCTGAGCGCCGATTGTTCGCCAGGTCGGTCCGAACCGCCCGCGACATAGATCGTCGAGCCGACCCGCGCCCCGGCGGCGTTGGCCAGCGGCAGCGGCAAGCTCGGCAGCGAATGCACCGTAAGCAGGCCGTTCGTGAACGCGAGCAGCAGAACATCCTGGTAATGACGCTCGCCGTCGCTGCCGCCGATGCAGGCGACGCCGTCTTCGGTGGTGATCGAGACCCCGTAGGCCAGAGGGCGGGGGAGCTTTCCGACCGATTGCCAGCGGGCGTCCGGTGCGATCAAGGCATAGACGTCGTCGCACCAGACTTTCTTGCCTCCCTCCCAAGGCATCTTATCGGGGAAATTCGCGCCGCCGGCCACCAGGAGCGCGCCGCCGCTCACGCCGGCAAAAGGCGCCGCGACCCCGCGGGCATCCGGCAGCGGCGAGAGTTGCGACCAATGCAGCGAGCGGGCCACATCGCGGGTGGAACAAGCAGAAAGCGCCGGCATAACCAGCAAGGTGGATAACAGTGCCTTGAACCAGCCAAACGAAACACGCATGAAGCGCCCGGGTTTGCTCACTGGTGTTGGGCTTCCTTTCCAATGCTACTGTCGCCGGTCCATCGTGTAAGCATTGGTTGACCAGACTCCGACGCCGAACCGCACGAAGCTGGCGTGGCCATCCGCGAAGATGCAGTTCCAGCGGTTGTCGTTGGCCTTGGTATGCCGGTACTCGAGGTCTGGTGCGTTCTGGCTGTTCCACACCGGAAAGAACGCGCCGTTCTCAGCCATCACCACCATCCGCGTGATGCTCTTGATGTCGCCTAGCTTGACGCTGGGGTTCTCAGCCCCGTCCAGGATCTTCGTGATGGTGTATTGGGCTTCAGCCGGAGTGGTTCCCCCGTGGGTATTAGCGCTGTAGGACGCCCCGTAGGTGTAGTAGCTGTTGTTGGTCGTGCCTGCATAAGGCCGGTCGTTCGGGCACTTCGCCGACGGAATGTCCGAGTCCGGCGTGAATTTGCCGAGGAAGGCATTTAGCGGGCGTTTCGTCCCGTCCAGCGTGAGGTAGCTTCCGGAGGCCCCGCGCCGCCCGAGCCAGGAGTACATGGTTCCCTGGATCTTCGATGGGAACGTGTCCTGATTATCGCCCAGATACATGGCGACTCCCAGACCCACCTGCTTGAGGTTGTTGAGACAGGAGACTTGCTGTGCTTTTCCTTTCGCTTTCGCGAGCGCGGGCAGGAGCATCGCCGCCAGGACCGCGATGATGGCGATGACCACCAGCAACTCGATCAGGGTAAAGCCGCGCTGGCGGACGGCAAGGCCGCGACGAAAGGGCCACGGAGGAGATTGGCAAGGGAGGACGTGGCTGAGCCCGCCATACCCGGTTCCCAAGGCGTCCCGCTCAGCCGTAACCATGCAGTTGAAGCAGGCCCCGAGAAACCGCCGAGGCGCGACGGACGCAGAGGCAAACCAGTTCCGGCGGCCTGAATACTGGTCACTGAACGGTGAACAGTTCGACTGTTCTCTGCCGCGCTGTTTTCTCTGCGCTCTTCGCGTCTCTGCGGTCCCTAAACGCGCGCTCCGACTGCATAAACACGGCTCAGCACGGCCGGGCGCTGCGTCGTGCGCCGGCGTCCGAATCGCCACTTCTGTCGCGAAGATTTGCATACGAATCATTTCGTGTTCGCCCGAAAGCCACCGGTCCCATATTCCCGCGGCGGTTTCTTCCTGCAGAATCCCGGCAGTTTGCTCGACTGTTGACGTTCTTTGCGGCGGACGTTGCATCGCTGGCTGGCTGTGCCTTGCCCGCCGAGGATAAGACCACGGACCTCCGGGTCAAGCCTGCGGAGGCGCGGGGGATTGCAGTCAGGGTTGGCTTTGGGGGCGCAATCGGTCGGCATTAACACGCTTTGAAGTGGCCTTGATGTCGCATGGGGCGGCTTTTGCCGCCCCTGCCGCCGTGAATGTTAGAATGTTATCCCCGGCGAGTCTCCCATGAGTGTCCGGTGAGTCTCCCGTGAGTCTCCCCGGCTCCCATCATGGATTTAGCGTCTGCAACTGAGGACCCCAAGGCAGGAAGAGCGCATGGCATTTGTGGCTGGGCTGCGTTTTGACCCCAGGTAAGGGACAAAATGGCACACGGCTCGATTGCCAATCCCTTTTGTGATATACGAACGGCTGGCCGCGAGAAGCCGCCTGTATCCGCTGAGCCGTGGCTATGCAATCGGAGCGTGCGTTCGGGAAACGCAGAGACGCGATGGCCGCAGAGAAGACGGCGAGGCAGAGGGCGCTCGAACCGGACACCGTTCAGTGAAAGGCATTAGGGCGGCTAGAACGGGCCTGCCGCTGTAATGAACTGCAATAGTGGAAGTTGTTCGCAGGCGGCGACGAATCTTCGGGAAAGCCATAAACCGAGGAACACGGAATACGGGCGAACCGGGAGGAAGGGTGTTTTCCGCGGTTAATCCCTCCTGCCTTCGGTTGCGGCTTTGCCGCGCTCTGTACATCGCGTCTCCGCGGTTCATCAGGGCGTGGTTCAACTGCGTGGCTACGGCTGAGGGGAGGGGGGTATTTTGGCGTATTGACCGAGTGGTGCTCAAGCGCGTAACCTAATCGTATGAAAGGGTTTGCATACCGGGATCTGGGTCATTCAATATACGGACGGCTCGTTGTATAATCACGTTGGCCCCGAGAGAACCCATGCCGTCCATCCTGACCCACCCCGCTGTCCCGCTTGCCTTAGGAGCCGCTTACGGCCAGCGCTACGTGTCTCGGCGCCTGCTCCTTGTAGGCGTCGGGGCCTCGATTCTCCCCGACATTGACTCGCTCGGCCTGAGTCTAGGAATACCCTACGAGCACACCCTCGGGCATCGCGGCCTCTCGCACTCCATTCTCTTCGCGCTCCTTCTTGCCGTTTCTGCGGCCTTACTTTATCGATCTTTGCGGGCGTCCCCCAGCGCCGCTTTCGCCGTGGTTCTCATCAGTTGTGCCTCGCACGGGCTGCTCGACGCCTTAACAAGCGGAGG
>Ga0209777_10003435_pt1 | contig 19660 bp, 21 predicted proteins | sample FrelakmetHBP12HB_FD_187147 | JGI IMG/M metagenome (GOLD analysis project Ga0209777, IMG submission 187147) | Freshwater lake sediment microbial communities from the University of Notre Dame, USA, for methane emissions studies -HBP12 HB (SPAdes)... | ecosystem: Environmental > Aquatic >...
CAGATCATCTGAATAAGCTCTCGCCATCGTCGCGCTGTCGGGAGAATCGCCACCCGCAACATAGCACCCATTCAGCTTCTACACTATTAACTAAGTTGGTCTAATCACTGCGACCCTGGCTTTCCGTCTGACATCCAATCCTCAGCAAGAGACCGGTCAGCCCCCGTCACAGGCGGCTGTGAGGTAAACGGTTTTGATCTGCTATAATCTGCAAAAATCTAAGGAGAAGATGATGTCCACCACCACCCCGACCACCCCTGAAGTGAAGAAGGCTCCGCTGACCCTGACCCCGAACGCCATTGCCAAGGTCAAGGAGATCATGGCCCAACAGGATCCCGTACCGGTAGGCCTGCGCGTGGGTGTCGTCGGCGGCGGCTGCTCCGGCTTCTCTTACAGCATGCAGTTTGAGAACGGCGCCGGAGCCATGGACAAGGTCTTCGATTACGACGGGCTGAAGGTCTATGTGGACGCCACCTCCCTCATGTATCTGCAGGGTGCGAGCGTGGACTACATCGAGACCATCGAGGGCGCGGGGTTCAAGTTCGATAATCCGAACACCAAGAGCACCTGCGGCTGCGGTTCTTCGTTCAGCGTGTAAACCTGAGCATCCCGCAAAGTTCAAGGCCCCGCTGCGTGGCGGGGCCTTCGTGTATCTACGTGCTCGCGGCTACTTGGGGGAGATGCCCGGGTTTGTGACAGGAGGGTTCGGCACCGGGACTCCGGGGGCGACCGGCTGCTGCGAAGGTGTTCCCTGGGTCGGTTGCGTGGTCACGCCGAACTTGCCGTAGAACGCGTTCGGATTGTACGGGCCCTGGATGAGGCATCCGCCGTATGGCGAGCCGCAGCGCTCCTGGCCGTCGTAGATGAAGAGCCAGTCCTTATACGCCCGCTTGTCGTTGAACTCGTGGATGCCCTCTTCGGCGCTCAGGCTGGAGACGCCCATGATCTGCCCGCCGAAGACGTTGCTGCCGGTGGCACCGGTGGTGGAAACCCCGAACGCCGAACCCGAACCTTGGCTGCCGGCCGCGCCCGGCTGCGAGGCGCCAGACGGAGTCGCAAGGCCGGGAACGCCGGTGGGCGTGGCGGTGACGCCGCCCGTACCCATCTGGACCTCACCCACATGCAGCACCCGCCACTGGCCGTCGGGGGTCATCGGGTCCTTGTAGCGCTTGCGCAGAAAGCGCATGTTGTTGGCTTTCTCCAGCTGATCGAGGCTCGCGGGATATTGGCCGAACTTCATGCGATAACGCCGTATTGCGCGTGCGTACTGCGCGCCGCGATGGATCATCTCCACCTCGCGATCGCGCCGGATCATCCTCGCGTAGTTGGCCGCCGCGGCGGAGAGCATGATGGCGATCATCGCCACCGCCAGAAGGAGCATCAGCAGGACATAGCCCTGCTGTCGGCCTTTCGTGCGACGGTAAAGCTCGCCCAACGGCATGTTGACTCCGGTAGCCTCCGCCCGGTCAGCTCTGCGTCAGCGGGATGCGCTGTGTGTGGTTGTAAAGCAGGTCTTCGATGTCCACCGAGTCCCGCATGATATGCAGCACCTTGTAGCGGCGGTTTACGATGTCGCCTTCACTTGCCACAAAGGTGTCTTCTCCCTGCAACAGGAAGATCTTCGGCCGCTCGCCCGGCTTGTTGGCGAATCCGAAGAACTTGATATTGATGGGCGGCGGTGGCGGCGGGCCTTCCGGCTGGGCCATGACGGGCGGCGTGAGGACCTTCGGAATCGACGGCGGTTCGGGCCCGGAGCGGAAGATGTCCCGGCCGCCACCCTCGTAGGTCACCTTCTCGCTGGCGGCCAGCAGGTCAAGGCGGAGTCTCGGGTCAATGGACTGCGTCTCGGCGGCTCGCGTCTGCCTCTGCGGCTGGACAGCGGCCGCGACGGGAGCTGCCGTAGCATCGCCTCCGCTCGGCAGGATGGCGCGCACCAGCACGAACAGCGCAATGGCGCCGAGCACAACGGCAGCGATAAGCTCTTTTCGGTTCTCAGCTCCGAGTTTCATTGCCTTTGCCTCTCTCGCCGCCCTTTAGATAAGTGCCGATTCTGAACACCACCTGCAAAACGTCTTCCTGCTTTCCGCCGAAACTCACGCCTTCCACCTCGAACCAGAGGGGGCTGCGCTCCAGGGCGTTCGCCAGCCGCACCTGGGAGCCATAGCGCGCCTTGACGGTGAGCTCGATCTCCAGGCGGTCCAGGTTCGCGATGCCGGCCGGCTTGGTGTCGTATTGCACATGCAGCACCTGGGCGCCGCTCTCTTCGGCGAGCGCGGCCAGGGCGTGGGAGACGTCGGAATAGTGGGCGGGCATGCGTTCCAGATAGAAGCGGGCGATCTCCTGCTGTGCGTCCACCAGTTTCTTGTCCATGTCGCGAGCGGGCAGCACTTCACGCCGCGTCTGCAGCAGTTCGCCGCGCACCAGGTTGTACTGCTTCTCACTTTCCGAGCGTGAGCGCCCCAGCGGAGAGAGGAGCAGGCCGATGGCCGCCGCGTCCAGCACGAGCAGCACGGCCAGAGCCGTCACCACGAGCGTTCGCGCTTGCCTGATGTTGGCCATCAGCGCACCGCCCTTCCTGCCGAGACCGGCTTCACCGGCTTGGTCGCCTTCGTCACCTTCGCGGCCGCTGGATCCGCCGTCGCCGGCACTGCCAGCGGAATGTAGTCGGCGCTGATCTCGAAGGCGATCCGGTCGTCACCCTGCTTGGGGTCATCGATCATCGTCTCCGAGCGCAACTGCGCATTCTGAAACGTCGGCGAGGTCTCCAGCCGCTTCACCAGCTCCTCGGCCTGGTCGCGCGAGTTGCCCGCGACCGTCATGCGCAACTGCAGTTGCCGGGAGGAAGCCATCTCCGGCTGGATGGCGTTCACGTGCAGATGCGGCGGCATGATCTTCTCCAGCGTCATGAAGACGCGCGTCCAGGAGAAGGACTTGCGCAGGATCAGGTCGTTAAGAAAATGCGATTGATCGGCGATGTCGCGGTTCTCCGGGCGGCGCAGCATCTCGAGGGCGGCGGCACGTTCCTGGTGCGCCTGCCGGATCTCCGTCTGCATCTGCGCGATCTGCCGGTTCACCTCGTGGGTATTGCGCCACGACGAGACGGCATACCACACCAGCGCCACCGTGCACAGCAGCAGGACTGCCGCCACCAGTCCCCAGCGGCGCAGGAAGCGCGCAACATCCTGGTAGGGGGCCGTGGCAAGATTGATGTCGAGTCTCATGGTTGTCCTAGTAGAGCGCCCCGATGGCGCCCGCGAATTCCGGCCGTCCGCCGGCATCGGCCAGCGACGGGCCGACAAGTTCCTGCACACTGAGTTCCGGGGCCGACTCCAGCACCGGCCGCAGGGCGTCGGCGGGATTGCCTCCTGCAAGCAGCACCCGTCGTACCGTCATGCCGAACGTGTCCTGGAAATAGACAAGAGAAGGATAGACGGCCTCCGCCAGCCGGTCGGTGCTGAGCTGCTCGCCCTGTGCGGCCTCCAGGGTGCGAAGCAGCAGCAGTCGGTCGCCGGAGAGGATGGCCACCGAGATCGCCGAGAGATCCACCTTCAACAACATCGTGGGCTCATCGGCTTCCACCATGCCGAGCGCGGCCAGGGTGGAAGGAAGGAGTACGCCGGGTTCGCAGCCCGCCGACCGAACCACTTGTTCGTATTCTTCCCGGACTGACTTGTGCATCACGGCTGTGACCAGCCGGAGCGTGGAACCTTCGCGCTGCACGTGGTAGCTGAGCGCGGCGTCATCGGGGTCGAAGGGAAGCGACTTCCTCAATCGGAAGCGCACGGCGGCGTCGGCCTCGGCCGGCTTCTCCGGCAGGGAGTCAAAGTCGAGCAGCGCCACCCGCACGGCAACGTCCGGCAGGACGACGGTGAGCTCCTGGGGATAGCCGCCGGCGGCGGTCACCACGTCGCGGATGGCCGCGGCCAGTGCTCCCGGATTGAGTATGTTCGCGACGGTCAGCGAGGGTGCCAGCGTGCCGGCGGGCAGGTTGCGGCTGTGCATGGACGCCATGATGTTGCTGCCGGCGTCCAGCCGGGCGGCCGCCACTGCCGTGGCTGTGATCTCGCAGGCCAGTTTCGGGCGGTCCACGGATTGTCTTGTTCGGCTCATGATTATCGTGTGGTCTCGATGAATGTGACCTTGTTGATCTCCTTCACCGTGGTGGTGCTGGCCTTCACTTTCGCCAGCGCGGATTCACGGAGGAAGCGCATGCCTTCCTCACGGGCGGCCTTGCGGATCTCCGAGCTGGCGCGCTTGCCCAGAATCATCTCGCGGATGTTGTCGGTCAGCTCCAGCAGCTCCGTGATCGCGGTGCGGCCGCGGTAGCCGGTGCCGGCGCACTCGATGCAACCCGCGCCCTCGTACAGCGGAACGTCGCGCCAGGCCTTGGGGTCGAGTCCGGCGAGATCCATCTGCGCGGCGGTGAGCTTGATCTGCTGCTTGCAGTGCTCGCAGATCACGCGCACCAGGCGTTGCGCCAGGATGCAGTTCAGCGCCGAGACGAAATTGTAGGCCTCCACCCCCATGTTGAGGAAACGCCCGAGAACATCCACCACGTTGTTGGCGTGGACGGTGGTGAAGACCAGGTGGCCGGTGAGCGCCGAGTTGATGGCGATCTGGGCCGTCTCCTGGTCGCGGATCTCGCCCACCATGATCTTGTCCGGGTCGTGGCGCAGGATGGAGCGCAGTCCGCGGGCGAAGGTCAACCCCTTCTTCTCATTCACCGGGATCTGCGTGATGCCGCGGATCTGATACTCGACCGGGTCCTCGATGGTGATGATCTTGTCTTCGTCGGTCTTGATCTCATTGAGCGCGGCGTAGAGCGTGGTGGTCTTGCCGGAGCCCGTGGGGCCGGTGACCAGCACCATGCCGTAAGGCTCGGCGATGTAGCGGCGGAAGCGGCGCAGGGTCTCGTCGTCAAAGCCCACCACGTCGAGGTTCAGGCTCTTGAACTTCTCGCTCATGGACTCTTTGTCGAGCACGCGCAGCACGGCATCTTCGCCGTGGATGCTGGGCATGATGGAGACGCGGAAGTCAATGAACCGCCCGTTGTAGCGCACGCGGAAGCGTCCGTCCTGGGGCACGCGGCGCTCGGCAATGTCCAGCTCGCTCATCACCTTGATGCGCGAGATGATGGTGGAATGGTGCTCCCGGGCGATCGGCCGCATCGCCTCCTGCAACACGCCGTCAATGCGGTACTTCACCACCACGGAGTCGTCGCGGGTCTCCACGTGAATGTCACTGGCGCGGCGCTGCAGCGCGGTGAAGATGGTCGTATCCACCAGCCGGATGATGGGGCTGATGTCGCCTTCCGCGGTCAGCTTCTCAATGGAGATGGTCTCTTCGCCGCCCTCGTCCTCGTGGATGACGTCGAGCGCGAAGGTCTGCCCGGCTTCGTCGAGCACGCGCTGCGACTGCTCGGTCTTCTTCAGGATGTCCGTGATCTGGGAGAGGGTGGCGACGCGCGGGGCCACCCGGCGCTTCAGCATCACGCCGATCTCATCGATCGTCATGAGCTGGCTGGGGTCGGCGATGGCGATGGCCAGCCGTCCGTCGGGCAACTCCTCCAGGGGGATGAAGTTGTCGCGGAACATCAGATCCACCGGCACCTTCTTGAAAAGTTCGTGCTGGATCTTGTAGTTCTTCAGGTTCACGAACTCGCAGCGATAACGGCGCGCTAATTCCTGCGCGCGCTGCGTCTCATCGCTTCCGGGGATGGTTGGTATGAAAAGCTGTCCCTGTCCCATTGCTCCTCTTGACTGACTGCCGGCAGCCGCCGGTCACATTCCCGCGCCCCGGCCGTAGATGCTGAAGATCGGCCAGTAGAGCGAGAGCAGAATGAATGCCACCACCACGCCCATGAAAAGGATGATGGCGGGCTCGATCAACGACATCGCCGCCGTCAGGGCGTTCTGCACGTCTTCCTCGTAGAACTCGGAGACCGAGATGAGCATCTGCGGCAGCGCGCCGGTGGACTCGCCCACCTCGACCATCTCCACCGCCAGCTCGGGAAACAGCTTGGTCTCTTCCATGCTCTTGGACAGCGACTTGCCTTCGCGCACGCTCTGGCGCGCCACGTTGATGTGTTTCGAAAGCAGCCGGCTCTGGATGGACTGTGCGGCCGTGTCCAGCGCCGGCACCAGCGGAAGTCCGCCGGAGAGCAGGGTGGAGAGCATCCGCGAAAACGTCGCCACCTGGAAGCGCAGCCAGATGTTGCCGTACAGCGGAATGCGCAGCTTGAACTTGTCGAGTGCCTCGCCGCCGGCGGGAGTGCGCGACCAGCGCAATAACAGGAACACGGAGATGACTACCACCGCCACCAGCACCAGAAGATAGTTTTTGATGCCGAGTGAGACTGCGATGGTGAATTGGGTGATGGCCGGCAGCTGCTGTCCCAAATCGTGATACAGCGCGGCGAACTTCGGAACGACGAACGTGATGAGCAGCGTCATCAGGCCGATGACACCCAGCACCAGCAGCGCGGGATAGATCAGCGACGAAAGGAGCTTCTTGCGGAAGCTCAGGCTCAGCCGCTGGAAGGCAATGTAGCGCGCCAGCACCTCCTGCAGGTTGCCGCTCTTCTCGCCGGCCAGCAGGGTGGTGGAGTAGATCTTGGGGAAGGCGCTCTGGGCCTCGAAGGCGTCGGAGAGCAGTTCACCGCCCTTCACACGGTCGCGGACGTTCTCCAGCAGGCCGCGGAAGTACGGATTGCGCTGCCGCTTCGCCAGCAGGTCCAGCGCCTGCACAATGGGGAGTCCGGCGCGGAACAGGGTGACGAACTGCTGGTTGAAGACCACGAACTCGCCCAGGGAGACCCGCCGGCGCCGGAAGCTGATGCTGCCGCCCGAGGTGAAACCGCGTGGCTTGACCCAATAGACAAGAAAACCAGCCTGCGCAAAGCGGTCGCGGACCTCGGTGGCCGAGTAGCCGGACTCAAACTGCTCCAGCACGCGGCCGCGTTCGTCCGCCATTCGGATTACGAATTCTGCCATTTCCAGACCCTATCCCATGAGTGCCGGCTGACCGGGCCCTGTGTTGTGCGACCAGTGTAACATCTTGAAAACGCGATTGTTGTTGAAACCGACGGCGCTCTGGATCAGCTGTGCTTCTATGGTTGCAGTTCACTGGATTGCATGACTTCAACGCCGGGCGGCGGCTGAAAACGGAAGCGCTCATCACCCACGGTCACATCGTCTCGTTCCCCGCGCAGTCGGAAATCGGTCGTTGAGCCATCCAGCTCCTCTATATAGATGCGTAATATTGACCCGGCGGGGCCAATTTCCATCCGAACTTCGGCAATGCGGTCCTCCATTCCCGCGGGCACGCCGCGCAGCACGATCGCTCCCGGCGTCTCCGGTTTCCGGTCGGGCGCCAGCGAAAGGCTGTGCAGCTCCTCCTCCAGTCTGCTGTGGCCCAGCAGGTAGCGCAGCGGGCTGCGCAGGTCGCTCATCTTCTTGATCTCCGCGCGGCGCGCCTGCCGCTCCTCCGGGACGTAGAACCATGCCGTCTTGCCGTCGGTGATGAAGAACTTCGCCCGCGGCTGCCTGTATTCCCAACGCATGCATCCCGGTTTCTTCATCCAGAGTGTGCCGCTCTCGGAGCGCTGCGTGCCGCCCCCCGAGTAGGTCTCGGTGAAGTCTGCCTGGAGCGAGTGCAGCCGGTTGTAGTGGCGGTCTACCTGCTCCGCCGTCAGGCGGACGCCCGCTTGCTGGGCGGTGGCACTTGCCGCAGCCAGGATCACCAACGCGAACCACGCCCACCGATTACTCAATTCGCGCTCCTCATTCGCAGACGCACCATCGTGATTTCCGTCTCCAAATCTAGCGAGCCGGCAGTTGCGGCAGGTCCCTGGCCTGCTGCCCCGGCGCCCGACCCTGGGTGATGAATGGCAGCAGGTCCGGGCGTGAGACCTGCACCCGCCCCTCGCGCAACTGGTAAGGATACCCAAGCGGATCCACCGGAAGCCGCCGTATCCATCCGGCAAGGCCCATCTCATTCCAGCCGGCCGGAACGTGATGCACTGCGGCGGTGTACTTATCCACGTGCGCCTGCAGCGTGCGGACTTCGGCGTCCACCCGCAGCGCCAGCAGGCGCCTCTCGGCGTTGGCGCGGAGGAAAGGGTCCTCGGCGCTCTGCAGGATGTTCTCCCACAGGTATTGCGCAGTCTCCGCCTGGCCGGCATGTTGCGCCAGCGCCGCCGCCATCACGCGCATCCAGGGCATTGCCCCCTCTACTTGGGAGCCTTTGTAGAAACACTGGCTCGCCGTCGCCGGGTCGTGCAGCTCCACCCAGTAGATGAAGCCGAGGTGGTAGTAGAGCCGCCACGCCTTGGGATTCTGCGCAATCCCACGCTCCACCAGCGCGGCCGCCGCGTGCGGATCGCCGGCGCCTTCGGGCGGGCTCTGCGCGAGGAACACGGAGCCGAACTCATAGGCGGGAACCAGCTGCGGGTCGAGCGTGGTAGTGATGTCGAGCAGCGGGCTCAGCAGCTTGTAGCGCGAATCGTGGGCGTGATGATGGCCGCCGAAGTACTGCACCACGCGCGTCCAGTAGATGTCCGCCATCAGCCCGTTGTAGCCGAGGCTGAGGCGCTTCACCGCCTGCGGGGAAGGGAGGTAGAGCACCTCCTCCAGCGTGACTTCAGCGCGCGTTGCCTGCACTCGATCGAGCACGGCGATGCTCCCGGCCAGGAGTGCAATCACCAGGGCGGCGAAGACCGCGGTCGTCCAGCTTCGCCGCTTTGACGGATGCACGCTCATTTCATGTTCCTGTGTTCGAAGACGAGCACGGCGCAGCTGACGACTGCTCCGGCGTAGAGCAGCACGTAGACGGTCTCCAGCAGCACAAGGTGCCCGCCCACCGGCACGGAATGCGCCACCTGGGTGATGACGTTTAGCGAGGCGAAGTTCGGCACCACGTAGCTGAGCCCCAGCCCCACCCAGCGCGCCGGGCCGTGTGCCATCAGCGCGAAGCCGCGCAGGTCATCGGCAAAGCTGCCGATGATGAACATGCAGAACGAGAATACCGCCGAAAGCAGCGGAGAGGAGAAAGTCGAGAAGAGCAGGGCGAGCGAGGTCATCAGCACGTATTGCAGCAGGATGAAGTAGATCGCCACCACCAGGCCCAGGTCGCCGCGGTTCAGGTGATGGGCCAGCAGCAGGAGTGCGCCGAAGAATGCCGCGCTCATCATCGCCGCGTTGACCGTCAGCGTGCCCACCAGGCCCAGCCACTTCCCCAGGATGAACTCCCAGCGCCGAACCGGGCGCGCCGCCACCACCGTATAGAGCGTGCGCTTCTCCATCTCCTTGCTCACCAGGCCGATGCCCAGGAGGATGGCGATGACGATGCCGAAGAGCGAGATGGAAGTGAGACCCAGATTGACGAGCACGATGCGCTCGATAGCGAGGGAGACCTGCCCCACCAGCAGCGAGCAACCCACCACCAGCGCCGTAAAGACGATGAGGTTGTAGAGGACGCGGTCGCGCACCGCCTCGCGGAAGGTGTTGAGCGCGATGGTGCCGATTCGGGCGACGCTTCGTCTCATGCGCGCACCTCCGGTTCGGCGGGCTTCGCGTGAAGCTTGGAGAGGAAGTAGTCCTCGAGCGTGATGCGCACCGGCGTCACCGAGATGAGCCTGCAGCCCTTGGCGCGCAACGCGTCCAGCGCGGCATCCAGGGAGCGCTCCGGAAGCACCGCCCGCACCGTGTCGCGGGTGGCATGGCACTTGCCGCCGAGCACCGAGATGGCCGGCAGCGCGGCCACGCCGTTCCACAGAAGCTCCACCTGCCCGCTGACCTCGCGGGCGATGTCCGCCACCACGCCGATGTCGCGCAGCTCGCCTTCATGCAGCACCGCCACGCGGTCGCAGAGTGACTCCGCGTCCGACAGAATGTGGGTGGAGAAGAAGATGGTCTTGCCCTCTTCGTTGAGCTCCTGCATCAAGTCGCGCATCTCGCGCCGGCCGATTGGGTCAAGGCCGCTCATGGGCTCGTCGAAGAAGAGCAGGCGGGGTTCATGGACGATCGCCTGCGCAATGCCCACTCGCTGCAGCATGCCCTTGGAAAACTTCCGCAGTTGCAGGTTCCGGTGCTCCTCCATGCCCACCCGCGCCAGCACTTTATCCACCCGGCGCGAACGCTCCCTTGGGTCCACGCCGCTCAGCCGCGCGTAGTAGTGCAGCAGTTCGGCGGCGGTCAGATGGTCGTAGAAGTAGGGCTGCTCCGGGAGGAAGCCGATCTGCCGCTTCATCTCCGGATCGTCAAGCTCACGGTCCAGGATGCGGGCGCTCCCGGAGGTGGGGAAGACCAGGCCCATCAGCAGGCGCAGGGTGGTGGTCTTTCCGGCGCCGTTGGGCCCAAGAAAACCGAAGACCTCGCCCTCCTCCACTGCAAGGGTCAGCGGCTTCAGCGCGCGCCTGGGGCGCTTGCGCCAGAAGCCGACCTTGTAGGTCTTCTCCAGTCCGAAAGTCTCAATGGCCGCCATGGTCCAGTCGTGTCCCGCAGAACGATGCGATTCTCAATTTGAATTATAGACATCCACCGCAAGTTCGATGAGTCTACTACGCTGGGTCACGTCGCGCGCCGCCGGCGCAGCTCGCTCCACAGCACCCAGAAGAGGTATGCCGTGGCCAGAAGCATCTCCGGCTCGATGGCGTGGCGGTAGCGCGGATTGGTGTACGTAAAGTAGTAGGGCAACGGATAGACGCACAGCACGCCCAGCAGCAGCCGTCGTCCCGGCACGCGTCGCATGAAGAGAACCAGCATTCCTGCCCAGGCCAGCGCCGAAGTGAGCAGCACCATCCAGGGCTTCCAGGTCTCCGTGGCGGGCGATTCGTGCTGCAACTCGTCTCCGTCCCAGAAGTCCATTGCGCGCTTCAGTGAGAGCGCCGCGAAGTCGCGCGGATTTGCACTCACCCAACGTTCTGCCGCCTCGAACTTCTGGCGGCAGAATTCCACTTCGCCCAGCCGCCGGTACTCCTCCATGACGCGCGGATTGTTCGCCGGATGCGCTCCGCTCCAAGCCACGCCCGGACTGCCCTGAAAGTTGCCGAGGCTGAACTCGAAGCCGAAGTTGTCGCGCAGGAAGACCCAGTGGCCCATCGCCAGCCGGTTGCGCACCAGCCACGGCGAAATGAGCATCAGCATCACCGCGAACGCGAACGCAGCCCGCGGCAGCGCCTTCCGGCGCCACTGCCAGCCGGAGTAGAGCAATGCCAGCGGCATCAGCGAGAGCAGCGCCGGGTTCACCAGCGCGGTGGCGCCCCAGGCTACGCCGCAGCACGCCCAAGGACGCCATTCGAGGGAGCGAAGGCGCACCGCTATCAGTATCAGCAACGAGAGCAGAAACGCGGAGACCGGGGGATCCCACGCCCAGGTGGTGGGCCAGCGCATGAAGAAGGGGATTACCGCCCAGCACCACGCCGCCAACCGCGCCGCCGGGCGGCAGTCCAATTCGCAGCCGAGCGCGTGGATGGTGACGCAGGTGAGCGCTGCAAAGGCGGAATTCATCGTCAGGATGGCGACCGCCGAGGCGGTGCTGTAGAGGCCGAACAACTTGAAGATCGCCGCCAGCATTGCCGGATAGAGCGGCGCGATCCAGGCAGTGGGGCCTGTGGGCACTCCGAACGGGGAGCTGAAGCCCATGCCGCTGGCAAGAGAGCCAGCGATGGAGCCGGTCTCAAATCCGAAGGCGTAGTTTGTTTGTTCGATGTGTGCAAAGTGATAGCGGCGCGTGAGCAGCATGAGCGCGACGCGCAGCGTGAAGGCCACGGCGGCGATGAGCATCACCTCACGGTTGCGTCGAGAAGTCACCTGTTCTGTTGGCGGATGGGGCATCCCGAGATGCAGTCTAAACGGACATGCGTCCGCGCTCTACCGAAAAATGCGCATGATGGATAGCAATGGAAAAGGCGCCCTCTCGGGGGCGCCCGCGAACCTGCAACACAATCACTCCAGCGGATCGGAGGTGGCGGTGGGCGCCAGACCGGCCGGATCGAAGCGGATCACGCAACTGGAGTCCGAATAGAACGCCCGCCGGCCGGATTGGCCGAGGGACTCCGGCATGGCGGTGCCGACAAAATCATCGGTGTCGCCACTGAGGCTGAAGCTGTAGCCGCTTTTCAAACACGGTTGGTTTTCGCAGCCCAGAACGCTGTCCAGCAGGCCGGCCGCCGAGGACGACACCTCGCCGGTGGAAGGCCCCAGGTCGGCCAGCGAGGCAGCATAACCGGCGTCGTAAGTGGACATGTAGGTGACTTGGGCGTTGTTGATCTCGCGCATCGAAGCCACAGCGGATGTCTCATTGGCGGCCATGCGCGAACGCATCAAACTGGGCACGACGATGGCGGCCAGGATCAGGATGACCACGATCACGATGAGCAGTTCGATCAGCGAGAAGCCTTTCTGATTCTGTGCCTTCATGATGTCCTGCCTTTACTTCCGTGCGCTCTCCTCAGGGCCTAATTCGCTACTTTCTATATACCTCTTTTGAGCCGCCGTGAGAAGGTGTAAAAGGGTACTTCCGTTACCACTTGTGCCTGTCCTTCCGGGTGTTCAGAAAGGGAAGGGGGGCGCCTTGCAGGGGCGCCCCATTTGAGGTTCTGACGCCTGTTCCTACTGCAACGGGCTGTTGGTCGCCGTCGGGGTCCCGCCCGTCGGGTCATAGCGGATCACGCCGCTCGAATCAGAGAAAAAGGAGCGCTGGCCGGTCTGTCCGACTGACGACGGAACGCCAGTGGAGAGATACTCCGAGGTGCCGCCGCTGATGCTGAACTTGTACCCGCTCTTGGTGCACGGCTGGGTGGTGCAGCCCAGGACGTTGTCCAGCAGGCCGGCCGCAGAGGACGTCACCGCACCGGTGGACGGCCCGAGGTTCATCAACGAGATGGCGAACGACCCAGGGTAAGTGGACGCGTAGGTGATCTGCGCGGTGTTGACGCTGCGCATGGAACCCACAGCCGACGCTTCATTGGCAGCGATGCGGGAACGCAGCAGGTTGGGAATGGCGATGGCGGCGATGATCAAAATGATCGCCACGACGATGAGCAGCTCGATGAGTGAAAAGCCCTTCTGTTTGCGCATACCGTATCTCTCCCTGTTTTCTCTGTGAATTCTTTCCAGCCTGTCGGCACGGATAGTGAGCTCTAGCTACAAACTCCGCTTAGGAGTAGTGCATTCCGCGCTCCAGACACCTTAGAAGCTCCGGTTACTTTTGTCATTGTTTGGGCAAGTACTTCAGATAGAACAGCTTGCGCAGTACACGGTAGCGCTGAAAGATCCGCTGCACACCACGCTGAGCGTCCCAAAGGTCCGAAACTGACAGATTTTGTCAACTGCAGTGACGGAAAAATGTTATTGCTGTGTTACGAGAATGTTGATATCGCGTTGACGGTCAATTACTTACGCGACAACCCAGGGTCGGCTGGGATGGCGCTGGAGGCTAGCACACAAGCTGTTCACGCGAGAGCTTCAGGCCCGTCAGATTGCCCAGCATGGTCACGGCGATCTGGTCCTGGTGGAAAAACTCGCTGGCCGCGGTCATCACATCGTTCTCGCTCACGCTCTGCACGCGCTCGATGATCTCATCCATGGAGATGAAGCGGTCGTAGTACATCTCCTGGCGGGCGATGTTGGACATGCGCGCGGTGGTGGATTCCAGGCTGAGCATGAGGCTGCCCTTGAGCTGCGCCTTGGCGCGCTCCAACTCGTCGGCGGGGACGAGCTCCTCCTTCAGGCGCCGGAACTCGCTCACCACCGACTGCACCACCTTGGTCGCCGCGTCACGGGAGGCCCCGGCGTAGACCGCGAGGCAACCGGCGTCGCGGAAAGGATTAAGCTCGCTGAAGATGGAGTACACCAGGCCCTGGCGCTCGCGGATGTTCTGAAAGAGGCGCGAGCTCATGCCGCCGCCGAGCAGAGTGTTCAACACGAAAGAGGCATAGCGGTTCTGGTGGGTGATGGAGTAGGAGGGGACGCCGATGCAGATCTGCACCTGCTCAAGCGACTTCTTGTTGCGCAGCTGGATGCGCGCCCGCGGCACCGGCGGCGTCTCCTCCACGGCCGCGATCTGCGGCTTCATCCCCTCGAAACGCTCCCGCGCCAACCGCACGAAGTGGTCGTGGTCCACGTTGCCGGCCGCCGCGATGACCATGTTGGAGGGCGAGAAACGCTGATCGAAGAAGCTGAACAGCATGGCCTGCTCGAAGCGCTTCACTGTCTCGCGCGTCCCCAGGATGGGCTTGCCCAAGGGGTGGTCCTTCCAGAAATTCTGCACGAAGATCTCATGCACGAGGTAGTCAGGATTGTCCTCGTCCATCTTGATCTCTTCGAGGATGACCCCGCGCTCCTTGTTGATGTCGGAGGGGTTGAACAGCGGATTTAGCACCATGTCGCTAAGCACGTCGAGCGCCTGCGGCATGTGCTCGTCAAGCACCTTCACGTTGAAGCAGATGCACTCCTTGGCGGTGAACGCATCCAGGTTCCCGCCGAGGGAGTCCACTTCGCGCGCAATCTCCTCGGCGCTGCGATGGCGGGTGCCCTTGAACAGCATGTGCTCGACGAAATGCGAGATGCCATTGATGTCGGCGGGCTCGTGGCGGGAGCCGGTGCGGATCCAGATGCCCATGGACAACGAGCGCACCTGCGGCATCTCTTCGGAGACGATGATCAGTCCGTTGGGCAGCTCCGTGCGGCGGAACGAGCTCAGATCCTCGACAACGCGGCGATCCGCTTTCATGCTGACCCCGATCGGATTTCAGAAGTGATGTTGCAACAGCCTTGATGCAACATGGACGGCCCAGTCCCAACCCCGGTTCCCCGTTGCCTGTACAATCAGCCTAGCTCAAAGTGAGGGTGCTTGTCTTACCTGCCTGTTTTGGATGCATGACCAGCCAGCGCAAATTCGGACTCTTAGGCCTTTCTGTTCAACAACTTACAGAACTGGTAACCGGCTTGGGAGAGCCCGGCTATAGGGCAAGGCAACTGGCGCAGGCGCTCTATTGCGAGCGCTGCGGCGAACTCTCCTCAATCTCGACGCTCTCCCGTGAGTTCCGCGAGCGTCTGGCCGAAGAAGGTTACGTGGCGGGCATGCCGGAGGTCGAGCGGCGCTTTCAGTCACGCGACGGCACGGTACGATACCTGCTCGGCTTTGCCGACGGTCAAACCGTGGAAACCGTCTGGATGCCCGAAGGCGACGGCGGAGAGGCCGGTGACGGCTCTGCCGCCGGCGACGAAGAGCTTGCGGCCGAGGCGGGCGCGACCGCAGTTCGCAGCCGCACTCCGCGCAGGGCGAAGGCGGCGCCGCTGCCGGCGACCATCTGTGTCTCCTCGCAGGTCGGGTGCGCGGTGAACTGCCGTTTCTGTATGACGGCGCAGCTCGGCGCCATCCGCGACCTCAGCGCCGGGGAGATCGTCGGCCAGGTCCTCGCCGTCCTCAAGGACCATTCAGTTGACCTCGCCAGCCGGCGCATCAACCTGGTCTTCATGGGGCAGGGCGAGCCGCTCCTCAACTATGACAGCTTCATGCAGGCGGTGCGCCTGCTGGTGGATGAGGTGGGCATTGCCGAGTCCCGCATGACGGTCTCCACCAGCGGTATCGTCCCGCGAATCGCCGACCTGGGCCGCGAGCCGGTTCGGCCAAAGCTGGCCATCTCCCTCAACGGCTCGAATGACATTGTGCGCGAGAGTGTGATGCCCATCAACCGCAAGTGGAACCTGGCGGCGCTGATGGAAGCCGCGCAGAACTTTCCGCTGCGTCCGCGCGAAAAGCTGACCTTCGAGTATGTGCTGCTGGGCGGGGTGGACGACTCACTGGAGAATGCCCGGGAGCTGGTGCGGTTGCTGGCGCCGGTGCGTGAGCGCTCCAAGGTCAATCTGATTGCGCTCAATCCCGGGCCGGAGATCCCTTATTCAATGCCGGAGCCGGAGAGCGTTACGGCATTTCAGCAGGCGCTGATCGCCGCCGGAGTGCCGGCGTTCGTGCGGCGTCCGCGCGGGCGCGACATCTACGCTGCCTGCGGGCAGCTCCGCCGCACGGTGGAGCTGGTCAAGGTGGCGCCCGACGGAAACTGACGACTCACGACGCCGGGAAGCCATGCACCCCCGGCAGGTAGAGCGGCTCGATCGGCATCACGATCCACAGGATGACGTAGAGCAGCACGCCACTTCCCGCCATGAGCACGCACACCACCCAGAGCACGCGCACCAGCACCGGATCCAGGTCGAAGTACTGGGCGACTCCGGCACAGACTCCGGCTAGCATCTTGTCCACACGGGAGCGGTAGAGCCGGCGCGCGAGCGGCATCGGCGGCACGTGCGACACGCGTATGCCGCAGTACTGGCAGAAGACCGCATCGCTGCTGCCGATATTCTGTCCGCAATGGTTGCAGTACATGGTGGCCTCCTCTGAGAGCCGCTCGCCGGGCCGGCAAGTGGTTCATCACCTCTGAACGGCGATGAATGATACGGAGTTGCCTGCTCAGTGGTTCCTCTTACTGGTGTGGCGGCTGAAGATGGCGTGGTCCAGCGGTCTCAAGCCGGCCGAGGCACAGCGCCAGGACGCCGAGGAGCCGGTGCTGGGCGACTGACGCGAGTTGCGCCCCCCTGATAGACAGAGCCGCCGGGCGACCGGCGGCCTTTTCTTGCAGGATGCACAAATCCGCGACGGAAGGCCCGCAGCTTGGATATTCGACCCTAACCTGAGGCATCCTCTCAGTAATCTAATAAATCCGATAATACGGAAGATATTACGGATGATTGACAAGAGGATAACATGTCGGGTAGTATGAAGCGCAGGAGAATCTCTACAGCCATGGCGCCAGCTGGGGTAGCACGAACGAAGATTTCGACAACCGTCGCAAGCGAGACGCTCGAGTTTCTCGACCGTAAGGTCCGATCCGGCGAGGCCTCGAGCCGCGCCGAGGCGTTGGACGCCGCCATCGCTAGAATCAGAAAGCTCGAAAACCGGCAGCGCCTTGCCGCGGCCACGGCGGCGTATTTTGGAGGAATGACCCAGTCAACTGCAGATGCGGAGAACAGCCTCGCCGCGGACCTCGCTTCAGCTTCACTCGGAGTTGACTATGACAAGGAGCTCTAGTTCGCTGAAGCGCGGTGAGATATGGGAGGCGAACACCGGCGGCAAGAAGCACACGGTCGTCGTCATATCGCTCGACGAACGCAACCTGAGCGAGCGGGTAAGTTCCGTTCTGGCGGTTCCTTTTGGCAGTTTCGGCAAGGAAGGCCCTACGTCGTTGCGAATGGAGCCCGGGGAGACCGGGTTGCCTGAGCCTTCATTTTTGAAGGCGCACTTCATCTCGGTGATCGAGAAGCAATGCCTGATTAGACGGCTGCCACGTGTCACGTCGAATCGGCGCATGAAGGAACTGGTTGCGATGGTCAATCGGGCAATCGATCCCGACGCGGCATACGAGCCAGAGTAACGTGGCGACGATGGCCCGTCGGGAAGCAGAAAGCCGCCGGGCGACCGGCGGCTCTCTCATTCCCACGAACGCTGTCAGGGTCTAGTTGCCGGTTCCTGTCTTCTCATCCACCGCAACCGCCAGGGCCATCTGCTCGAGCTCTTCGGTCAGCTTGTCACGCTGCGCGTTGAGCGTCTCGTTCTCCTTGTTGATGGCGGCCAGCCGGTCTTCCTGCTGGTTCAGGCTGGTGACGTAGCGCTGCAGCAGGGCCTTCTCCTCGGCCGAGCCTTTCAGCACCTTCATGTTCTCGCGCAGGCGTGACTGCTCCTGGGTGATGCGCTGCACCTCCCGTTCGCGGTTGGCAATCTGCTCATCCACGGCGCTGATCTCGGCTTTCTTGGCGAGCAGCTTGCGGAAGGTTTCCTGCAGCGCGGGTGAGGCCGCCTGCTGCGCCACGATCACCTTCACCATGTCGTCCGTGATGTTGGTGAGCTCGTAGCTGTTCACGATGGGCGAGAACTCCTCGACCGTGAGCTTCTCGGTGGCGCCGGGCGCAACCTTCACCTTGAAGCGGTGGAAGCTTGCCGTGGTCTCCTCCGGCTTGACGCCGCCGGAGAGCTTCCATCCCGGCCGCGCCGGGTGTTCAATGACCACCGAGCGCTCGGAGGTGTCAGCGCTGTGGATGGTGTAGATGCGCTTGCTGCGCTGCTCGCGGGTGACGGTCATCATGCCCTTGGCGATGACGATGCGGGTGGCGGGCAGGGCGCGGTTCTCGTCAACGGTGGTGATGCGCACGGCGGTATCCGCCGCGTAGCTGAGCAGGCGGCGCTCGGCGGGCTTCAGCTCCTCGAAGATGCCTTCTCCCGCGAACTGGTCGCTCTCGATGATGTTGAAGGTGCCGCCGTCGAGGGTGAGTCCGCTGGTGTTGTTCAGCCACAGGGCGCGCAGCGGGAACTTCTCGCCCGGGCTCCAGATGGTGACCTTCTCGGCGTCAATCTTGGTGTGCACGATGGGCACCAGCGCCGACTGGTTCTTGAGCACGGTGATGCGCTGCTTGAGGTTGTAGGAGAAGAGGTCGCCCATCTGGGCGCCCGAGGCATCGGCTGTGGTGTTCTCCAGGCTTTCGTAGGCGTTCTCCACCGGCGCTGCGGATGTGACTTCGACGGCCTGGTTGCTGCCGTCCAGGCTCTCGTACATGCTGCGTGTTCTCGGCGCAGCCTTAGCCATGGGTCTCGCACCGCCTACCGCGCCAGGGCGGGCACTGGGCGGTGGAGCGGGTGCCATAACCTCTGCCCGTAGTTCGACCTTATCGAATCCTTCCACCGTACCCTCGTGCGTCTGCGGCGTCAGCATTGCCGTTGTGGGCAGCGCGATCGTCGGACGCCGCATGTAGATGGGCTGCGAGATGTTCTGGATGAACGACTGCGGCGCTCCGGCCACCAGCGAGAGCTCCACGTCCTTCCAGTCTTCGCCCACGGTGTTGTCAATGATGGCCCAGCCCTGCAGCAGCGGCTTCAGGCTGGCATCGCGCGGCAGCACGATGCGGTAGGTGGACTTCCACACCGGGACCTCGCTGATGTAGCTGACCTGCACCTCGCGCTCGCCGGTGCCGGTGGTGGAGATGGTCATCTGGCGGAGGTCCTTGGCGCGCGCCGAGCCGACCAGGCTGAGGTAGCGGCCAAGCTCCTGGTTCAGGTCCGGGTCAAGCAGGCGGACGCCGGTGCCGGCGCCCATCTCAAAGCTGCGGACTTCACCCGCATCGCTGGCCACGGTGACCTGGGTGACCTCGAACTCGGTCTCGCTGCGCGGGTCCTTGCGCTTGATGGTCTCAACCGAGAGCAGCCGCCCGGTGAAGGCTCCGCCGGCGGCGTGCACCTCCACGCGCGCGCCGCGCAGAGCGCTCAGCACTTCCTTCTGGTCTGTGTCCTCACCCAGCGGAATGCGGAGCGTGCTCAGGCGCTGGCTCAGCGGCGCTATGGAGTTGTAGCGCACGCCGGTGACGCGCCCTCCGCCGAGGTCCACCACGGTGAGCGACTTGAGCACATCGTTCAACTGCGCGGTGGTGAAGCGGATGTTGAGCTCCTGGTTGCCGCGCACCTGGCCGGAGTGCTCGAAGTATCCGACGCCGTTCTTGTAGAGGACGACGCGCTTCACCGGCATCTCGGCGGCGGCGTGGGGAGTGGACTCGGCGGCAACAACCGGGGCAGCCGGTTTCGGCTTGGCGGCCGGTGCGGGCTTGGCAGCCTG
>Ga0209777_10003436_pt1 | contig 19656 bp, 16 predicted proteins | sample FrelakmetHBP12HB_FD_187147 | JGI IMG/M metagenome (GOLD analysis project Ga0209777, IMG submission 187147) | Freshwater lake sediment microbial communities from the University of Notre Dame, USA, for methane emissions studies -HBP12 HB (SPAdes)... | ecosystem: Environmental > Aquatic >...
TCGAAGCGTCAAACCTTGTCCTGAAAAACCCGAAAATCGTCTCAAAACCTGTCCAAAACACTCGTATTCATGGCCAATTCTTCCACGAGTCCATTTTGTTTAGGACAGCAGTGATGTTCATTAACTAACATTTAGGCCCTGTTTCCATACCTTCCGCAGAAACAGCCCAGCCTTTATCTTAGTGCCATTCGAGTCAGTCCCCGTTTTTCGGGGGTTATTCAGAGTGTCTTTTTGGGGTGGTTGCTTCCCCCTCCTACCCCCTGTTATCCCGTCACAAAAACATAGCCCAAAACCCCTGACGCGTTGTTTTTTTCCTTGACAACCGCCGCTTGTCTGTGTAGTATATCTTATAGTGAGTAGAAAACTTGGGCAAGGTATTCCATTAAATAGGCACGGTTTCGCATGGGCGAAATCGGTGGTGTTATGGGGTTATACGGTCCGTGGGCCGCGGGTAGGGATTATCCCTGCCACGCGGTGAGGACGCATGATTGTCCTGAGAAAAGGACAGGCGCTAGGAAAGCCCGGCATGAATTACACCACAGAGTCATCGAAAATCACCGAGAACATAGAGAAATGTAAATCTCCGTGCTCTCTGTGCCTCTGTGGTGAACGAATATGAATGATGAACAACGAATATGGACAAAACAGAGGAGTGTGAGTCATGCGTAGAGAAAACAGTATTCGATGGATCTTGACCGGGGTAGCGCTAATGGTGCTGTGTTTGGTTTGCGTGGGCGCCGCGCAGGCCGCCGCACCGCCCAACGACTTATGCGCCAACGCCATAGTGATTCCCTTGGGCGGGTCCTATTCGGGTTCGACCCTTAACGCGACGGGCACAGACATCACGACGTGCGGAAATAACGACATCAAGGACGTCTGGTTCTCCTTTACGTCCCCAAAGACTACCTATGTCGTGTTCAGCACGTGCGGCAGCGCCCTCGATACGACGGTGTCCGTCTTCGATACTTGCGGCGGCGCCCAGATCGCCAACGCCTGCAACGACGATTCTTGCGGCTGGCAATCCGAGCTCGGCCTTTATGTCACGGCAGCACATGGCCCGTATCTCGTGCGCGTGGCGGGGTGTAATAACCTAACGGGTAATTACACACTCCATATAGATGAAGTCGTACAGTCCAACGACAACTGCGCCAACGCCATCCCGATTGCCCTGGGCGAGACCAAGACGGGTTCGAACGCTGGCTCAACGAACGAAGGCTACGTGTCCAAGTGCTCATTGAACGACATCAGGGACGTCTGGTTCTCTTTTACGCCCGAAGCGGATCTCACAGCCCGGTTCAGCACGTGCGGAAGCGCCCTCGATACGTCGCTGTCCATCTTCAGAGATTGTACCGGTGGATCCGAGATTATCTGCAACGACGACGACGATTCCTTGGTTTGCGGCGTTCAATCCGTGCTTTTCCTCAACGTCACGGCATATACCACGTATCTCGTTCGCGTGGCGGGGTATGACGGCCTCATGGGCAATTATTCACTCAATATTAGCACGACAGTCAATTTCCCCGACCCGGGGCTTGATGCGGCCGTCCGCGCCGCCATCGGAATACCCACGGGCGATATCTACACGACGGACCTTGTCGGACTCACGTCGCTCACGGCGAGTGACAGCATCGTGAACCTGGCGGGCCTCGAGCAGTGCAAGGATTTGACGACCCTGGACCTCGGCGGTAACCTGATCACCAACATCAGCGCCCTGGCGGGCCTGACCAAGCTGACGACGCTGTACCTGGACACGAACGCGATCAGCGACATCAGCGCGCTGGCGGGCCTCACCAACCTGACGACGCTGTACCTGGACACGAACCAAATCAGCGACATCACCGCACTGGTGGGCCTCACTAACCTGGCAACGCTGTACCTGAACACGAACCAGATCAGCAGCATCAGCGCACTGGTTGCAAACGCAGGAATTAACTCGGGGGATCATGTGTACTTAAACAGCAATCCACTGAGCCAGGATGCGTTATGCAATAGCATTCCAACGCTCGATGGACGCGGCGTGACGGTAAGCCAAAGCAGCGTCTGCGGCGGCGAACCGTGGTTGAGCGTCGTTCGGCCGGTAGGGTCAACGGTGGGTGGTCAAGAGGTGAATATCTTCGTTTATGACACCAAGGAATCGTCTTCAGGACTCGTAACATGCGAGGTACTCTTTGACGGATCCCCGGCCACGGAGTTGTCTTATTCCCAAAAAGAAAACGGCAGTATCACGATAATGTGCAAGACTCCCGCCGGCTTAGCCGGGCTCGCCGCTGTCCAGGTCCTTTGTACGGGCGACGTGGGCCTAGACATAAACGACCCGAATGCGTACACGTACGTTGCGCCTGCGGCGGACATGCGCCCGAGGGTCACCGTCGACAGGCAAGGTCCGAATCTGACAAACACGTTGCCCATCCTGTTCGATGTGCTCTTCAGCGAACCGGTGAACAGCGCGCTGGACCCCTTCCTGGCGACGGACGTGATCTGGCACTCCGATGGTCTTCCCCCAGGTATGGACGGCACGATCGGAGAAGGAAACGTGACCTACAACGTGACGAATCCCTCCTCTGACGGCCAAAACTACGTGCTAAGCGTGACCGCGGTAGTCGGCGACGGTACGCTGCAGCCCTCGGTTCCGGAATTTTCCTGCCTGGACTGGGCGACGGACTCCAACTGGAACTGGACCTCGACGTTCCAAGACAACTCGGTGACACTGGACAGGATCGCGCCCAGCGCACCGCACGTTACAGGGACGTCGTCCCCTACGATTAACAAGACGCCCACGTGGACGTGGACAAGCGGCGGCGGCGGCAACGGCTCGTACCACTATCTGCTTAACGGCGCAAAGGTTTCGTGGACACCGACCACCGACCTGGAATGGACGCCAACCTCTGACTTGGCCATCGGCGTCAACACGCTGAACGTGCAGGAGCGCGATGACGCGGGCAACTGGTCTGACTCCGGAAGTTACCCGATCACCATCATAAACAACACCCACACACTGACGTACACGGCGGGCGCCAACGGCTCGCTTGCGGGCACGCCTCCCATATCGCCGCAGACGGTGAACCATGGCGCGAGCGGCACGCAGGTGACGGCGGTTCCGGTCCTCCACTACCATTTTGTGCAGTGGAATGACGCCGTGATGACGGCCGCGCGTACGGACACAAACGTGACGGCGGACATCGACGTGACGGCCAGCTTCGCCATCGACACCTACACGCTGACGTACTCGGCGGGCCTAAATGGCGCGATTACGGGCATATCGCCGCAGACGGTGAACTATGGCGCGAACGGCACGCAGGTGACGGCGACTCCGGCCATACACTACCATTTTGTCCAGTGGAGTGACGCCGTGATGACGGCCGCACGTACGGATACGAACGTGACGGCGAACATTAACGTGACGGCCACCTTCGCCATCGACACCCACACCCTGACGTACACGGCGGGCGCGAACGGCTCGATTACGGGCACGCCTCCCATATCGCCGCAGACCGTGAACCATGGCGCGAACGGCACGCAGGTGACGGCGACTCCGGCCCTGGGCTACACTTTCATGAAGTGGAGTGATAATGTGATGACGGCCGCGCGCACGGATACGAACGTGACGGCGAACATCAGCGTGACGGCCATCTTCGCCGACATTACCCCTCCGGACGTTCCCGAGATTACGGGCCCGAACGGCGGCGCGCCTTTCTCGACGAACGTGGCCGCGCAGACCATCACCGGCGAGTGCGCGCCGGACACCGCCACCGTTCTAATGAATGTGAATGGTTCGCCCGTGGTCGTGACGCGTCTGACCACGACCACGTGGTCCTATCCCGCAACGCTGGTGACGGGCGCGAACCTGTTCAGCGTGAAGGCCGTCGATGCGGCCTTGAACGAGTCCGGTGTGGCTGAAATGATGATATACTTGGATACCACCGCCCCGACGATGACGATCAACCAAGCGGCGGTACAGGCCGATCCGACAAACACATCCCCGATCATCTTCAGGATCATCTTCAGCGAGGAAATTGACCCGGCCACGTTCGACGGCACCGACGTGGTGATTACCGGCACGGCGGGCGGCACGAAGACCGTAGAGCTAACCACGCTAGACAACATCAAGTGGAGAGCAATGGTGTCCGGCATGACGACGGACGGTACCGTGATTGCCAACATCCCCGTCGGCGCGGTTAAGGATCTGGCGGGCAACGCCAACACCACGCCCGCCGCAAGCACCGACAACACAGTGACGTGGGACACCACGCCGCCCACAGTCACGGTCGAGCAGCAAACGGGTCAGGCGGACCCAACAGCCGCCTTCCCAGTCAAGTTTGACGTCGTCTTCAGCGAAACGATCCAAGCATTCTCCGCGGCCAGCGTAACGATATACGGCACCGCCACAGGCGTGACCTATGAAATCGAAGGAAGCTGTCCAAACTATACCATCAACATAACCGGAGCAACGACAACCGGGACCATAATCCCCACCATCCAACCCGGAGCCTGCAAAGACCTGGCCGGCAACAACAACATCCTGTCCTCCAGCATTGACAACAAAGTAACCGTAATGGTCGGCAACGCCATAGTAGTAACATCCCCCAACGGCGGAGAAACCTGGGAGCCAGGAACGCATAACATCCAGTGGGCCTGGAATAACCTGACCGGGAACGTCGGAATTCTTCTCTATGATGGCTCGGGTACCGGCTTGGTATATGTGGGCTATCTGGGCAGTGCCCCGATCACGTCGGGAAACACGGGTGTGAACGTGACCATCCCCAATGCGACGCCGGGATCGAACTACCGGATTAGGATCATTTCCGGATCGTTCGGCAGCTATAGCAACAAGTTCAGCATCGATAATGGTGGCAAATCCCTAGCCATCACGGCGCCCATCGGCGGCGAAACGTGGAATCCGGGAACGCATAAGATCCAGTGGACCTCGAGTGGTTTGACCGGGAACGTCGGAATCTATCTCTATGATGACTTGGTATTTGTGGGCGTTCTGGGTGGTGCCCCTATCGCGTCCGGAACCGCTGACGTGACCATCCCCAATGCTACGCCGGGCTCGAACTACCGGATTAGGATCCTTTCCTGGGATAACCTAGGGATCAGCAGCTATAGCAACAAGTTCACCATTGATTGGGGTGGCAAGTCCATCGCCGTCACGTCGCCCAGTGGCGGCGAAATGTGGGCGCCGGGAACGCAGAATATCCAGTGGACCTGGGGTGGTTTGATCGGGAACGTCAACATTTATCTCTATGACGACACGACCGGCTTGGTATATGTGCGCTATCTGGGAAGTACCGATGTCACGTTGGGAAACAAGGACGTGACCATCCCCGCTGTTACGCCGGGCTCGAACTACCGGATTAGGATCATTGTCGGAGGGTTCAGTAGCTATAGCAACAAGTTTACCATTACACCGTGAGTAGAAGAAATTACGAATTACGAATTACGAATTACGAATTAAAAGACTGGAAGGAATTACGAATTAGGAACTGCAAGAAATTAGGAATTAGGAACTGCAAGAAATTAGGAATTACGAATTAGAAATTACGAATTTAGGTGACAGAAGAAATTACGAATTGAGATGAGGCTTTGCCTCTCTCATAGATGATGAAGAATTAAATTCATCCGTGTAATTTGTGTAATCCGTGGTACCGGGTCCGTTACTCATAACCATAGATTGCACAGGTTACACGGATGAGTCTTTCAGCCCAAATAGAGAATAGGCTTCAGGCTACAGGCTACAGGCTGCGTGAGCCTGTTTTCTCGTGCGCTCGAAGTGCTATGATTGGTTATATGGAGGACTTTAACAATGCACAATGTCGTTGAAATTCAGTGCCCGCAGGAGATCCTGATCGGTTTGCACCTCGATGCTGAACAATTCGCTAGTCTGGTCAGGCAGGAGGCTGCCATGGCCCTATTCCGAGAGGGAAAACTATCTTCAGGCATGGCGGCGCGCTGGTTAGGCATTCCTCGCGCCTATTTTCTCCTCAAGGCGATGAAAGAAGGAGAGGCAAGCCTTCTTGAAAATAACGAGGATGACTTTGATAGAGAGATTTCCCTGCTGTGAACGTCTACGTGAATATTTATCTTGATACAAGCGCTTTGAACAGGGTTTTTGACGATCAATCGCAACCCCGGATTTTTCTGGAAGCGTCAGCTATGCTGTTAGTATTGGGTCTGATTGAGAAGCAGATTATCTCGATTGTTTCATCGGAGGTCTTGGTATACGAAAACGCACGAAACCCTTATGCGGAAAGGCAGATATTCGTTACTTCGGTCTTGCAGAAAGCCCGTGCGATCCAGACGCTAAATGATAGATTGGCAAAAAGGGCGCAGGAAATAGAAGCCATGGGAATTAAGGGCCTTGATGCCCTGCATCTGGCCTGCGCAGAACAATTAAAGGCGGACTATTTCGTTACGTGCGATGACAGAATAATACGAAAGTACACCGGTGTGGTTGCTGCGATAAATCCGGTGGAATTAATCATGTGCATATTGCAACAGGAGACGGACAATGCCGACAGTTGAACATTTGATGGTGCCTTCCAGCGAAGAGGTTAGAAGCGAGGCGGTTCAGACGCTTATCAAGCGGATGGGCATTACCAAGGCGGCCATTTTCATCAGAGAGACCATGTCGCAGAAAATCGATTACCTTAAAGCAAAAGATGAACTGTTTGCCGGAAAATCGGCAGCTCAGTTGTATGAGGAAATTGAAAAACGTCGCGAGAATGACCATCACGCAAAGACGCCAAGACGCAGAGAACACGAATAATTAAGAATTAGAAATTAGAAATTAGAAATTGGGGATTCGTAATTCATAATCCGTAATTCCTAATTCGTAATTCTTCCCGCCTCAAAGCCTCAAAGTCTCAAGCCTCAAAGCCTCCATTTGACTTTCCCCCAACCCCGTGCTACCATACTAGAAAATCGCACTTAGCTCTCTGCGTCTTGGCGTCTTTGCGCGACACGAGAAAACAGGCTCACGCCAAGACGCAAAGGCGCAAAGGCGATGCAAGGCATCAAAAGTTGAAGAGGTGATAAACGCCGTGGCATAGACAACGTACGCCATGGCATAGACAACGTACGCCGTGGCATAGACAACGTACGCCGTGGCATAGACAACGTATGCCGTGGCATAGACAACGTACGCCGTGGCATAGACAATGTACGCCATGGCATAGACAACGTACGCCGTGGCATAGACGACGTATGCCGTGGCATAGACAACGTATGCCGTGGCACAGATGACGTACGCCATGGCATAGACGGCGTATGCCGTGGCATAGACAACGTACGCCATGGCACAGGCGGCGTGTTCAAGGCCGTATATGGCCTAGATAACTCTTATTAAGACAAGTACTTAGAAAGGAGTAAGAAATAATGCCCGACTACATTCCAACTATCGAAGCCGAGAAGATCCAGTGGCTGACCAACTTCGCAGCATGGCTCACCGCCAACGGCGCAGCGCATGGCTTTACACCCGCTGAGATTGCCGCATTCAACGCGGCGGTTGCGGACGCTTCGACGGCCGTCACCGATAACGTAACCGCGCAGGCCGCCGCCAAAGCCGCGACCGCCACCAAGAACACCGCCCTCTCCGCGGCCGTCGAAATGGCCCGCAACGACGCCCAGCGCCTCCAAGACGACCCCAACACCACCAACGGCGACCGCGGCGGCGCGGGCATTACCATCCCCGACTCGAACCCAACGCCGGTGGCCGGCGGAGGCGTCTTGTCAATCCCGGCCCCGCTGCTCCTGCTCGATTTCAGCGTCCGGCGCCAAGTCACCGTCCATTGGGGGTCCAACCCGGCCAACGAGCACCAGAACCACCGGCCCGCCGGGACCATCGGCTGCCAGATCCAAGCCGCGATCGGCGGTATCCCGGCAACCGAATCGGGTTGGGTTGTGCTCGAGACCAGCACCGAATCCCCCCTGATCCACACCATCCACGAAGACGTGCCCACCACGTACGCCTACCGCGCCTGCTATGTCGGCAAGAACCTTAAACTCGGCCCCTTCGGCGATCCCGTAGTATGCACCGTGAGCGTGTAGTGAGGCTGTGAGGAAGCGAGACTTTGAGGAAGTGAGGAAGTGAGGCTATGAGGCTGTGAGGAAGTGAGGCTATGAGGCTTTGAGGAAGTGAGGCTATGAGGCTTTGAGGAAGTGAGGCTATGAGGCTGTGAGGAAGTGAGACTATGAGGATACGCGGGAATTATGAATTACGAATTACGAAACCCTAATTTCTAATTCCTAATTCCTTTGTGTTCTCTGTGTTCTTTGTGGTGGGAAAAACTTGAAGATAGGGAATTCCTAATTCCTAATTCCTAATTACTTAGTGTTCTCTGTGGTGAAAAAAGCTGTAAGGAAGAATAGAACGTGCCTGACTACATACCAAGCAACGAACCCGCCAAGATCCTGTGGCTATACAACTTCTCAATATGGATCGGCATCAACGGCCTAACGCATGGCTTTACGGCCACGGAGGTTTGCGCGATGTGCACTACATATATACAGGCGAAGTTGGCCGCCGACAACAGCGTGACCAAGCAGGCGATCGCACGCGCCGCGACCGCCAACAAGAACACCGCCCTCGCCGCGGCCATCGAAATGGCCCGCGACAACGCCCAGCGGCTCCAAAACAACCCCAACACCACCGACGGCGACCGCGCCGCCGCCGGCATCATTATCCACGACACGACCAGAACGCCGGCGGCCGCCGACAACATCTCTAAGATCCCGGCCCCGCTGCTACTCCTCGATTTCAGCGTCCGCCGCCAAGTCACCGTCCATTGGGGGACCAACCCGGCCAACGAACGCGACAATGCCCGGCCCGCCGGAACCATCGGCTGCCAAGTCCAAGCCGCCCGCGGCGGCATCCCCGCAACCGAATCGGGTTGGGTTGTGCTCGAGACCGACACCGAATCCCCCACGATCCACACCATCCACGAAGATACGCCCACCACCTACGCCTACCGCGCCCGCTACATCGGCAAGAACCTCAAACTCGGCCCCTTCGGCGATCCCGCAGTATGCACCGTAAGCGTGTGAGTGAGGCTATGAGGCTGTGAGGCGGCGAGACTTTGAGACTGCGAGGCTGAGAGGACACTCGGGAATTACTTCGTGCTCTTCGTGTTCTTCGTGGTGAAATGGACTTGTGAATCCTGTTAATCCTGTCGAAAAGATAATGAAGCAAACGAATGCCAAATAGTAGCCATCAACACCACCGGAACCAGCGTCCTAAGATTTCACTGATTTTCGGGACACGCCCCGAAGCCATCAAACTCTGTCCCGTAATCCTCGCTTTACGCGACCATCCCACATTGCAAGCGCATATCTGCGTCACGGCACAGCACCGGGAAATGCTGGACCAAGTACTCGATGTCTTCGGCGTTACTCCGGACGTGGACCTGAACCTGATGCAACCCGGCCAGACATTAGGAGGGCTTACATCCCGCGCGATTGCCGCAGTAGACGATTATCTTGCCGCACATAGTCCTGACCTGGTGCTTGTCCAAGGCGATACAACCACCGTGCTGTGCGCGACGCTGGCGGCCTTCTATCACCACATACCCGTCGGCCACGTCGAAGCCGGCCTCCGCACCGGAAACATGAATTCACCATGGCCGGAGGAGGCCAACCGAGTCCTGACATCGCGCCTGGCCACGCTGCATTTCGCGCCCACTGAACTAAACCGGCAGAACCTACTCCGCGAAGGCGTTCCCGAAGAACGCATCTTCGTCACAGGCAACACCGTTATCGACGCCCTCATGATGGTCGTGGACAAAGTCCGCGAAACCCCTCCCGAGATTCCCGGACTGCCCCCGCGAGCCGACACCACGTGGTGGGCACGCCCGATGGTTCTGATAACCGGTCACCGGCGCGAGAACTTCGGACAAGGCTTCGCCAACATCTGCCAGGCAATCGCCCAACTCGCCCAACGTTTCCCGGACACCCACTTCGTGTACCCCGTCCATCTCAACCCCAACGTCAGAGAACCCGTGGACCGCATCCTCCGTCCCCAAGACCTCAAAAACATCCGGCTCATCGAGCCCCTTCCCTACCTCCCCTTCGTTTCCCTGATGGACCACGCCACCCTCATCCTCACCGATTCCGGCGGCGTCCAAGAAGAGGCCCCCAGCCTCAACAAACCCGTCCTGGTCATGCGCGATACCACCGAACGCCCGGAAGCCGTGCGCGACGGAGCCGTCCAACTCGTCGGCGCCGAATCCGAACCCATCGTAACCGCCGCCTCCCAAATCCTGACAAATACAAACACCCCAAGGCCCAGCATCGCCAATCCCTACGGCGACGGCAACGCCACAAGGCGCATCCTCGACGCCTGCGCACACTTCCTCGCGTGAAAACACAACATCAAATGTGGCATACTTCCCGCATACACGTGAAGTTAATCGCAGTCAACACCGGGTCGAGGCGCCCGGATCTATGGAGCAACAAATGACGGTCAAGGGGATGGTGTTGGCGGCATGTCCGCCCCCTGTTGGGACCGCCTCGAAGCGTCACCAGCAATTCCGTCGAGGCGGTGCTATGAAGGCCAGGAATGAATTTAATCACAAGTCACCGAGGACACGGAGAAATGTGGATCGCAGTGGTGAAAAGAACGCAAACATGGAAACAGCATGAGGTTCCGAATGGCATCTGCTCGGCATAAATGTTGAAAATGACTGAAGAACACGACATCCCAGAACGTTGCGGTCCGATTGCAAAATCGGATGTATGTCCCATGCCCCGTGACGTTGCGGTCCAATCCGTCTTCGACACGAATCTGCCACGGCTTGGGTTGAAGCCGCTGAACAATCAACGGATTTCGCCTCAATGTCAATTGACATCGGGACAATCTCAAAGGGCACACACAGAATGAATATTAAGAATGGAATTAAAAGACTCGTTAATAAGTTTGGCATCGATATCCGACGAGTAAACAACATTAGAAAAACCATCGATGAATCATATTCTCTAATTCGCAGGCTAGGATTTCAACCCAAGACAGTTGTAGATGTTGGCATCGCGAAAGGCACGCCGGAGCTCTACGGTGCATTTCCAGATTGCTATTTTCTGCTAATAGAGCCCCGAAGGGAATTTGAATCAGTCTTAGTATCGATCCTCGAACGATATCAAGGCTCATACGTGCTGGCCGCAGCAGGATCAAGATCCGGTCAGATTACATTCTATCAGGGCGGGACGTCGATATTGAGAGAAACGATGGGACCTGAAATGGATGGACCTGAAATTACGGTACCAATGATCAGGATAGATGACATTCTCAAGGATAAACACTTGGATGGTCCATATCTCATAAAAGTTGATGTGCAAGGCGCTGAACTTGACGTGCTTCAAGGAGCGCAGCAGGCTCTTTTAGAAGCAGAGGTAGTTGTTCTTGAAGTGTCTCTTTTTGAATTTATGAAAGGAGCCCCACAATTTTTCGAGGTGGTTTCATATATGAAGAACCTCGACTTTGTTGTTTGGGATATCATTCTCGAAGCGAACCGCCCTTTAGACAATGCGCTTGGACAAGTAAATATTGTTTTTGTAAAAGATAAAGGCATGTTTAGGCAAAACCATTCTTATGCAACGATTGAGCAGATGAAAGCGTTGTTTCCGCTGCGCTGCCGCTACTGAGCACACAAGAACGGGAAGGCTCGTGCATGATAACAATCCGGGCAGTTTGGCAGAAAAAGAGCGATACAGTGAGACTTCCGCCGTTCCTGGTGCCCTACTGGCAACGCCTTCAAGCCTCTCCCATCGGCTACCGCTTGGCCAAGGGTGCCTTTTGGTCCCTTGCCGGGGCAGTCATCTCTCGTGGACTCGGTCTCCTGGCTTCAATTCTCGTGGCCCGGATGCTGGGCAAGGTTGGCTTTGGGGAACTCGGGATTATCCAAAGTACCGTAGGAATGTTCGGCGTCTTTGCCGGGTTTGGCCTGGGAGTCACCGCCACCAAGCACGTAGCTGAATTCCGCGCCAAAGACCCCAAAAAGGCCGGACGCATTATCGCCCTGTCTGGCATAGTTGCCATCGTCACCGGAGCCGTCATGTCAGTGGCCCTGTTCGTTTTCGCCCCATGGTTGGCCGAACACACCCTCGCCGCCCCGCAACTGGACGGACTAATACGCATCGGCAGCCTACTCCTGTTTCTCAGCGCGCTCAATGGCGCACAGACCGGCGCACTGGCCGGGTTCGAGGCGTTCCGTGCTATTGCTCAGGTAAACCTACTGGCGGGCGTAGCCGCCTTTCCGCTCATGGTCGGCGGCGTTTGGCTATGGGGCACCACGGGCGCCGTCTGGGCTTTGGTGGTTTCCATGGCCATCAACTGGCTCCTCAACCATCTGGCCCTGCGCCGCGAAGCAGCCAGGTATGCCATCCCATTCACTCTCGTGGAGTTTACCAGGGAATGGCCTGTTTTGTTGCGATTTGCCCTTCCAACATTTCTCACTAGTTCGCTAGTGCTTCCCGCTATGTGGGCATGTAATACAATGCTTGTCAATCAACCTCGCGGATACGCTGAAATGGGTATTCTTTCGGCGGCCCAGCAGTGGCGCTTTCCTATAATCTTCATTAGCGGACTCCTGACGCAAGTAGGTTTTCCAGTAGTCTCTGAACGCCACGCTTTGGGTTCCGATGGCGACGTAAGGAAGCTTCTCGCCGCGATGGTTAAGATGAACTGTGCAGTTGCACTGCCGGTAATGTTGATTCTCGTTTGCTTTAGCAAACAGATAATGGGATGGTATGGGGCCGAATTCAAAGAAGGTTCTGCGTGTCTTATTTTTATTGTGGGTGCCACTTGTCTCCAAGCAATCCAATCCCCCGCTATTACGGTTATGCAGGCCACAGGATATGCATGGCACAATTTTCTCTTGAACCTGATCTGGTGCTCCGCGCTCCTTCTCGGCTCCTATTTTGGTGCAATCTATGGAGCGAAAGGTCTAGCAGCAGCCCAATTAGTTGCCTTCATCATCTATACGCCCTTCCTATTCATAACCTCAAGGAGACTGTCACGCCGTGCATGCAAGAACTAACCCATTTGAGTGCCCCGTGTGTGCTGGTCCTGCGAAGATTGCGCACCACTTAGAAGATGGGTATCAGAAGGGAATGAGTTTTGACGTTTTTCACTGCCAGTATTGCGGTTTGTCCTATACTGATCACGTTGGCTCTTCCGCGAAGTTATATGATCTGATTTACCGCTATGGTTGCAGGGTTCCCGGGTACGACCGCTATCATCGCTACGCCGAGACTGTACGCAACGTCCAAGATCCTCTCAAGTATTTGGCCGATTCTGAGGAATCCTACTGGGCTGTGGCACGCTACCTACATTCCAGACATCGCACGGGAAAGAAGAAGCCACGGGTTATCGATTTGGGCTGCGGTCTTGGATACCTAACCTACGCCTTAGTTCAGAACGGTTTCGACGCTATAGGTCTTGATATTTCCCCCGAAGCGGTCGACTCCGCAAGAAACCGTTTTGGCGAGTTCTACTTCTGCGAAACACTGGACTCCTTTCTTCGCAGATCAAAACAACCGTATGACACTATTCTGTGCATACAGATGATTGAACACATCGCCGATGCCCCTTCTTTTCTTTCCGGAATTTTGTCCTCGTTGCCGCAAGACGGTGAAATATTGATAGCAACACCAAATAAGTCCTTCTACCCACCGGGGACGGTTTGGTTTACGGACCTTCCACCGGTTCATCTTTATTGGTACACAGAAGCAGCGATGAGTGCACTTGCTGACAGATTGAATTGTCACATCGCCTTCACTGATTTCTCTGACTTTAATTCTGAACATAATGTAACGATCTCCAGCTTATCACCTCGTTACTTTAAGACGCCTTCACCCTTCTTTGACAAGAACTGCAATCTCATTGCGTTGCTACCGAAAGAATCGCTGTGTTGTCGGCTACAACGCAGGAGTGTCCGTGAATTGCATGCGCTCACCCATTTGTGCGGTCTTCAGCCTCTGGGAAGAAACGGAATAAGACATCTTGGAAGTAGAGGTAGAGATATTTGTGCAGTTCTATCAAAATCGCATTAGAAGTGAGATTTGAGATTTTGAAAGTGCGGACATGCATCGGGAGCATTGAGGATCACTATGGATTTAATGGATGTATCAATTCTGATCGTTAATTATAATACGTGCGATCTCCTTAAGAATTGTCTAGCTTCAATATTGTTGCATACTAGTGGCGTTTCCTATGATATTGTGGTTATTGATAATGCATCGACAGATGGTTCCATCAAAATGATTGAGAACCATTTTCCGTCGGTTAGGCTAGTGAAGAATAATACGAACATTGGTTTTGGGAGAGCCAACAACATTGGAATTCAATCTACTGAAAGTAAATATGTTTTCCTTCTGAACTCTGATACCGTGCTCTTAAACAATGCGATAAAGTTCTTCTTCGATTTTATGGAAGCGGACGAACATAGTAATGTTGCCAGTTGCGGTGGCGCGCTTTTTCTTAGCCATGAAGCAAGGGGCGTTTCAAGTGGACACTTTCCGTCTGTCTCTGAGATGTTCTTTGAGACCTTTTTTCTCGATAAGATAATCCCTGACTTCTATCACAAGAGATTCGCAGTTGAATCCATCCGTTGTTCTGAAGTCCCTTACAAAGTGGGGTATGTTTCTGGCGCGGACATGTTCATTAGAAGGTCTGCCCTTATGGAATGTGGCGGATTCGACGAAGATTTTTTTATGTATTTTGAGGAAACGGAGTTGTCCTACAGATTTGCCCTGCATGGATATAGCGCCGCGATTGTTCCCGATGCTCGCATCATCCACTTTTGCGGAAAGTCAAACGATAGCTCTGGAACGAGACCGAAGCGCTTCGCATCGAGCAGAATACTCTATTTCAAAAAGTGCCACGGCTCCACTGTGGCAATGACCGTACGAGTTCTGATGGCTGTTGGCCGTGTAAGGGACGCTTTACGCCTTTTACGGAGGTGGTCCCGTGGATAACGCCACGATTGGCCCAGACAACCAGGTATTGCAGAGTGGATGGCGGCTTCTTTTGGGTAATCGACGTTTATGATATACCTTGTGTTTAGCACTGCATTTGTTGTTTCATTCCTTTGGATGGACGTTGGAATCCTGCTGCTAATGATTAACACATGTACCATTACGATCCCTTTCTTATACTATAAAATTCCGGGAATCGGTGGGCTTCAGATGTCCGATTTTGCTCTAATGGGTATTGCCGCGAATTTGTTTGCGTATAAGAGACTATCTCTGAATCACGACAAACGAATCTTTATCTTTACTTGTCTATGGTTTCTATGCGTCGCAGCCATAGAACTAGGGCCGGGGGGCAAAGGGATTAACGTTTTCTACAATATGTTTATCAGAACAGGTCTTCTGTGGCTAGTGCCCGTCGCCATCATCTCAATGCCCCGAAAAACAACCCAGCGTCTCTTTGTCTTTATAACCCTCTGTGCCTTATTTGTAACCGTAATACAGGGATACGCATTCTATGGACACGACGCGGCATTTGTCGCGGGTGCATATTATCAATTTCAGAATCCTGATGTCTATCTGGACCCAGAGCAGAATATGGTCGATTGCTACGACATGGACATTTTGCCACGTATGTATCCCAGTGGCACGCTCCTTGTACTGATGGTTATGATCTTTTACGTCGGAGTACTATTTGCCGATGTGAAAAGATCGCGTTGGGAGACGTTTTGCATCGTTGCAGGACTGGTCGCTTTTTCTTTGTTCTTTCTTTCGCTTCGCCAGAGATCCGCGATATTAGCCTTATGCCTACCAATACTGTTTCTCATGCGCTCACAAGCACGTAACATTCAGAACCGCAGGCGCTTGTTTACTTATGCTTTGTCTTTCGGCGTGGTTATTCTTGTTTCAATCAGCTTAGCTCTCAAGTTAACCAATTTGTCTTTCTTCCAAGAGTTAATCGGCCGTTTTCAGGATACTCTTGTCATCGGTTCCAACCGCTTATTGGATGACGGTTTGGCTATGCGCGCTATAATACAGTCGCCGCTTAATGGAATCGGCCGCACGAGCTTAATCCCCGAAGCTAGGGCTTCGGGGCTCAATACACTTGGTTTGGACGTTCATCCTTTCTTGGCGGCGGGACTTTTGGCGGGCGTCCCGTTTATGACACTTATCATTGTATTAATACGTTACCTATACCGCCGTTATCGTATTCGACAAATTGCACCTCACGATTGGGTGGTGATAGCCGTTGCTTCAGCGATTCTCTATGCACTTTTCTTGGCATTACTTAACATAACCCAACTTTTCACTGATCCAAAGCATATGGTGCCTTTTCTAATTTTTGCTGGTCTATTCCTTGCTTATTCCAATAATTTACTTAAAGATGGGACACATGGCGCGTAAATTGCGAGTAAAGGTTCTTAGTTTTGCTTACGCTCGTAACCGACAAGCCGCTGACTTCTCGGAGCTATTGAGCGACAGGGGACACATCGTCGCCTTATATGAATTGGATGAGGTGCCCAATACCGGGACACGTCAAAAAAGTTACGACAGAATAGCTATTCGGAGCGACCTGCTGCGTCTGGATAAGTCAAATCGAAATATACCGTTTGTCTTGGGTGCGTTTCGGAGGGCCTTGTTCCTCAAACACGCCTTACGGGGTAAATGTGACGTGGTAGTGGCGATCAATTACCCGATCCTTAGCGTCGCGGCTACAATTGCACGGTTGAATCGCGGTAAACTCGTTTATTACCCTCTGGAGCTCGTTGAGGATGCAGGCATGCAGAAGAGAGAAGGATGGATGTGTGATCGTTTCTGTGACATGATCATTGGCGTTGAACCAAATCGCTTAACCATTCTTACAGAAAAACTCAATCAACATATTTCCAGTTTTGTAGTGCCGAACGCTCCTCGGACAGGGATACCAACGGAACCCGGAGGAAGACTCATTGATTACTTAAGAAGGGAGAGAGGGTTTTCTTTGACAGATAGGATTGTTCTCTATCACGGCGTCCATCATAAATTTGCCTGCCTAGAGAATATTGTTTCACACACTCGCGATTGGCCGACGCATGTTCGACTTGTGTTGATGATCACGGGAAAGATTGCCGAGCCGTTTAAGCGACTAATACATGAATTCCGTGATAAAGTGGCTTTGGTGCCGCCTGTAAAACACGAAGAGTTGTTCGAGTGGGTGCGTGATGCAAGTATTGGTTTGTTGCCTTACGAAGATGATGTTTCTTTGAATGTAAAGTATTGCTCTCCTCAAAAAATGTTCGATTTCCTAGCGTGTGCCGTTCCTTTTATTGGTTCCAAACGACCGTTGATTCAAGAGATTGCAGAAAAAAGCAGAGGTGGTGTGTGCATCGATATGACAAGTGACGCCGACATTGCTTGCGCAATAACGTCAATGCTATCTCGGCCAGCGGTGCTGAAAGAACTGTCACAAAATGCGAGGAATGCCTACGAAGTATTATATAATTATGATGCTCTTATGATGCCTGTCATAGAATACATCGAAGAGTATATGTGATGCGTAGGTTGTAGCCCAAGTGTGTGTATTTTGTTATCGTTCCTCGCAAACTTCAACGAAGATCTTACCGTCAACAAAGACGAAAGAAGGGAAGCAATGAGGCCGAAGTTTAGTATTGTAATGCCCTCATTTAATCAAGGGCAATACTTGGAAGAAGCTATACTTTCTATTCTTAACCAGGACTATCCCGAAAAGGAACTTATTGTGATCGATGGTGGCAGCAGCGACGAGAGTGTTGCAATCATCAGGCGGTACGAGAAGTACCTCGCCTATTGGGTTTCTGAGAAGGACGAGGGGCAGTCACATGCGATTGAGAAAGGATTTGCCAGGGCCACGGGGGATTGGTTCAATTGGATCAACTCCGACGACGCGCTTCTCCCAAACGCGCTAACGAATGTTGCCGAAACAATCTTAAAACACCCAAAGGCGGATCTCGTCGCGGGTGGAGGGGTAATTTCTGATGAGAGCGGGCGTGTTCTGCGGACCTCCCGTGCAGTGCCACCGCGACTTTGGATGCCGAAGTACGGTCTTATGGGGCCGCTTATCCAGCAGGGCGTGTTTTTCTCTCGTAGGGCATACGATGCTGTTGGCGGAATAAACAGACGTATCTTCTTCCGTATGGATTCGGACCTATACGCGCGAATTCTTCTGGCGGGGTGGAAAGGTGTGTCGTTTCATAGGTTGGTGGGCCTCTTTCGCCAGCAGAGTAATGCAAAGACAACATTGCATAGTGACACGCAGAGGAAAGAACTGGATGAAGCACTTCGCCGTGTGGGGCTGAGTGTTCGATGGGTGGGCCTTCTGTCTTTGCCGTCAAGAATCTACCGGCTTCTGAGTGGCCACTATGTGATACAGTACTTAGACACGAGAAGAATGGCGGGCAAATCACTACAGGATCTCTGGAGCCTTGCCGGGGTGCCGCTTAACGACGTTACTTGTGAGGCTGTGCAGGCCGAAGGTAAGAAGACATGACGGGTGACACACTACGTTGCATCAAGAGATGTGACGATGAACTCCACATCGATGATTCTTCCAATATCGGTGTGCTTTCAGTGGTCGGCAGTATCGTGGCCCGCAGTGGCGTTTCCCACACGGTAACATCACTGCGGAACGCGACCTTTTATGGGTTGCGCTTGTCTTCAATATTTACATTTGATTCGCCGGGTGAAAACACGCTTGAATCTTCCTGTACCGATCTCATTTCTCTCCCGTACCTTGGCATTGATTGCTTTGGCATTCGTAGGTTATCAGTAGTTACAAAGAAGTTAGCTAATCTTCAGACCACTAGAAAGTATAACGTTATTCACAATCACGGCGTGTGGATGGCCATAAACCACGCGGCGGTGCAATTCGCACGTAGGCAAAGCATTCCCCTGATAATCACTCCGCATGGCATGCTTACAGAATGGGCACTCCGTTTTCATTCCTTCAGGAAAAAGCTTGCGCTGCTGGCCTATCAGCGCAAGGATTTGGAAGTGGCGACTCTGCTTCATGCCACCGCGACTATGGAGGCGGATGACCTTCGTGCGATGGGGCTGAGGCAGCCTATCGCAGTGGTCCCAAACGGGATCGAACTGCCCCCCGAGATTACACGATGCGCATTGGATACAAGTCCCCGAGTTGCACTTTTCTTGTCCCGCGTGCATCCCAAGAAGGGGTTACTAAACCTTGTTGCTGCCTGGAGTAAGGTGCGTCCACGGGGGTGGAAACTGGTGATTGCGGGTCCGGATGAGGGAGGGCATCAAGCGGAGGTGGCCCATGCCGCGGCACACGCGGGTATCTCGGATTCTGTGAAGTTCGTTGGCCCTGTATTCGGAGATGCAAAATGGGATTTGTATTCCAAGGCTAGCTTGTTCGTTCTGCCGACGTTTAGCGAGAACTTCGGCGTTGTCGTGGCGGAGGCCCTGGCTTGCAAGGTTCCGACAATCATCACGAAGGGGGCTCCGTGGCAGGAAGTCGAAACAGAGGGCTGCGGCTGGTGGATTGATATAGGCGTGGAACCTCTGGCGGCGGCATTGGATGCGGCCACACGTCTCTCGCCGGACACGTTGCGGGCGATGGGTGTGCGCGGTCGGGCGCTGGTGGAGCAGAATTATACTTGGCCGCGTATTGCAGTGCAGATGATCGAGGTGTATAAGTGGATCTTGGGCCAGGGAGAGCGTCCG
>Ga0209777_10003437_pt1 | contig 19654 bp, 21 predicted proteins | sample FrelakmetHBP12HB_FD_187147 | JGI IMG/M metagenome (GOLD analysis project Ga0209777, IMG submission 187147) | Freshwater lake sediment microbial communities from the University of Notre Dame, USA, for methane emissions studies -HBP12 HB (SPAdes)... | ecosystem: Environmental > Aquatic >...
ATGAATCCCTGGCTCGAGTTGCAAGAGAAGACCGGCGGTCTTTATCGTCAACGATTGAAATAGCCCTGACCAATTACCTGAAAGAGAGGAAAGCATTCCAGGGTGTTGACAAAGAAAAACGTCAATATCCGAGAAAGGCTCTTTCTGTTCCGGCTGTGATTAATCAACAGGAGTCTGGACAAACGGGAATAGGGGCCATCACGGAGATTTCTTTTGGCGGCGTAAGGGTCTTAATTCCCAAGGATTTCAAGCATCAGATCCTGCTTGATTCGCGAGGTTCAAGATTTGAGATTGTTCTCAATCTGCCTGCTGAGAACAAGCCCATAAGGTTGTCCTGTGAGTCGACCAGAGTGGTTGATGCCGAAGACAGCGTTCATATCGGAGCCTGCTTTGTTGATGCTGATTTTAGGAGCTGTAGAGCACTCCAAACCTACCTGATGTGATACCATCTCTTATCTGTCTCTATCACGAAAATTTCCAATCCACATTACAACGTTGGTCTATCAATACGCATTTGCGTATCTGATGGTAATGTGTCGGAATACTTTACACAGGTGTGATACATTGTAACGCATTAAAAGATCAGAGTTTTCTGCCAATATATATCTAAACATACCCGTCATAAGCAATTAAAAACGTCGGAATAGTTTACAATTTATTTCATGCGTAAAGAAGCATTCCATCTGCTCTTAACTTTAAGTTTTAGAAATTTTAGATAATTGTTAAGTTAATCAGTAGCTTACTGGGCCAAAGAATAAATGTAATACACTGTGGTACGTTAATTGCTAATCCTCATAGATGAAAGAAATAAGAATCCATGGAGGTCAAATTAAGGAGGTGCCATGGGAAACTTCATCACCGGAATATACGTCATTAGACGTGAAAGTCATTTTAGAGCAAGAGCCATTAAAATTAAAACTACGGGACAGCGCCACATTGAAGAAACAATCAACCTGGTAAACAACGGTATTTCAGCAATGCTCTCAAGTCATTCCCAAACACCGGAAGGATATCAAATATTCCTTCAGTCAGACGCCGATGGAGATCTGATATGTCAGCTGATTTTAGACGCCCTATTACGTTTACCTTATGACAGGGTAGTCATGGAGAGAATCAATTGCTAAACCCTGATTGCTTCAATTGGTATCAACTTACAAATAAAGAGGGCAAGAAGACTTATACACATAACTTTTTCAGTAGCACTAGATCGAATTCAGGAGGAAAGGCAGATGTTACTTTCTAGAAAAGTACTGATTCACGATGACATGCGAGGCGTACCGGAATTTTTATTTAAAATCATATTGAGTCGTGGTTACAAAGCAGGCTTTGCGAAAAATGGCAATGAGATTATTGCTATGCTCTCGAATGACCAGTATGATGTTGTTCTCACCAATGGTGGATATAAAGAACTTAATCCTGATCAATGTATGCACTTAAGATCTTCCTCTGTCTTCATAGTTGATATTAAAGATTCAGGTAACCAGAATCAAGATAGGGATTTAAAGGCTGACTTATGTTTGCGAAGGCCCATCTTAATTTCTGAACTTTGGCTGGCACTGGAAAAGCTAATCTGATTTTTAGGTTGGCAATGAACCGGTAGATATCAATTTGATAACACACGCCATGACCTCAGAAAGCACTACCATGCTTCTTCTTGGTCTTGGTTTAATTTGGATTGTAGGAGCGAAGAGGAAGCTTAAAGAGTAAACTAATTTTTAACTTTCACCAGAAAGGCAGGGTCAAAGAGGCCCTGCCTTTTCTTTTGACAATAACGATTGCTGATTGAAATATCGTATGAATTGAGGCAAAAGTTGAACTTCTCATGATCTCAGGAATTACGATATGTATCAATGGGGGGAGTATATATGATGACGCTCTTTTCGCCTGTGACCTCAACAGTCATAATGAGACCCATGATGGAAAACCAGTCGCCTATTTTTCTGCCCTTGTTATCGAAAATAACGAATCCATGGAGCATGATGTTCTGCTCCGCTGCTTTGCTTCGCATGTTCTGTACCAGCTCTTTCATACTTTTGGAGCTGAGATCCTTTTTCCTCCAAAAGTCCGATTCCAGGGTCCACGTCTTGTCGATTCCAATAATGGCATTTGGATAAGTATCGGACCCGCTGATATAATAATTTAGATTAGAGTCAACGCTAAAACATTCGTAGGCTGTTGTAACGTCTTGGCTTGGTCTGATTTTTCCATAACGCGCACTAATTCGCCATCTCGTAATTGTAATAAAAGCAATGGCTATAATACCTACAGCGATTAAAATTTGTATATCCATGTTGCTGACCCGCATAAATGATAATGCTCTATGGGCTGTTCTCTATCAAGGTAATATTCGCGTCACGACAGAAATCATGGAAAAAGAAAAGCCTCTCGGTCAGGTTTCACAGAGATTGAGAGGCCTTCCATATTAAATGATCAAAGAAGAGATATTATCTTTCGATGGTGCATTCTATAATGTAATGTAAGCACTACCTCTCACAAAAAATTCCTGCTTTATGAACTCAGAAAATGCCCAATTCTCTTCCGAGTTCTTTGAACTGTTTTGGAAATTCCGGCTGGAAGTTAAGATAAACAGGCACAGGATACTGAGCACCAACTTTTTTGCCCGCCTCCTGTAGAGACTGATGTATCTCCGTAAGGTATTTACCCGGCAGTGAAAAAACTATTTCATCATCCTGAGTCATGGAGAAGGCGCGGTCTCCTGTTCCGGGCATGGCAACGTGCGGCGTCATATCTTTAAATGGCGCGAGGAGATATTCAGTACATTCAATTTTACCCCCGAAGTTACCCTTAACTCGTTGGCCTTGCCGATAAGTCCAAGCATGTGCCATTCGCATAAGCTGAGCCGGATTTCCGTAAAAGGCAACTGTGTCTGGTTCAAAATTCGCTCTATGCAGAGGTGAAAGCAAAATGGCTCCATACTCATCCTTACGCAAGCGCGTGATTGAGGTAGCCTCCTTCCGCCCGACTTCCTCACTCATCGAATAGGTTCCTTCGCAAAAGAGTCTTCCCAAAGAGGCGGCAGAATCCGTTGATTCGCTGAAGCCGAAGGCAATGGCTGCAGGAACACAGACAATGTCTTCTTTTGTCAATCCTACCGTCCATCCATAGACCCGAGCCATGGTAACAGCTTGGCAGATGGCTATCTTTTTCCCAAGAGCTACGGATGGCTGACGGGTTTTTTCAGGAAAATCTTTCTTATCCTTTAAAAATTTAACCGCCACAGGGAAAGTCTTGAGCCTCAAGCTGTTTCTTATATAATCAGCCACTTCCATTAAATTCTGTTCTCCCATAATCATATCCTCCTATCATTAACTAAAGACAAAAGATGCTCTGATCCATTCTTTCAGATTTGTATGCACAGTATAAACAGGTTTTATCTTAGATTACAAATGGAAATAGTTATTCTTCTGCATTAACGAACTCCGATGAACACTCACTCTATATGAACATCCATAGACACCATCAGAGCTGATTTTCGGGCAGGTCAGTGAATCGGGCTCGTCGTCACGTTCGAAGGCCGTGAAATTATCAATTTCTGATTGCCTTCTTGAGTAATACGGTTTAAAAAGTAAGCTGAAATCGTTTATAATGGTGCGCCACGGCATAAGGATATTGAAATGATTGAGTACGCACAATATTATGGCTTTTCAGAGAATCCCTTTAATATATCTCCGGATCCAAGATTCTTTTTCCCAGCAGAAGGCCATCGCGAAGCCTTGGCTGGATTATCATACGGAATTAGCCAGAGGAAAGGATTTGTCCTCCTTCTGGGAGAAGAAGGTATCGGCAAGACCACACTTATTAAACATCTGATGGCCACGTTGGACAGGAACGTAAAGACTGTCTTCTTTCCTCAGAGTCAAATTGCCTTTGGACAAATGTTGAAGGAGATCCTCCTCAATCTGGGGATTCCGATAAAAGTCGAAGTCAAGGGATCCATGCTGCACGATCTCTACGACTACCTGATTCGATCCCTGGCAAAAGATGAGAATGTTGCAATCATTATTGATGAAGCCCAAAACATAAGCCTGGAGGCAATCGAAGAATTACGCTTGCTCTCAAATTTGGAGACCAGTAGATCGAAGTTGCTCCAGATTGTGATTGTTGGCGAGCCGAAGCTCAAAGCAAAACTCCGTTCTAAAGTTATAAGGCAGATTAATCAGCGTATTGTGATCAGTTCAGAGATCAGCCCTTTGACTGAAGAAGAGTCCCTGCGATACATCGATCATCGTTTGAAAATAGTGGGTAGCGGCAGCTCTGAAATCTTCACAGATGAGGCTTCATCCCTGATTTGCCGGTATGCAAAAGGAATCCCTCGGGCAATCAATATCCTGTGCAGCAATGCATTGTCTGTTGGTCATAGCCTCTCTGAAAAAAAAATCTCCGCTTCCACTGTAAGAAAGATTCGAAGAGAAGAAGACATATTAACAGAGACAAGGTCTCCCAAACCGTATCCCGGGATGAAAAGAAATCTGCCTCGTAAATTTTCCTATGCTTTTCTCGCATTGGCTATCTTTGCAATGCTGATATTCTTTAACAAGGACTATGTGAAACATCTACTGACTGCGCAGAAGCTAAAAAATGTATTCGAACTTTCGACCCTTAGGGATAAAGCTAAAACTTCTGAGCCTAAAGGTGAACGGCATGTTATTCCTGAACAGGCTCCAAACGCCCCGAATCGGGAGGTCATAAATATCTCACCCGGAACCCCACAAACACCTGCCTCATCGGCGACTACTATGAGTCAACCCGATACTGGGATTCGTGTAAAAACAATAGTTGAAGTGAAGGTAGGGACGACTCTATCTCTATTGGCTCTTAAATATTATAAAGACGCGGATACGACACTCATAGACCATATTTTGAAACTCAACCCGGAGATCACTAATCCCAATCTTATCTTGGTCGATCAGAAAATCAAGATTCCGGAAATTACAGAATCGTTGCTGCTTCTGCAGTCTTCAAATGGCGTATGCAAAGTTCACCTGGGAACTTTCTCGAATCGCAGATATGCTGCTCGATACATGGACGAGATTGACTTGCCGAGGGAAAAGATGGAGGTTGTCCCCCGGAAAGTATCGCGAACAGAAACGTGGTACAGGGTGTTGGCAGGGCCGTATCTCAGCAAAAACGAGGGATTGAAGGCCATAGATGAACTGAAACAGAAGGGACTTTTACCATCTCTCCGATGAATTTCAAAAGAGAATATGAAAAGGTGGCAAGGACATAAAGACCTTCGACGCCCTGGTATGGCTGGCCGTATTTGTTCGTTGCGTAAATAATTTTCGTCTTTGTAGTGGTTTTCCCATTAAAATCGTGATAGCAAAAAAGGACCACAAGTATCGTGGATCGCGGTTGAATCATTTAAGCTTTCTCTAAGGGACATGAAGAGTTCATTCGAAAAACAGCTTCCAAAGGTGCGGGCTTTTCGTTGTGCCTGGAGAGAATAGTCAACAAACAAATGAAGGAGAGTTTGCCATGCATAAGCCAACTATGGGAGCAGTACTCGTCGGTTTAGTTCCATTTCTCGCCATGTGCATCTCCGTTCCCCTATGGGATCGGATTTATCCCTTCGTCTTTGGTCTTCCCTTTAATATTTTCTGGATCGTCCTGTGGATACTCCTGACGCCGATATGTATGTTCATCGCCTACAGGATTGAGAGAAAGAAGATTGATGCAACGGAAAGCGCCGGGAAAGGAGGTGTCCAACATGGATAGCTCGACTGTAGCCTTAAGTGTCATCTTAGTCATAGTCTTGATAAGCTCGATCGTCGGCATGTACGCGGGATCGAGGTACAAAATGGACCTGGAGCAGTGGACGGTTGCCGGACGCGGGTTTGGACTTGTCTTTGTCTGGCTGTTGATGGCCGGCGAGGTTTATACGACCTTCGCCTTCCTCGGAGCGAGCGGCTGGGCTTATTCCCGCGGCGCTCCGACGCTTTACATTATGGCCTACTTGACCTTAGCTTATGTGTTCTCTTTCTATTTTCTTCCTCAAATCTGGGAGATCGGCAAGAAGTTCAGCATGCAGACCCAATCCGACTTCTTCCGTCAGCGTTACGGAAGCAAAAACCTGGCCGCCTTCGCTTCTCTCGTTGGCGTTGTTTTCATCATCCCCTATCTGCAGCTCCAGCTCACCGGTCTCGGGATTATTGTGGAGGTATCAGGCTTTGGCGGCATTAGCAGGGCAACGGCCATACTCATCGCCTTCGCACTTGTTGCTGCATTCGTGTTTGTCAGTGGCGTCCGCGCCGTTGCATGGATCAGCGTAATCAAGGACTTTCTCATGCTCTTCGCCGCCTTCTTCATAGGCATCGGGCTTCCTTACATGTATTTTGGCGGCATCGGCGAGATGTTCACCGCCCTGATCAATGCAAAACCCGCTCACCTCATCTTGCCCGGCTCGACGAAGACAATGGGGCAGTCTTGGTATGTCTCTACAGTGCTTTTGACTTCCTTCGGATTCTACATGTGGCCGCACCTGTTCAGCGCGGCCTTTACGGCGAAGAACAACAATACCCTCAGGAGGAATGCGGTGATCATGCCGCTCTATACGATCACCATGCCCCTCATCTTCCTCGTCGGGTTTACGGCGATCATGGTTGTGCCGGGTCTCAGTAACGGCGACCTGGCGCTGCTCACGATTGTGCGCCAGAGCTATCCGGCGTGGTTTATGGGCATTATTGGCGCGGCCGGAGCCTTGACCGCCATGGTGCCCGCAGCCATCTTGATTCTCGCGGCGGCGACATTGTTCGCCAAGAATTTTTACAGAGAGATGTTTGCTCCCAACATGACTGATGAGCAGGTCGAGAAGCTGGCGCGCGTGATGGTCATCGTGATCACTCTGATCGCGCTTTACTTTGCCATATACAGTTCGACCACCCTCGTTAACCTGCTCCTGCTCGGATATGCCGGGGTAACCCAGTTCCTGCCGGGCGTACTGTTCGGCCTTTATTGGGGTCGTGTAACGAAGAAGGGCGTGTTCACGGGTCTTGTCGTCGGAATCGCCGTGGTTGCTTACTTGGTGCTTACCAAGCAGGATCCTTTCTTTGGCATCAACGCGGGTTTCGTTGCCCTTTGTATCAACTTTGCCGCCACAGTTATTGTGAGTCTTTCTACACAGGCGGAACCCAACCGCTTTGACGAAGAGCCCGCTGTGGCCGTCAAAAAGTGAGTCGCTTATGAATGAATGCAGAAATCATAAACCGGAAGAGACGATTGCCTTTCATTATCCGGAAGCAGTCGAGTGGCGTCGCTCCCTGCACCGCTGCCCGCAGCCTTCTTGGCTGGAGTTGTATGCTACGGCCTTCGTAGCGGAGAAGCTCACGGAGTGGGGCTACGAAGTTCATATGGGCCCGGAAGTAGTTGCGGAAGACAAACTCCTGCTCCTGCCGGGAATGGAAAAGCTGGAGGAGGAATACAGGCGGGCGCTGAAGGCCGGGGCAAATAAAAAGTACCTGGACCAGGCCAGGGGCGGGTTCACTGGAGTGGTGGCAGTCCTGAAGGGCCTTATGCCTGGGCCCAGCGTAGGGTTTCGTTTCGACATTGACTCTAATGAAGTGACGGAATCCTCGGACGCGTCGCATTTTCCAGCGAAGGAGGGCTTTGTTTCACAGATTCCGGGCTATGCCCACATGTGCGGGCATGACGCCCATACGGCGACAGGGCTTCTCCTGGCCAGGCATTTTGCCGAGAACACGAAAAAGCTGAAAGGCAGCATCAAGCTGATATTCCAGCCCAATGAGGAGAACCTGTCAGGAGCCGCCGCCATGATTGAAAAAGGAGCTGTTGATGATCTTGATTACATCATCGGCGGGCATATCGGACTGGCTCTCAAGGAGCTGGGGCAGATATCATTCAACATCCACAGTTTCATGGCCATGTCCCGCTTCGAAGTCACCTTTACCGGCCGTCCGTCCCATGCCGCAGTCCGCCCCGACCTGGGCAAGAACGCCCTTCTTGGTTCCTGCGCTGCTATTGCCAACCTATACGCCATCGCGCGTCACGGCCTCGGCGCCACGCGGATCAACGTCGGCTACCATCAGGCGGGAAGTACGTGGAATGTGATTCCGGAGAAGGCTTACTTCCGCATGGAGACCCGCGGTGTCACCAATGAGCTCAATGAGTACATGGCGGAGAAATCCCGCGAGGTGATTGAGGGAGCGGCCAAGATGTATGGGCTCGCTGTGGAAATGAAACCGGCTGCTTTCGGCGTGACTGCTGAGAATTCTCCGGAAATGATTGATGTGGCCGACCGCATTGCCCGCCTGCTTCCATCTGTCAGCGAAGTTGTCCCGAGTTGTGCCTTCAATGCATCGGAAGATGTTACGCTCATGATGGAGAGAGTGCAGAAGAAAGGAGGGAAGGCCCTCTTTGCCGTTTTCGGCACCCCCATTTATGGCGGACATCACACATCTACCTTTGATATAGACGAAAAGGTGATCAGCAATGCCGCGGAATTTTACGCGGCCCTTTACACAGAACTGATTCAAACGAGGAATCCCTGAAAAAGGATCTTTTCAGGATCGTCTATCCACAACATTATTTGAAGCCGGCTGCCGGGCTCAGCGATTCCTCCCTGTTACCCACAAATCGTCAACCTCGACGAATATACCGTATTCCAATCCGTTATCATTGATGTTATTTCTCCAAAGTTATGATATAGATAAGCTCTTTTGTGTGGAGAAACTGGCCTTACTAGACCGCAAAATTCGCCTTTAACCAGATCCGCGGCCCGTTAAGAGGGAAAGAATGGTCCAAGAAACAAAAATTAGTCGCAGAATAATTTCTTTAATATCTAATCATAGTCTTCTGGTCAGCCTCATTTCGGTTTCATTCGTCGTACTCATATCGATTATCATCGCCTATCATTTCAAGGCTCCTAATAATTTAACTATGACCACCGGATTTGAAAGTGGGTCTTATGCTATTTTTGGTGAGCGCTACCGGGAGATACTGGCACGTGAGAAGATTAATCTTGAGTTGCTTCCCTCCTCAGGCTCTGTAGAGAATCTCAAGCGTCTTAATGATAAATCCTACCGGGTCGATGCTGGTTTTGTCCAAGATGGAACGAGTTCGCCCGCAGAGGCGAAGAATCTCGTTTCCCTCGGAGCCATAGGCTACTCACCTCTTTGGGTTTTTTATAGAAGCGAAGAGACGTTTGACTACCTATCCGAATTCAAGGGGAAGAGAATTGCGATCGGACCGGAGGGGAGCGGGGTGCGCAGATTTGCCATAGATTTGCTTAAACTAAATAATAGTGCGGCTCCACCAACCATGCTACTCGACCTTCCAAGTGCTGCTGCCAATAAAGCTTTATTGCAGGGGACGGTAGACGCAGTAATGATAATCGGTACAGAGGACAATGCCCTAGTCAAGGAACTATTGTATAACCCCAAGGTAAAGTTGATGAGTTTCAGGCAAGCTGAGGCTTACACCCGGCTTATCCCTGCGTTATCGCACGTTGTGTTACCCCAAGGCATACTGAATGTTTCAAAGAGAATACCCTTACAAGATGTTCATCTCTTGGCAGTGACAACAAGTCTCATTGTACGTAAAGACCTGCACCCTGCTTTAGTCTATTTGCTTCTGGACGCTGCCGTTGAGATTCATAGCAACGCAGGTTGGGTGAATAAGAAAGGGGAATTCCCTTCGCCAAAGGAACTGAGCTTCCCTTCCTCCAATTATGCGGAGAGATTTTATAAATCGGGACGGCCCTTTTTGCTTGACTATCTTCCATTTGGAATAGCTGCGTTTATTGACCGCACGATTTTAATTATAATCCCAGTGGCCATAATCTTGATCCCTTTAATCCGAAGCATACCCTGGCTGTACTCTTGGCGGCACCGTCGGAAATTCTATCACTGGTATAGAGAACTTAAGAATCTGGAATTAGAAATGATGGAAAGTCCAGAATCAGAAGATATATCGGGTTATCGTGAAAGGATTGACCGGATCGAGGCATCGATCAATAGAATCCCAGTGCCGTTAGCTTTTTTTGGCGAGGTCTATGGGCTTAAAGAGCATGTTGATTTAGTTCGGGGGAAACTTGTTAGATTAAGCAATCAGTCTAAGGACGGCAAACCGTAGACTTATCAGATGGCAATCCTCACCCCATCTGAAAATTGATAGTTGTGTAGTTGTAGTTGACAAAAACGCGCCGCTTCTTCCTGTAAGTGTTACACCCGCTTATTATGCAGGCATACAAGGTTTCAATGCGTAATGATTTACGCCGACCCGGACTATTCCTGGAACGCCTACATTCAGTCATAACGCCTCATTTATAATGAGCGTGCGGGAGAGGTCTGCCTGAATTGTGCATGAATTGCGACCAAAAACGCAGTTATGATGGGTGAATCGACTAAAAGTGATTTCATTTATGAAAAGGACAGCCGCTCTGATACATCTTTTTCATGATCACCAGAATCACACCCCACATTTTGTGGTCATTCTTCCATTGACACATAAGACCGTTCTTCTTATACTCTCTCCACGAAAAAGGAAGTTCTTATCAAAAAACAAATTTAAATTTTCATTAGAATAGCAATCCAATATATCAGTTTGATGTAATCTTAAACTTGAAATCAGGCGGGTCAAAATAATAAGACTGAGGAGTAAAATATGAGAAAGGTAGCAATATGGTCTGCGGTAGTTGCAGCGACTTTAATGTTGAATGTGGTGTCTGCGCAACCATCATTTGCTCAAAAATCACAGGCGGCAGGGTCTAGCGTATCAAGGACTGCCTGGACTTTGGGCATTCCAGCACTTGATACCGAGAAATCATTTACTGGGACGGAAGCAATAGTGGTTGAACCGGGTAGGGTAAAGAAAATTGAGCCGATGACAGGTGTGAAAGGCGGCCTGCAAATGAGATTCGTGACGGATCAAGGTAATGCATGCAAAGTCTATATGGGGCCCAAATGGTTCATTGAAAATCAGAAGGTCAAATTTATGGCCGGCGACAAGGTCGAAGTAAGGGGTAAGAAGTATGGTAACGCGATCATCGCCACGGAAATAAGCAAGGGCGATTCGACCATGAAACTTCGCAACGAGGAAGATGGTATGCCAATCTGGGAAAGTAGCTTCCACCGGTAAGTAAAAAAGCAACAATAAACAAGCGACCCACTACCCACCCAATTCTTGAGCCGGCTCAATGCTTTATAATAAAGTTTTGATCTCGACTTGTTTAGTCAGTGAGTTTTAGACATAGCAATTAACAACATTTTACCCCGGAAGAAGGAGATAAGGATGGCGATGAGATGGTTACTGAAGGGTCTGTTTCTTTCTCTGCTCTTTGTTGTACTGAATCAGCTAATAGTACCGGTTGGTTTCTCTGCAACTGACGATGTTCCGAGAATCACGGTTCAAGAACTGAAGGCGAAGATGGACAAGGGGGATGATCTGGTAGTTGTCGATGTCCGAACAGGCAATGATTATGAACGCAGCAAGATCAAGATAAAAGGGGCCATCAGGATCCCCATAGTCCAACTGGAAGCCAGGAGCAACGAACTGCCTAGGGACAAAGAGATCATTACATACTGTACTTGACACGATGAAGCAACAAGTGCCCGTGCGGCACAGATCCTATTGGATAGGGGTTTTAAAAATGCAGGCGCCCTCAAGCGTGGTTTTCATGCTTGGACGGATGCGGGGTATCCAATCGAACCTAAATAACAATGCTTTACCGCTCAAACTGGTTTTCCAGCAGCTTATAAAGGGAGCGGCAGTTCCAGCAAATGATCCGACCATTCCGGTCAATCAAAGCCTTAACAGGTACGCCAACAACACCATAACTCTGGTAGACCTTTCCGTCTCCATCCAAAAGCGTAGGAAAGGGGAGGCTGTATTTCTTTGAAAAGGCTAATGCCTTCGCCCTGGATTCCATGACATTGATATTCAGAAGAACCAGCCCCTTGGCATTATATAGGGAATAGATCTCTTTCAGCTTGGGCATTGTGGTACGACACTCGGGGCACCATGTAGTCATGAAATACAGTAAGACTGTCCGTCCTTTATAATCACTCAGCCTGACGTTCCGGCCATCCAAATCCTTTAAGGCAAAATCCAAGGCACGATCATCATCCTGTGTTTTAGCAATTTCCTCCCCCTGTGCAACATTTGGGATAAAGAAAAATATGATGATATTGCATGCCAAGATAAAACTAAAGAGCCATGGAAGAGACTTTTTCATAATTAATCCCTTTTAATCCACAATTGATATTTGATAGGAACTCGCTTTCCCGCCGTAAAAAATATAGAGCGACTGCGATTGCGTGTCAAGAAAAAATGGTTGCAGGTTATGGCCAACTGGTTCGATCATTGGAAGATACGCTGTGAGTTCATCTCCCAGCGGCTTGCCGCCAACCGTCAATCTCACGGGGGGCAATTACACGAATGCGAGCGGTCTCAGCGCTACGGCCACTCACCAATTATGGGATACCACAAATCACAAATGGGGGGGTGCTATCATTGGAACCGGCAGGGTTAACTCTAGTCTTATCAATTTAGGGGCGGTGCCGCGGGAACATTATCAGGAGGACCAACCGGTACATTTAGCGGCACTGGCGCAGGCATCGCCACGCCACATTAGACGCCGTAAAGGGTACATACCACACTATCCGTAACTGTTTTCTGATGGTACGTGTTCTGGGGGCAGGTCACAAACATACTTGTGAAAATCGACAGTGATACCTGACACATTTAGTGAGAAAATTAGCTTGACATAGAAGAAAAATCACTCGATAATAAGAAAAAGAAATTACATTTGTTCCTTTATATCTGATCCATTTAACCTTTCTATCCGATTTAACCAATTTGTTTGAGAAATAAAAAAATGTAAACTATGTAAGGGAGACACATCTTTCAGAGAAAGGCATCGGCGTAATCTAACCCAAAAATATTGAGGAGAATACCCATGAAGCGGAGGAAGCATTCCCTTATCATCTGTTTCTTGAGTGTGATGTTCCTGCTCGTAGCTTCACAATCCATTTTTGCTGCCGAAAGAATTGTCAAAATGGTGGTCCCCGGATGCGAGTGACCGGACTCGGCTAATTGGGTACGTGCTGCCCTGAAGGAAATCTCCGGCGTGCTGCAATATGATGCAAACCAAGTCACTCACGATGTGACGGTAAAATTCGACGACACAAAAACCAGTATCGATAAGATTGTAGAGGGCCTGGCCAAGCAAGACTTCCCGATCGAAGGAAAACCGAAGATCATCCAGTAAGCTTTAATCAATACGGGGTGATTAATACACGCTCAAGACTATCTGAAAAGTGTTATCATTTCATCTTGATTATCACCTTATAAAGAAATTAAAGTTTGTTACCGTTGAGCATGACAAAAACCAAATCGATTTACTTACAGAAGCCATAAATGACCTTCCAAAAAAATATGAGAAGAAGCTCAAGAAGTAACCCTTAACAATTGACCGGTACAAAAGGAGGGATAAGTGAGAAAAAAAGTATTCTTTCTGGCCTTGATGGTGCTTTCAGTGGGTCTCGCGGTAACGGTTGGTTTCGCCGCGACGGAGCCAACCCTCGAGAGTGTGCAGAAGATGTCTATTGACGGGCTGAAAGCACAGCTCGGGAATCCCGATGTCATCGTTATTGATGTGAGGACGGCCCACGACTGGGAAGCCAGCAAGACCAAGATCAAAGGGGCTGTTCGCGAGGACGTCCACAATCTTGCCTCCTGGATCAACAAGTATCCAAAAGAGAAAACTCTCGTTTTCTATTGCAAGTGACTGAATGAAGCGACCAGTGCCAGTGTGGCACTGCAGTTCATGGCGAAAGGATACAAGAAAATATACGCACTGAAAGGCGGATGGAGGGCCTGGGAAGTAGCGAAGTACCCAGTCGAACCCAAGGGGAATAAATAGCTGCTTCCGAGAGTCGACCTCTGGACTTATTGGATCTTCTTGAAGGTCATCGCTTTGGAACCTGGGAGGGTCATCTGAATGGTGTCGTTCCCTATCTTCCCCGCAATCACTCCCCCTGCTCTGGTGTTCACCCGCAACTCCCCCTGCTTGATGTACCACGCAAAGGGGACCTCTATAAAGGTGCCCGCAACCTCATCAGAGGGCACTCTCCACAGACCATCCCCATTCCCCTTCAATTCCAGGACGATTTCCTCCTGCTTCACCGACTCTTTCCCCGCCGCTTTGTATACCCCCGCGTATTTATCCTTGGAATCGCATGAAAGCAGAAACATCAGAAGCAGGCAAAGACCAACCATCAATCCATAACACTGATATCTTGATGTGTGCATCATAGGTCACCTTATCGCGATCCTGTAGGAGCAGCGACCCTGCCCTTCATGCTGGACAGTAAGCCTCCCCTGCGGAAGATGAACAGCCTGTCACAGAAGTAAATCTGTATCGTGAAGAGGAGCAGCAATGCGTCCTCACTGACTTTCTTCCACCCAATAGGCTCCCCCACTGTATCATAACATCCACATGTAATATTCGCTCCCCAGTACATGTTGGTCAGGACCATCACCGTGAACATGATCAACATCAGACCGATGATGGTCGCCGCCGCCCTCGTCCTCAGCCCGATGATCAGAAACAGCCCGCTCACAAACTCGATCCACGGCAATAGTACGGCCCCCACATTCAGAAACCAGTACGGGATCAGTTGATAGGCTGCCGTCAATTCCGCAAACTGTGCAGGGTGCGGTATCTTGCTCATGCTCGCGTACAGAAAGAAAGAGCCCACGTACACCCTCAGAATGAGCGCCAGATACGGACTCGTCACAATTCGCTTTAGAAATGTCCGGATCATTCCTTCCCTTTCTCCTCCTCCACCGGATAGCCCTTTTTCTCCCAGGCCGCCATCCCCCCCTCCAACACCTTCACGTCCTTACGCCCCCGAACAAGGAGCTTGTCCGCCAGCTCCCAATCGTAGAGCTTGCTGAATGTTCCTCCATATACAATCACCTTTTTCCCCTTTTCATTCCCTCCAAAGGCCATCATGTACACGATATCAAAAAGAGAGAGCGGTATGCTGATCGCCCCCTGGATATGCTTCTTTTCATAGAAGGCTTCAGGACCCGCATCCACGATGAGAGCTTCTCCCTTCTTCACCTCTTCCATCGCCTGAGCGGCGCTGATCTGGGAAATCGCTTTCCTGTCAGGAAACTTCGGAAATAGGGGTATCCCGTTAGGGTTGGACTTATTGAACACGAGGGCAAGAATTACACTCACCCCGATCACCAGCAGAAAATCAAACAAGGATACACGATGTGCCTGGTGAAGTTGCTGCGCTTCCTTCTCAATGGTCTCATCATCCCTCAGAAGCCATCCCGATATCTGCTTCACAAAGGCTAGGGAAATATGGGGAAAGTCCTTAAGAATGAGCTCAAACTGCTCTTTGGAAAGCACCATCAGACGGGTCTCTTCTACCGCCTCCACATTCGCTGACCGCACCTCCCCTGTTAACAGGGCCATTTCACCAAAGCTTTCCCCAGCTCCCAGCACAGACAGGTCCGTCTCCAATCCATCAGCGTCCTTCCTGAACACCCTGACTTTCCCTGAATGGATAATGTAAAACTTGTCCCCAGGATCCCCCTGCATAAAGATAATCGTATGCCGCGCTACCACCTGATTCTCCACGGCCCTAGTGAGCTCACCCAATTTCTCTTTGGGCAATTGCCCGAAAACTATACTCCCCTTAAGTCGCTCTTTCCTGCTCTCGTTCTCGCTCATGGCAGTCTTCTTATTGATTTACCTTACTTACTTCACGCGTCCATCAATATCAAAGGTCTCTTTCGTTGTCTCGTCGACGGGTTGGCATCCACGGAATTCACGCCCATCATTGTCGAGAGGATAATTCTTATGGACGTGAAGGAGTGGCTGCAGACGCACCCCCGGAGTGCTCAACACCACTGTCCTCTCGGCAGCCGTCACCACTTGGCTTGTCGCAAACAGCGCAACCAATACTGATCAGCACCCCAAACATTACAATTCATTTCCCTCTCGTTTCGACAAGACATCGCTTTTTGAAACACTTTTATCATGGTGCAGATAGTTCTAAATGTCAAATAAATTCGGTGGCCCATTGTATGTTTCGAAGACCTCAAATGGTATCACGGCCCTCTGCAGAGGCCTGGAATGCTTTAGGAGTGGAACAAATATAGAATGGCAGATTGACCCCCGCTATGGTAATCATTTGGCAGCGACTAAAGCCCATGCGGGCGCGCCTTATTGATTTCGACTTCATCTGCTATGCGGTAAAGGATGCTAGTGGCAGCAACGGCAACACCCCACTTCGACCATTTCAGTGGTAAACTCAAAGTACACGTGAGGGAAATTCGGAATAAGATTCGTTAAAGATTACGATCGATAATCTTCATTTCTCATCGAATAGGCATGCTAAGGACTTGTAGGTGTAACAAATAAGCGGCTTCTTCCTGAAATCCGCAAAACGTTAACCTTGACGAAGATGCTGTATTTCAATGCGTAATGATCATGTCTATGGCGATCCCGAATATTCTAGGCGTGAATATATTACTAAAAGTAGATCACCCATAGAATTGCCTTGACTTTGCTACAATCGTACATAACTTAAAAATTTAATCAACATCACGAAAAAGTTGATGAATTAATTGGCAATAATCCCGACTAATCGGGAACGAGACAAAAAGGAGTGTGTCAAGATGCAGGTAGAACGAATGAAGGTTGCGCCCGTTACAGTAGCGTATGCAGACGGGGATCATCACAAGCTGGTAGTGGAGTTCGCAGTCCCGGGAGCACCAACGGAGACCATCGATGTAAAGATCCTCCCAGATAGTGTCTATTTGTCGGCTCCAGCAAGGGACATTGAGTACGTTTCGGCACTGGCTTTGACTTGGACGGTGAAACCTGAGAAAGCCGAGGCGACTTACGAGCACGGATTGCTCCGAATTGAGGTGCCTTTTAAAGATCCAATGGAAGATGCGGTGAAAGTCGCCATCAAGACAAGCCAGGTGGAAAACAAGACCAAGAAGATTGCAGCCAAATGACCCGCTAATGAGTTGGGTTTTTAACAGATGCAAAACACAATTGATATTGTGATGCAACTACTTATACATGGATGGGTGGTAGATAGGCTTCTTTTCAGACGTGTAACGGCACAGACCTCTTGATGGAGGATCAATATGAGATGCCCGAAATGCCAGTTTGAAAACAGAGAAGGGGCTAAATTCTGTCTTCGGTGTGGGAATAATCTCGAACCAAAGTGCCCCAAGTGTTTCAAACCCCTACCTCCTCAGGCCAGATTCTGTGAGAATTGTGGTCACAAGCTAGATGAACCCCTTCCCGGACAGTAGCTTCTCCCCTGGGCTTTAAGTTAAGCCGCCTCTTTTGTCATCATTTGCTTCTTCCTGTGACAAAGTATTCAGCAATTTTGGCGGGCATACTACTCAGATTCAATCAATAGTGAACATTAACGAACACATCTATACTTTGAAAATAATTAAATAATTCCCTTGACTTTGCATACTTTAAGCGTACTGTATAAGTTATGAAGACGTAATAGACGACATAGAAAAGCTTTCGCCTCTGCTAATTCCCTCATATAGGGGGGATGAATAAAACTTTGAAACCCTGTCTCTTACAACGAGACTGGGTTTTTTTATTTCTGGAGGGAGGTCATGTTCTGGAACGGCCCACTTAAAATAACCACTTACCTTTTGGAGCATCGTGTAAGAAAGAGTTACAGGAAAGTGCCGATATGAGGCCTCCAAGGCAGGATTGTTGTATCCCTTTGGGGGCATGTGTATTTTAGTTTCGGTAAAGCCAACCTGGGAAGGCAAAGACAGAAAGCTATAGCGCCTATACTAAAACATTCTTTGCTTGCGGGCAGCTGAGGTGTTGGCTTGTTGCACTTCAACCGCCTGCAAGACTTAATAAAAAGGAGGGATAAACTATGGGAAAATATCTATTGCTTTGGGAAGTTGACCCAACGAAAATACCTGTGAATCCAAAAGAGCGCGGGGCTGGATTTAATATGTTACTGGAGAAGGTTAAGCAAGATATAAAAGAAGGCAAAACCAAGGATTGGGGATCATTTGTTGGCGAACATAGCGGGTATTCAGTCGTTGAAGGAACTGAGGTGGAAATTATGAACCAGCTACAACAGTTCACTCCATTTGTCCATTTCAAGGTCCATCCTATTGCTTCAGTAACTCAAGTAGAGGAAATGATAAAAGCCCTGACCAAGTGATTATGTAAATTTAACCGATTATGAAGAGAAGCGGTGCTGTCAATAATGTCGGATCGAGACACTAAACCTATTCAGAAGGAGGCGGTGTTGTAATGACTGAATTTAAAATTGGAGATGTTGTTGTACGTAAGAGCGGTCTCGACAGAATGATTGTAACAGGTCCAGCCATCGGATATGAATATAAACATGCTTATCCATGTGTGTGGATGGATAGTAAAGGTCCGAAGCGTGAATGGTTTTATGAGTCAGATACTTTAAAGCTATATGGACATCCTAAAAAGTAGCCGTACTCCAAGAAGTTTTTAAAAAATTGTGAAAGATTTTGACTCTGTTTTGACCCTAAAATCTGTCAGTTTGTGGCATGAGTTAGCAAATTGAAACTCGCCCACGGGAAAGCAGACGCTCGGAAAATCACTGGGCGTTTTGTGGATGGACGTACGGTTTCTGAGGTAAATCTTAATCAACGAACTAAATAAGAGAAAGGAAAGATTACTATGGCAGTGTACAAAATTGTTGAAATTGTAGGAACAAGCCCAAAGTCCTGGGAAGATGCCGCCCGAAGCGCCCTGATAACAGCTTCAAAGTCACTCGAAGATTTGAGAATTGCAGAAGTTGTTAAACAGGATGTTACCGTTGAGAATGGTAAAATAACATCCTTCAGAGTAAGGCTCAATATCTCCTTCAAGTTTCGTGCTGGCGAATAACGGGAAGAACTAAGCTTTTCAGAAAGGAGGGAAAGATTTATGGTCACCGTAGATCTGTTAAGACTATTCGATTTTTTCCAAGGCTTCAGTGACGAACAAATCAAGAAACTGGCCGATATAGCAAATGAAGAATCTTACAGGGCCGGTGTCCAGATCTACAAGAAGGGGGATCCGGCAAAAAAACTCTACCTGTTGGAAGGCGGAAAAATTGTTCTGGCTATGGAGACTTATATGGGCACTGCTAGACCCCCCGTGCAGGTCACCGTAGATATCATAACAAAGGGAGACGCCATGGGATGGTCAGCTGTTATTGAACCTTACGTGTACACCTTAGGAGCCCGATGTATTGATGATTCGAAAGCGATTGCCTTTGATGGAGATAAACTCAGGGAGCTACTAAATAAAGACATTAAGCTAGGATATGCATTCATGCAAGCCACGGCGAAAGTAATAGCCACGCGTCTGACCCATACCGAGATTATTCTGATTGGTGAGCGAGGACTCTCTGTTTTGAGCCAAGATTGAGTAAGAAGGATAGATCATAGAGGAGGTGACTGATATGTTTATCGAGGAGGTGGAACTCTTCCAGGGAATCCCTTCACACGTGATCGGTGAAATATCCGAACTCGTCACTCAGGAGAGTTACCCGGCGGGATATGTCTTATTTCGAGAAGGGGATGTTGCGGATTTTCTGTATACCCTTGAAGAAGGAGAGATCAATCTGATCAT
>Ga0209777_10003438_pt1 | contig 19650 bp, 26 predicted proteins | sample FrelakmetHBP12HB_FD_187147 | JGI IMG/M metagenome (GOLD analysis project Ga0209777, IMG submission 187147) | Freshwater lake sediment microbial communities from the University of Notre Dame, USA, for methane emissions studies -HBP12 HB (SPAdes)... | ecosystem: Environmental > Aquatic >...
GTGTGTTTTCTTGTAGATTGTGTAGATTTGTCTGAATCGTCTAGGTGTTACGCCAAGATATTGTGCAAGCCAAGTTTGAGTTGCTTTTCCCTGTTCAAACTGCTTAAGACACCAGCGAAGTTTCTTTCGGTCACTAAGCTTAGCCATGACTTCCTTGGGGTTTATAGAGAGGAAATAATTTTGGGAAAAGATATGGAGAAAAACTTTCATAAATCCTTAATAGAGAGAGCACCCAATTTCATACTCCGCTGGAGAGATAATTATGGCAAAGTTTAAGATAATAGTTTCCGATCCCCAAGCTGGAACATCCAAAGTAGTAGAGCTCGAAGAAGCACGCGCAAGCCCCTTTATAGGAAGAAGACTGGGCGAAACACTTGACGGCTCAGCAGTAGACCTACCAGCACACACAGTACAAATTCTCGGCGGCTCCGACAAAGACGGCGTACCCATGATAGGAAACGTCCACGGCGGAGTACGCAGACGAGTAGTGCTGACCAATGGCGTTGGTTTTAGCGCAAAGAAAAAAGGCGAAAGAAAACGCAAAACCGTCCGCGGAAACATAATCACAGACGAAATAGTTCAAATCAACATGAAAATTGTTGAAAGACCAGCAAAGCCAGCAGAAACAAAGGTTGAGCAAGCCGCGAAACAATAGCGGTTTACACGAGTGCATGCTTAAACCTTATAAACGTCATTAATTTATTCAATCTTCATTCATCAGTGTTTATTGGGAAGAAGAAGAACCGTATGAGTAACACTAGTAAAGCCTTGCCTAAGCAGCCGGAAGTTAACATTGGCACCATCGGACATGTAGACCATGGAAAAACCACCTTGGTTCAAGCGTTAACTGGAACTTGGGCATCACGACACAGTGAAGAACTCAAAAGAGGCATCACTATAAAACTCGGCTACGCCGACATGCCCATCTACAAGTGCCCCAAGTGTGAGCCGCCGAAAAACTACACAATCAAACTTTTCTGCGAGAACTGCAATTCAGAAGCAGAGTTTGTCCGCGCCATAAGCTTCGTCGACGCACCCGGCCATGAAGCGTTGATGGCAACGATGCTTTCGGGCGCAGCCATCATGGACGGCGCCATCTTAGTCATTGCCGCAGATGAACCATGTCCCCAGCCGCAGACGCGAGAGCACCTTGCAGCTGCAGAAGTAAGTGGCATAAAGAACCTGATTATCGTCCAGAACAAAATCGACATCGTGGACGAGAAAAGGGCGTTAGCAAGCTACAAGGAGATAAAAGCCTTCGTAAAAGGCACGGTAGCTGAAAACGCACCCATTATCCCCATCTCCGCGCAACGGCTCATAAACATCGACGTTCTATTGACCGCAATCCAAACGATCATTCCCACACCCAAAAGAGACGAAACCAAAGATCCAATGATGTTCATCATACGCTCTTTCGACGTCAACAAACCCGGAACAACCATCGAAGCGTTAGAAGGCGGTATCATCGGAGGAACCATCGCACAGGGCAAGTTTGCTGTGGGAGAAGAAATAGAGATTCGCCCAGGCATAATGGCTGAGCGGGAAGGCAAAACAGTTTACGACCCCTTAATCAGCGAAATAGTCAGCTTACAAGCAGGAAGCCAGGATGTCCAAGAAGCCACATGCGGCGGATTAGTCGGTGTACGAACATGCCTTGACCCATCCTACTCGAAAGCAGACGGCTTAACAGGAAGCATCGCTGGAAAAAAAGGGCAGCTACCCCCAACAGTAACCGAGCTTACTTTGGAAACGCACGTTCTGGAACGCGCAGTGGGAACCAAGGAGCTTTTGAAGGTTGAAAAAATCAACCCAGACGAATCATTGTTGCTCCACGTGGGCTCCGCCGTGAACGTCGGCAAAGTCATCTCAATCAAGCAGAACGTAATTAAAGTAAAGTTGACAAGGCCGATTTGCGCGTTGCCAGGCTCAAGAGTTGCCATCAGCAGAAAGATAGCTGCCAGGTGGAGACTTATTGGGTACGGCCTCGTAAAATAAGCAGTTTTTTACTATTCCTTTTTGTTTAGGAAATCATGCGCTTTCTGCAGTACATCTTTGGCGTTTTTGAAGTTTAATTTTTCCATAGCATGCTGATAATCAAGCCAGATGTAGCCTACGTGCTCAAAAGACAGGGTTACTTTGTCGGTGTGCGACTCCATTATGAAGAACACTACTTCCTTATGGATCGTTAAGCCTTGTCTTCGGTAGAAATAAGCTATGGTTTCTTTGAATCCGTCGAGAAATTGGGCGTCCTCTATGGCTGTTTCTTCTTTGAGTTCCCGGACGACTGTTTGTTTTTCAGTCTCGTTGTCTTCAACGTTGCCTTTTACGAAATCCCAGTGCCCCCCTGCATAGTTAAGAAGAAGATACTTGGTTTCTTCTGATTTTTTTATGAATATGACTGCCCCACATGATTTCTCGCGAATCAATACATTTACCCTACCAATGCTCAAATCATTTATTCTATCTATTTAAAGTAATACTAATACTCTCAAAGTTTTTTAAAACAAAATGTTTTAAGCCAGCACAATTAAAAGTAAACAAACCAGGAGCATACCAATTGTCGGCTTTACTGCCCAAAAAAAATCAACCCCTAAAGGTAATTTTAGACTCCAACGCCCTGTTTGTTCCGCTGGAGTTTAAAATTGACATTTTTGAAGAGCTTAAGCGGCTGTTGAACCGCAGTGTAGAATTTGTTTTGCTCTCGACCGTTAAGCGGGAACTCGAACTGCTCGCAGCTAAGGATTCACCAAAAATCCGCAGGGAAGCCGTTTTCGCGCTGCGGCTGGCTGAGAAATGCAAGTATGTACCGGTTGAAAACGATGAAAAATTAACCACAGACGACGCTATTGTCAAGGTGGCTAAAAAATGGAATTCCCCCGTGTTCACTAACGATAGACAATTAAAGAAGAAGCTAAGAGATATAAGTGTGCCAGTGATTTATGTGAGACAAAAATCGCGTCTAGACATCGACGGGATGATATCTTAAATGTTTAAACTGATTACTCTTCAAGATACTATTCGCATTCCACCAGACACCTTCGGCAAGCCGCTTGAGAAAGTCGGCCGCGAACAAGTTAAGCAGAAGTACGAGGGCATCGTGGATGAAGAATTAGGCTACGTCATAGCAGTTACAGGTATAGAAGTAAGCCCAATCGGCAAAATCATACCCGGCGACGGCGCAACATTCCACAAAGTAAAGTTTTCTCTGCTAGCTTTCTACCCGATAATTCAGGAAGTCGTGGAGGGCGATGTGGTTGAAATTGCTGATTTCGGCGCTTTCGTACGCATCGGACCCGTCGACGCACTGCTACACGTCTCGCAGCTCATGGATGACTACATCTCCTACGATGAAAAGCAAGGTGTGCTTCTGGGAAAAGAAACTAAACGTAAATTAACCACGGGCGACCAAGTTCGCGTCAGAATAACCGCGGTGTCTCTGGGCAGAATCGGAAGCTCCGGAAAAATCGGCGTCACCGCAAGACAGCCGTTCCTTGGCAAGTTAGATTGGCTAAAGATGGACCAAGCCCCCAAAGGAACCGAAAAGAAACCAGCTGAAACCACAGAGAAAGCAGCATAAAGAGGATTGATTTAAAATGAGTGAAAAAGCATGCACAACCTGCCACTTCATAACTAAAGACAACGTCTGCGGAAAATGCAAATCCACCAATTTCAGCGAAGACTTCAGCGGCCTAGTCGTAATGTTTGACCCAGAAAACTCAGCCATCGCAAAAGCCATGAACATCAAAGAGAAAGGCAGATACGCACTAAAAGTGCGTTAACCGTTTTTTGTTTTCGCGGTAGCTTCTTTACCTACCGAGCATTTCCTATTTTGTAGGTTCAAGAGATGACTACAGCGTACGCGTTAACGCCTGAGCTTCGCATTAAACTGAAAACTCCCTTCGGCAGCCTCATCCAGGGTGTGCCCAGCCAAACGATGGCTAAAATGAAGGAAATGGTTGAAAAAGAGCATCCGCCGAAGATAATTTCTGTCGGAGACGTGGTTTCCCGCAACCTTCACAAATACAACATCCACCCCCAATTAACGATTATCGACAATGTTTCTCTCAGGGACCAAGTGATCCCTGAAGAGGTGGCTGTGGAAAAAACGGTTTATGTGGATAACCCGCAGGGAACAATAACAAACGAAGCAGTAACTGTGGTCAAGGAAGCATTGGAAAGTAGTGAACACACGCACATCGTTGTCAGAGGCGAGGAAGACCTGCTGACGCTCACAGTGGTCTTGTACGCGCCAGAAAACGCTTTTGTAGTCTACGGACAGCCGCATTCAGGCATCGTGGTCGTTAAAGTGACGCCTAATAATAAAGCTCGGGCTCAGGAATGCCTAAACGCCATGAAAGTTTCGAAAAGCTAAATAAGAAGAATATTGTATGAATTTACGCCTTAAGTGAACATTAATGCAAGTCAAAATAGATTCAACCAAGAATAACCCGCTTCTGAAACGGAAAGAAGTAGGTTTCACCATTGTTTCGGGTCCAAAAGAAAAAACGCCCCCAAGACTAGATGTTAAGAAAGCCGTAGCCACAGAAATGCAGCTTGGCGAAGATGTAGTTTTCATTAAACGGATGCGCACAAAAACAGGAACCAGCATCACCGTGGGAGTTGCTAACGTTTACCAATCCGTCAATCAAGCAAAACTCGTTGAACCAGAATACATCAGGAAACGCAACAGTCCACCTGAAAAACCTAAAGAGGCGCCAGCATAATGCCAGTTAAACCAGCCCCTAAGAAAGAAGAACCAGCAAAGAAAGAAGTAGCAAAACCAGTTGTTGCAGAAGCCGCGCCAGCAGCAAAAGCAGCAAAGCCGGAGAAGAAACGCGAGAAAAAACACAAAGAAGAAAAAGGCGTCCATGCAATGTATAAAGTCGAAGGCGACAAAGTTTCCAGGGCACGCCCAACATGCGAGCGGTGCGGACCAGGATACTTTACAGCAGACCACCACGACAGGTACACATGCGGACACTGCGGCTTTACACGCTACAAACCCAAATAAGCAGTTTTAAATCTTCCAACTGCAACTATTCTTTTTGACCAATCATGCTTAGAGTAAACGTAGTTATAACCAGCATCTCAGCCGAACGCTTCTGGGACGTAAGAAAACCAATCCCGCCCATCCAAATCAGCACTAACATCAACGTTGTTGGGATGGAAAAGAAACAGGACGAAACCTTGGAAGTGCCGTTTGTACTGTCGATAGCGTATAACCCTTCCATCGCCCAATTGAGTTTGAAGGGAAACGCGTACGTGAACGGCGAAAAACCCGAAGTTGACAAAGTCCTCAAGGATTACGACCAGAAGAAGCCGCCAGCCCAGATAATAATCCAGTCAATATCCAACGTTGTCTTCATTGAGGCCGTCTTGATTTCAAGGACACTAAATATTCCGCCGCCGATTCCGCTACCCCAGATCAATGATGCCGGATCAAAACCGCCGAGCACAAAGCCTGAAGGACGAGACTACAGCGCTTAACTTTCCTATTCCTTCTACAGGAAACCCTTAGATTTTCTACCATAAACCGTATAGTTGCTGTTAGTGTCTGGACCTGTTGCATTTAGAAGGCTAACAAGTTCAGAAATTGAAGTAAACGCAGGTATAGACATTTCAAAGCCTCATAAATTATTTGAACTACTTGATCCAACAAAATGGCTAAGAGTCAGCCCTTGATTATTGTTGATTGCGAAGTGTGATGGATGAGGAAGTTAATCATTCCATTGACAGTGCTTGTTTTAGGACTTTTAACTTTCAGCTTAGTTTTGCTTCCATTTGCAAACGCCGACTGGGTAATGTTCCATTCGGATCCATCTCACAGCGGTGCAGGGACAGGCACTGTAGTGCCCTATCCTAAGGATCTTTGGAGTTACACTACTGGCGGTTTGGTGGAGTCGTCTCCTGCAGTCGTCGTCGGCGTAGTCTACGTAGGCTCTTTTGACCATAACGTTTATGCTTTGAACGCTACAAACGGCGTCAAACTCTGGAATTACACCACTGGAAGTTGGATCTGGTCATCCCCTGCCGTTGACAACGGCATAGTATACATTGGCTCAGAGGACCAAAATGTTTATGCTCTGAACGCAACTAACGGCGTCAAACTCTGGAATTTCAATACTGGCGGCAAGGTTGACTCATCTCCAGTTATTGCCTATGGAACAGTATACGTTAGCTCCGTTAACGGCAACCTTTATGCTTTGAACACGGTCAACGGTGTCCAACTCTGGAACTACAACGCGGGAGGCAGTTCTGAGTCGTCTCCCGCTGTTGTTGACGGTATAGTCTATGTCGTCTCGAATGGAAACGTTTATGCTTTAAATGCATATAATGGCAACAAAATTTGGGCAACTGATGGCGGTGATGTTAGCTCGCCTCCTGCTGTTGTCGGCGGTATAGTTTATGTAGGCTCAGATAGCGATCCCGCTCGAGGTCTTGAAGCTCACGTTTATGCCTTGGACGCTGCCCACGGCACTCAACTTTGGAATTATACTACCAGCGGTGCTGTTGAGTCGTGTCCAGCTGTTGTAAATGGAGTAGTTTATGTTGGTTCAGAGGATGGCTTTACTGTTTACGCTCTGAACGCGGTAAACGGCGCCCAACTCTGGAATTACACTACCAATGGCGACATTGATTCGTCTGCTGCTGTTGTCGGCGGTGTGGTCTACATAGGCTCATGGGACGCTGATGTTTATGCTTTGAATGCTACAAATGGGGCTAAACTCTGGAATTATGGTACAGGAGGATATGTTGTTTCATCTCCCGCCGTTGTCAACGGCGTAGTTTACTTCGGTTCAAATGACCATAAAGTGTATGCTTTGAGCGCTTCATCCTTAGCTTCTCCTTCGCCTAGTCTTACTCCAACTATTTCTCCATCTCCGACAATTCCAGAGTTTTCATGGTTGATGATTCTACCCCTACTCCTTTCCTTACTCTCTATTGTAGTCCTGATTGGAAAGAGGAAGGTTAGTGATGGCTATGATTAAGAAATCCTTCATGACAGGAATTATTGTCTTGTTATTGGTGATTTCAATATTGGCTGAGATGCAAGTTGCTGAGGTAGTAGAAGCTAAACCGTCTGCTCCACAATTCACCCTAAAATTACAGGATAACAGCACAATACAGCTTATCGTAAAAAATCAACCATTCACTAATAGTAGTGCTGTAAACTCACTGCTTTATCAATTCAGAGTAAAGGACCATTACTCAGATAGATGGGTAATAGCAAAAAGTATTGACCATCTTCAATCTAGCTCTACATATACAGAAATTATAGTTTCATTAGAACAACCATTACTTCCTCCACCAGCAAATTATACTGTGCTTGATTTTCAATTGCAGGCAATTACTGGGTTTTACTCTATAACTCAAAAGCCAGGCTACATACCAGGTGCCCCAACTCAATTCCAATCTGGAGATGGTTATTCAGAGATTACTTTTAACCCTGCAGAAACAAGCGATTGGAGCAACACACAAACAGTCAACCTAAATCAGACATCCACAACATCAACAACTCCTTCAGTTCCAGAGTTTCCATGGTAAGTAATTTTACCCCTGTTATTCTCAATGCTATTTACTGCAGTTACACTTAGACTAAAGAAACGAAGAAACGTAATCTATGATCCGCCTTGTCTGAATCTTTCTTTGCTCGCTTCTCCAAACCGTAACGCTATAGCGAGCCAGCGTTTTGAATTTGGTCCAAGCAGCAGTCGAAGTGAACGATGAATTAGTTAAGGCAGAATTGCCTAGCCTGATTCGCAGTGCTTGGCTTTTGAAAGGAACACGATTTCAAATTAAGAAATAGAGGCCTCTTCTTTGAGCATTCGCTGCAGGATAACTAAAATTAATCTTACTTTAGAAAGGCTTGCGCAAAATATGCCCAAAGAAATTGTGCCCGAATTTGTGGAGAAACTTGCTGATGCCTGCTTAGATAATACGTATAAACGTGCACCCATGGCGCAGCGGCTTCTTAGCAATGAGTCTTACCAAAAATGCAGATGGGAACACTGCTCAAGTTACTCCTACAGCATCTTACGCGAAATTTGTTTCTCTTGGCACAAGACCTCATCAAATTAGACCACGCAACGCTAAAGTGTTAGCTTTTCCAGGGGGCAACTTGGCGGAATGGCGTTTGCTGCAGTTGTGAATCATCCGGGTACGCAGCCAAATCCTTACCTACAATTAGCAGCCAAGGACACAAGAGAACAAGCCATAGAGATTTTCCATCAAATTTGGATAAATTACGCGGGGCTATAAAACGAACAAGAAAAAACGAATAATCAAAATTCTCATAGCCCAGTTCTCGCCCTCATTTTTCTGGTATGCTGGGTTCTTTATTTTTTCGGTAGCAAATGCTTTGATCGAGTTCCGCAAGTAAGAAAACCCTTAAGTTACGTTTTTCATATTGCTGGAATTTCGTCTTTACTGGGCGGTTCTTTAGTACTGTGCTGGATATTCTATACAATCGCCGGGGTACATCAAGATTTTCGATTATATGAAAACTCTGCCTGGATAAGATATTCAGAGTGCATCCTAGTTGGGATCGGCGTTATCTACGGAATTTGGTTGTTGGTTATGTTCATAAAAAGAGCTTCCAAATGATCGAGGTTACAGGGTTTGCATCTAGATCTGCGCTTAAAATTAATGAAAACTTTGCTCAATGTCCCGGTAAGGCTCCTCGATCATTTTTTACCTGAGCGCAAACCAACTTTTCCGCAAACCAAGATTTTAGATTCAATGTATAAGCGGATGTATCGAGCCTATCGCCTCGAGGTTGCTCAGGGCGTGTTTAAAGAAGTTGGAAAATTTGAGGGCGACGGCAACTTTCTAAGGATGCTTAGAGTTTCCCAGAAATTACTAACGGCGATCGGCGATGATGATCGTTATTATCGCGAATGGATTGGCTTGCTGATTATTCTTGCGAAAGAAGAATATGATAAATGGCTCAAAACAGTCACGCCCTCAGAGATTAAGTATTGGTGTCAAGCGCAGTGGTATGTTAGCCCTTCCTGCTTAAGTGATAAAGCGATTTTGGAAGTGAAAGAACAGTTGGCGCCGGATGTGTTGGCGTATTATCTGCATATTCTATCTCGCCCGGATGGCCACGTGGATCTAGCTGCTTTAGTTGAGATAGATTCCTGAGAACAAAAATTATTGGAGATAAAAAGAAAATGAGTACACCACAATCAGGCAGAATAGCAATTGTTCAAGTCAGCGGCGTAACAGTTGCGTATGCCCAAGGCTACAACATCAAAGAAACAGGCAAAGCAGTAACAGAATACTGTCTTAATCCATCAGGAGGCGGAGATTGGAGCTACAGTATTGGCGACTTTTAATTCAACTGAAAAACCAAAATATTGGTGTTGCCACCGGTACCTCGCAAACTTATTCAGCATCCCGTAAGCAAATTTGAAGGCCAACCTACGGTCATTAATCCGTGATTGAGATAAAATGTACAACGGGGACCTGTGGGTCAGGTACTTTGAATTTGCCTGAAAAAATAAGCACATTATCCCGCTGATTATTTCCCAAATAAATGTTGCAGAAATGAGAGAGACACGACTGGGAACTAAACACTCCGAAAAAGCCTCACTAGAAACTATTCAGAAAGGCACTATTACCACTTTACTAATCCTGGAAAACTTGGCGTACTACCTAATCACTATGCTTAAACAGATTCGTATTTGGAGTCTAATAGAAACTCGTTACAGAAACCTAAGTGAGGTAGGTTAGTATTGATGTTTTTCGGAGCCATCAACATGTTGAAAACAGGACAGTTTAGTTCCTGTATACGATAGCATCAACAAAACAAAGAAAAAAACAAAAGAAAAGAAAATGGTTTATTTCAGCGGCACGTACATTGATGAACGTGATGCGCCGATACCAGGAGTTCCATGGCGGACTGGCTTGTTGGTAATGGCGAATTCTCCAAGGTAGTGGCCGATCATTTCTGGCTTGATTTCAATGGCGACGAATTCTTTGCCGTTGTGAACGCCGATTTTTGCGCCCACCATCTCCGGCAGAATGATTAGGTCTCGAACATGTGTTTTTAAGCTGACTTCTTTGCCTTGCTTTTGGGCCTCTTTGGCTGCGCGTAGTTTCTCGAGCAGAATGCGTTGTTCGGGTGTCAATCCGCGTTGCAGGCTTCTTCGTTGGCGTGAGGGAAGCATATTGATGAATTCATCCATAGACATAGCGGTTATACTGTTGAGGCTGTGTCCACGGTAGCTAAATTCTTTCGGCATCTTTCAACATTCCTAAACTTGATTTTATCCTCGTTTATAGTTTCCTTAGCGGATTGCCCGTTTCTTTTTCTGTCCCGGACCCCTTGCCGCGATCAAACCGACTTTCTGTCCTGGTGGAGCACCGTGCGAAGTTGTTGTGCATCTACGAGAGCTACGTTTGCTACTTCCGTATGGGTGGCATGCTGGAACCATTTTGCGGCCGCTTGTTCTTGGGTAAGTGTGTCCTTTGGCTTTCATCAGATGGAATTTCGCGCCTGCCTTCAGGAAGGGCTTCTCGATTCTTCCAGATGCAGAGATTACACCGACAGTTGATAAACAGTAATCGTCAACGTACCTTGTTCGCCCCGAAGGCAACCGAATCATAGTGCCTTGAGGAGTGTGACCGACAACAGTAGCGTAAGCGCCTGAAGACTTAGCCATTTTTCCTCCGTCACCTGGACGAAGCTCAATGTCACAAACAATTGTTCCTTCAGGAACTTTTCCCAAGGGTATAATGTTGCCTATTTCAGCTGGAGCTTTTCCGCCATAGCAGATTTGTTGCCCGGTGAAAACGCCTTCAGGAACAACTGTGTAAATGGATAAGCCGTTCTCGAATTTTACTAGTGAAAGTGGTGCGCCGCGGCCCGGATCATGCACAAGCTCTGCTATTGTGCCTGTTATTGATGCTTCAAAGGATTGTTTGGGTGCTATTGCAGGGTACTTTGCTGGAGCAACCCGTTTGTGAGTGTTGGCCCGGAAATTTCTTCCACCGCGACCCCTTCTTTGAACTCGAATTCGTTTTCCCATAAGTCATGCCTTCTATAGTGTTAGAGTATTCCAAGTTTAATTGCAACGTCTGAAGCTTTGAATTCTGGCTTTAGCTTCACGAACGCTTTCTTTTCGCCCTGAGGAGTGATTAGCAGGTTGATTTTTTTAACTTTAACCGCATAGAGTGTTTCGACGGCGCGTTTAACGTCGGTTTTGCCTGCTTTGAGGTTAACTATGAAGATTAGTTTGTTGTCTTTTTCAACCATTACGCTGGCGGATTCCGTCATCAACGGGAAAATAATTATGTCATTAATGTCCATTACGTTTATTCTCCATAGAGTGTGTTTAGTTTTTCGATAGCGCCGTTAGTCCAAACGGTTAATCTTCCTGCGTGTGTTCCTGGTGCGAGCATTTCAGTGTTTAAGTTAGCTACGGTTGTTACATCAACGCCTGGAAGGTTGCTGGCAGCGTTGACTAAGCTTTTTCCGTCGACGACTACGATGAGGGGTCCAACGGCTTGCTTCATTTTTCTACCTCTGTGTTTGCCTTTGCCAGCGCGGACGCGGCGGCTGTCGCGTACTCGGGTTAAATCTTCAGCTATGCCAAGGTTTGTGAATGCAGTTTCGACTTCGCTGGCTTTAGTTAAGCCTTCAAAGGCGTCTTCAACAACCAGTGGAAACTCTGCAACATCCCCGATTTTGTGTCCGCGGGAAGTTATGGTTTCTTTTTGCCCTGTTGCTGCGATGGCTGAAATTAAAGCTAATTTTGCTTCCTTCTTTGGAATCGCGCGCACTATTTTCTTTTCAATTCTTGGCGGATGGGGTTGTCTTCCTTTTACGGTGCTTGGGGCAAAAGCTGCTCTTCCAGCGCCGCTTTTCATGCGGGGAACTCTTGCGGTTGCGCTGCCTGTTCCGCGTGATTCTGCGGTGGTTTTCTTTCCAGCCATGGGGTCTCTGCCTTGAGGCTGCCGTCTGTTGGATTGTATTGCTAAGACGGCGCGTTTAATCACGTCTGGTCTTAGGGGTGTAGAGAAAACTGTTGGAAGCGTAATTTTGCCTGTTGATTTGCCTTGCAAGTCAAAGATTTCGGCTGTTTTTTTTGCCATGGCTTAATTCACCTTATTTTCCTTGTGGGGACTCCAGTGATATATATGTTACTTGTGGTGGTGTTTCCGGTGTTTCGGTGGGTGGACGTGCTGGAACTCGGAGGCGTATTTGGCGTTTTTCTGTGCCGGGGATACTTCCTGAGAGTAGCATATAGGGTCCGTTTACTTCGCCGTATCGGATGAAGCCGCCTTTAACGGTGACCTCTTTGCCGTTCTTGCCGATTTTAAGTATGCGTTTGTTGAATTCGATGCGTTGGTGATAACCCATCTGTCCCGCTCTTGGAATGCTGTACATGAGGTGGTGGGGGTTCCATGGACCTAAAGTTGCGATTCCACGTTTAGTCTTTCTGCCCTTATGCTGCAGGCAAGTTACTCCCCAACGTTTAACTGGACCTTGAAAACCTTTACCCACGGTGATTCCGCCGACGTCGATGTATTGTCCCTCTTTGAAGACCTCTTCAGGGGTTACGGTTTTGCCTAAAAGTTGTTTTGCGTACTCGAATTGCTGGGCGATTGTTCCGCCGCCGATTTGGATTTCGCTTGTTTCAGGTTTCTTCTTTGAGAGACTGGTTTGTGATGGTTGTGTGGCGGCGATGACTCGAACTATGTTTGTTTGTTCGAGGTTCTGCGAGAGTTTTTCGAGCATTGCTTCAGTGTTGAAGTTGTCTGGCAGAACTAGTTTTCGGTCTAGCATTGCTGGTGGATCTTTCATCCAGGCTTCCGATATGTTTTGGAGCCCGTATGGTGTTTTAGTGTAAGTTCTAATGCCACATACGAGGATAGGTGGTGTTTCTAGTATGGTTGCTGCTCGGGCAACTTCTTTTCCAAAATGAGGAGAACGTTTATGGTCCTCGATAGTGAATACATAAGTCATGCCTGCTTTGTAGGCTGCTGAAAAACCTAGTAGTTTAGGAGATTCTGAATTTATTTTTGGCCAGTATCTTATCCGTGCTGTTGGTTTCTTCGCACGGTGCCTTGGCAAATAGGCTAATGAACCATGTTTTGGAGCATGAGTTTTACGATGTCCCATAGTACTTCCGCTTCGCGCCTTTACAAAATAGTAGGTTAAGTTATAAACGTTGCCTTTAAAAACGCAAAACGATGTTACAAATTAAAGCTCATGCTCACCCAAAGGGGGACTACCTTAATTTTTTGTTTTGTTGTAGTTGTAGGTTGTTTGTGTGTTACTTCTTTTTGTTGGTTGTGGTTTGGGTTGGTTTTGGTTTTTGAGTTGTTTGGTTGTAGTTGTGGTTGTAGGCTGTGTTGCTAGTGTGCATGGAGTTGGTGTTTTTTTTGGTGTGTTGAGGTTTGTTTGGTGTTTGGTTGTCTCTGTATTGGACTTTTGAAACGTTTGGGTTATGCCTTTTTTATGCGCTTCAAAGTGTTGTTCGCAAAAACATCCAGGAGTATAAACGTCATTTTGGCTTCTTACCAAAGTTGATCCCTCTTTATGTAGGAAGAAAAATCTAAAACATATTTGTCGTAAAAATCAATGAATCAATGATTATGTTACTGAAAACTCTTTTAGCCAGAACCACAAATCTCTATTGGAGCCGGGGTGGCGGAGTGGTTATCGCGCCAGCCTCGAGATCAAACAAAAGAGGGCTAAGCCAGAAAATGGCAAGACAGCTGGTGGGCTTCGTGCTCGCAGGGGTTCGAATCCCTTCCCCGGCGCCATATTATTGTTTAGTTTCTTGGTAAGTTTAATAGGTCACGTTTGATATCTATTGTATTACGGTGGACTCACATGTCTGAAACAATCACCCTAAGATTACCGCCCCAAACAGCAAAGAAACTCCGAGAAATTGCCAAAAAAGAGGGCAAAGACCGCTCAACCCTCATCCGCGAACTCCTCGAAAACGGCGTTAAAGAAAAAAGCATAGAGCACTCCGTTGAACTTTACCGAACGGGTCAAGTTACAGCTTGGAAAGGTGCACATTTAGCGGGAGTTTCGTTATGGTCTTTCTACAAAATACTAGAACAGAAAGGCGTCATCATCCAGTATTCTGAACACGATTTGGAACAAGACTTGAAAGCTTAAGGAGCAGAAAGACATAGTGCCACCAACAGTCTCAAACACTAGCCCACTTATTTGGCTTGCAAAAATTGGCAAACTCAGCTTACTCAAAGATTTGTTTGGTGAAGTCCTCATTTCAGAAGAAAGCTACAATGAAGCAGTCGAAGTAGGCCTAAAAGAAGGCTACAGTGACGCGTTAGTAATCAGGGATGCCTGCGAGCAAAGATGGATAAAGATTGAGCAGCTTGACGAAAAACAGTTTGCGATTTGCCAGAAAATAATGGGGCATAGTTTTGAACTTCACGAAGGCGAAGTGCAGGCAATAGTGTTGGCTCGCGAAACAGGTAAGGATACTCTTCTGTTGATGGATGACTCTAGTGGTCGAGCCTTTGCCGAAACTTGGAGCATAAAAGTCAAAGGGGTACTCTACGTAATAATTACAGCCATGAGGAATGAGTTGTTAGATAAGGTTGAAGCAAAGGAGACAGTGCTGAATTTGGTGAATAAAGGCTTCAGGATTGAACCAAAGTTTTTAGCTAAAATAATACAAGAAATCGATAAAGAGAGTATGCAATAAAGCTTATTTCGCAAATACAATGCGGGCATACGGTTTACAGCACCCCTTCGAAAGAATTATGAAGTGAAAACGTTAATTCAAGTTAGCTATTGGGCTTCGCGCTCGCAGGGGTTCGAATCCCTTCCCCGGCGCCATCAACATACTTTTGGACAAACCCCGGCGTCTGGCAGACGCCTTCCTAAGACCACACATCAAAGACTCTGACACCCTCGCCCGAATGTACAAAATCCTAAAAGAAGCCTACGACCCAGGCATAAGCACCGATAAAGAATTGGCAAGAAAAACAGCCAAACTGCCAGCAATCCCGCATTCAGCGTCTTGTTCCGCTAAAGCTATAAACTCGCAAATCATCAAAAGGAACAACAAACCATTCCCACAGAGACAAAACCGTGCCCAAAGACACCCAAACAAAAAATTCTAAAGCCAAAACCGAAAACAACACCATCCTGCTCATGACAACGGCGCCCCCTGAAAACGGCGCATGGTACCTTGGCAAACGTTTGCCTCCCATCGGCTTGATGTACGTTGCTGCAGCGCTCGAAAAAGCAGGTTTCCAAGTGCAAATGCTAGACAACTACCTCATGAAGAAGCCAATTGAAGAAGTCAAGCAGTTGGTCACAAAAACAAATCCAGCAATTGTCGGAATTACTTGCGGTTCAGCCACTTATCGGCGCTGTATAGAAACGGCTCGAGCTATCAAAGAAGCCCTGCCAACCTGCAGGATAGTTGTGGGCGGCTGGCATGCGTCTTATGTGCCTGATAGTTTACTTGAGAGCCCAGAGATTGACTATGTTGTCATGGGTGAAGGTGAGAAGGCAGTTACAGAGCTTGCCACATGTATCGTAAATGACAATGAACCTGCCGCCATCACAATACCGGGCGTAGCTTGCAGGCGTGCAGGAGCAAACATCAAGAATCCACCCAAATTCATAGAAAAAATGGATGAAATTCCTTATCCAGCAAGGCATCTGTTGCCGCTTGAACTCTACGACCGCACCATTGAATATTTGAACGTTAAACCCGCAGACGTAATGAGCATCTCACGAGGATGCCTATTTCACTGCGGTTTCTGCGAAACCCGCAAGCTGTGGGGAAACATCTGCCGAGGGTTTAGCCCCCAAAGAGTTATCGGCGAAATCCAAGACTTACAGAGCAAATACGGCACAAAAGGCATCTATTTCATCAACGACAACTTTACGCTTAGAAAAAAAGAGACCCTTGAACTCTGCGACCTAATGGTGAAGAATAAGCTTGATTTGGAATGGGTTTGTGACACCCGTGTGGATTTAGTTACTCAGGAACTTTTAGAAGCAATGAGTAGGGCTGGATGTAAAACTATTTGGTTCGGAGTTGAATCTGGTTCGCAGAAAATTCTGCAACGCATAGGAAGAGATACAACGCTTGCACAAATAGAAAACGCGTTTAAGCTCTGCCGCAAAAACAACATAAAAACCGCGTGCTCATTCATGCTTGGTGTCCCTGGTGAAACGTTGAAGGATATGGAAGCTTCTTTAAAATTCGCTAAAAAATTAAACCCTGACTGGTGCATATTTAACGTCTTCATTGCCAATCCTGACAGTAAGATGTACCAAGAAGTTTTAGATTCGAAAAAATACGATCAGCTGGATGATTTTTTGCTCAGTGTAAAAACTGACGAGTTCGATTACAACTCGCTTATGGCGGTTCAAAGAAGATTCTTTAAGGAAGTCCACATGACGCCCAAACAAATAATAAAGAGAATCCGCCGTGAGGGCGCTATAAACTTCGCCAAACGCAGGCTTACTGGCGGCACAAGGAAGAGCACTGGAATCGCCTAAAGGGGAACTGTTTTGCAGAAGAGAAGGCTTGGCAGAACAAACCTTCAAGTCTCCATCGTTGGTTTTGACGGAACATGGATATCCGAAATCAGCACGCCTGAAGCAACAAAGGATGTTAGAAAGGCTTTTGACTTAGGCATAAACTACTTTGACATCGCAAAGCTGGACGGAGATAGCGAAGAAAAAATCGGAACTGCCCGCAGGACGTTAGAGACAGATGCGTTATTGCCACGAAAACGGGTTCTAGAACAAAAAAGGAATCTCTCGAAGACTTCAAAAGTAGCCTAAAAAGGCTAAAACCCGAGAGATTGGACATTATTCAGCTTCATGGGATAGACGACGAGAAAACCCTTGCAAACGCCATGAGTGCGGATGACTCACTGCAAACCTGCAAAGAAGCACGCAAACAGGGGCTGGTTGATTGCATCTGCATCACGGGGCACAAGCCACGGGTTCTGGTTAAGGGATTGGGAGAGGCGAGTTTGATACGGTTCTGGTTCCACTTAACGTTGTAACTCGCCAAGCGCAGGAGGAGCTGCTGTCAGCCGCTAAGGCGCATGATGCCGGCGTTGTCGTGATGAAACCACTTTCAGCCAAAACCTCCACACTAATAACCTACCTCTACAACCTTCGCTCTCGCTTGTTTCGGATGAGCCAGAACTCAAAGCCTTATTAGGACAAAACAGCGAGGCAATGATTAACAGCGCCTTAAGATATGTCCTGTCGCAGGATGTCGCAACCGTTATTCCAAGATTAAAATCGGTCAGCGAAGTTGAAACCGCAGCAACAACCGCAGAACAATACAGGGGATTAACAGCCCAAGAGCAGGAACGATTCAACGTTAACCTTGGAGCAAGCTACTACCGAGACTGCGGACTATGTCTACCTTGCCCCCAAAATATCAACATCGCAGCCATACTACGGTTCCACACGCTCTGCAAAAGCTATGGCTTGAAGGTTTGGGCTAAAAAACTCTACAGTGAATTAGAGGCTAAAGCTGACAAATGCACCAAGTGCGGTGAATACGAAATAAAATGCCCTTACCAATCTCCCATTGTAAGCATGTTGGAGAAGGATAGTTGGATTTCCAATAAATTCCTATTCAGGGTTATTTTTTAGCTATCCAATAGCTCATTTCTGGCCTACAAAGAAGCCTATAAATCGGAAATAACGGGTTAGGTATCCATGTGGCATGTTGATAGTAATCCATTCGTTTAAAAAATTCAAAACCGTCTTGCTTGAAAACTTGCTCTATGGCTTGGTGGTTTAAAGCGTGTTCTTTTTTGTGCCAATAATCGGATAAAGTGTAGTCGATTGTGGGAACTTTTAAGCTGATAAGTTGGAAGTATAGGCTGTTGATTACGGGGTTAGAATGAAAATAAATGCCTTTAACGAGACTGGCGAGGCTACTGGACTCACCCTTCCAGTAGAAAGGGGATGCTTCATGGTCTATGTACATTACACCACCCTTCTTTAGGAAACTGGAAAGAGTTCGAAGAGCAGTGAGGTAGTTGGGCAGGTGATGAAGCACTGAGTAGAATGCTATTAAGTCAAACGTGCCCTCGCTAAAACTTAGCTCTTCTATTGGCGAGTTAATTATAGTTAATTTTTCAGGCAAGTAAGCGGTGTATTTTTCCTTGAGGATTTTGCACATTTCAGGGGAGATATCTGTTGCTGTCACGTTGTAGCCCATTTGCAAGAGTTTGCCTGTTAAGTTGCCTGTTCCTGCTCCTACGTCAAGGGCGTTTCTTTGGTTGCTTGCGATTTGTTGGTCTATCGTTTTTAGTTTGGCAGTTATTCTTTTTTGTTCTGGTTTGCTGCAGACCTCTGGGTGAAGCAATTCGTAGTATTTTGCTTCGAAGCGGTGAACTGTTACGTTTGCTTGGTGGATTTGTTCTTTTAGGGTTTGTTTTTTGAGCAATTTCTTGTTTTGCGCCTCGTTGTTGCAGGTTAACTTTGCCAGTAGGTTGCATCTTCGAATTAATATACAGTTTGAAAACTAGACTTAAAAGTTAAAACAAAAAAATAAAATAGGGAAGGGATTTTGACCCTTGATTTGGCTTATGGTCGTTTCCTGAGAACCAGGATGATGACAACGCCGATTATAGCGACGAAAACGAACAGCCCTGCGATTGCTGGAACAAAGTATAGGTCAGATGCTGATGGTGCGGCAGTTGGAGCTGGAGTAGCGGTTGGTGCTTGTGCCATTACGTTGAATGCGGTTGTTGCAGATGATGGCCAGTAACCATTGGTGCCTGCAAATGTTGCGACGACTGTGTATTTCCCGGAGATATCTGGTTGCCATACTAAGTTGTATGCACCAGTTGCGTCAGTTGTTGCTGTGCCGATGCTGCGGAAGTTTCCGTTTGCGTCCAGGACATTGATTGTTACATCAACGCCTGTGAAGTCAGACGGAAGTGGCTTTTGCTGGTAGACGTATCCCATCCAATTCTTCATGCTTGCATCTGAAGAAACTGGAACGCCGTTGGGGAAGTCTGCGGCTTGTGTGGATTGTGTTGTTCCTGCGGAAATGTCTGTGACTGTGCCTCTGATTACTACTGCTTGGCCATAGGCTGCAGATAGGTTTGGTGCTGTGACTGTTAATTGGCTTGGTCCTCTGCCGATGCTGTAGATGTTGTTGTCAAGGCCGTTCATAGTTACTAGGTAGCCGTCTGCGGTGTACCAGTCAGTGCCAGGTGATGACCACTCGCTTGGGTAACCGGAAAGTTGCCATATTTCTGTTCCGTCTGTTGCGTTGACCGCGCGGAATGTGCAGCCTTTGTATAGTGGGTCGGGGATTGTGTGTTCGTTTGTCGCTAAGTAAACTACTCCATTAGCAATCGATTGTATGAATGTGGGGTAGACGCCATAGAAGACCTGTAAACCTGCGTTGGTGCTGTTGCCTGCTCCGCCATTGCCGTAAGTCCATAGTAGTTGTCCAGTTCTGTCGTTAAAGCAATAGCATACACCTGAGAATCCACTGGTGTACATGTTACCGTAAGCAAGGTAGGCGCTCATAGTGTTGCCGACGCCGTAGTAGTCGAAGGATTGCTGAGTTGGGGTTGTCCATAACTTATTGCCATTATTTAGGTCGTATCCTACCCAGTTGAGTGATTCCTCATAGTTGAAGGTGAATACGC
>Ga0209777_10003439_pt1 | contig 19649 bp, 12 predicted proteins | sample FrelakmetHBP12HB_FD_187147 | JGI IMG/M metagenome (GOLD analysis project Ga0209777, IMG submission 187147) | Freshwater lake sediment microbial communities from the University of Notre Dame, USA, for methane emissions studies -HBP12 HB (SPAdes)... | ecosystem: Environmental > Aquatic >...
CGGGTGACCGCTCCGGCCTTTTATGCCCGAAAAGACACCCGCACGCCGGTGCGCCTGGCCGTATGGACGTTTTTAATAAATCTGGCGTTTTCCCTGATCCTGATGGGGCCGGGCTACGTATTTGAGCCGATATTCAATTATTTTGGCTGGCGGCCTGCGCCCGGATTGCTGCTCGACGCGCTCTCGTACAAATGGCTCGCGCACGTCGGCCTCGCGCTTGCCACAACGCTCTCGTCCTTTTACAACTTCTTTGCATTGTTGTATCACTTACAAAAAAAGGTCGGCGCAATAGACCTCGGGGCGGTATTCAAGTCGTCAATGCGCACGGCCGTCGCAGGCGCGCTCATGCTGGCGCCCGTCTGGCTCCTGCTTCATCTGAATCTCGCGAACTGGGAACGAATGGGCATGAGGTGGGACAAACTGGCCGTTCTGCTGGGCGGGACTGTGGTGGGGCTTTTGACCTTCACCGCCGTCGCGTATGCGTTGAGGCAGGATGAGTTGATGGAGCTTGCCGAGGCGCTAAGGCGCAGGTTCAGGCGACGCGAAGCTAATCCCCCGAGCCGGGATAAACCACCAGACGGCGGTCATCTCCCTCCCCCTCCGATCGAGTAGAGAGGTCCGGCTCATCCTTGAGTTCCATGTGGACGATGCGTCGCTCGGCGCTGTTCAGGGAGGGGTCAAAGGCGTATGGCACTCGCTCTTCCCTCACTCGCTGCGCCACCTGGTGAGCCATGACGCGGAGCTGCTCCGCGCGGCGCTCCCGGTACCCGTCGGCGTCCACCATGATGCGTCCTTCTCCGGGGTGAGTGCGGCCCACTATGCGCGCCACAAGAAATTGAAGAGCGTCAAGCGTCTGGCCCTTCTTGCCGATCACAAGACCGCCGCGGTGGCTCTGGACGGTCAATATTATCTGCTCGACGCCTTCCACCGTCGCGGTCACATCGGCTTCCACGCTCATGTAGCCCAGGATATCCTGTAGCACCTTGCGCGCCTTCTCCGCGCGCTCACTGACATTATTTTCGCTTTCGGATGACATCTTATCAGGTTCCCCTTCTGTTTATCACATATTGTTGTGCGATTGTCAAAAGGTTGCTCACCAGCCAGTAAAGCACCAGCCCGGACGGAAATCCAAAGCTGATGAAAGCAAACATCAGCGGCATCATCATGAACATCTTGGCCTGCGCCGGGTCCATGGTGGTTGGGGTCATCTTCTGCTGCACGTACATGCTCACGGCCATGAGAATCGGCATTATCCCCACGTCCACTCCGCCGAAAACGGGCAGGGTGAAAATGCGCTCGGGACTCGACAGATCGTTTATCCAGCCCACGAACGGCGCATAGCGAAGCTCTATCGAAACATACAGGGTGCGATACAACGCATAAAGAACCGGCAATTGGAGCAACATGGGCAGGCACCCGCCCAGCGGATTGACCTTGTGCAGCCGGTAGAGCGCCATCATCTCCTCGTTTATTTTCGCCCGGTCGTTTTTATACTTCTCCTGAAGCTCCTTGATGCGCGGCTGGAGGGCCTGCATGGCCTTCATTTGCTTGAAACTCGAGCGGGTCAGCGGGAAAAATATAACCTTGACTAACACCGTGAGAAGAATTATGGACAGGCCCCAGTTGTGGACAAGACGATTAAAGAGCTTAAGTATAAAAACCAATACTGTCACCAGCCGCAAATACTCTTCAAGGTAGCCGTACTCGGCGGAGCGATAGAGGTTCAATTCCTCGCCCATGGCCTTCAGCCGGTCGAATTCCTTCGGGCCGATATAAACATCCGCCCGATAAACCTGCTGCTGCCCCGGCGCCACAACTCCATCCTGAAATTCGAGTCGCTGGGCGATGATCTGGTCGTCCCCTTCCCCTTCGACGCTGTTGACCGCCAGGCCCGAGAAGCCGCTGGGAATGATGGCATCCAGAAAATAACCGTCCGCAAACCCCGTCCATACCGGTTGGGGGTAAGTGAATTGGCCGTTCTTCCGGATTTTTGATGGGGACTCCTTGCTGAAGCCCTTTGCAGCATAGACAACGGTAGCGAAGGTCCCGAAGCGGGATTTGGATTTTTTTTCGTCCATGCGCGTAAACCAGTTGAGCGACGCGTTTTCGCTCACTCGTCGAGACGACGCCTCGCCGGTGACATCAGGTGATTCGGAAACCTTGACGGTCAATCCCATCAGATAATTGCCATTGGTGAAGCTGTAAGTGCGCTCGACGACGAAGCCCTCCCGCGTTTTCAGGGCCATTCTCAAATATTGCGAAGCTCCGGCCGGCTTCCCCGAAAGGTCAATTTTCATCGCATCCGGCGCATAGGACACGGTCGGAGAAAGCGCTTTGCCGCCCAGATTCAGCCCAAGCAGCAGCGGGCTTTTATTCGGGGGCAGATCACGGCTTATCAGTTCCTTAAGCGGGGAATTTTTTGCGGCGGTCTCCTTGAATTTTTTCAGCAGGAACGACTTCAGATAGCCCCCATCGGTCGAAATCACGCATTTATACAGGTCGGTTTCCACCTCGACGCTCGCAGGAATACCGGCGGGTTTGTTCCCTGAAATCTCCCCGGTGACCGCAGGCAACGGTTCCAGCTTGCCGGAGGTAAGCTCGGTGGTCGGATTTGCCTCTTGGGGTGTGGCTTGGGCGGTTTGGGTTGTGACCGATGCGGGGGGCGCGGCCTGGATGCCGGGTTTCGAGTATTTCTGCTGGGGCTGGGATTCCGGAGAATGCGGCGCTGGCGCAGGCTTAAAAACCAACTGCCATATCAGCAGAACCGCCAGACTCAATGCCACAGCCAATGCGAGGCGTCGTTCTTCCATAGCTTTATGTTGTCACGCAGGGGCGAACCCGTGTGTCCGTCCGAACATAGACGCTTATGCGCGGTCGGGCGCATGCTCAAATGCGCCTCCGCGTTAGGGTACGGGGTCGTAGCCGCCCGGGTTGAAGGGATGGCACCTTAAAATCCGCCTGACAGCCAGCCATGTGCCCTTTAAAAACCCGTGCCGCTCATAAGCCTGCCGGGCATATTCCGAGCAGGATGGCTCGAAGCGGCAGGCGCGCGGAAGCAGCGGTGAAATCAATCGCTGATAGACCTTTATCAGCGTCATTATAATTTTTGCCAGCAATCGGCAAGCTCCCGCATTACGTCTTCCAACCCCAAGTCCGGGCAATTCCGCCTGACAATCACCACGATGTCCGCGCCCGGCTCAAGAAGATCGGGAATTATCTCCCTCTTATGAGCGCGGAAATACTCCCTGAGCAGTCGCCTGATACGGTTCCTGCGAACCGCGCCGCCAACGTGACGGCCGGTGGTGATGCCAAGCCGGTGATGATTCAGTCCCGGACCCTTCGCCACAAGAATTGTGAAATGCCTTGTCTGGATCCGCACTCCCACCCGCTGGACCCGGATGAAGTCACTTCTCTTGAGAAGCCTCTCCCATTTGGAAAGGCCCTGGCCCAAGGCTAACTCTACACCGTCAGTCGCTTGCGCCCCTTGGCGCGGCGGCTCTTCAGCACCTTGCTTCCCCCCGCTGAGCTGCTTCGCTTGAGGAATCCATGGGTTCGCTTGCGGCGCAAGTTGTGTGGTTGATAAGTGCGTTTCACGATTCTTTCTCTCCCCGGTGACAGGGTAATTTTCTTCGGTATCCGGCATTTTTATGGGCAATTCTTAAATCGCCTCCATGCCGATCAAGGTTATTTTAATTATTTATTTGATGTATTGCAACCGATCCCTGAATTGCGCTGGCTAGATCACGACGCGTCGGGACGTTAGCGGCGTCCAGCCGCCGCGATATGGAACTGTCTTTTATCCGGGAATGAAATCCTTTGAGAGCGTCCCAAATTCTTGAGTTATCGAGAAATGAGAAGATGACCTTGGAGTGCTGGAGCCATGCTCCAGCCTTTACTCGTCGAAGCCATGCTTTGGCAAAACCTCACGTGGGTACCCATGTGAATAAAGGCGCAAGCATGGATTACGCAATCCAAAAGAAAAATCACTCTTAGAAAAATAAGAAAATTTGAAACTCAAGAAAACGGGACATTGCTAATCCTTTTCTCAAACCCCGAGCCTGCATAAAAATGGAAATCGTGCTAATTTATCTGGGCAGAAGGAAAAAACCGGATTTATCCGCTGTTTTATTAAAATCAACAGGAACCCCCCTATCTCGATCCGGGGGAGGGAGAAAAAATCATGTTTGACGTTTTACTGAACGATGTGGAAAGGGCCGTCCGCGACGAGGCGCGAGCCTTCGTGAAGAATGACGTGTCGCCGCAGCTTATCAAGGACATGGACGAGGGCAAGGTCGAGTTCCCGTCCGATTTCTGCCCGAGCGTGGCGAAGAAAAAACTGCTCGGGCTGAGGTTCGACCCGAAGTGGGGCGGGCGGGGTCTGCCGTGGACGGCGGAGATGGCAGCCATCGAGGAGATCGGGGTGCTGGGCTGCGCCCTGGCCTGCCAATACAGTCTCCCGACCATCGTTGGAGAGGCCATCTCGCAATTCGGCTCGGATATGCAGAAAGAGAAATATCTGAAACCGACGCTCGAGGGAAAGAAGATATGCGCGGAGGCTCTCACCGAGCCGCGCGGCGGGTCGGACTTCTTCGGCGCAACCACCTTCGCCCGAAAGGACGGCAACCGATACATACTCAACGGCCAGAAGCGCTTCGTGGTAGGCAGCGTAGGCGCGGACTACTTCTTTGTTTACGCCCGCACCAAAAAAGAGGGGCCGGGTCACGAAGCCATCAGCGGCTTCCTCGTTGACCGCGCCTTCGGGGTAGAGGTCGAGGCCGTTTATGGCCTCATGGGCAATCGCGGCGGAGGCACCGGGCGAATTGTATTCCGGGATGTGCCCGTCCCCGCCGAAAACCTCGTAGGCCCCGAAAACGCGGGCGCCTTCATCTTCAACAAGATGATGGCGCCGGAGCGCATGACGAGCGCGGCTGGCTCCATCGGCGCCGCGCGGGCCGCCCTCGAAGTGGCCGCCAGGTATTCAACCCAGCGGCAAGCCTTCGGAAGGCCCATTAAAAAATTCCAGGCCGTCAGCTTCAAAGTGGCCGAATCCATCTCCAAACTCGACGCCGCCCGCGCCCTCGTCTGGGCCGCTGCAAAACACACTGACGCCGGCCTGGACTCGCGACGCCTCGTGAGCGAAGCTAAAAAGGTGGCCACGGAAACCGGGTGGGAAATCATCAACAACGCCATGCAGATCATGGGCGGCATCGGTTACACCAATGTCTACCCCATCGAAAGATACCTCCGCGACGGCAGGCTCAGCATGATATGGACGGGCACCAGCGAAATAATGTGCGGACTCATCCAACACGAATACTACCGCGAACTGACTGGCATCACAGACCGCCGCAACATCGAGGCAGACGCCACTGCCGAAAAACCGGACGAAGAAAAAATTTATACCTGACCTGAAGGCCGTAGCGGCGAACCAGTGTGTTCGCCCTTATTTTCGGGCAGACATAAGGGTCTGTCCCTGCGGTTGCTGAGAAATACGGGTTAACTTTTTGCAGAGATCGTTATGAACAGGTCGAAGGGGGAATTTTCAGGTCTTCCACTTTGCGGCCGTAGTTTGCAAACCAATACTTGAGGCTTGAATAAACCACACGGAGGTAGCTGAGGTTTTTGGGGAACCTGTCCACCATATGCCATATTCGCCAGGGGTCCAGGTAAAATGATTTCAGGGCGCGGTACCTCATTTTCATCATGTCTATACCGGTAACCTCGCCGTAATAAGGCTTTTCAGACCAATACTGCATGTGCGGGGAGAAATCGTAAGGCATTTTATAGTCTGGATAATATTCGCGGACCATGTCGTAAAGCTCCGACCTCGGAAAGGGCACCACGGTGAAAAAAACCGCCGAGAGCATTTTCGAGCCGCAGGCGAACTTCCTCGTCTGCTCCATTTCCTCCAGCGTTTCGGTCGGGAAACCGAACATGAAAAAGCCGCAGGGGATTATTCCCTCGTCGAAAGTCCACTCGATTACCTCCCGCGCGAGATCGAGGTTCAGGTTTTTTCGGATCAACCGTTGGAGCCTGGGGCTTGCCGTCTCGATCGCGTAGGTGATGCTGTAAACCCCGGCGCGGGCAAATGACTTGACCATGTCTCGGGTCATGATGTCCGCGCGAATACCGTTCGGGAAGGCGAATTTCATTTCGATGCCGCGACTCGCCACGCCCTCCATTATAGCCATCGCGCGCCCCCGGTCGAAATTGAACACGTCGTCGTAGATGTGGATTTCCCTCGCCCCATACCTCGCCTCAAGCATCCCGATCTCTTCCAGCACTCTTTCCGCGCTCTGCGCCCGAAACTTCTTCCCGAATATTCCGTGACAATATATACATTTATAGGGGCAGGCGCGGGACGTGAAAAGCGCGGCGTAGGGCCTTCGCGCCAACAGCCCGTTCATTGTTATTTGGTGGCTGTAAGGGCGGAGGTCAAGGAGGTCCCACGCGGGAATAGGAAGCGAATCCAGGTCCTCCTGAAAGTCCCTCGGCCCCCCGAAACTCACCTCGCCGTCCAGCCGGAGCGCGACACCCGGCATGTTCACCGGCGCGGCGCCCTCCCGGATCGCATCCAGAAGCTCGATAAAGGTCGTCTCGCCCTCCCCCACAACCGCGTAATCCACGTTGGGATCCTTGAGCGCCTGATCGTAGAAAATAGTCGCATGGGGACCTCCCACCACCACCTTTATCGAGGGTTTTATGCTTTTAGCAACCGCGGCGATGGTATGAATGTTGGCAGCCTCCAGCGACAATGCGCTTATCCCCACCACGTCCGGGTCATATTCTTCAATAATCCGGCCAGCGCCGCGATTATTAACCCTCTCGATGCCAGCGTCCAGAATGCGGAAATCCACCTGATGCGGCCTCTCCCGCCTGATCATCGCCGCCAGTGTCAGCACTCCCAGCGGCGGTGACAAAATATGGGCCATGTGGGTTTCCAGGTAGCTCGCCCGGATCAGTAACACCCGCTGTTTTTTCACTTTAAGTGACACCATTGACTGGAATATTTATGCTCAACGTAATAAAACACAATAAGTCTTATGAACAGGTCGAAGGGGAAATTTTCAGGTCTTCCACTTTACGGCCGCGTTTCCCAAACCAAAACATGAGGCTCCAATAAACCATGCGCAAGTAGCTCCGATTTTTAGGGAACCTGTCTATCATGTGCCACATTCGCCAGGGGTCAAGGTAAAACGATTTCAGGGCGCGGTATCTCATTCTAGTAATGTCTATGCCGCCAACCTCTGTGTAATAAGGCTTTTCATAAAAATAATACATGTGCGGGGTGGAATCGTAGGGCATTTTATAGTCGGGATAATATTCTCCGACCATCTCGTACAATTCCGTCCTCGGAAATGGCGTCACCGGGAAAAAGAGCGCCGAGAGCATCTTCGAGCCGCATGCGAACTTCCTCGTCTGCTCCATTTCCTCCAGCGTCTCAGTCGGAAAGCCGAACATGTAAGCTCCGCAGGGGATTATCCCCTCGTCGAAAGTCCACTCGATGACCTCCCGCGCAATATCGAGGTTCAGGTTTTTACGGATCAACCGCTGGAGCCTGGGGCTTGCCGTCTCGATCGCATAGCCAATGCAGTAAGTCCCTGCGCGGGCAAATGACTTGACCATGTCTCGGGTCATGATGTCCGCGCGGACACCGTTAGGGAAGGAGAATTTCATGTCAATGCCGCGACTTGCCACGCCCTCCATTACAGCCATGGCGCGACCCCGGTCGAAATTGAACACGTCATCGTAGAAATGGCACTCCCTCACTCCGTATCTCCCCGCAAGCATCTCAATCTCTTCCAGTACCCTTTCCGCGCTCTGCGCGCGAAACTTCTTCCCAAATATTGCGTGACAATATACACATTGGTAGGGGCATGCACGGGACGTAAAAAGCACCGCATACGGACTTCGCACCAATAGCCCGTTCATCGTTAACTGGCGGCTATAAGGGCGGAGGTCCAGGATGTCCCACGCGGGAATGGGAAGCGAATCCAGGTCCTCCTGAAAGGCCCTCGGCCCCCCGAAGCTCACCTCGCCGTCCAGCCGGAGCGCGACACCCGGCATATTCACCGGCGCGGCACCATCGCGGATCGCATCCAGAAGCTCGATAAAGGTCGTCTCGCCCTCCCCCACAACCGCGTAATCCACGTTGGGATCCTTGAGCGCCTGATCGTAGAAAGTAGTCGCGTGGGGACCTCCCACTACCACCCTTATCGAGGGATTTATGCTTTTCGCAAGCGCGGCGATTCCATGGATGTTAGCTGCCTCCAGCGACAATGCGCTTATCCCCACCACGTCCGGGTCATATTCCCGCAGAATCCGGCCCGTGCCGCGAACATTCATCCTCTCGATGCCGGTGTCCAGGATGCGGAATTCCACCTGATGCGGCCTCTCCCGCCTGATCATCGCCGCTAGGGTTAACACCCCCACCGGCGGGGACAAATTATGCGCCATGTGGGTTTCCAGATAGCTCGCCCGGATCAGCAACACCCGCTGTTTTTTCATTTTAAGCGACACCGTTGGTCAGCAAACTCACTAAATCAAAGATACTTTCAATTAGCAAATGATAACATCACTCTCAGTGCCGGGCAATTGACCTTTTGGAGTGCGGCGGCTTGACGCCGCTCTTGAAGGCCACAGCACAATGTGGCCATTATAGCAAAATACCTTTTGCCACAAAATGGTTCGGCATCCCTGCGCCCCATCAAGCCGGGGCGCGGAAAGCGGCGTCCAGCCGCCGCACTCCAAAACTAGAAGATGGTTGCCCGACCGTTGCGCAGGTGGTATTTTTACATAAATTTCAAGTGAATCTTCTCCGTTCAAGAATTGCCGTCGCCGCCGCGCCCCTTTTCGTCTTTGCCGCGCTGGCCCTTTTCACGCTTCGCGAGCCTATACTCATGGGCCGAAGCATAATGGTCACAGACATCACCCGCTACGCCCCTTGGGGAGACGGCAAGGGCACATATCACGATAACCCCGCCTGCTCAAACCAGCTTTTCGAGGTTTATCCCGATAAATTTTATTACCGCGAAAACCTTTTAATGGGCAGACTGCCCGCATGGGAGCCTAAACTCATGGGCGGCTACCCGGTCGAGGGCGACCCAAGGTTCGGATGGTTCGATCCCTTCAATCTGATTTTTCTCTTCTTTAAAGTCGAGCCGGGCCTCAAATTGCTCGCGTTCCTCCAAATTTTCCTCCTCGGCGCCTTTAGCTACGGTTACTTGCGGGAGGCAAAATGCGGGCGCGTCTCAGCGTGCTTCGGAGGGATGGCGGCAATGACCTCGGCGTTTGTCATAACGCACATTCCCGACCCGCCGTCCCTTCAATCCGTTATATGGTTTCCATTTCTGCTGTGGATGTTCGAGAGGACATGCCGCAGCGAGCGCTTTTGGCCGTATCCGGCGCTGATTGCCCTGGGAACGGCGCTGTCAATATTGGGCGGCGAGCCGCGAATGTATCTCCCCATGCTGACCGGCTTCGCTCTTTACGCAGCGGGCCGCATTCTATTCCCCGGAGCATGGGAATGCCTAGAGTCCAGGCGAATACAATTCAGCAGGCTCGCAATAGGACTGATCTTGGGAATTCTTTTGGCAATGCCGCAGGTTCTGCCATCCTTCAGACTGGCTAACCTAACAAATTGGGGAATTCTCCAAAATGTCAAATTCGAGGACTCTGCTATTCCTGAAATTTCATACCGCACACGATCAAAACTTGCGGCAGTTGTGTTTAATCCTTACGCCCTGGGAAGATTCACTGGCGTGTTAAATCCCTACATCTTTGGGGGGCCACGGAGCGAGCTTTTTGTGCCTCATGGATGGGAACGGCATATAATAAATTATTCCAATTGGGTGCTATATCCCGGCTGGGTAACACTTTTATTGATGATATGGGGAGTCAGATTCAAGTATGACAACAGGCGCGTCATCATACTGGCGATTATCCCACTTTTATCACCATTGGTGTTGAAATACTTAACGCTCTTTTTAATATCTCTATTAATATTTCCCGGTCATTTTCTCGGCGGCCATTTTCTCAGGGAGGTATCTTCTTTCGATCCTTTCAACGATAATATTATTTTTTATGCAGCCGTCGCTTTGCTTGCCGGTTTCGGTCTTGACGATCTGCTGGCGGAGATAACCGCGTCGCGGCGCCGTTTTTCCTCCAGATTATTTCTTTTAACCGCGTTATCTCTTGTTTTATTGAATGCCTATGCGCTCATTCACTGGCTGATAAACGAGTATGGTTACATGATGGATAGTTATTACAGGATCAGCACAAACTTTTCCAGGGTATTTAGTGAAATGATGAAAGAAGGCTGGCGGTTCGACGATTACGGCTTTATTACCGTTGTGGGTTTAAGCGCGGCGTTTTGCCTGTTTATAATATTAAGGAAAAGAACTAAAAAGTGGATCCCGGTTTCAATACTTTTATTTGTCTCGTTGCTCGACTCTTCGGTTTTAACGGCGCGCTACCTTTTATTTCAAGAGCAGGGATACCCTGAGCAGGTTCCCGCCGCCATTCAGTGGCTTCAACAAAAAACAAACGGCGCAAGAATAGATTGTGGCGCTGAATGTTTCCCGCCAAAATCGAATCTGATATTCGGCATTTCAAGCTCCACCGGGATATTTAGGCAAGAACTCAAACGTTTTAATAATTATGAAATGTTATTAAATCATAGCGTCATTATCAAATGTGGACCAACAACCAATTGGGAATGCCACACACAGGTACTGGAGAATCGCGGCGCGCGATACCTGCTGAGTCGGGATTTGTTAGACCAGCGGTTCACGGATTCCGGCTGGGATCTGGTTTTTTCGGATGGTATGAAAATCTACAAATATAAGGAGCCCTACAAAAGAGCATGGATCGTCCCCCGGGTAATTTTCGTGAATGGGAAGAGTGAAATCGGCTCTATGATGATGGCATTTAACACCATCTATAACGGCGATTTCAATTCGTCCGAAGAGGTACTGATAGAGGGCGAGAAAACGAGTTTTATCAATGGCGGAAAAGGGACAGCGACGATAAAAATGGACGCGCCCGAGGATGTCGTGTTCGATGTGAGTGTCCCGGAGGGCGGCTGGCTTGTGTTTTCGGAGACTTATTATCCGGGCTGGGAGGCGGAGGTGGACAACGAGGCGGCGGAGCTTTACAAGGCGGATGTGGCCTTTATGGCAGTGCAGTTGGACCCGGGCCGGCATGAGGTTGCGTTTCATTATCGGTCACAACTGAGGAAAATAGGTTATTATATAGCTTCACTTGCCGCCTACATTCTGGTAATGGGAGCATTGTGGGGGATAAAAAAGAGGAAAAAGCGGGCGTGAAGCCTCGCGTGGTGGTTATCGGGCTGGACGGCGGGACTTACGCCCTGCTGGACCCGCTCATGCAGGAGGGCCGCATGCCCGTCCTCAAATCGCTGGTGGATCGGGGCGCGAGGGGAGTGCTTCGCACGGTCATTCCACCGATCACTCCCGCGGCATGGTCCACTTTCATGACCGGCAAAAACCCCGGCAAGCACGGCATTCTCGAATTCCAGGTGCGGGACGGGGATGGAGAATCGCCGGTCAATGCCCGCCTCCGCCGCGGCAAAACCATCTGGAGGCTTCTCAACGAAGCGGGCCTCAAAATAGTAAGCTGTTCCGTCCCCACGACCTACCCTCCCGAGCCGGTGGACGGATTCCTGGTAAGCTCGTTCCTCACCCCGCTCGGCAAAAAGGATTACGGCTACCCCCCCGAGCTGCTGAAGGAGGTCGAGGACAAGTTCGGCCCGTATCATCTTTACATCCGCGAGGTTTATGCGCCGGGCAGGGTGGATAAGGTGCTGGCGGAGCTTGAAGAGGACTTGCGCTATAAATTCGACGCGGCGAGCTGGCTGCGCGACAAGGTGGACTGGCGACTGTTCGTGCTTCACGTTTTCGGGACAGATCGCCTTCAGCACGAATTATGGCACCTGATTGACCCGACCCACCCACTGCACCGCAAGGACGAGGCCCAAAAATACGCCGACAGGTTCTGGAAATTCTATGAGGATGTTGACTGGCGGATCGGGCGGTTCATCGAGGGGTTGGGAGAAGACGACACCGTGATCGTGATGTCCGACCACGGCTTCGGCCCCGTGCACAGGTTCCTCAATTTCAATATATGGCACATGGAACGCGGCTACCTGAAGCTCCGGCGGCACCCATGGACCCGGATAAAACATCTCCTGTTCAGGGCGGGCATGGCGCCTAAAAACGCATATCGCCTGGCGATGAAACTCGGCCTCGCCAGGCTCAGGCTCTCCATAGGCGTCAGCTCGAGGGTAAGGTTTTTCAATATCGTTGACCGCATCCTGCTATCTCTCCGCGATATAGACTGGGAAAGAACCACGGCCTTCTCAAAGGGATATTACGGGCAGATCCATATCAACCTGAAGGGCCGCCAGCCCCACGGGTCGGTTGACCCGGCGGATTACAACGCCGTCCGCGAGAGGATCATCTCCGACCTCGAGGCTATCGAAGACCCCGAAACGGGGAAGCGAATCATCGGGGAGATTTACAGGCGGGAAGATATTTATCACGGGCCTTTCCTCAAGGAAGCGCCGGACATCTCGTTTTTGCCCAGCGATATGTCCTACAAGGCCATCGGTACCGCCGCCTTCACGTCGAACAAATTCCTGGAGCCTGCCTACGCCAACAGCGCCGACCATCGCATGGAAGGCATACTCATCGCGCGGGGGCCGCAAGTGCGCCGCACAGACTCCATCCAGGCATGGATAGGCGACATGGCCCCTACCCTGCTCTACCTCCTCGGCCAACCCGTTCCCGACGATATGGACGGCAAGGTAATCACAAGCATGATCGAGCCAGCCTACCTCGATAGCCATCCGGTGCGCTATGTCCATGCCGAGCAAGAAGAAGGCGGCGAGGGATCGGGCTATACCGAGGAAGAAAAAGAGGGCATTCGAAAACGACTGAAGGACATGGGGTATATGTAGATTTTAGATTTTCGATTTTAGATTTTAGATTTTTACATAGCGATGTTAGAATTCTTCTATAGAGCACTTTCAAAATATGCCCCCGGACTTTAGTCCGGGGAACGGCGCTGCAACAGGCTCCATTATTGCCTATAGTTAAAAATTTCAATTATCTTTAGTTAAATCTTGGATTGCAAAAGGTATTGGGTAAGGGAGGAACACTTACAAGGCCATGACTAAGAAAAAACCCGCATCCCTGGCGGTCACAGCAATAGTTATTGTTGCTATTTTAACTGTTTTGATCGCCGTCAAAGGCCGCCATCTGCACAAGGTGCGCCAACAACAGAAGCCCCCGGACTGGAATTCAACCCAATCCCACGAAACCGCCTGGCCCGGCGAAGTTACCCCGTCGTCACAGGCAACCGTATCGAGCGACGGCCAGCTCAAGGCCGGATCGCACGCCACCTTAACGATCACGTACACCGCGGGCCGCAGAGGGCTGAACAAATTCGGAGCCATAAGGGCGGCGTTCGAACATGGCGCAAACTGGGGCAGACTCCAGACGGTGGCCCCCAAAGAGGAAAATTACGTCACGGCGCAGGGGCCGCCGGGTGTGGAATTAAAGGCCATAACGGACCCGCAGATCGGCCTCTGCGAACTTGCCGAGGCCCAGGTCGTTTCGGGAAAGGTGAGAAGAGGCCAGGTTGTCCGGCTGATTATCGGGGACCGTTCCGGCGGATCAAAGGGGCTTCTGGCGCCGGCTATCAGCGAATCGCCGGGCGCGGGTAGAGTCCGCATTTTCGAGGATCGAACAGGGGAAGGGCAATTCTATGCAATGCCCGATGTCCCCGAAATGAACATACTCCCCGGGCCGCCGCACCACTTGAAGGTTATTGCCCGATCATGGGCCGCGGTCGGCGCGCCGGTGAACGCAGTCCTCCAGGTTCAGGACAAGTTTAACAACCTTGCCGCCGGATTAGATAAAATTATCACAATTGTAGGCCTCGAAAGCGGCAAAAATATCTTAAGCGCCGAAATGAAGGCCTCCGACGGCGGTTTCCTCCGCATCCAGGGGCTGACCTGCCCCAAAGCGGGGATTTTCCGATTCAGGGTGCAGGAGGCAGGTGGCGCTCTTTCGGCGGTCAGCAATCCGATCGAATGCCTTGCGGACGCTGGCGCGCCACGGTATTATTTCGGCTCCATTCATTCTCACACCATGCTTTCCGACGGGCTTAACACCATCGAGGGGGCGACGTTATACGCCCGCGATGTCTCGAACGTGGACTTTTTCGCCTCGACCGACCATGCCATACTGCCGGACGACTCATACGATCACGTATTGCTGCGCCACAACATCTACGAGGATCAATGGAAGGCGGCGGCGGACGCGGCCCGGAAGTTCAATGACCCCGGCCATTTTGTGACATTTCTCGCTTTCGAGTGGAGCACGAAAACCTACGGAGATAAAAACATCTATTTCCTCGATGATCGCGCCCCATACCGCAGGTTCCCCTCCACCCCTGAAGAGCTTTATAAAAGCCTTGAACACGATCGCGTCCTGGTTATTACCCATACCATGATGGGAGTCACGGGCGAGCGCGGCCCCAACTGGGATCACGTGGATAACCGCGTCGAGAAGGTCATGGAGATTGTCTCCGGCCACGGGCTGAGGGAATACACCGGAAATTACTCGCCGATATGCAAACACGATAAGGAGCTGCCGCTCGCGAGCATCCGCGGAAACCTGGCGGCGGAGGTTCTCAAAAGGGGCCTCCGGCTCGGCTTCGTTGGCGGCTCCGACGACCACACCGGCAAGCCGGGAAGCGCCCTCAAAGGCGTTAACGCATGCCCGGTCGCAGGCTTTGCCGGGATTCGCGCTTCAACTCTATCAAGAGATACCATATTCAATAGTATTCAAAATCGCGCCGTCTACGCAACCAGCGGCGCGAGAATATTGCTCTCCTTTTCCATCAACGGCCACAACATGGGCGAGGAGATGAGGATCGGGAACAATGTGCGCAGGGCCATAACGGTCGAGGCGCATGGCGAGGCGCCGATTAAAGAGGTGGATGTAATAAGAGAAAATCCCTATGACCCTTTGAAAGCCTGGAAATGGGATGCCCCCGTTTATGATCCCGGAACTTTGCAGTGGACGGACGACGCCCCGCTGACCGCCTCGACATGGTACTACGTCAGGGTGATCCAATCGGATAATCACCTCGCTTGGAGCTCGCCCATCTGGGTAGATTTGCATTAATCGAGGGACACCAGACATAAGTGGATAGCCCACATAGCTCTGCTATGTGGGCGCCGCAAGGCGTAGGCCAAAATGAAATGCCGCATGGAATGATAAATGACGCGCAAAAGTGGATAGCCCACATAGCTCTGCTATGTGGGCGCCGCAAGGCGTAGGCCAAAATGAAATGCCACACAAGATAATACATGACGCGCAAAAGGACATATACCCGCAATAACGATTTTCACTACGTGACATTCGCCTGCCATGGTCGAAGAAAATTATTGCTTACCCCAACCGAAAAGCAAATAGTTATATCGGCGCTCGGCGGTCTTGTCCAAAGTTCGAGTTGCAGCGTTTCCGGTTTTGTTATCATGCCCGACCACGTCCATGCGATCCTCTGGTCCCGAGACGATCATGATCTTCCCGCCACGATGAAAACATGGAAAAGGCTGTCGTCGCATTATCTCAAAATCCACTATGAGAAGCACAATCCCGAATATCTTGATTATTTGAGGGTGAAAAGGAACTCACGGGAGTTGACACCGTTCTGGCAAAGGCGCTATTATGATTTCAATCTGGGTTCGCTGGACAAATTGAGGGAAAAACTCGACTACATGCATAACAATCCGGTTCGGGCGGCGATCGTAAAGAATGCGCAAGATTACAAATGGAGCAGTGCTCTATGGTATTATATGAAAAAAAGCGTCGGAATACCCATCGAACCCGGTTTCTGAGGCCTGCTCCTTCCGTCGCCCACATAGCGCAGCTATGTGGGCTACCCGCTGGAGCATTTGCTGAAGCATTAGCTGCTGATTCAGTAAACGCTCAACAACTTGTTAATAACTGTCCTTGCATTTGCGCTGGCAAAAAATAGTAGGCTTACTTCTGATGAAAGCATTTAAAAAGGTAAATTTCAAACATTTAACTTTTTGGGGCCTATTTGCTTGCAGCATTTTTCTTGCATTTCTTAGCAATTCCTCAATTTTTCCTAAAGGAATGGAAAGCAATTCTAATCCATACTTACTTGTTTCCGGCTGTGATCTTTGGATGCCTTTTTTTGGTGAGTGTTGGATATCATATACTGAGTTATATGATATACTAGGTAAAAAGACTGTCTGGAAAGAATTGAACATGGGAAATGTTATTATTTCGGAAGAAAAACACATTATTGTCTATTACAACAGATCAGAAATTTTAGTAATTCGGGATCTTAAAAATAAGCGCATAAAACAAAATTTGTATCTTATGGGACGTCCCTTAATGTTTAGTCCTAAGGGCAATTTTATATTTACAAAAGATAATGATACTGATAGTATATTGATATATGATGCCAATAATTTTGCTCTCATTAAAAAAATCTCCATAGCTCCATATAGGAACTGGACACCCGTTGAAATTATGAAACACGAGTATCTTGGCCAAATAGCCTGTAGCAATGACGAGAAGTATTTAGTGATTTTTTATGATTTTCCAAATATTTTTAAGATAGTTTCGCTTGAAAATTACAAGGAAATTACAGTCCATTTACCCAATATTACAAATGAGTACTTTAATTTCTTCTTAACCCCTGACTCAAAATATTTAATTATAAATGAAGCCTTTAAAAATATAATTGTATTTGATTTTCCTGCGATCAAGCTTTTATATAAAATTGACGGCAAAATTTGTGCCTGTACAATGAATACTAATGGCAAAACTCTAGCATGTAATAGAGATTCAGGATTGAAAAAATTTATTATTGATATTTTCGACATCACAACTGGAATGAAAATTGATTCTTATGGCCCAATTAAGGCTTACTTACCACTTCCGTTGTCTTTTAATAATGATATAATTTCTTTCTTAGATGTTTACGGGTATGTAAATGTCATATCAAATAAAAATAAAACAATTTTATATAAAGTTAAATTTTCTAAACCAGAATATTCTATTTATTTTGAAAGTAATTAAATAACAAGGATTAATTGCTATATAAAATTATTTCTAAATTTTCATTCTGAAAATTCAAAAAAGTTCCATTACGCCAAGCTTGTTTCACCAACTTGGCATGAGTCCCCCCATCCCCCAGCAGGGGCTTTTTTGGCTGGTGGTAGGAAAATCCTCCGTTTTCTTTCCGTGTAGGCTTTGAAAATCTACGGCTGTTCCAAAATATTTTCCTCTTTTTCCTTCTGAAAAATTCATCGCGAAACAAAATATTGTTGTCTCAGCCTATTTTCCCAGAATGGACAGCCCCTCCCTGAGCGTTGCTCCTCCGCCCCGGGCTGACAACCTGGACGCTCCCTCAACGGTCACTGAAAAAAGATTTTCTAAAGCCTCCACTCCAAGAACTCCAGATTTTCTTTCATTGCTTCCATCTCTTTTCCGTCCCTCTGATTTGGGTGAAGGGACGGGAAAAAATGGGTTTTGGGTTAGAGGTGAGAGGTTTTGAGAGATGACGGTTCATTAAGTTGGATGTATCATAATCTTCCAATTGAGTTTTCGTGGTACAATATCGTATGGAAGAATCCGAACAGCCTGTTATAGAGGCCCGTGATCTCGGCAAGACCTACCGTATATACAGCAGCCCGATGTGGCGACTGGTGGAGGGGGTTCTCGGCGGATCAAGGCATGTTGATGTGCCTGCGCTTTCAGGGATAAGCTTCAGCATGACCAGAGGCGAAGCGGTCGGCATCATCGGGCGGAACGGGTCGGGAAAATCCACGCTGTTGCGCATACTTGCGGGCATAATAGATCAATCCGAGGGCGAGTATCGGATAGGAGGGCGTATTTCCAGCGTCCTCGACCTCGGCGCCGGCTTCATCGCGGGCTTTTCGGGCATGGAAAACATATACCTCAACGGCCGCATGATGGGGATGAGCGAGGATGAAATATCGAGGAAAGTCCCCCAAATACTGGATTTCGCGGGATTGGGGAAATACGCGGATTTTGCGGTTCAGACGTATTCGTCCGGCATGCTGCTCCGGCTCGGCTTCGCCATTGCGCAATGTGTGGACGCGGAGGTTCTTCTGGTGGACGAAGTGCTTGCCGTGGGGGACACCTCATTTCAGCAGAAATGCCTGAAAAGGATGAACGAATTCAGGCAAGGGGGCACGACGATCCTGCTTGTGTCTCACTCGCTGTCCGATCTCGGCGGGTTTTGCGACCGCGTGATACAGTTAGACGAGGGCAGGATCAGGCGGGACGGCCCCACCGAAACGATGCTCAAGGAATACATCGAGCAGATGCGCGCTTCAGACGGCACGGCAGGCGCCAGCCTTATCGAGGCCCCTTCACCCCATCGCGAGCGCACCGGAGATGTAATGATAACCCGGGTGGAGTTCCTGAGTCCAAGAGTCCCGATTGATCGGGACTCGGCGGAAGAGGGACAACCGGTAAGCTCGATCAAAACCGGCGATCCCTTGGTCGTCCGGATAACTTATTCTGCTCAAAAACCCGTTAATAATCCGCTATTTAGATTGCAGTTCCGGAATGCGACCGGTGCTCTGGTCCACGGCACTAACACCTATCGCCAAGGGCTTGACCTGGGTGAAATTCGAGGTGAGGGTGTCTTCGAGGTGCGTTACGACTCGATAATGCTCCTCGAGGATCGCTACTACGTCACCGTGGGGATATATCCCGACGAGTACGCGCTGGCCCTTGCCGACCGCGCCCATGACGTGCATCACATGGCCTATACCCTTGAGATTAAGAGCGATCGCAGCCAGGGAGGGGGCATTGTCAGCATGCCGCACCGATGGGAGCGCCTCAAGTGAGCCGCAGGGCGCTCATCATCGGCATAGACGGCCTGGACATGGACCTTGTCAATCGCTGGTTCCACGTCGAGGCGATTTCTGAGGCGCCTGCGCAGCCGATCAAGGGGAGCGATCTCCCGAACCTCTCGAGGCTGATTTTCGGCGGCGCAAGGGCGAAACTGAGATCGGTAACTCCATTGAATAGTGCTGCGGCATGGACTTCTTTTCTCACCGCGAGGAATCCCGGCGGACATGGCATTTTCGGCTTCACAAGGACTCACCATGACGGCTATCATCGCTCGACGGCCCGCTGCGACGACATAGGCGCCGCCACAATCTGGGAAATGGCAAATTCGAGCGGCGCCCCGGTCGGCCTGATAAACTGCCCCATGACCTACCCCCCTCCAAAACTGGACGGCTTCGTCATCAGCGGCATACCGATACCCTACAATCAGGTCTGGGCTTACCCGCCCGAAGTCGAGGCATCCTTACGGGACAAGTTCGGGCCTTATTCGGTTGATCTACCGTGGTGGGATTTGGGAGACGGGACGCCAGGCAGGAGGGAAGCGTTTATCGCGGATATGTACCGGATGGCAAGGAAACGCGAAGAGGTGACTTTGTGGTCCATGCGAGCGAGGCCCTGGCGCATATTGGCCGTCATCTTCACAGGAACCGACCGTCTCTTGCACAGCTTCTGGCATTTAAGCGATAAACGCTTCCC
>Ga0209777_10003440_pt1 | contig 19642 bp, 22 predicted proteins | sample FrelakmetHBP12HB_FD_187147 | JGI IMG/M metagenome (GOLD analysis project Ga0209777, IMG submission 187147) | Freshwater lake sediment microbial communities from the University of Notre Dame, USA, for methane emissions studies -HBP12 HB (SPAdes)... | ecosystem: Environmental > Aquatic >...
AATTATCCCCTCCTGCGAAGATACCCTTCAAGAGACCGCCAAAACCCTGGAGAAAAGAGAATGCCGAGAGCTGGGATGGGGGATGTGCGAGGCATTTAAGGAAGCTGATATCGTAATTGATAACAATAGAAGTATTGATGAGTTCAGGGCAAAAGTATTGGCCTTTCTCAAAGAGATGGAGAATCGTTCGAATTAGACATCAAAACCAGAAACCATATCTTTCAGCATCAAAGTATTGCGCAGCTATACCTTTTAGCACAATCGACAGGAAAATGAAGATCAAATAACTCCGATTCTTTTGCCCCATTTATTCTGCATTCCGTACGAGCAGACAGAATTCAGAATCAAAGAAACGCTTGTTCTCTCTGTAATGGGATTGACGGGCCGCTCAATGCCGCCTGATTTAAATAGCCAGATTGACTATACTAAGAGCAGAGGTGAAGACGCTATGTGTACAGTTGGTGGCGGACCCGATATCGGAAACATAGAATCTTTAGCCACGAAAGATTATGAGTGCCTGGATTGCAACAATAAGTTCAAGGCCATGGGAAGGAAGCCAATGTGTCCTTCGTGCAAATCCAGAAACGTAAAGTCAGCTTAACCTATGCATATCCCGTTTAAAGAGGACGAGATCGCCTATCTTCTCGGTCGGAGTGGGACTGTAGCCTTGGCTAAAACTTGTGGTAATTTTTTTTACCTTGACACAGATACAGAAGAGGTCGTCATATTCACAGAGCCTCAAGATCTGATTGTCGCCTCTGCCTTCGGTATAGACGAGAAGATCTGTCGAGGGCTCAGGTGCACTATCTACCAGATTAGAGAGCTGAAGTCTCCGCTAATAGTGCTCCCCAGGGGCCACCCTGCTTCACCCAGGCTTAGAACCGTCGTTTCCATCGGCCCAAAGACGAGAATGAGCTGTGAGATCCAGCCAGGAACTCACCCAGAGCAGGACGTTCTGTGCGGCTCGGAGGAGTTTCACAACTTGGAGGTGCTGGCAGCTCCGGATGGGGCTGTTGTCAAAGGCTTCTCGGGCGAGACGATGAAAGGCAAGATCTAGAGAACAAGCCCAGCACTATTAGCGCTAAGCTCAAGATGGGAGTAGTGGTTCACGGGCCGAAGGTCATAGACTCAGGATTTGCGCTCAAGGTCCTGAATCGGCTTAGAAGCCTGGGTGAGGTAACCACAGTCCTGGAAGGAACCAAGGGACGGTTAACTATCATCGATCCCTGCCTCCGCCTTTTCCGCCAGCTCCGTTGCTTCGTCGAGGATTCCGGAGCGGCCCAGGGGCTCAAGCTCTTTACAGATGCTCGACAGTCTGACGTCACCCAGGTTGGAGCTGGACGATTTCAGTTGTGAGCCTCCTTAAAAAGAGCCTCTGCATCGCCATTAGATAGAACATCTTTCATTGCCTTGATCTTCGGGAGCCTTTTCCATGAACAGTCGCCCAGCTCCCTCAGGATGTAAAACTCTCCCTTCATCTGGAGCTGGCAAAGGTTATCGATCGACGTACGTTCCAGGGCTTGCTCAGCCTTCAGCCGCGGACAGGCCTTTCAAAAGCCATTCGCATCTCCTCGATCTTGACGAGCTTGCTGATGATGTAGTAGTTCATTCCCGAATCTAGACATCTCTCCCTATCACCCTTCAATACGTGGTCGGTCATTGCGATGATGAAATAGCATCTTCAATGCTGTCCAGCGTCGACATACAATATCTGGCTTAGGCTCATTGTTTATCACCGCAAAAGCAAGGCCCTAACAGGGGAGGCTTCAGCTCCTTTGATCTTCAGCGGAGGGCAGATGAGGGTGTACTCACCAGGCGGCACATCCTTCAGATCGATGCCCTCTAGGATCATAACATCTTTCTCAAGCAGCTTGCGATGCACCGGAGCTTCATCATCTTCGTAGCGATCGATGGAGATGTAGTCTATTCCGACCAAACTGGCTTCAAGCTCGATGCACAGGCTAGCGGCCTCTTCCGACATGTGCACAAACCTCTTCGAGAACAAACCGCTTCTGGACAACCCGCTCGTTGTGTTGGTTGTCTTGAAGAGCAGGGCATCGCCTCTTTTCATCTCCAATCCTTCCAGAGAATCGGGCTTGATTGATTCTTTGTCTTCGACGTAGATCACGTGAGCAGGAAGGACAAAGTTCTGGGCATCATACTGGTCGATAGTCTTTGCCATCTTAAAGAAATGAGCTGGGGCATCTATGTGAGTTCCGGCATGGGCACTGAGCGTCAGTGTGGAAAGATTATAGGCTGCTCCGACTGCAATCGATGAGATCTCCTCTCTAGAGTAAGGATCATCCCCAGGGTAAGTGACATCCTCCAGTCCCAGAAGGATGCTTATGTCGTACACGTTTCTGAATATCATATTAACATTAGGTCCGAGGTTCGTTCTTCGAAAATAAAATCAAGACCCGATACGCCGGGCCATAGTTCAAATAGCCGCTATTCCCACATAAAAAATAAAAGGGATTTGACATAATTCAGCCCATGCTGGATCCACCAGCCCCCATAGTCCCATCTCCGACAAATCCCACGCCCAGCGACTCCGGAATGTATCCTGACATGGAATGGACATCCACGTACTTGGGATCACCTAGTTGCTTTGGTTGGGGCTTTCCGGCAGGAGCTGAAGTTATAGCTGACGAAGGTGGAGAAACGGAAATGGTAGAGGATGAATTAACTGTATTTATCGCTGGTCTGGCCAATTTTGCCGGTGAATAACTGGACAAGTCTCTATTAATCAAAACGGCTTTGAACAGGCCGCTCTCTGCGTTCCCGAGATCGTTCGACTGTACAAAGGTGCCAGATATGGAGTCGTTCTGAAGAGTGCCCATCAATCTGATCGAATTCAGGGAGTTGTTCATGAGCGCCGTCATGGCGAGACTCAAACGGGTGCCGGAGATGGAGCCTTGCAATGCCGCGTTCCAGCCGGAGGACTCCGATTTGCCGGAGCCGAACAGCTCTTCGCCATACTGATGCAAAGCGGCTGTAACTAGCTCTGTGCCCTTCAAATTGAACGACCAGATTCCCTGAATCTCTGCAGTCTTTTCTGCATAAGCGGTTCTAAACGAAGCCGAATCTGACGTTGCTGAACTTAACGAATCAGGGGTATATGTTGCAGAGCTATTGTTCTGCCCGGCCTCCTTTATGATGGTTTGGCCTAAAGTAGACCCGGCAAACAGTATGAACGCCAATAGTATCATGTGTATTCTCAATCTATAACCTCCATGAATCTCATCAGTTATACTTCCATATCTTTCTCGATAAAACTTGGGCTTTGGCTTCCTCGGTAAATAAGCTTTTGACCAAATCAACCAACCTTTTCGATCTTTGATGGCCCTTAAACAATTCCGGATAAGTCAATATCGATCATGAGTTCTCTAAAAAGGATCGCAGGACTGGATTTGCTCTCCGACAGGTTTGAATGATAAGAATATATGGAAACAAAGCCGACAAATACAAAATTGACAAAGTACTCTAGAGACGGGTATGGAGCAAAGACGCATAAAGCTGGGCGATCTTCGCCGGGAAGAGCTTGTGGCCCTCGAGTTGGAGATGCGGAGGGAGATCCTTGATTTCATCGGTTTTGAGCTGAGAAGGATGAAGGAGATCGGAGAAGAGCTTGGTCTGAAAGGTGAAGAGCTAAAAGATCATCTCTCTCTTCTAGAACGGGCTCATCTGGTGGAACTTGAGGAGGGGTACTATAGGTTGACTCCGAGGTGCATCGCCTACCTTGACGAAACCCTGGGTTACGAATGGAGAAGGTAATTCGTTGTTGGTAATCCGATAGACATTGCAGCAAACGAGGCCAGTCAGCTGACTTGTCTTCTGGCATCGACAAACTCTAAATAGCCCTCGCTGAATTTACTCTCGTGAAAAACCTGGGCACCATGGACAGGATGGTCAGGGCGTTCCTGGCAGAGTTATGCATCCTGACTGCGTTTTTTTGGACTGGACGAGACTGGCAGATTGTCCTCTACCTTCTGGCATTTGTCTTGGTTTTCCAGGCGGCCACTGGCGTTTGTGGGTTCTACAGGCTGATAGGACGAAACTCCTGCGAGAGGATCAAGCGGAAGGACAGGAACCTGATCGTGGGAACAATCGTGTTTATGGTTTTTGTCGCTGGAGCTGGTAGCTATGCGAGCAGCTTAGTTACCAAGAACATCCTTATGGATGACCTCAGGTCCATTGAAAAGCCCTACAACCTTACTCTCTCAAGCACCGACAAGAATCAAAGGAATGAATCGATTGAAGGGTACGAGCTCATGAACACATCCTTCGTGGTATTTAACAAAAAGTACACGGATTACAGGCCGTTAGCCCTCAAGTTTGATGAAAAGTTCCAAGGAGACATGCAGAACTTTTCCCTCGTAGTCAAGGCATCAAGGCAGGATATATATAACGGCAATCTGTCTAATGCACACCGCAGTCTGGCGGCGGCCGGTCCGATACTTCAGGGCATAAAAGAGAGAGGCGACCTGAGATAACCTCATTGATGCAATTTTTTTTGGATATGGTCGATGCGATCTATATCTTTTCCAGCTCTGCCAATTTCTCTAGGGCTTTGGGTATCCAATCTTTTTGCACTTTGTTGTTAGCAGCAACCTTCAGATATTTCCTCCAAGAATTGATGGCAGCCTTCTTATCGCCTCTCGCTTCTTCGGTCACTGCTTTATTGAACCATGCCTCTGCATACTTGGGGTACAGTTTTACGGCTCTGTCAAAGGACTCAATCGCCTCATTCCGCAAGCCCAGTCTGTCCTTGCATATCCCTTTGTTGTACCAGTAGAAGGCGTGGTTAGGATCAATTTTTATCGCTTCTTCGATGCACTTAATGGCGTCTTCGAATCGGTTGCAGGAGAGAAGGCATATCCCCTTGTTGTTCCAGGCCTTTACATCCATGGGGTCGAGCACGATTGCTTTATCAAGGCAGCCGATCGCCTCCTCAAAGCAGCCCTCGGCCATCAGGGCAACAGCCTCGTTGTACCAGGTCTTCGGGTCGTTTGGACCCTGATAGCCGCTGGAGTTATTTCCTAAACCGAAGCCTAACAAGTCTTTAAGACCTTTCATCTCTTCTCCGGGCAGGTCTTCGTCTCCCTGGAAGATAAATGTTTCACAGCGAATGCCTCGCCAGATCTACTGCATGAGAGCTTCCAAGCCCAATTTGACAGAAACATTCAGGAAGATTGGAAATTGAAGACCGAAAAGGATATTTAGGTTAGAATAGATTTATAGGTTAAAGGAAATATTCGAGCAGATCATGAATCTGATTTTTTGCGGTCTAAACTGAGGAGATAAAAAAATGCCGGAGTTTGTAAACCCTTTCAGCGGCAAGGTGGCGGACCGCCAGCTCACTTTGGGGGAGCTGGTTCGGGCCCTACGTCTGGACCTCGCTGCAGAACACGAAGCTGTCCACCTTTATTCTGGCCCACGCCGATGCCACAGATCATCCTCTCGCCAAGAAGGTCCTCATGGATATAGCGAATGAAGAACGTGTCCATGCCGGTGAATTTGCCCGGCTTATCAGTATCCTTACCGGGGACGAGGATGCTTTCCTGGCAGAAGGAGCCCAAGAGGTTAACGAAATGGCAAGCGGACTTTCCAAGACGGAAGGAGAAGCCCCAGCAGCCGGGAACAGGGAAACAACTATAGGATCGCTGAAAGAGTAATTTGGTGGTGGTTATGGAGAACAAATACCTAGGACGTGTTGATGCGCCCATTGGAGAAGAGACCTGGAAGGCCCTGGATGCAACGATGACCGAGGCCGCCAAGAGCGTTCTGGCTGGTCGCCGTCTGCTTCATGTTGAAGGACCGTTTGGCCTCGGGCTTAAGGCTGTGCCAATGCAAGATGTCAAGGGAGAGGGCGGCCTGGTGACAAGCTCCTTTGTGCCTGTCAACTTGATCCAGAAGAGCTTTGTCTTGAGCAAGCGCGATCTTGCAGCCAGCGAGCGTGAGGGGCTGCCCATCAATACCGCTCCCGTGGCGACTGCAGCTTTGGATTGTGCTCTGCTGGAGGATAAGATAATCTTCAACGGTGTACAGGGTTCTCAAGGCCTGATGACAGCAAAGGGGACAAGCGAGCTTAAGCTTACTGCGTGGAAAGAAGTAGGAAAAGCTGCTGATGAGATCATAAGCGCCTTGACCATGCTTGACAATGCAGGATTCCATGGTCCTTACAGCCTGGCCCTATCTCCAGGCCGCTACAACATTCTGCTCCGCCGCTACCCTCAGGGAGGGACGGAGATGGATCAGATCAGATCGATGACTGATGGGGTCTTCAAGGCACCAGTCCTAGAGAGCGGCGGTTTGCTCCTGGCATCAGGCAGGCAGTTCGCATCCATAGTCCTGGGTCAGGACATGTCGGTCGGATTCATCGGGCCAGTGGGCGAGGACCTAGAGTTCTCAATCTCCGAGAGCCTTGCCCTGCTGATCCGCGAGCCCAAGGCCATATGCGCGCTGAAATGAGCCCTGCTCGATAAGTGCGACTGGCTAAAGCAGTTCAGGAGCTGCCTTTTGAGGGTATGGAATTCAAGCGGCGTTACATGCCGCGCTTTTTGATTTTGTTATTCTAAGACAAGAAGATTCTGGCCATTTTTCTGATAGTAAATAAATATCTTAACGTTGTATCACCCTTCACTCATGATCCTGAGGATAATCGCTGTTGGTAAGCTAAAAGAGAAATACTGGAAAGATGGAGTGGCCGATTATTCACGCAGGCTCCTACCCTATGTCCACTTTGAGATACTAGAGGTTCCCGAAGCGAAAATGAAAGAAGGGATTTCATCAGCCGAAGAAGAGATTGCGATGGAACTAGAGGCAAAACCCATTTTAGAAAGGCTTAAAAAGGCAAATAGCCTGGTAGTCGTCCTTGACAGGCAGGGCAAACCTCTAAGCTCTTTGGAGATGGCGAAGATTCTGGAGGAGCAGATCCTTGATGGCAGAGATGTAACCTGGATCATCGGTGGCCCATTGGGACTGGCTCCATCATTGATTAAGCGGGCAGATTTGATCTTATCATTCTCTAATCTGACATTTCCTCATCAGATGATTCGATTGATCCTCTTTGAGCAAATCTACCGATGCTTCAGGATAATTCGTCACGAACCATACCACAAATGATAGAACCGGCCAGCAGAGAGGAAGATGGACAGCTTTCTAAGGGTTGAATTCATCTTGTCATAGACATACATGGATATGGAAAAGAATTATCTTGAGATAAAGTGTAACAGAAATTAGAGTTTAAAAAAGGAGAGCTAAAGTCATGTCCAAAACCGAAGAATTCTTGAAGGAAGCATTTGCAGGAGAATCCCAGGCCAACCGTAAGTACCAGGCTTTTGCAGCCAAGGCAGACAAAGATGGCTACCCTCAAGCGGCCAAGCTGTTTAGGGCGGCGTCTGAGGCAGAGGCGGTTCATGCCAATAACCACCTTAGGGCTATGAAAGCCATCAAGTCTACAAAGGAGAATTTGCAGGAGGCCATTTCCGGCGAAGACGATGAGTATGAAAAGATGTATCCGGAGATGATCAAGACAGCCAAGGCCGAAAAGCAGAAGGAAGCTGAGATGTCATTTTATTATGCGAACGAGGTTGAGAAGATTCATTCTGAGCTTTACAACAAGCTTCTCTCAAGCCTTGACAAATCAGCGGAAACTTTCCCCTATTACGTCTGTCCTTACTGCGGAAACACCGTGGAAAAGGAGGCTCCGGATGTCTGTCCCGTCTGCGGGGCCAAGGGAGAGCTTTTCAAGAGGGTCGATTAAGTTCTTGAATTCAAATGCGGGAAGGTTTTCTATAGATCTTCCCGCCTTTCCTGAGGGACGAATGCATGGTTATGCATTAGAAAACCCAAGTTAGAATGAGTTCTGATTACGAATAAATAGCCAGGATGGCACGCGTTGCCATATGCCGGCTCTTACCATTCACTTCTTCAGCGATCCAATAGTGGCTCCTTCCAATTTGGCACTATAGGGAAAAATCTGGAATCCTCTGGGGAACTTGAAGCCTCTCTGTCCCAGCTCCTTGTCAGCGAGGGCCAAAGCGCTCTGATTGCTACCAGCGGCCTTGACTTTTTTCAGGACCATATCCGATGACTCCTCTTCTTCCACTTGCTCATCCAGATACCACTGCAGGAAATTCTTTGTAGCCTCGTCTTTTTCGGAGACGGCAACGCCCACCAGACCTCTTATCAGCCCTGTAACTATGCGCTCGTGATTGTACACATGCTGGAAGGCATCTACGGGTGAGGCCCAGGCGAACTGCGGAGCCTCTATTGCCAGCATCCTTGCCCTTCCCCCTGTGGCAATCACGTAGTCGTACATCTTCATACCGTGCACAAGCTCCTCCCCGGCCTGGACCCTCATCCAGTTTGCAAACCCCTTCATCTTCACAGACTCGAAGTAGGCAGACATGGAAAGGTAAAGATAAGATGAGTACAGCTCTCTGTTCGCTTGCCCGTTAAGGGCTTCAGTCATCTTTTCGCTAAGCATCAGGAACACCTATCGCCCATTCTCTATGAACTATACAACTTGTTACTCTGCAGACTTCTCGAACATGTCCTTTCCCACGCCGCACTCAGGACAGAGCCAGTTATCGGGCAAATCCTCGAAGGCTGTTCCCGGAGCTATACTCTGAGTGGAATCCCCTTCTTCAGGGTCGTAGATATAACCGCAGACTTTGCACACGTACTTATCCATCGTCTCACCTTATTGATCTTTTACTCCAAACTAGATGAGATTTTCTAGTATATTTCTTATCTGGGCATCCCTTTCCTTTTTGTGAGGCTCATAGCCCAAGAAGGTCTGGTCGAACCGAGGCGCATCCACCTGGTAGAACTTCCCAAGAGGTATTGGTGCCTCGGAACCATCATAGTTCCAGGACCTTATGATATTCATCGCCTCATTGAAGCTTCCGGTATCGTTATCAGTTACCTCGTAAACACGTTTGTTGTACTGCTCATACATGTTGAAGTAACTGACACAGACCTGCAGGACATCGACAAATGAGAACCCCTTGTGCATTATGGCCTCTTTGAACAATCTTCGGAGAAGATCTATGCCATGAGTGTAACCCCGAGCGATGAAGGATGCTCCGCCCACCAGCATCAGCTCGGCAGGGTTCATGGGGAGCTCCTGTGTCCCCAAGGGAGTGGACTTACCCTTATAACCCTTGGGGGATGTCGGAGTGTACTGTCCCGTCGTAAGGCCATACACCCGGTTGTCGTGGAGAATGAGGGTTATATCGATGTTCCTTTTAGCAGCGAACATTAGATGGTCCAGCCCTTCTGCCAAAGAGTCGCCGTCCCCTGAGAAGCAGATCACATTTAGGTCTGGGTTGGCCAGCTTTATCGCTGTGGCTACTGGAAGCGTCCTGCCGTGAATTGAGTAGAAGCTGTTCACTTTAAGGTAGTCAGCTATCTTTCCGTGACAGCCTATGCCCGACACCAGGACCACATTGTCCAGAGGGAACCCTTCATCGTCGAGGGATGCCAACACGGATTTCATAGTGTTCAGGATGGAGAAGTTCCCGCAGCCTGGGCACCAGGTGTTCTTGGCGTAGGTCCCTAGATCCTTTGGATTCATGTTGCATCCTTCCTTATCTCGGCTTCCAGGTCGTCAAGCGAGAATGGCCTCCCATCGTACTTCAATATCTGCTCCTTCAGCTGGAACCCATAGCATCTGGCCAACCTGGCCAGCTGCCCAGTTGAGTTGCACTCAACGGCTATTATTCTATCCACGCCTTTTAATGCCTCTCGCAGTTGTTTCTCGGGGAACGGCGAAAGGACAAGCACATGGATCACTTTCAAGCCGAACTTATCCGCCGCCTCCTTGCACACTTCTTTGTTGGAACCCCAGCAAAGTAATGCGGTCTTGCCATTGCCATAGACCTTTACTGTCTCGTAACCCTCCAGCTCCTTTGCAAGGGACACTCCCTTGAGCAAGCGCTTGTCGTTCATCTTCGATGTTATCTTCGGGTCCTCTGTTGTTATGCCAAGCTCGTCGTGAGCATAGCCGTCCACCTTTACGATCTGGCTCTTCAAAGGCGGGAAGGCCAGAGGCGAGACACTTGTTTCTGTATACTTGTAGCGGTTGTAATCGCCCTTTCCATTCCAAAGTGCTGGATCCTCTTCTTTTACTTCTCCGGCAGAGGATACATCGAAGCTGTAAAGCCCTTCACAGACCGTTTTGTCTGACAGGATGAACGCAGGAACCTGGTATTTCCAGGCTATGTTCAATGCAACTCCTGACCAGTAGTAGGCCTCTTCAGCGTCTCCTGGGGATACGATGAACCTTGGAAACTCTCCCTGCCCTGCGTAGAGGGCGAAGTGCAGATCACCCTGAGCGGTATAGGTGGGGAGCCCGGTAGACGGACCTGTCCTCTGCCCAAGCATTATGACCACGGGCATCTCGGCATTCCCTGCTAGGCTTAGGCCCTCGGTCATAAGACAGAAACCTCCTCCAGAGGTGCCAACAGCAGTCTTGACTCCCTGGTAAGCAAATCCCTGTGCCATGAGCATTACGGCTATTTCACTCTCCGGATGGACTACTTTCAGCCCAAATTCAAGAGCAGATCGTGCCATGAAATCGAGCAGGCTGGAAGATGGAGTCATAGGATAAGCCACATAGGCCCCAAGCCCAGCCTTTATCAGCCCTAATCCTATTGCTTGATTACCGGTCAGGATGGGAAGACCGGGCTGGACGACCCTTTCCATCCTGGTGAACTCTACGGCAGAGTCGTATCCCTTTCTGGCCACCTTCAAGTTCAGTTCAATCTGCTTTGGGATGTGCTTTTTCAGTACCTTCTCCAGAATGTCCCATTCGATGCCCACGACCTTGCAAAATCCGCCTATGATACAGGTGTTTCGCATGATCATTGGGGCCAGCTCACTCTTCAGTATGTTGGAAATTGGTAGACCGCATCCTTTTTGGGAGAGATTATCTATATTCACCTTCTCCTGATCGTAGATCACAAAAGAGTCATTTTTTAATCGTTCTTTGTGCAGATCAACAGTCTCCTGGTTCAGGGCAATTATGACATCCACAGAGCTCCTATGAGTGCCTATCTTATGATCTGATGCCCTGATCAGGGAGAAATTATGCCCACCACGGATGAGGGATGGGTAGTCGTAGTACATGTAAATGCGATAGCCGAGCTGGTTGAAGAGGCGGCTAACAGTAACACCTGCTTCGTTTATGCCGTCCCCGGCTATTCCGCCTATTAAGGTAGAAAAATCAGGCATCTCGATTCTCCAGTATATCCCGGGCAGTCTACACGCAATATGGAGCGCGCAAATATATGTGTTCTAAATATTATATATCCTTCGGTGCATGCTAGAGACGATTTTCGCGCCTATGTATTGCGAATACATAAAAGGATTCTCTCGTATTGGGACTAGATCAATACTGTTGATCAGTTGATTACTCTTGATCAGTTCAAGTAATGTTGATCTATTGATCCAGGTTCTTGCCACATCCCCTCTTCGGGATGCAACCAAGAGAACTGCATGCTTGTATTGTACATTATGCCCTCAAAATACTCGTCCTTCAAAACAACCCTCCCCAGATGCAACAGATCCCCATTTCCATTAGTGTTCGTGGCCTCTACCGCAACATACCTCTCATCCTCGTACGGATAGCGAACTACAACCCACATGTGACGGCCCAAAGGGTGGTCCTTATAGCTGAACATAAGCCTAACATCATACCCTCTGCCTTTCAGAAGGGCCCAACAAATCTGAGACGTGTTTGAGCAGTCGAAGACGTTTTCCTGATACTTCTTGGGATAACCGTATGTATCCAGAAAGCTCTGCAGTTCATTAGTCCAAGTTTTGTTCTCCGTTGCTGGACTCTTCAGTTTTTCGTATCTTGGCGGATCGCAATCCTTTCGCATGTACTTGTTGATATCAACAGGACCGCTCAAATTCTGGGAATTATCTTTAATCAATTCTGTTACATTTTTGTACATCAGTCCCCGATATCCCTCTGATCCGGTGACTATAGCCCCCACCATCCTCCAGGATTCTTTGGGGTTCAATGATACAGATTGCCATCTACCTGATGAATCTTCGACGACCGCCCAGATCTGGCTGCTATTCTGAATTAGCGCAACATTGTAACCTGAGTCCAGCAGAATCTTCTGAACAATGGCAGCCCTGGTAATCGCATCCTTGGACATCTCAGACAGGATCTCCTCCGAGGATGAGAGAGTATAGGAGCCATTTAAGGGGATCAGCGAATGAATCGCCTCGATAGATATCGACATGGATGAGAGTGAACTCTGATCTGTGTAGTGATAACTAGCCACGAGATCTCCCAATAATACGGCCCAAGAATCATCCCTGATTTGTCTTGGATCTAAAGTGATTTCTCTTGACTCCAGATCTTGAAAAGAACCAAGGACTTGGTTGAAGACTTCTTCGTCCTTGGAATAGTCTTTGCCGCAACTTGAAATAGAAGCAATGAACAGCCTGTCGGATTTTTCCGATGTCCAAAGAGAGAGACGTTTTCTTGCGCTGTGCTCTTTGAACTTGTAGGACAGATCAAGAGCTTCAGCATCCTTCCCCTCAACCGAGATCTTGACGTGGCTCTTGGAGATTATTTCCACTTCACTCTGGTTGTATGTATTGACGATCTGATTCAGGATATCAAACGGCTTCAATCCTGGATTTCTCATCCAAGTTAGGGCTATTGTTCGACATGCGTCCTTAACGCTCATATTTCCAGCAATCTGGTTGCCAGAGGCAGAAATTGTCCAGCCGCAAGGATACTTGACGAAGAACCCCATGCCGTTGTATTCTGAAATCTCATCTGCTGCCGATGAGATGGATAATAATGAGATCAAGAACATGACGAAGATAAGTAAAAATGAAAACACAGTTACAAAATTGTGCACATGCTCAGTAAGACACCGCTCCTTCACAGCACGATCTCCATCATGTCATGGCCCAATGGCCACTTCTTTAAGGCAGCCTGATGTGGTGGATAAAGATGGCTAAGGTGAGTGAGCTTAACATCCCTTGCTCCTAGGCTCCTGGTCAAGCTTATAGCCTCTTCTGCGTTCATGTGCTTGTTGATGCTGTAGCCTGGTGGCATTATGGCGTCCGCGAGCATCAGGTCTGCATTCTTCATGAGATCAAAGCTTTCTTCAGGAATCTGCAGGTTGGTATCGCTGGTGATGACCGCTCTCTTGTGTCCCTCCCGAATCAGCACCCCCACAGTCTCTGTAGGAGGATGATTCACTTTGAATAATGTGAACTCCAGTCCGGTTAGGTCGAAGGGCTCGTACGCCAATGCATCATGGCGTAAAGGCTTCATAAAGTAAAGGTAGTTCAATATGTAATCCATTGTGCTCTTTAGGGCGTAGACATCCACATGGCTCTGGACCCTGTAGAAGTCGCCAAAACCTGCATAATGATCGTAATGGGCATGAGTCCAAATAACGGCATCGACTTTGCTGATGTCTTTCTTTAGCAGTTGCCATCGTAAATCTGGGCTAGAGTCTATCAGAACCCTGCCTCCACCATCAGACTCAACCAGGATGGAGAACCTCATCCGCCTTGAGGGGCCGCCGGCAAGGGCATCCATGCAGGCAGGACACTTGCACCCGATCTTGGGCGTGCCAATGGCATCGCCGGTTCCCAAGAGGGTCAGCTTCATGCTGCAATGCTCCGTTTGTAGTCGGAGATCCTCCTGCCAAAATCCTCTATTGATCTCAAGAGATCATCCTGGTTGATCTTCTTCCTATCCTCTAAGAGAGCGTCAAGCACAGCTTCCCGGATTACAAGCCGCAGATCCGATCCGGAGTATCCATCGGTCAGCTCTGCCAGCTCATAGGTATCCACGTCGGCATCGATCCTGGAGAAGACCTTGTCGAGGATACACCTTCTCATCTCGGCGTCCGGCAGTGGGAATTTCAGGACTTTGTCGAATCTTCTCCAAGCCGCATAATCCAGAAGCTGGGGATGGTTGGTCGCGGCTATCAGAAGGACTCCGTCCTCTACCAGGCTGATCTCGTCTATGGCCTTGAGCAGAGTATTTACGGCACGCTTTATCGCTCCGTGGTCTTCAGAGGTCCGGGTCCTAGCTACGAAGTCGAACTCGTCTATGAAAAGGATACACGGGCTGAGCTTTTTGGCCAGATCAAAGGCCCTGTCTATGTTCTTGGAGGTCTCGCCCAGGTACTGGCTGGTTATCATGGACAGTTTCACCTCCATGATGGGAAGGCAGAGCCACTTGGAGATCGCTCGAGCAGTCGAGGTTTTCCCCGTGCCAGGGGGCCCAATGAAGAGGAGCTTGCCTATTTCATAGAGCGCCACCTCTTTGAGGTAGCTCCTGTACGCTATGGCCTTGGCGGTCTTCTCGACCTCCGCCTTCTGCTCATCATTGAGAACCAGTTCGTCGAGGCTGTCTCTGACGTCCTCAGGTGCCTTAATCTGGACCAACCTGAGGAGATCCTCTGCCTCCTTTACGTCGGTGCACAGCTCTTTGATCTTCGCCTCGATCCATTCTCTGTCGGCTCGGAGGGGACAGTTCCCCTTCCTGGCATCAGCATAGCTGACTTTTAGGGAGTTGTAGTTCTCGAAAAAGTAAGCTAGAGTCGGGTTTGATTTCATCCTATCCAGAGTATCCTGGTTGGCGAACCACTTAACCCCCATCTCGAAGACGGTAAGCTTAAGCTGCGATCCGAACTCTTCAAGGTCCACGAAGGGCATGCTTTTTATGACGCCCTTGATGTTCTCGATCCCGTAGATCTTCTGCACGTCTGAGCAGCTGACGTAGATCGGTCGCTTGACGCTCTTTGTGGACAAGTCGAAGTAATGCTTTCTGATCTCCGGAGGCAGATCATCCTCCGTCAGCTTCTCCGATCTATTGTAGATATCCGCTGTGAGCAAAAGCTCCGCGACCCCGATCGCTTCAGATTTCTCCGAAACCATTATTTATACTCCATGAAACTGGACTTAATTGATGGCCCATAAAATGAGATAAAGCTTTTCCTTAGCGAAAGTCGCCGAGAATGAACTCAAGAGCGTCGCTTAAGAGCAAGCGTGCTGTCAGCAGGCGTCGTTAGCTTTATCAATCATTAAGATCTACAAACCTGAACCGGCTCTGTAAGAAGCCGACGGTGATGGATATGAATGCGTGGGATCGCTTTATCAGGTAAAATTCGTTTTCTCGACACAACGCTCCGCGACGGCGAACAGACCCCTGGGGTCTCCCTTGTCACGGATGAGAAGCTGGCCATTGCCAGGAGCTTGGACGCTCTGGGCGTCCATGTCATCGAGGCCGGATCGGCCATAACCTCTGAGGGGGAGAGGAAATCCATGAAGGCAGTTGCCGATTCTGGCTTAAACGCTGAGATCTGCAGCTTTGTCCGGGTTCTGACTTCCGACGTTGATCTGGCACTTTCGTGCGATGTGGATTCTATCCACCTGGTCGTCCCTGTCTCCGATCTGCACATTGAGCGCAAGCTCAAGTCTGACAGAAAAACCGTCGTTGAAAAAGCAATTGAGGTCACTGAATATGCTAAGGACCACGGACTAGTTGTGGAGCTGAGCGGAGAGGATGCAAGTCGCGCAGACTTGGACTTCTTGACCAAAATCTATCTTGCCGGGATAGATGCGGGCGCAGACCGGCTATGCTTCTGCGACACAGTCGGAGTCTTAGTCCCAGAGGTCACCTCAGCCATTTTTGGCAAGCTCTCAAATCTAGGTGTCCCAATCAGCATACACTGCCACAATGACTTTGGGATGGCCACAGCAAACACGGTGGCTGCACTTCGGTCTGGAGCCGCCCAGGCACATGTGACAGTGAACGGCATTGGCGAACGTGCTGGCAACGCAAGCCTTGAGGAGGTGGTCATGACCCTGGAATCACTCTACAAGATAAAGACAGGTATTAAGTGCGAAGATCTGTACCAGCTTTCTAGGATGGTCTCGCGCATGACCGGAATACCTGTCGCTCCGAACAAGGCCCTGGTTGGGGAGAACGCCTTCACCCACGAGGCAGGGATACATGTTCATGGGCTTTTGGCTGACACTTCTACCTATGAGCCACTGCACCCCGAGCAGGTAGGTAGAAAGAGGCGCATCGTCCTTGGAAAGCACGCTGGTCGAGCCTCAGTGGAGCTGGCCCTGAAGGAGTTTAGAGTTGCCGTTACCGATGACCAGTTGGCCCAGATAGTGGAAAGGGTGAAGGAACTGGGAGACAAGGGCAAAAGAGTCTCTGACGCTGACCTTCAGACCATAGCCGAATTCGTGCTCTCCATCCAGAAGGAGCCCAGGGTAAAGCTATCAGAGCTAACAGTGGTGGCTGGAAACACTGTAACGCCGACGGCTTCAGTAAAGCTGCAACTAAACGGCTTGGAGAAGCTGGAGGCTGGGACAGGAGTAGGTCCAGTGGATGCTGCCGTGAACGCCGTGAAAAGGGCACTTAGCGGCGTGGCGGACGTACGTCTCGAAGAGTTTCACGTGGATGCCATAACTGGCGGAACAAACGCATTAGTTGAGGTTTGGGTTACAATGGCCTTAGCAGACAGGAAGATAACCGCAAGAGGAGCAGGTGCTGACATAATCATGGCCTCGGTAGAGGCCGTGCTCGAAGGGATTAATAGGCTGATGCAGCTTGAGGAGGAAGAAAAACTTGCCTAAGGACTCGCCTAACAAAATGACTGGGGCTCAGGCGGTACTGGAGTGCCTGAAGAGAGAAGGGGTTGATGTAATGTTCGGCCTTCCCGGCGGAGTACTTCTGCCCCTCTATGATGCCATCTACCACTCGGACATTAGACACATTCTCGTACGCCACGAGCAGGGTGCTGCACACATGGCTGACGGATATGCCAGAGCCACGGGCAAGGTAGGCGTATGCATAGCCACCTCCGGGCCGGGGGCCACAAACCTTGTGACGGGCATTGCTACGGCATATATGGACTCTGTTCCAATGGTGGCCATAACCGGTCAGGTCAACACCTTCCTAATAGGCAAGGACGCTTTTCAGGAGGCTGACATAACCGGCATCACCCTTCCTATAACAAAGCACAACTACCTGCTTCGTAGCGCCAAAGACATACCGCGCGTCTTTCGAGAGGCCTTTTACATAGCCAAGAGCGGCAGGCCTGGTCCAGTGCTAATCGACCTTCCAAGAGATGTCACTGTCGAGGAGATGGAATTTAGCTGGCCTGAAGTGAACCTGCCTGGCTACCATCCATCCTTCAAAGCACACGAGATGCAGATCAAGAAGGCAGCCAAGGCCTTGATGGAAGCCGAGCGGCCTGTAATCTACGTGGGTGGAGGGGTCAAGTTCGCCAACGCCCACAGGGAACTATTCGATCTGGCTGTCAAGATCAATGCGCCAGTTACTACGACTCTCATGGGCATTGGGTGTTTTCCCGAGGATCATCCGCTATCTCTGGGCATGTTGGGGATGCATGGGACCAAGTACGCCAACTATGCTATCCAGGAGTCCGACCTGATGTTGGCCGTAGGCGCCAGGTTCGACGACCGGGTCACAGGAAAGGTGTCTAGCTTTGCTCCTATGGCCAAGATAATCCACGTGGATGTCGATCCGGCTGAGATAGGCAAGAATGTCCGCGTCGACATCCCGCTGGTGGGCGATGCCAAGAACGCCTTGGCTGGCCTATTAAAAGAAGTCAGGCCCAAACAAAGATCAGAATGGAATGACAAGGTCGATTCGTGGAAGAGCGACTATCCTTTGAAATACATACCCGACCTAGACATAATAAAACCACAGTACGTCATAGAGAAACTCTGTGAGCTGGCACCGGATGCCATAATAACCACGGAGGTGGGACAGAACCAAATGTGGGCCGCCCAGTTCTTCGTGCACAAGGACCCGCGAAAGTTCATCTCCTCCGGAGGTCTCGGAACAATGGGCTACGGGTTCCCGGCTGCCATCGGGGCCAAGATGGGGAGGCCTGATTGTGAGGTCATCGACATAGCCGGAGACGGCAGCTTCCTGATGAATAGCCAGGAGCTGGCAACAGCAGTCGTTAACGACATACCTGTAAAGGTGGCTATCATAAACAACGGATGCCTGGGAATGGTCAGGCAGTGGCAGGAGCTTTTCTTTGGGAAGAGGTACTCGGCCACCATCCTTGGCCGTACCAGCCCGGACTTCGTCAAGCTGGCGGAGGCCTACGGAGCCGTCGGCCTGCGAGCCACGAAGCCAGTGGAGGTAGAGCCAGTGATCAGGGCTGCCCTTGCGTCCGACCGCCCTACGCTAATGGATTTCATCGTCAGTCCTCTTGAGAAGGTGTCGCCGATGGTCCCCGCAGGGGCGGCGATCAGCGAGATCCTTGACCTGGAGTGGTGCGAGGAGTCAGATGCAAGCTCCCTACAGAAAATTATTAGCCAGACTCGCAGCGCTTCAACAGAGGAGGAGTGCTAGATGAAGCACACCATTGCTGTAATAGTGGAGAATAAGTCCGGTGCCCTGACAAGGATTGCAGGGCTGTTCAGCCGCAGGAGCTTCAATATAGAGAGCCTGTCTGTTGGAGCCACGGACAATCCCAACTACTCTCGAATGACTCTATCTGTCCAGGGTGACGAGGAGGTTTTAGAGCAGGTCATAAAGCAGCTCTCCAAGCTAATAAACGTAATTCGCGTCTCTGAGCTTGAGCCCCACGAATCGATAGAGAGAGAGCTGGCCATAATAAAGGTCAGCGCCGACAAGGAGAACCGGTCGGAGATAATGCAGCTGGTGTCCGTCTTCCGGGCCAAGATCATTGATGTTTCTGCCAGATCGATGATCATCGAGGTCACCGGGGATGAGCAGAAGGTAGACGCATTAGTGCTGCTTCTCAGGCAATTCGGGATAAAGGAGCTGGCTAGGACTGGCAAGGTCTCTATGATCCGTGGGGCGAGGGTGATAAAAGCATAAGCAATGCGATTGGTAATGCGATTGATCTCATTAGCAAAGCTTTAAACCAAAGCTTTGCTCTTGAGCTTTACAAAGTGAATCGGGGATAGGAGAAATAAAATGGCAAAGATATATCATGACAAGGATGCAGATCTGAAGGTATTAAAAGACAAGACCATCGCCATCGTTGGATGGGGCAACCAGGGTCACGCTCAGGGAGAGAACCTGAAGGATTCCGGGCTTAATGTCATTGCGGCCGATCTGCCGGACTCCCCTGCCTGGAAGAGGGCTAAGAAGGATGGCGTGAAGGTCATGAGCGTGGCCGACGCGGCCAAGGCCGCTGATTACATTCAGATTCTCTTGCCTGACGAGTATCAGGGAAAGATCTACAGGGAACAGATTGCGCCCTACCTTGAGGAAGGAAAGATCTTGGGATTCTCTCACGGCTTCAACATTCGCTACTTCCAGATAGTGCCTCCGGAGAACGTTGACGTTGTCATGGTGGCTCCGAAAGGGCCCGGAGACCTAGTCAGAAGGACCTTCCAGGAGGGTATTGGAGTGCCTTGTCTGGTGGCCGTGGAGCAGGATGCCTCAGGAGCGGCTCTGAAGAGGGCACTGGCCTACGCCAAGGGCATCGGCGGGACAAAGGCTGGCGTTCTTGAGACAACCTTCACTGAGGAGACTGAGACCGATCTGTTCGGCGAGCAGGTGAACCTGTGCGGCGGAGTTACCGAGATGATCAAGGCGTCCTTCGAGACTCTGGTCGAG
>Ga0209777_10003441_pt1 | contig 19635 bp, 18 predicted proteins | sample FrelakmetHBP12HB_FD_187147 | JGI IMG/M metagenome (GOLD analysis project Ga0209777, IMG submission 187147) | Freshwater lake sediment microbial communities from the University of Notre Dame, USA, for methane emissions studies -HBP12 HB (SPAdes)... | ecosystem: Environmental > Aquatic >...
CCAGTTCATATTATTCCTGGAGAACTGGGAAAACCCGAAAACGATTCCTGAAAACCTCGATCTCCGTCGATACTGACCGACAGATCATCACCGGGTTCAAGATCTCCCAGCAACCGGTTCATGATATCCCACATGCGGAAAAACTCCTCGTTCAATGTCACAGAACCAGAAAATCTGACGCGTATGTTCTCGATAAAGGATACGATTCTGAAGATATTCACAGACTGATCCGAGATGATCTGAACTCGTATTCTCTCATCCCGGTTCGTGACCGAAAACGAAAACGGATCTCTGGTTAATACTGCCGTGAACTCTCACGATTATTTGATCTGACTTTGTACCATAGAAGAAACTTGGTTGAAACCGTATTCTCCGTCCTCAAAAGAAAGTTCGGGGAATCTTTGAAGGCGAGAAAATACTCTGGACAAATCAAAGAACTCAATATCAAATTGATCCTCTACAACATCTCAAAAATTATTCACGCAATCTTGATGTGCATCATCACTAAGGAATTCTATAGAGCCAATGGTTTTTTTTTATAAGACTAATATTCCCACGGGTTGTCAGATAGGAAAAACGAGTGAATTTACCTATGGGGAGCATTGATATTGATACTCACGATTATATGAGGATTTGTGAATCATAGATCGGTAGGAAAAGGTATCACGATTGAGGGCAGAAATGTGATTAAAGAAGTTCCATTAATTGGAGATAATAAATAAATTAGCGCAGGATCTCGAAATCGTGGGTAATATCAAAACTGGCCACGATAATTTAATCGGCACCAATCAGTCATAAGGAATGGCTGCTGCAATAATAACTTCAAGGATGTGGTGAGGATGCCTAAGAAATAATTTTAAGAATAGCATACAGGTTCAATTCATTTTTGTAGACAGATATCATAGTGGTTTAAATATTGCATAACTAAATTAATTTTGTTGATTATATGGAGCGGTCAATTTCTGTAGATATTTGTCGGGGGATTGCAATAATCTGTATGTTAGCTTCAGATATCCCTGTTGTTACAAATGTAGGAATTATTAAAATTTTTGGTAATATATTAGCGGCTCCTTTTTTTTTATTTATCTCAGGAGTCAGTTATGAGCTCTTTGTTATTTCACGTGCAGAACGTCAAAAAAATGTAATTACCCGTAATATTGAAACTTTTTGGAAAGCGATAATCCTTCTGGCGATTACTCAGGCCATTTTTTTCTTAGGAGTGCTATTATTTCCATCAAATTTTTTAATGGGATTTAACTCGAGTGTATTTTTCGTTATTGCGATGGGATATATCATATCAATTTTTATCCCAAGAAAATGGATATATATTATACCAATTATTATCGCTCCTTTTTTCGTTTCATATTATTTAAATAATTCAATCCCGGGGATTTTGTGGTTCATGTTCAGTAAATCTTTTCCTCTCATCCCCTTCATCTCATATTTTTTCATAGGTCGGGGGGTAATGATTTTTTACGAAAAAACGAATGATCTCAGCATGAAAAATGAGAAAATTGTTATTTTTTCTGCATTATTTGTTGCGATAATGGCAATTATTTTTCTTCAACCATTTTTGCTCCAATCCGCACTAATGGCAAGAACCGAAATTTTGGGTTTTCTATTTCTGGGTGGAATAATGATATGCATTCTTTCTTTGCTCAGTTGTTATAGTAATAGGATCAGGGGATTTGATTTTTTTCTCTCTCCGTTTGAGAGAATTGGGAGAATTGCATTCTCAGTTTATTACGCCTTTTACGGATTGGAACTTATCTTTTTCCCGTATCTGAATAGAGTATTTATTGTGAATTTCGACCCAAAAATTCAGATAATTATCTATTATCTGAGCATTATCAGTATACTTTTGATATCAGCAATAATTGAAAAAACCTGGCGAAAAGTTGGCTATAAATTTGGTATGGAATGGGCACTTCGTTATGGATCCGCCTCTTTAACGAAATTCACGATAAAAGCATTCTCTCTGAAAGATTAATTATATTTTAAAAGATTGTATTGATATTGTTATTCCGGCTCTGTAGAAATCCTAAGTTCTCTGAAGTAAACAACTGACCACAAAAGCCAAGGCACGGTGCCTCCTTACCTTGTTATGCGAATAACGAGCAAGGAGACGAAATAGTGTCAGCAAACCGGGATATATCAGGTTTGTTGAATTGTCCACCGGATTAATCCAAGATTCCCGAATTCCTCTTTTCTCATCCAAATTCTCACGAAATCAGAACTTATGAATTTATCGTGAAATGGGGAATCTCAACGAGGTGAATCTTTTCTCGAAGGGAGTCCATGATCTCGGTAAGTTCTACCGTGTGTAAGCTCTTTTGTAATTTTAAAGGTGATATTGCTCAATTACTTTGATTTTTTAAGGATCTCACAATATCTGTTAACTGCACTCTCAAAAGTAAATTCTTTTTCCAATAAATTCTGCGCATTTATTATAATTTTTTCGATATTGGGGAAATGTAATACTCTGATAAGATTTTTTTCAATACATTCGGGAGAATTGTTTTCCATGAGAAAACCTGTTTCCCCATCTGTAATAAAATCTGGAATTGCCCCGACCGGTGTTGAAAGAACGGGAGTTCCGCATGCCATAGCTTCCAGCATAATATTCGACAATCCTTCAGTATTAGAAGGAAGAACCAGAACACGTAATTCATTTAAATAATGAGGTAATTCATTATGGGGGAGCCATCCAGTAAATGTCACATTTTTTAAAATATTTGATTGTACAAGGTTCGTTCGAATCTGGTCATTAAGCGGTCCATCCCCGATGATAAAAACCTTCAGATTATTATTCTCTTTCAAAATACCAGGGAGCGCAGAAACAAAATTCAAAATTCCTTTTTCTTCACTCAATCGCCCAATATATCCAATTATATTATTCCTTTGGGAAAAGGGTTTTTCGATCGAAAAATTTTCAAAATTAACATAATGCCGGTGGCCAATGAGTATTTTGTTTTTATGCCTCTCTAAATTCCATTCTCTGACAAGACGCTCTGAGTAGAGAATAATTTTATCAGCGAGAGAAAAATTTATCTTTTCTTCTATTGCTAAGATTGTTAGTAGACGAGATTGTATTGATGTGTTCATTCGATTATTCGAAGCACCAAGAATTAAGATTGGTTTCTTATTCATTAGCCTCAAGGTAAGAACAGGCAATGTTAAACACTGAGCAAGAAAAAAAAGATAATAATCTGTTTTCTTATGAAAAACTAAAAAAATTGAAATTTTCATTTCGGTAATACAATAAATCAATATCCGAATAAGGAAAGATTCACTGCGGTATTGCGATAAGCCTACGACATCATATCCATGGCACCGGTTTTTTTCAAGCGACTGAATTTCATCAGGATCTTCACAAATTACATAAATGTCCCCCATCACAATCTCATTGAGGACCTTTACAAAATTTGGGATAAATTGTACTGTATTTTTTCCGGAGGTTATTACGGTTATTGAGCCGGTTAATTGAGAAATCGAAGGATCATCGTTCATTATAGGGCCTGAATATTCGACGAATGGCTCGTTAGCCTCAATCGGCAATCATTTTATCCGATACACCTGCCACCTTTTGATAGACCTGTAAAATTTTAGCAGCATAATCGTCAAACGTTAATGAATTTAATCTTTGCTTATATTCCTGGTAGTTATCCAGCAGATCCTTTACCTTTAATGTGAAGTCATCGATATCTCGATTTTTAAATATAATTGTCCCTTCAGGCCTCGTAACAACATTGCTAACTACTGAAGGTACCCTGAAATATAGAGCTTCTCTGATAGAGATTGCATCACCATCGGTATTTGTTGGTCTAACAAATACACTGCTTTTGAGTAATATTGGATGGAATGGGTAGGATTGCGTTACAAATAAAAAATTATTTTGAAGATTTAATTCCTGTATTCTTTGCTGCAAATGGCTAAAATGTTGTCTTTCCCCTTTTCCCCACAGAAATTCCGGCAAAAAAAATATGAAGCCAACATTATTCCAATTTTGTTTCAGTTTGTAGCATAATTCAATGCATAAATCTATCCCATACACATCCTCCCCATTAAAAAAAGTTATTTTAAAAGCATTACCAGAAAGGATAGGATAATGATTATCTAAAAAATCCCAGATATCTTTGGGGATTTCATTTATTTCTTCTTTCTCGGATGTAGGTGGAATAAAAGCGGGAATCAAAAATATTTTATCAGGATCAATACCAATGGATAAACAAAATTCCTTGATATTTGAATTTACAACAATCAGAGATGTGGTGGATTTTAATGCAATTTGTATAACCTTTCTTTTTATAACATTGTAATCTCTCCAAGAATTGATTAATGCTTCACTATGTAATGTAGCTATTGTTTTTTGCCCTAAAAAACCCATCAAACCTACAATTACCTGACCTCTCCAATCTTCAGTATGATTGTGGATAATTTCATTTTTAGTTGATAAAAAATATTTTATCATCCATAATTTTGGATGCTTGATACAAATAACTCGATTTTCTTTATTTTCTCGCTGTACACCTAAAATATCATAAAGAACCCAATCAATATTAAATTCGTCTAATTTTTCCATTAATCTTTGAACGTGAACGGTAACACCAGTAAAAGGAGGAGTACAAGAACCAATTAAACCTATTTTTAATTCTTTTTTTAATCCTTTCGGTTTTATCGATTGACCTTTATTTATCAAATCTTCACCTACATTTTCATTAATTTTAACTGGATCTCATATACGCAGCACCAAACTATCATCGACCACTGGAATTATTTGTTGCTATTAAGAGAGGTGCAATTATCTCTTCTCCTCATACAAGTGAACATGTCTTACGGTTGAATACATACCATCAATCAGCGCAATCTTCGGATTGAGCACGTTTGTAAGGAGGGTTAGTTTCCGACATAAGCCATTTACGATGCCCGCCTGGTATCAGGATAGCAGCCCCGTAGGTTCTTCATTTTTAATGTAATTGTGGTCTTCACGTTCACTTTGAGAGCGGTTATTGCATCTTTCGCACATGGCCATCATGTATACCTTAAATATAGTACCGTGGTCATTGTTTACTCTCTTAGATTACGGATATAAGTTCATCCGCTCTTTTCTGGTAAGTATGATCTTTTAATATCCTCGCCCGTGCACGTTCCCCCATCTTTTCACGTTCATTATCAGAATCCAGTAGTTGTTGATAAATGGGTATAACTTCAGTTTCATTTTTTGCAATCATTAATTCTTTGCCAGGTTCAAACCATTCTTCAATCCCAAGATAAGGATTTGATACAATACAAGCACCAAATGCTGCGAGTTCGAAGGGTCGTGCACTTGAGGATGCATATACAGATGTGTGGGATAATCTGGTAATGTTTAAACAAATTTTACTGCCACAACAAAATTTCCTGAATGCACTATATGAGAGATCACCGATGAAATCTGCATTACCAAGATCTATCCTCAGATCTTTTCCTCCTACGACAAACTTGTTTTTTATCATCTTTTTCGATGCATCTGTAATCATTGCAGCCATCCATTTCTCTCTGAACCCTGTCCCATATCCAAAAAAAGAAAGATCAGTATCTTTTGGAATGTTTAGAGGTTTGAATAAATCGGGGTCGACTGCGTAATAGAGAGTTCGTATGTTTCGGGCTCCCATGGTTTTTAATTCTGTAATGACCCCTTTGGAATTGGAAAAGAATGCATCAAATTCTGAGAGATCGGCCCCCGTATAATAACTGAATTTATATCCACTATCCTTTACATAATGAGGAAGCCCGATTGGCATATCTCCTTCATAATATATAACGGGAATGTCGTACCTATTACGTATCTTTTCTGCGATACCTGCGATATGTGAGATTGGTATTGAAAAAAAGAAAACCGCATCAATATTTTTCTCCTTTTGCAGGATCGATAAAATATGAGAAGTCCATTTTTTTCCTACATGGTGATTAATGATGTCGTTAACGGGAGAATGCTGTTTTTCATTTTTTGGTGAGAGTTTGCCAATTTTCTTCCTGCAGTCAAGAAGGTAATTATAACATTTACTCTCATTGGCACAGGGATTTGGATAAGTCCTCCACCATAAGGATTCAACGGGATCACCCAGATAAGGGACAACGATGACTTCATTTCCTGTTTCATGTAGGGCTTTAAACAGCTGCCACCACGAAGGAGTACATCCTAATTTATACTTTAAATCAAGTGTTGAACAGATAACAAGTATTTTCATAGTATACCTGAATTCGTGGATTTTTTATACCATCGAATTGTTTTTGTTAAGCCTTCCCTGAATGCTGTTTTCGCAACGAAACCAAACTCAATTTCTGCTTTTTTGATATCCAGACACCGTTTAGGTTGACCATCGGGTTTACTGACGTTCCAGATAAATCCTGCCCCACTGTTAACAAGAACCTTTTTTGATTTCATTTGATCAGTCCCAATAGTATATATTTTTGAGAAATGTTATAAGTTAATTTATTTGTTATGTACGAAAAATTTTATTTTTTATTTCTGTAATTTGATTTATCCATGAACCAGTATAAATATTCGTACCGGGTCTATTTCATCATCATGAGGCTGTTGAACGATTTGCACAGCTTGTTGGATAGTTTCAGTTCACGTGCCCGAATAATAATAATAATATTCCGGGCATGAAAAATTCCTCTCTGAAAAGCGATACCCTAATAAATCTCTTCAAATAGATGCAGCGATTCGCGTATTTATTGTGAGCAAGCAATCCTATCTATGTCTTTATTTATTCAAAAATATCATGCATATTTTATGAAAACAAATCCCGAATACTTTTCTGAAATTGTGTATCTTCGGGCAATCGCAATATTAGCAGTAATTAGTATACATGTGTCTGGTTCTTTTGATAAAATGAACAGTATCAATTTTTTGACGTTATTGTATATGTCTGTAAGTACATTTTCTCATTTTGCAGTCCCTCTTTTTGTATGTATATCAGGATTTGTGTTATATAATAAATATCAAGGAACCTTTTCATTGAAGTTATTTTATAAAAAAAGATTACTGTCCATTATTCCACAATACACAATATTTTCAATCCTGTGGATTTTGTTTATATATATCGGGACGGTTTATTTAGGTAGAGTTTGGAATTTCAGTGCAATAGATATTGTTTATCAATATTTAACAGGAACTGCCTTCTATCATCTATGGTTTTTTATTTTGATTATCCAATTGTATATTCTTTACCCTATTATTGAGAAAATTTTCACTAAATCTGTTGAAAAACATAAAATACTAAATTTATTAATTTTCTTGTTAATTGTTCAAATATTGTATCAGATTTTTTCTGACAAAAATATGTTTTATATTGGAAATCCGACTATGTTTTTAGCATATATTTTTTATTTTGTTCTGGGATTTTATGTCAGATTTAATTATTTAAATTATAAAAAAATAAAAACGGACATAACTTTTGGGTATATGTTTATCTTTTTTTTGGCATTACTACCTGCAACAATTTTGGGAATAGGGAATTTGAGCATAGAATATTTCAGAAATGATATAAGTCCCCAAATAATTTTAATTTTTAACGGGGTTTCTGCGATAATTACACCGTTTTATTACATCTTAATTTTCGTATTGTGCCTATATTTTGCATTAAAAATTTTTGAAATGATTCCAAATATGATCACAAAATGTTTACAAATAATTGGCAATTATTCATTCGGAATATATCTTATTCATGCTTTTATTTTGTATTTCCTTACTGCTATAATACTCCCTAAATTAGGATTTAACATGAATAATTGGCTGTATTATCCTCTTGTCATGACGTTAGTATTGAGTATAAGTTTAACTCTTGTGTATATGATAAATAAGTTTCCTTATCACGAATATATTATTGGAAACTCGAGGTAATTGAGTAATGAATTCCCTTCACCATTCCTGTCAGCGGTCACAATTATCAAATTCTTCTTGAGCCGTACTCTTCATCCAGAGAACACATGAACATCAACTGTTTTTTTCCCACTGCGACAGCAATTCATTTGGCAGTCCATTTACTGTTCTTTAAGATCCTCAGATTGCCTTAAAGTTCTCATTAGTATCAATAAAAGTCTGACGTCTTTAACCAATTCCCGTACGATGGAAATAGGTTACAACTACCAAAATTTTCATATTAGTGATCTCTTTCCTGCAGCATCATTCGAATTCCTTCTTCAAACGATGTGACAGGTATATGGAATTCATCCCACCAGGGATATTCCGGGAATATATCACATGAGACGAGGGAGTCCACCTGATCCGAAGTAAACTGCTGATTTCCGTTTAGTTTTTGATACGTGACCATGAGAAATTTGAATATCGGAACCGGGAGAGATAGTTTCATTTTAAAACCGCCCAGTTCATGAAACACTGCGTCTATCATATCCTTGAAGAAGATGGCTTTTCCATTGATGGAATACACTTTATTTTCCGGAAATTCGTCAAGAAAATGAAGTATCAGACGGCAGATATCATCTATATATATGGGCTGTCGTGGCCATCTGCCATGCCCGGGGATGGGGAATACTGGCATTTTTTTTGCAAAATTGATCAGGTACCCGATATTCTTATCATCAGTCGGACCGTACATCATCGAAGGTTGGATAATACAGTATGTCAATCCGCTCTGTTTTACAAGTTCTTCGGCACGCAACTTTGTATCGGCATACGGATCTTTTCTGACCGAAAGCACTGCAGCAGAACTGAAAAAAATTATTCTGGAAACACCTTCGATCTTTGCAGCCTCAATAATATTTTCAGTTGTCCGGACATTGTTCTTCTGAAAGTCTTCTTCATATCTCGAGGATATCTGTGCCGCAAGATGGATGATTACGTCTTGCCCTGCAAATAGGTTATCCCATCTGCCTTTTTCCGAAAGATCTGCGTCCTCAACGTGTATCCCATACTTCTTCACCATCTGAAGGTGATCAGTATTTTTGTCTATCACCGTAATGTTTTCTGCAGGAAGGGCTTGTATCAGAAATTTTACAAGGTTTCTTCCGACGAAACCAGCTCCACCCGGTATAATGATTCTGAGATTCTTCTTCATAATTTCCTCAATCATTGAATGTTAAATGGGTCTGTATCATTGTTGTATGCGATAATACAAAAACTTCACACTTTTTTTCAAACCTTTCCCGATTCCCGGCAAAACACGGATTCGTTTCCCGGGGCCGTCCTCAAATTTCATTGGTGGTTTATTTCCGGGTTTCAGTTCGTTCATGTGGTTTGTGCCAATAAATCCAACCCCGTGGGTTAACAGAATTTTTTTGGAATCATAAGATCGTCCCAATAGTAATATTTTAAGATTTTTTTTTAAAAGTTAAAAACCATTTATTGACGTACCGAAAAATTTCATGTTCTATTTCTTTCATTTGATTTATCTTCAAAACTGGATAAATATTCGTACCAGATATCCTTCATTATCATCAATAGGATATTCACCATCAGTCCCGCAATGACCATAAGCATTCCCAAAATGAATGGCATCATATACACCACTACCGGGTAAGACTGCAATAAAGCCCTCCATCGTTGATCACCTCTCTGGGAACAGAAATTGGAGACTGTGAAATCGATAAAATAAAAGAAAAAATTTCACCGGATATAACTGGTGTTGATTGGGATTTATCGCCAGACTTATCCAAAGACGACCATTGAAATATTCGTGGTTATACCGTCAGTTTCTGCTTATTTTTGGTACAGGAAATAAATATGGTGTAGATGTTAGGACGGTTATTTCCGGATCAGACAATCTGTATTAATGGTCCTCTATAGGGCTGGGCAAAAAGTTGATAAATCCACTAACCCTTACAGGGGTCTGTTCTTTTTGCAGACTTCAAGGATACAGCGCGCTGCATTACCCTTCCCGAATGGATTCTTCCACGTGCGGGGATTACCGATTATCCGGAGTGCCGCTGTGAGGATCTTTTCCGGATTTGTTCCGGCGAGAACATTTGCGCCTACATCGATAGTCTCCGGCCGCTCCGTATTGTCACGAAGCGTAACACACGGGACCGAAAGAATACAGCCTTCCTCCTGTACTCCCCCGGAATCGGTTAGGATGAGCACGGCCATCAATTCTAGGACTAGGAACTCAAGATAGCCAACCGGATCCATGACCCGGATCACTTCGGTTGAGAGAGAGAATTCACGCACCATCTTTTGTGCGCGGGGATGCATAGGAAAAAAACAGGGAACCCGAACTGAACAGACACGTTCCGGAGCCCAGTCAGGATTTCTGCTAGACGAACCGGATCATCCACGTTCTCGGCCCGTTGGGCGGTGACCAGGAAATATTCTGAAGGTTCGAGATCAAGTTGGTCGAGCGGGTGCACTTTGTTGTGAGCAATTCTGATATTCTGCTGTACCGCATCGACAACGGTATTACCGGTTACCGTGATTGTCTCCGCATTAATTCCTTCACGCAGTAAGTTCTGGCGTGAATTTTCGGTAGGAGCGTATAATTGGTCGGACACGTGGTCAGCAACAATACGGTTGATCTCTTCTGGCATGCTACGATCAAAACTTCGTAACCCTGTCTCCACATGCCCAACCGGGATATGCAGTTTGGATGCAGCTAGAGCGCCGGCAAGGACGGTATTGGTATCACCCTACACAAGGACGATGCCCGGCGGTTGCCTGATAAAAATCTTCTCGAGACCGGTCAGAATGTCCGCGGTCTGGGCACCGTGGGTTCCGGATCCGGCGTCCAGATTATGCACCGGCAATGGGAGGTCAAGCTGCTCAAAAAAAAATCCGGTCCATAGCATAGGAATAATGCTGACCGGTATGGAAAACTTCGTAATCAAGACCCTGATCATTGCATGCACGGATCAGCGGGGACATTTTGATGATTTCAGGACGCGTGCCAAGAACAACAGAGATCATCGAACCTCTGAAGATACAAAATAAACCGATACGGCCGGATTTCTTGTCATTGCTTGCTTAAATTTCATCATTTGTTGTCTCTTGTTTTATTCCTTTGTGAACAATCAGGGATTATTATAAGCACTGCAGCCGTGAACGCCGGCACGATTTATGCAGTGACAGGGATTTTTATCCTGACGTTTTTCGAAGGAGGAGCCGGTTGATTCACGACTTGTTGGGATCCTTCCTGCACAAGATTCTCTCAATATCAGCCAGATAGAAAAAGATTTCGGTATACCCTGGAATGCGTATTTTCCCTCCACGCACAATCTGAAGATCAAAGGATTTGCAGTTCAACCCGACCTCAACATACAATGGAATGCAAGGCCCCGCAAGGAAATCCTTTAAGAAAAACGTCCCATCCGGGCGCGTTACTTTCCATTCCTACATCCTGTTAATCCCGTACATTGACGGTTAATGTTATTGCGCAAAAATCCGATGTTTGTTGTACCATGAGTCCATGTCCGGATGCAGTCTCTTCGGGATTTTTATCGCCAAAGGAAGAGACAGGGTAATTACACTTGACCGGTTTTCCATGAGTTCTTTATCGAAGGATATTATTGCGGTCTTTTCGATAATACCCTTACTGGATAGTAATCCATAGATTTAGGTCCCGGTAGCTCGCGTTGATACGATCCCTGCCGGTGACATCTAGACCCGGGACAGTATCGTTGAATAAGAGGAATTCCACGCGGTTGTACCCGGTTTTCTTCACATATAGATTATACGGTATTACCATGGTCTCATTGTGTGCGAGGGGGATCACCAGCCGTTCACCAGGATCCATTACCAAGAGGGTGGAGGTATTTGTTACATTATCAAATTCCGCCCTCATAATCCATGTCTCTATCGTATAATTTATATCCCGGTACTCATGGTTTCCCACCCCGATAAACATGGGGTAATTCTGTCCGACAATGATCAGATCAGGATAATTAGCAGCCGACTTATTTTCGCCAAGAATGAAAAATTCCGTAAAACGCTCTCCCTCCTTGGGAACTGCAATCATATAGACTGTAGTCAGGACTGCAGCGAGGATTGCAAGGGTTATAACCACCGTGAGAAGCTGGTCGACCCTGTTATCTCCTTTTGGAAAAATCGCATTCTGAAGAGTTCGTGCAATCGCAACAAAGGGAAACTTGAACCGTTTCTCAAATGGAAGAAGAGCTCTCCGATAGTGAGCAACCCAGATCGTCACTAGGGTAAATGTCGTTAAAGATATTAGGATAGAATCCAGACGGATACCAAACGGGGTAAAATTTAACCCTAAGCCAATCAGAGGGATAATCGCGATAGAAAGTCCAATGGAGAGTGCGATCCGCTCAGTGAGATCGATATCACTATCCTGGGGGAAGAGCGCTGCAATAAGACAATATCCCGGAAGAAAGAGTATTCCGGGTAGGATGAGTATAGCACTGATAGCCGTTTCGTTCAGAACAGGGAGATAAATGACCAGGATATTGGCTGCAAGCCAGACTACTGCAACTGTAAGGTCTGGAGGGAACGTGTTTTCGAAAAAAGCGGTAGAGATCTTTTTAATTTGTGATTCATCAGACAAGAAGATCACCGTTTCCAAATATACCTGACACTCCTAATAGAACCTGACAACGGTCCAGTCTGTATACAATAATTTCAAAATCCGAGCTTGCACATATCATCATGTAAGCTCCTGCAGGGTTCTGGCTCTTGTTTCACAATAGTATCGCCTGGATGCAAAGTATTGATTCAACTACCACGATCATTTTTATTTCTTGGTATTCGTATTCCCTTGACAAAAAAATGTATTTGCAGCAGGATGAGAGTATGCACATCTGGAAGACGGACTCGAGAAATTGATGGATCCTGATGTATTTCCCGACAGACCAAAAAATGATGCAAATTTTTTTCTGATACCATACTAACACCATTAATAGACTATAGTATGTTTATTGAGAGGCTGTATAAATCGATACCTGCCACAATTATCTTGAGGCAAAGAGAATCTGAATTATCTGTTTAAAAAAAATTATATCGAATGCCAATTTCGAATTTCACCAAAATAAGATTCGAAAAAGCATAAAAATATTTGGATTAATGCGTAAGGTATTCCCATGGATTATAATTGGAACCCGCATTTTGTGATAAATAGAGACAATTCTCAATCTTTTTTCAAAAATAGTAAAAAATTACGTATAGGGATCATGCTTGATAATTACTGTCCTGAAGCGTGGATTTATTCGATGCTTGAAGCTATTACTAGGTCAGATTATGCCACTATAGAACTCGTACTATTAAACGAAAACCGAGATGAAGAAAAATCGTTGAGAGATAAAATTCTGTCAAATTGGCATACATTATTTTATAATATATATACAAAACTGGAAGATCAAATCAGTCAACCTAACCCTGCATTTTTTCCAATTGACGCCAGAAATCTTCTTAAAAATGTGCCTGTACTCGGAATAAAACCAAAAACAGATAAGAATAATGATTGGTTTCACGAGCAAGATATTGAAAGAATAAACGAGACTAACCTTGATGTAATCATACAACACGGATTCCGGATACTCAAAGGAGATATCCTGAAAGCCGCGAAATACGGGGTATGGTCATATTATTATGCTGATACAGCGGTAATACGAGGCGGTCCCCCTGGTTTCTGGGAGACTTTCAAAAGGATGGGTGAACAAGGAGTAATACTCCAGATTCTAACTGAAGATTTGGACAACGGAATTGTAATCTATCGCTCATTCCTCCCATGCGATTCTTCTTTTGTGAGAAGAAATAATAATGACTGTTTCCTAAGATCATCATTGTTCGTTCCTAGAACATTAAGAAAATTATATTGCGAAGATGAGAATGCCTTTTTTGATAATGTGAAGAGAGAAAGTTCAAAATTACACTTTTACGATGACGTAGTTTATACCACTCCAACAAATCTTAAATTTTTTAAGATGTTCGTAAAACACTCTTGCCGTCTTGGTGTCAAATATATCCACTCCAAAATTTTTAAACCACAATGGTTGCTTATGTATGATCATCAGGATCGGATTTCAACATCGTTCTGGCGTTTCAAAAAGATCATCCCTCCAAAAGATAGGTTCTGGGCGGACCCCCATGTTTTTTTCAAGGATGATATTTATTACATATTTATCGAGGAATTTCTCTATAAAACGAAAAAAGCGCATATTTCTCTCATCGAGATGCAACAATCGGGAAAATATTCTGATCCAGTAAAAGTATTAGAAGAGCCTTTTCACTTGTCATACCCTCATGTTTTTGAGTATAATGGAATATTACACATGATCCCGGAAACGCGAGGAGCAGAAAGTATTAATCTTTACCAGTGCACGGATTTTCCAACTGAGTGGAAACATCAGGCTACTCTTATAGATTCAGTAAATGCAGTTGATTCAACAATCCTGTTCTATAAGCACAAATGGTGGTTATTCACAAATATTGCTGATCCTAATGGAACTTCACAACAAAATGAACTGTACCTGTTCTATTCAGATAATCTGTTGAGTCAAAACTGGAAAAGTCATCCCATGAACCCGGTGATATCCGATGTCAAACGAGCAAGACCTGCAGGTAAAATAATCGAACAAAATGATTTACTGTACCGTCCATCACAGTGCTGCAATCCCAGATATGGTTATGGAATTAAGCTCAATGAAATTGTTGCACTGACAGAAAACAATTACTCAGAAAGAGAAATCGCTTTTATTGAGCCAAAATGGGACAAAAACCTGAAGGGAGTACATACCTTCTGTTATGAAAACAGATTGACAATGATTGATGGCTATTACAATACATTTGTCGTATAGGTTGCGAAGGGCGATATTGCCCGGATTGACAAACTGTCAGAGATAGTTCCACTGTCTCCCAGATCTGAATGACGGATTGACCAAGATTCAATCGTTCAGTAGAAGCCAGATCCTACCATATCTCAGCAGATCTCATCGTATCTCTATCAAACCCAAAATACACCCTTTTTTGGCTCTTGATTTCTTCGGCTCAGTTCTGGGTGACAGTATCTGAATCTTACGATGTTGACCGTTCAGAAACGTCGCCTATCCCTGTGGAAATGAAAAAAGGTCATATTTCATGGGAATTTATTGCTCTTTCTGGGTGATTCATTCGGAATATACCTTATTCATGCCTTTATATTATATGCACTTATAACTGTAATACTCCCAAAATTAGGTTTAATATGAATAATTAGCTGTTTTATACACGGAGAAAAATAGGGATATCACCCTTGATTGCGGATCAATGGCTTTTTTATGTAATGCGGTAAATCCGTTTGGGAACCTTGATCTCGAACCATGCCCCTTTTCCCGGTTCACCGGTTTCCTTTATAGTGAGTCCGGTAATGGCGAGGATTTCACGGGCCATTAATAAAGCATACCCGTGATTTTTCCCGTAATCCCGGTCAAATATCTTCTTTTTTTCATTATACGGAATTCCAACACCATCGTCCTGGAGTATAATATCTATTCCTGCATCCGATTCACGATAGGAAACCATAATTTTTGTTACTGTTTGCTCGTGCTGCAGAGTATTGTCAATCAAGTTAAAAAAGACTTTTTTCAGCCACGGATCAGCAAAAATCTCCAGATTATCAGTATCAAGATTCATGGGTGCATCTTTGAGATCCATGTTCTCCACAGCTTGCCTCAGTGAGTTATTGACGTTTTGCCAATCAGCCTTTTCTATGCCCATATTTTTGTAATCACCGGTAAATTCAATCTGGCGTTTGATGACAACTGCTGCTTCTTCTGCTTTTTTCAGATATTCCCGATATGCGGTATCCTGAATTCCTTCCTGTAAAAGTGATATAATTCCATAGATGACGGTCAGTCTGTTGAGAACATCATGACATGTTATACTGCTCACCAGATTCAGTTTTGCATTAACCTGGTGGAGTGCATTTTCTATCTGACGACGTTCAGTTATCTCCATACCGACAGCAAGAAATTCAGACAGATTTCCTTGTGCGTCCGGAACTGCTTTACTGTTCCATGCAACCCAGACTCTCTCTCCATTTTTGCGGATGCATTCAATCTCATTACAGATCAAGGAAACTGCAGGTTTCAAAAACTTCTGGATCACATCAGATGCATTGTCACCAGAAATATCAGGCCAAGGAAGTATGGAACCGATAATATTTTTTCCCAGTATCTCGTGTTCAGTGAATCCAAAAAAGTTCACCGCAAATTCATTGAAAAACAGGATATTACCCGAATTATCGATCCGGAGAATGATGCTATTAGCATTTTCGACAAGCTCGCGGTACTTTCTCTCATTTTTGTTCGAGTATTATCCTGGATTTCCGGTGCTCTTTTATTTCTTTTACCAGTTTCTCATTGGTAATTTTTAACTCGAGAGTCCGGTCCTCAACAAGCTTCTCAAGGTGATGCTCTTAATTTTTAAGTTCAGTAATATCTTCAAAAATTATCGCAAGTCCCTGCCCACCCTGATCAAAAACAATATGTATCATCTTGATTTTAAAAAAATATTTCTTTCCGTTGATCTCGATGTGATCCATTCTGGTTTGTTCAGTTCCCCGTGCTGTTTCAGTAATGAGCGAAGAAAGGGTATCAGAAACGTAGGGTGCAAAAGGGGATCGATTGACAGGTACACCGATAAGCGCATCCCGTGAAAAACCAAATAATCTGATGAAAGGTTCATTTACCTGATTTATCATGAGATGCTGGTCAAGGACAAGGAGGAGATCTGAGGAAAGGTTCAGCATTTGCGATAATGGGACACGTTGGGAGAGTGTGAAGACCTTTGCACGGCCGAACGTCCGCATTTCTGCCTAACCGGATATCAAAAGATATTGAGATATTTAGCGGTAGATGTCCTGTTTAATGGTAATTTTTTTGCAATTTCTTCAATGGTTAATCCTTTCGGATTATTCATTAATATCATGCGAATCCGATTTAATTCCATCAGATCTTCCCTTTCTCTAGACCTTTCTTATAATCATTTTTGTACCATTTTTGTTCTTAATAGATTATTATTATGTGATGCATTATTGCAAACCATTAGTGCAAAACCTTAAATAACGCACTAATAATTTTCATTATATACCCATTGTTTACAATCTATGATGAACGATTGGTTCCAAGCAATAACCCGAAGGATTGTATGAATATATAACCATTTAATGAAAATGGAAGAATTATGACTGATAATCCGTGTAATACCTGCAGGGAAGATTGTTTAGGAGGTATCATTTATGGCAACTGTCAACATTTTCGCACCTGGTACAAAGGTCATCTTCATATAGGGTTTGCTTTGGCTCAGGACTTTACACATAGCAAAGTGCGCAAGTCTCCTGAGCAAATGACTCATTACCTATAACTTGTCTGTCATATTAAAAAAGGGAGAATTAATACATCCCGATATTCCTTTCCTGTTCCATATCAAAGAGCATTGCAAAGAGTATAAACATCGAACCTATAAACAAGAGAATCAGCGTGAGGGTTGCCCTGACGAATAATGGTTCCATTTGCATCAGCTTACCATAGATTGCGAAGATACCTAAAAATATACTTGTCAGGATACACATTGTACCGAAAAAGTAGAAAAAAACAAGCGGATGAAAATTAAGGATAATGTATTTTTCTTTCATACGCCAGAGAAAATCTTTGAAAAGGAGCTTAACGAGCCTGAAAATCGAGGTCTTCCCGCTATCGTAACGGGCAGGATGATTCACATTTACTGCCTTGAAACTATAGGCATTCAGTTTTACCAGCATGTCATTGCAATATCCATAGCGTGGGTATATTGTACTCGGATTGATCCGTTCCAAGGCTCTCTTGGATATCGCCGTATAACCATTCTGAGGATCCATCAGCTGCCAGTACCCGGATGCGATCTTCGTGAGCATGGTAAGGAATGCATTCCTCAAAAATCTCCACGTGGTCATTCCCCTTCTGAATTCGGGGCCCTGAAGGCGGTTTCCCACCGCATAGTCAGCCTGCCTTTTAATTATCGGATTGAGAAATGCCGGGATATGTGCAGGATCCATCTTATTATCCCCGGTCATCACCACTGCGATGTCCATACCCTCTTTGAGAGCTTCGCGATATCCTGAGGTAACCGCTGCACCCACACCCTTATTTTTATCATGCCGGATAGGGATAATCCTGGAATCTTTTTCTGCACATTTCTGTATAATCTCCGGTGTCCGATCAGTGGATGCATCATCTATAACATAAATCCTGAAGATATAATCGGGAATTGAATCCAGGGTGGGTCCGATACATTTTTCATCGTTAAATGCAGGAACTACAACGCATATATTATGTTCACGGTATATTTCCTCTGTCCGTTGCTTCAGGGCAGCTTCATAAATCATTCTTCTTAATTTTGCAAACTGGAATCGGGGATTTTCACTCTTTTGCAGATAAAACGCCGCACCGGTATTCAATGCCTCAATGGCGATCTCTTCGTCACCCTTGCCGGTAAAGATGATGAGCGGAGTATCAATCCCCTGAAATTTTAATGTTTTCAATAACTGGATCCCATTAATTTCAGGCATAACGTAATCGGAAACAATAACGTTGTAGATCTTGTGGTTGAGTTTCCGAAGAGCTTCCTTAACCGAAAGGCATGCATCGACCGTGAGTTCTGTGTCCCTCTCGAGATACAGTCTGGTGAGTTCCAGAACTTCTGGCTCATCTTCTACAAGTAATACTGAGATCATTGATATTTCCTGCCAAATATCGGAATTTTCGGGCAATTACCGAATTATTACATTTCTATATTTATTGTATGGTATTCATCAATACTATTAACACTTTTTTTATTCATTTTAATCGAACTTTAGAAAGTTGAAAGTATTTTTCCCGGCCACAACAAAATGTATGATCCCCAAAAAATTGTATAACATGTATTATAAAAATAACAAAAAATAATTGGTTATTTTATTGCATTTGAGGTTTTTTTTGCCCCAAAGAAAACCTGCATGACGTAAAATAGAAAATTATATGGATTGACAATGAAGAAACGAGTACTAATGTGCGCCAGTTTTTTTTCCCGCTTTATAAAACCAAAACCGCATATTGTCGAAAGCCCTCCCCCCCCTCAGATTGCACATGGTCCCGGAATGCAGGTTCCCGAATATAAAAACAAACCATATTTTATCGTTGCCTCAGTTGAAATGGGAAATACTACCACCAAGTGTATCCTGACCGGGGTGAATCTTGAAACCGGGATGTCTTACGTCATCAATAAGACGGTAAGCATGAGCCGTGACATCCGCCCTCCAAAACCGGGTGAGACAATATTTGGCGCAACGCTAGACGGGACCGAGCTCACCCGTGAAGCAGTCACCGAGCTTGTCAGGGATACGCTGCTCCAGAGCCACAAAGACGCACATCTCGATGTGATAAAAGACCTTGATTTTGTTGTCCGCAGCACGGGAGTCGTTGCCGAGATGGAATCACCCGACCAGATAGGTGATTTTGTTATCGCCCTTGCAAACGGATGCCTGATCGCCGGTGTCCCGCCCCGCAAGATGACACCTCCCATGTCAAAGGAGAACCAGTCCCAAAAACTTCAGCCGTTCAGCTTTGCCGACAAGGTTGTATTTGTCGGAGCGGTTGCCGGTGTGATTCCTCCCGTGGGTTCGACCGGTGTTGAGATGGTCGCCAACGAAATGGAGGGAGAGCTTGCGATGGCAGGAATAAAAGAGG
>Ga0209777_10003442_pt1 | contig 19624 bp, 17 predicted proteins | sample FrelakmetHBP12HB_FD_187147 | JGI IMG/M metagenome (GOLD analysis project Ga0209777, IMG submission 187147) | Freshwater lake sediment microbial communities from the University of Notre Dame, USA, for methane emissions studies -HBP12 HB (SPAdes)... | ecosystem: Environmental > Aquatic >...
TCTGTGGTGGCGATTGCCGCGGGAGAGCAGCACACCTGCGCCCTCACAACGGCGGGCGGGGTTAAATGTTGGGGATGGAATGCTAGCGGCCAGATCGGGGACGGCACAACCACCGACAGTTGGACCCCTGTGGATGTAGTTGGACTATCGAGCGGAGTGGCGGCGATTTCCGCGGGATCGTCAGGTTTATACACCTGCGCCCTCACAACGGCGGGCGGGGTTAAATGCTGGGGAAATAATACATTGGGCGAACTCGGGGACAACACAACAACGCAACGTAATTCTCCCGTTGATGTGGTCGGATTATCGAGCGGGGTTGCGGCGATTGCCACGGAAGGGGGTCACACCTGCGCTCTCACAGTGGCGGGCGGGGTTAAATGTTGGGGAGGTAATAATTGCGGACAGATCGGGGACAACACCACAACCGACCGTCATACCCCCGTTGATGTGGTCGGATTATCGAGCGGGGTGGCGGCGATTGCCGCGGGAGGTGCTACCTGCGCCCTCACAACAGCGGGCGGGGTTAAATGCTGGGGATGGAATGCTAACGGCCAGATCGGGGACAACACCACAACCGACCGTCATGCCCCCGTTGATGTGGTCGGGTTATCGAGTGGAGTGACGGCGATTTCCGCGGGAGGTGCTACCTGCGTCCTCACAACGGCGGGCGGGGTTAAATGCTGGGGATTGAATGCTAACGGCCAGATCGGGGACAACACGACAATCAATCGTTTGACCCCTGTGGATGTGGTAGGGCTATCAAGCGGAGTGGCGGCGATTTCCGCGGGATATTATCACACCTGCGCCCTCATAGCGGCGGGCGGGGTTAAATGCTGGGGACGGAATGATTACGGGCAGCTCGGGGACAACACCACAATCGAACGTTATGCCCCCGTGGATGTGGTTGGTTTGTAAAGGGAAAGGTGTCAGAAAGGTATAGTTGTGGTCCGCGTTTTATGAATCCGTGGTTCATTTTGGTGTTGCGAGAGACAAGGGGTTTAAACCCCTTGTCTATACACATGAATTGAATCACAGATTCAAAGAACGTTTTGTGACACGGCTAACTTGTTAGCCTTGCTTTTTTAATGACAATTCACGGCTGGACGAGCCAGCCGTGGCGCCACATCAGGAGCAACGAGCGCACACCTGACGGGCGCACACGCGGGTGCGCCCCTACGAACTGTCTACTTTTATTATCGTCTTATTTTTTCTTTGAGTGCTTTTGCGGGCCTGAAGGCGGGGACTGCGGAGGGGGAGATGAGGAGTGTCTGGCCGGTCTTCGGATTGCGCGCTTTTCTGCCAGCGCGCTTGCGCACCTCGAATGCGCCGAAGCCGGAGAGGGTGACGGAATCCCCCTTTTTGAGGGCGCTGACAATGATCCCGCCGTTGTGTCCGAAAATTGCTTCGATAACGGCGTTCGAGTCCTTTTTGGTCATCTTGAGTTTTGCCGCCAGCGCCTCGATAAGTCCACTTTTGGTCATTCTCTTTTCCTCACGCTACAGGCAAAGTAGCCAAGCCTTTTCACGTTGTCAAGGGGGCAAAGAATTTTCGATTTTAGATTTGGGATTTTAGATTGAAGATTTTTGATTTGCTTTTCAATCGAAAATCGAAAATCTGATATGGAGTGCGGCGGCTCGATGCCGTGCAAGCGCTGTCAAGCCAGCGCACTCCAGAGGCGCATCTAACGCAATTTCAGGTCATCTCGTATCCGTGTTCGCTGGGTTTTACGGTTAGAACGGGACACGGCGAGGCGCGCACCACCTTTTCAGCGACGCTGCCCATGAGGAGGTGATTCAGGCCGGAGCGGCCATGGGTGCCCATAACGATCAGGTCAACATTTTCCTTCGTCGCGGTCTCGATAATGCCTTGATGCGGCACTTCGCTAAGTACCCTTTTCTCAACCTGGATGTCCCCAATGGGGAATTTGGACACGAACGAGTCCAGTTCTTCCTTTGCCCGATTCATTATGCCATTTTCCAGGTCAAGCTCGGTCTGGCCCGTGGGAATATATTCCGTCCATTGAATGGCTTCCTGGATTTTCAGGTCCCCGAAGACGTGCAGGAGGATAATACGGCTTGAATATCGCTGCGCAAGGCGTATTGTCATGGACATGGCGCGCTCCGAGGTCAGGCTGAAATCGGTTGGGGCCAAGATGGTTTTTGCGGGGAAAGGCGAATCTTTGCGGCCCTCGGTATGCCGCACCGTAAGCACCGAGCAGGGCGCCTTGCGCACAACCTTCTCGGCATTTGAGCCTAACAGGAGATGCTCGATCCCTTTCCGTCCGTGCGTGCCCATGACCACCAGATCAAATTCCTGGCTCCTCGCCAGCCTTACAATCTCGACAAAGGGCCTTCCGCGCGCCACCAGAGTCCTTACCTCGCCCTCTTCTACGCCCATCTTTTTAATAAATTGAAAAAGCGCCTTGCGCGAATCTTCTTCCATCCGCGCAACAACCTCGGCCTCCAGACCCTCGCCATAAACCGTCCACCCAAGCCCCAGCATCTCGGAGATGTCGAAGACGTGCAAAACCACAAAATCCACCACCTCTGCGCCCAATTCCTTTTTCAAATTCAATGCCGCGCGAAGCGCATCCTCGGAATGGGCCGAAAAATCGGTTGGCGCCAGTATCCGCTCGATCTTCATAGTCATGGGGCAAGACCTCCGAAATCGTTTTCGGGCGCACACGTTGGTGCGCCCCTACAATTATATGCCAGACAATCGCCTCCGGCAAATAGTAATTATAGGAGACTGTTGTAAAATTGTTTTTGGGGAAAACTTTTTAGCAATGTCCCGTTTTCTTGAGTTTCAAATTTTCTTATTTTTCTAAGAGTGATTTTTCTTTTGGATTGCGTAAGCCATGCTTGCGCCTTTATTCACATGGGTACCCACGTGAGGTTCTGCCGAAGCATGGCTTCGACGAGCAAAGGCTGGAGCATGGCTCCAGCACTCCAAGGTCATCTTCTCATTTCTCGATAACTCAAGAATTTGGGACGCTCTCAACTTTTTTCAAAAATGTTTCCCCAAAAATGATTTTTACAACACTCTCTATTGACTCTCGCGGTGGGCGATTTTTCGGAGTGAAAATATGGCGGTGCGGGCAAAGAGGTTGGGCCAGAAAAGCACTTTGCGCCTCCCCAGACCGAGGAAAATTTCTTTCTCGATAGAAATGCCTTCATTCCGGCAGAATTTTCTGAAGTCCCTTACCGTCACCATATGTATGTTGGGGGTTTCGTACCATGAATATGGCAGGATTTTAGTGATAGGCATGCGTCCCTTAAAGAGAATCTGCAAGCGCACTTCCCATTGCGCGAAATTTGGCGTGCTGACAATCGCCACGCTCCCGACCCTCAGCATTTCCCTCAGCACCAGGTGAGGACGGCGCGTCACCTGTAAAGTCTGGCTTAGAACAACCACGTCGAATGAATTATCGGGGAAATCCTTCAAGCCCTCGTCTATGTCGGCCTCCAGAACGGATAATCCGCGGGAGGCTGCGGCGCGCGCGAGGTCCTTATCTATTTCGAGGCCGGAGACGCGGCAATCCTTGCATTCGCGAAGCAGCTCCATAAGCTCCCCCTCACCGCATCCGAGGTCAAGCACCCGGCAGCCGGAGGGAATAAGCGTCAGGATGGCGTCGTAATCCGCGCGCTCGACCATCCCCGGCCTTGACACAGAAGCGGCGCAAGCTGCGGTATTGTGGCGCCGTCCGACGGACGGCGCCACAGCATTTCTGTTAATTTTTATTGCATCCATGGCTTATTCGCCGTTTCCGTTGACCTCTCGCCAAACGTCCTGAAGGTATCCTCCGATCAAATCCGTAAATCCGGGGACATCGAGCAGGAAGGAATCATGCCCGAACGGCGAATCCATGTCGCAATATGCGACTTCTGCCCCCACGGCCTGAAGCGCCTTGACAATATGCCTCGATTCGGCGGACGGATAGAGCCAATCGGAGGTGAAGCTTATCACCAGAAAGCGGCTTTTAACGCCCGAAAGCGCCTTTATCAATGAGCCGCCATGCGCTTCGGTGAGATCGAAATAGTCCATGGCCTTCGTGATATACAGGTATGTGTTGGCGTCGAAGCGTTTTGTAAAGGCCAGGCCCTGATGATGCAGGTAGCTCTCCACCTGGAATTCGGTCTGGAAGGAATATCCCAGCTTTTCTACCTTGAGTCTGCGGCCGAATTTGCTCTGGAGGCTTTCCTCGCTGAGGTAGGTTATGTGGCCGATCATGCGTGCCAGGGCAAGGCCAACGTCCGGGCCGTCTCCGTTTACATACTTGCCGCCATTCCATTTGGGATCGCTTGTGATGGCGCGCCGGCCCACCTCATTAAAGGCTATCCCTTGCGCTGACAACCGTGCCGAGCATGCGATGGGTATTGCGCAAACGGCGCGCTCCGGATAATCCACGGCCCACTGGAGGACTTGCATGCCACCCATCGAGCCTCCGACCACGCAAAGCGCTTTTTCGATGCCCAGATAGTCTAAAAGCTGCGCGTGGCCCTTGACCATGTCCCTGATAGTTATTATTGGGAAATCCAGCCCGAACGGTTTTCCTGAAGCCGGATTGATCGCCGAAGGGCCTGTGCTGCCCTTGCAGCCGCCGATAACATTTGCGCAGACCATGTAAAATTTGTCGGTATCGAAGGGCCTGCCGGGGCCGACCATGGAGTCCCACCAGCCCCTTTTATCGTCTCGAGGCGAATGCTTCCTGGCGACGTGCGCATCCCCCGAAAGGGCGTGGAAAATCAAAATTGTGTTGTTTTTGCGGTCATTTAGCGTGCCGTATGTTTCGTAAGCCAACGTGAAAGGAGCCAGTTTTTCGCCGCTCTCCAGACAAAGAACATCTCGAGGACCGTCAAAGGTCACATATTGGGTCTTGACTAATCCCACGCCTTCCGGGAGCGCTATTGTGTCAGATTGATTCATCTTTCATAATCCAAAATCCAAAATCTAAAATCCAAAATTAGACCGTTCCCAGAGCCTGGTCAATGTCTTCGATGATATCTGCCGGGTCTTCGAGGCCGATACTCAAGCGAATGAAGTCGTCCGTGGCGCCAGTGGCGATGCGTTCTTCCCGGCTGAGCTGTTGTTGGGTGGTGGTTGCCGGGTGAATGGCGAGCGTTTTTGCGTCGCCTATGTTGGCTAAGTGACTGATAAGTTTGAGGTTATTTATAAAATTCCTCCCACCTTCAAGCCCGCCTTTGACCCCAAAACCGACCAGCGCGCCAGCGCCATTGGGGAGATACTTTTTAGCGAGCGCATGACTTGAATGGCTCTTAAGCTCAGGATAGCTCACCCATGCGACCTTTTTATGGCCTTCGAGGAATTCGGCGACTTTTCGCGCATTTACAACGTGCCTGTCCATGCGTAATGACAAGGTCTCTATGCCTAAAAGAATCAAAAATGCGTTAAACGGGCTTATTGCAGGCCCCATATCTCGCAATAAATGCACCCGCGCCTTCAGGATAAACGCCGCATTGCCGAAAGCCTCGGTAAAAGATAATCCATGATAGCTTTCATCAGGTTCGGTGAGATACGGGTATTTATCTTTTTTCCATTTGAAATTGCCCGAATCAACGATTATCCCGCCTATGGAAGTGCCATGCCCCCCTAGAAACTTGGTAAGCGAATGGATGATGATATCTGCGCCGTGTTCAATGGGCCGGCAAAGGTACGGTGTCGGCACGGTGTTGTCAATAATCAGTGGAATTTCCGAATCGTGAGCGATCCTCGAAACCGCTTCAAAATCAAGCACATCCAATTTAGGATTGCCGATGCTCTCTGCGAAAATCGCCCTTGTCTTTGACCCAATCGCCTTTTTAAAGTTCAGCGGGTCGGAAGGGTCAACAAATTTTACATTGATGCCCAAGCGCCGAAATGTGACATTGAACAGGTTCCACGTGCCGCCATATAAGCTTGTGGCGCTGACCAACTCGTCCCCGGGGTTCATTATATTAAGCAGAGACAAAGTCACCGCGGCCTGGCCAGAAGCAACGGCCAGGGCCCCTACCCCACCCTCAAGCAGCGCAAGCCGGTTTTCAAGGACATCGGTGGTGGGATTCATTATCCTCGTGTAGATGTTCCCGAACTCCTGGAGCGCGAACAGCCTCCCGGCATGATCTGTGTCCTTGAATTGGAAGCTGGTTGTCTGGTATATGGGAACAGCGCGAGCGCCTGTTGCCGGGTCCGGCTTTTGGCCTCCGTGAAGCGCCAGCGTGTCAAAACGGTACTTTGTCAAGGGCATTCCAAATCCTTTCTTATTTTGGATTTTAGATGATTTATTGCGCGTCTTCTTCAATCCAAAATCCACAATCCAAAATCCAAAATTCCTGTTCAGGCATTAGTTAAAAAAGGTAAATACAACTAATACCATAATAATACTGATGAATATCTATATGATCGTCAAGTGGTCGAAAATTCAAGACTAGCTCAGATGCTATAATTATGAGTTGCGTCTTTATTCAGTTTGTTATGTTCCATTTCAAGGAGTTTATCCAATGTAAAGTTGCTTAGCACAGAGACCTGAGCTTCGCGCAGGGATGTCCACACGTCCCGCATGGCGCAAGCGCTTTTCCGATTGCAAAAATCTTCATCATCCACGCATCGCACCGGCGCGAAACTACCCTCTAAAACCTCCAGAACATCATAAAGAGATATCTCTTCAGGCGCCCGGGCAAGCTGGAATCCTCCCCTTTTCCCCTGAAAACTGATCACAAGGCCCGCCTTCCTAAGCTCGGAAAGTATCTGCTCCAGGTACTTCTCGCTTAACTGCTGGCGGCTGGCAATCTCCCGAACCATGATCGGCCCCTGCCCGTAGCGCAAAGCAAGGTCCAACATCGCCCGTGATCCATATCTTCCTTTTGTCGAAAGCTGCATCTTTCCTCTCCTATACCCCAGTAAGTTAATAGATTTATTAATATTAAAACATAAACCCCAGTTTGTCAATAAGGTTAAAGGAAAAATAATTTCGGGCATTTTTTAGAGAGTAGTAATACTTGACAGCATGATAAGCTGAAGCCACTATAAAATCATTGAAGAAAGTATTTTAATTGATGATTTTACAAAAAAACTCTTGCACCATATTTGAAACCAAGAAATGAGTTTTCTATTTTAGATCAAATTGAAATGACCGCTGAAGCCAACATAAACGAGTGGGAATTCACCGCAAGGCTAGCGGGCTGGATAAGCGCTATCTTCGAATCCGATAAGACGCTCACCTTTGAATTAGCCCAATGCGAACGAAAAAGCTATAATATGATCGAGGCTAGAAAATAAACACAATAGGCTTAAGACCATGAGTCAGTTTTAGGAAAAAAGGAGCCTTGACAGTGGAAAAAAGATGGAAACAATTGGTTGAGCAACATGTTGAGGATTTTTCATCCGATATATTTGAAGAGTTCCCGGAGATTATCGGAGATTACACTGAAGGTAAGCATGGAATATACGCCCTATATAACGGCGATGAACTATACTATGTTGGACTAACTACAGATTTGAAAAGCCGTTTGACAACTCATCAAAATGATAGGCACAAAAAACGCTGGGATCGCTTTAGCCTTTTTCTTACAAAAAACGACAAACACTTAAAGGACTTGGAAACCTTGTATCTTCATATCTATAAGCCAAAAGGGAATGAACATGTTGGTCAATTTATAGCAAGTTCTAATCTCAAAAAAGAACTTAAAAAGAAAATGAAAGAGGCTTATAATCTCAAATTGAAAAATATGATTGGTATGAAAAAAGCATTATTTAAACCAAGGCAAAAAAAAGCAAAATTAAAAAGTGTTAATAACAGAAAGAAGGACAGACGGAAAGCGGCACTAGCCCCTTACATAGTTAATAGCCTTACGATGCGCCGTGATTACAAAGGCAAGCGCTACACCGCTAAGGTTCACGCCAACGGGGAAATTCACTTCAATGGCAAGTTATTCACAAGCGCCTCAACGGCAGGAGCCGAAATAATGGGAGGGCACTCGGTTAACGGCTGGACTTTTTGGAAATACCAGAATGAAAGCGGCGAATGGGTTCTTTTGGATGAGCTTAGAAAAAAGAGGTCACGACCAAGACTGGCAAAAGCCGAAAAGAAACAAAGAGAAACCGCCCTTGCCTCATACGTCAAAAAGGACTTCAATATCCAGGCAAAATATAAAGGCAAGATATACACTGCAAAAGTCAACTCCAATGGCACAATCACCTACAATGGCAAGCTCTACACAAGTCCTTCAGGAGTTGGCAGCGCCATAAGAGGGGGCAAAGCAACCGACGGCTGGAAATTTTGGAAATACCAGAATGATAAAGGTGATTGGGTTAAATTGGATGAGCTTCGGAAATAGGGAACCGGAGAGAATATAAGGTGAATAAAGCAGTTTCTTATGTTCGTGTTTCCTCGAAAGAGCAGGAAGACTGCTTTTCTATACCTGATCATTTGAAGCTTTTCTTGGCCTATGCCAAAGAAAAAGCTTTTGAGGTAGTCGCGGAATTCATAGACGATGAATCGGCAAAAGGAGACGGTACAGGCAAATTTGCCTTATCTCGTGCTCTGGCAGGCAGCTTGAGAAACATTTTTTTGGCATGGAGATTAGCCTTCTAGCCAATACTGACCTAAATCCAAATTTTTCTTTGAGGTAACTTAATGTCTTATTTGAAACTGGTGATCGGAGTTATGGGTTCTGCAAGTGGGGAGATGAGCGCTGAGGCTGTAAAGAAGGCTCAGGAGTTGGGTCGCGCCATTGCGCGCAACGATTGTGTTCTTATAACTGGCGCATGCCCCGGTCTTCCCTGGGAGACGGCAAAGGGATGCAAGGATGCGGGAGGCCTGTCCGTAGGCATCAGCCCGGGGCTGAGCAATTACGAGCACAAGGCCAAATACCACTCGCCGGACGACCAGTACGACGTGGTGATATACACCGGATCGGGCCTGATGGGCCGAGAGGTCACCGCCATCCGCAGTTGCGACGTTGTCGTCATTATCGGCGGCCGTTCTGGAACCCTGGGCGAATTCAGCATCGCTTACGACGAGGGCAAACTCATCGGCGTCCTCGAAAACACCGGCGGCATCACCGAACACATGGACGTCATCATGCGCTGCATTGACAAAGACACCGGCGCAAAGATATTCTTCGATAAAGACCCTGAAAAACTCATTGCCCGGCTTGTGGACGAATACAAAAAGGAATTTTACAAGCATCCAAATATATTTTCAGAATAACGGCAAATAATGGCTAAATCCTGAATTACAGGCCGATTCCGAGGGAGTTGGAAGAAAGTTATAAGTGATGAGTGATGAGTAAAGAGATAAGAGTAATATTTTTTTGCGTTTTTTTTGAAATTGACAAGCACGGGCAATTTACGCTATTATTTCGCTACGCTAATGCGAGATAGGGCTTGCGCCCCAAACGATCGCATTATCAACAAACGAGGCTTTTAAAATGCGCTCCGACCTTAGATGGAACCTGATGATCCGTGTTGGCATTATCCTGGCGATTGTGTTGCTGATTAATTTTGGCTTATTCAACTACTTTTTCTATCAGCAGGTCATCCAGGGGGTGAAATCGCAGGCGGAAGTCATTGGAAAAGATATTGGGGACGAGGTGCACAAGTCGCTCCTGGTCCTTCACGCCGACCAGCAGATATTCGCCATTTACAACGACAATTTCGAGCGCATGGTCAAGGAACGAGAGGACTACCTCGTCGAGATAGCCCTGTTCAGCCCCGAAGGCAAATACCTGGCCAGCGCCGATTCTTCTAATGTCGGTAAACTTGTCGCTGAAGAAATCATGGATCACGTCCGAAAAGGGGACGCCACCGAAAAAAAAGCTTTCGAGCACGAGAACAGCTACGCCGTTATCAAGCCCATAGCGGGAAGCGATGGCAAGACAGCCGCATACCTACTGATCTCTTTCACTAGAAAATTGTACACGGAGCCGATGAAGAAGGTAGTGGAATCCCTGGTGGCGACTCTCATTGGAAGCATAGTGCTAACGGGGATTCTGATAAACCTCTTTGCGTTCGGATCCGTCGTAAATCCGCTGAACCGGCTGGCAAAGCAGACACAAACGGTTGCGGAAGGGGACCTTACCCACGAAATGCCCATCGAGGGCGCATCCGAAATACGTGTGCTGGCCAAATCCTTCAACGAGATGATCAGGAACTTGCAGGATATTCTTCTTAAAATAAACGCGGTCTCCGGCCAGTTCACCGATACCTGCCAGAAATTGTTTATGCTGTCCGGGGAAATCAGTCACGGCTCCCGCCTCCAGGTGAACAACCTCAACGAGGGCAGAGACTCCCTCAACAAGATGGGGAGCAACGTCGAAACGATCTCCGAAAAGGTTCAGGAGCTGAACCATCTCAGCCAGAACGCCTCGGCCTCCATTCTCGAAATGACCGCTTCCATCTCCGAGGTGGATTCCAACGTGGACAACCTGGCGGATATGGTTGACGAAATATCAAGCTCGATTTTGGAGATTACTCAGAGCGCGAAGGAGGTCGCCGCGAGCGTCGAGAGCGTGGCGAGGGAAGCGGAATCCGCCGCCACCTCCATCGCCCAGATCAACACCAGCATTCAGGAGGTTGATTCAAACACCACCCTCAGCGCAAGCCTCTCGGCGCAGGTTGCAGAAGTTGCAGAGGAAGGCATGCGAAGCATCGAGGGGGCGCAGGAGGGCATGAAAGGGATCAGGATCGCAGTCGAAAACACGGCGTCCAGCATTGACAAGCTCGGCGAGCGATCAACCCGCATCGGCAAGATACTGGGGGTAATCAACAAGATAGCCGAGGAGACAAACCTGCTGGCCCTTAACGCCGCAATCATCGCCGCGGAGGCCGGCGAGGCCGGGCGCGGATTCAATGTCGTAGCCAACGAAATCCAGACCCTCGCGGAACGCACCACCCTCCAGACCAAGGAAATAGACACCCTCATCAGGGACGTGCAGAAGGAAACCCTCGCGTCGGTTCAACAGGCCCGAAACGTCCTCCTCAAGGTCGAGGAAGGCGAACGCCTCACCAGTGGAACCGCCACCGTCCTCCAGAAAATTAAGGAAGGAACCAGGGCCTCCCAGAACATGATCCAACAGATAGCAAAGGCAACGCAGGAGCAAACCGTCGGCGTGAGGAGGGTGTCCGAATCCAGCGACAAGGTCAGCTCCGAGGTGAGACAGATATCAAAGGCCACCAGGGAACAGGCTGCCGGCACCGGCAAGATCATGGAGGCCATCGAGCACATCAAGGACTTGGCCCGGGCCGTTCAAAGCGCCACCCGCGAGCAGACCGAAGGCTCCAAGACCATCTCCAAGTCCACCGAAATGGTCCAGGAATTCGTGGCCAACATCAACGTGCTCACTGACAAACATCGCTCCGACGCTTCAACCGTTTCCACAAATGTCGTCAAGGACATGAAGATCATCGAAGAAAATCAGCGCCGCGTTCAGGATATGGAAAACGCCGTTGAAGGACTCATCCAGCTCACAACAAACCTCAACGACGCCATCGGCAGATTCCGCCTCTCCTCCCAGCGTCGCCCCACATGACCCTGCGAGCGCGCATCATCTCGTCATGCATCCTGCTGGCGCTCGCCCTCGCCGCTTTCCCACACTCCTACTCAGGATTTGAATCCAGTAATGAGCTGAGCCACCTCTACCTCGCCGTTTCCATTGTCAACTACAGATCAGTCTCCATTGACAAGACGATGACGACATGGGGCGATATTGTGGATAAATCCGCGCGCAAGGGCTGCTTTTATTCGGATAAGGCGCCGGGCGCATCATGGCTGGCCATCTTCCCCGCGATTCTCTTGAAAACCGTCTCCGCGGCCTCCGGCGTCTCTTTTAACCGGGACGAGGCTCTAATAATTGCCCGCATTATGGCGGTAATGTTGCCTTGTTTTATTTTTTTCGTTTTTCTGCCGGGGAGACTCTCGCTTTTTCAAAGCGGCACGGGAAGGCCGATTCCTATATCTGAAGGCGGGACACTAATTCGACCCGCTGAAAATACCGCTTTTACTATCGCCCTTGCTTATGCATTTGGCACACAAGCATGGGTGTATTCAACGCTACTGTATTCGCATCAGCTTGCGGCTGTGACGCTTTTCGCCGCGTACATGCTGCTTCGGCCCTCGCCGGACCGCGCAGAAAAACTTGGCGCGCGTGAAATGTGCGCAGGATTACTTTCGGGATTTTCCATCGCGCTCGATTACCCGGCCGCATGGGCGGTTCTTTGCATGATAGTTTATGTGAGCCGGCGAGGCGGCGCGGCTAGAAGGGGCTGGTTTTGGGCGGGACTTCTCATTCCCGTGGCAACGCTTATGGCTTATAATTGGAAGGCTTTTGGCGGGCCATTTACAACCGGTTATTCTTTCAAGGCATACTCGCGGGACGCCGCGGTTCACGCACGGGGCATCCTCGGGATAAGATGGCCGAGCGCCGCGTCTCTCCACGGGATATTGGCCAGCCGCTCACGGGGCCTGTTCTTTTACTCCCCGTGGCTCATCTTTGCCCTGCCCGGTTTTTTCCGAATGGCGCGCCTGAAGCATCTGATGGCCGATTTTGCGCTGTGCCTTGCCGTCGTTTCTGGCCACACGCTTTTAATCGGCAGCTTTGGCGATTGGCCTGCGGGGTGGAGCTACGGCCCGAGGCACCTGACGCCGATGCTGCCGTTCCTTTTACCGGCGCTTGTCGTGGAACTTGAGGCGGCAAAGCGTTACGAGCGCCTCTTGATCGCGTGCCTGCTTGCCATATCGGTAACGACAACCGCGATGGCCGTCGCCACCTTCCCGCACGTTCCGACATTGCTTGACAACCCGGTCACCGATCTTTTCATCGCACTTATCCGGGCCGGCGATGTCGGACCTCTTGTCGGCGGAATAGATAGTTGGGTTTCTCTCGCCGTGATGGTTGTTCTGATTATCGCGGCGATACTCTGGTTTTGTATCGAAGCAGGGAAAAAACACGGCCCTTCATGGACGATAGTGATTTCTATTGTGTCGGTGCTTGCCGCTATGGTGTGGATTTTTTCGATGTCGCATATCCCACCGCAGGAGAGCGCGGAGAAACATTTCGCGATGAGCCAGGTTTACGCTGCGTTCAAGGACGATGCCAGTTCTTATCGCGAGCTGGAACCTCTTACGATTCCGTCTCAACCAATAGATTTGCGGATTTATGCGACTTTCATGCTCTGGAAAACGGCTGAAGATATGAAGGATGCCCCAGGCGCCGCCAAGTGGCGGAAGGAGTATGAATTCATGTTGAATCAGAAGTAGGGGAAACCTGCTGGCGTGCGCCAGTGTAGTGTATCATTCTGATTGGTATCTATAAGAACTGCACGGGAGCGTTGAACTTTCGGGAGAATATCTTCCGCGGCTCACCATTTCCACCTTATTTCCTCTCCCCAACCCATTAATTTGTTTATTTCCACAACGCGGCCTTCAAATTTCAGTGTGCCAGACCATGAGCCGTAACAAGCGGCGCCGCCCGCCTCAAGAATACCCAGGTTAAAATGGTTCAGAACCGGGAAAATCGGCGTAAGAGTGACATTAACCATATCCGTATATCCTGTGCGGACGCGCCAGGGTTTCATCCAGTCGTTTGGATCGTACTCCCAGATCATATCTTCCATGATTTTTGTAAGCTTGCCGTTAAAGCAAATGCCATTTTCGTTTGCGCCCGTGCCGGTAGTCCATTTGGCGCCGAGGTTTAACCCCACGATATCGCTGCCCTGGACGCCGGTTATCGCGCCCCAATTCCAGTAAGTGCGATATGGCCACATGCCCCTGCCGAAATCGAGCACCGCATGGCATTCTTTCGGGTCCATGACATATCGCTTGTCGCCAACTTTAACAAAGCCTTCAGTTGGCAGGGTGTTTTGCTTCGAGGTGAACTGGAAGCGGTCGGGCGTCCAGGGTATTACAACATTGAGCGTCTCATGGCCTGCGGGTTTTATGATTGAAAAATCCGCGACCGCTTTTTCTCCTCCCAGCGACCGGCAGGCGAAGTCCACCTTGATTTTATTCTCCGAATGTATCATCGAGAGATTGAACTTGTTCGAGATAAATGAGATGTCTTTCTCGACCTCCTCGGGCAGTGCGCCTGTACGCACAAGCGGAGAAGAAGCGGTGGCGGATATTCGCTTTTTTGTTTTGAAGTCTATCAGGAAGGCATTTGCCGCCGCTCCGAGGTAATCGAGGTTCATCAAGGTAACCGAGAAGGCAAAATCGGGGGAGATCATGCACCAGAAATTCCACTTCTTCTTTCGAGGCCAGTGGCCTCTCAAGTTGCATCGCTGCAATGGACGACGAGACCAGCCGATGGCCGCCGGGTTTAACAGACCCTTCGCATCGCATAAAGCGACCGGCTCGGTTATTTCCCTTTCATCGTAATGGCCAACGTATTTTCCCTGGTCCATCCGATCGGAAATAATTGGCAAATAATCGGGAGCGGATTGCTTCGCCATGGCTATTCCTCCTATCGCAAGAGACGCGGCGCCGACGCTGCCGGTTTTTATAAAATCGCGCCTTATCATATCGGCCTTTCTTATGCTACCGTACTATCTCATTCTGATTGGATTCATAATTATTCAATCAGCTTATCTGTACGATTCAATCGCAAGCCGGAAACGTTAGACGGATGAAATGGTGATGGGATTGGAGCGCAAATGCGTGGTTTTGTGGGCATGGGGCGGAACCCGCACAGGTCCGCCCCTTGCCGTTTGATTACATTATTCTTTCAGAATCTCGCTGATTCGATCCGATATCTCTTTCGCAGTCCACATTTCGCCCTTGGACAAAGCGCCCGCGGTCTGTTTCATATAGAACTGGCCGAGTTTCTTCCCCTGAATATCGAATACCTTTCCCGAGATGTCTTTCGAGAGGTCGGAAGCGAGGTAGACGACGATGGGAGAGATAAACTTCGGGTCGAGTTGTTCGCCGACGGCCTTGAACATGGGCAGGTCTTCGGTGAGGCGCGTTTTTGCGATGGGGGCGACCGCGTTAGTGCGGATGTTGTATTTTTTGCCCTCGATTGCCAGCACGCGTGTGAAGCCGTAGATGCCCGCTTTTGCCGCGCCGTAGTTGGCCTGGCCGAAGTTGCCGAGAAGTCCGGCGATTGAAGTGGTGTTGATGATGCTGCCGGGGCCGCCCTTGTCCTTCATGTGCTTGAAGACTGGGAGGGTGCAGCAGTAAACGCCCTTCAGGTGAACGGCGATAACGGCGTCCCACAGCGCCTCATCCATATTTGCGAAGCTCTTGTCGCGCAGGATGCCCGCGTTATTCACCAGCACGTCCACCTTGCCGAAAGCGTCCATGGCGGTCTTGAAGATATTCTCGCCGCCCTTGACCGTGGCGACATTGTCGAAGTTGGCTACCGCTTGCGCTCCCAACCCCTTGATCTCCTCAACGACCTTGCTGGCCGCCGCGTCCGATCCGCCGCTGCCGTCTCTCGAGCCGCCCAAGTCGTTAATGACAAGTTTCGCCCCTTCTTTAGCGCAAGCCAGCGCGTGCTCGCGCCCGATGCCGCCTCCCGAACCGGTAATTATTATTACCTTTCCATCAAGTAAACCCATTTTGTAAAACCTCCTTGTAAGGGTTATTGAATTTTTCCTCCGCGCTTATATCTAGACTATTATTAAAGAAATTGCAAGGGGCGCCCCCTCAATTCAGGTCACATTCACCAAACGGCCAGCCCATCACCGCCTCTCCAGGCTTGCCCATGCCGGCAGATCATCCATCGGCGCAGCCTTCCTCACCGCCCTCACAATGGCTTCTGCGACAGCCTCCGCCGAGAGGATTCCCAGCCGGTTGAGGTTCACGGGGCCTTTCCATTCGCCGGTGGCGATTGCGAAGATGATGTCTCCGTCAACTGTGGAATGGCATGGGCTAATGGTTCTGGCGAGTCCTATCTGGGCCATTTGAGCGATTTTTTTTGCCTGGCTTTTAGTAAGGGTGGCGTTGGTGGCTGTGACGGCGAGGGTGGTGTTTTCCGGCGCAAACGGTTTTTCTATGGAGGCGCCTCTCAACGCCGCGGCGGTATCGAGGAATTTTCCCGGCGTGTTGGGGTCTCGGGAGCCCGCAATTATCTTGCCCGTCGCAGGATCAAGCACATCTCCAAAGGCGTTAACGGCGGCAATGGCGCCGATGGCAAGGCCGTCGTCAAATGTAAACCCGGCGCTGCCGACGCCGCTCTTCATTGCGCTCGCGCGACTCAACAATTTGCCGACGCTCGCCCCTATGCCAACCCCCACGCAACCCTCGGCCACCGGATCGGATGAAGCCGCCTCGCATGCCCTGTAACCCATCGCGGCGTCCGGCCTTACCTTAAAATCCCCCACATTCAAATCGAATAATATCGCGGCAGGCACAATGGGCACCACAGTCCTCCCCACCGGAAATCCTATCCCGCGCTCCTCCAGATAGCGCATAACCCCGCCCGCCGAGTCCAACCCGAACGCGCTGCCCCCCGCAAGACAAATACCGTTGAGGCTCTCCACCAGATGGGTAGGGTCAAGCGGATTGATCTCCCGCGTCCCGGAGGCGGTCCCCCGAATATCCGCCGCCCCCACTGCGCCCTTTTCGCATATAACCACCGTTACTCCGGTAAGCGCCTTCCTGTCCTCGGCGTGGCCCACCTTCAGCCCTTGCACCACTGTCAGCGTGTCTTTCTTCATAGCCCCACTATTGTCTCCTCACTTTCAGCCACCCACCCCCACGATTGACTATACACAAATCCCCTTTCATTTGTCCACCGCTTATTGTCAAACCTCCGCCGATCTATTTTGTTGAGTTTTTCAGGATTTCGCTTATCTTAATGGTAACTGGCATGGAAAAAGAACCTACAAAGAAAATCCTGATTGTGGACGATGACGAATTTTTTCTTCAGGTGCAACGCGGATTTTTGGAACGCGAGCATTTCGAGATTATCGAGGCGCGACGCGGGGATGCTGCGCTGGAAATCATGCGCAAAGAATCCCCCGACATAGTGCTTCTCGACCTCTACATGCCGGAAATGGACGGCCTTGAAACCATGGTGCGCGCCCGCGCGGAGGGCATGATAGACCTTCCCATAGTTATCGTCAGCAGGGAGGATGACCAGGGGAAAATTCGGGAGTTGCTTGACGCGGGCGCAAACGAATTCCTCACCAAGCCCATCAAGATCGAAGAACTTATCAAAACAGTTAATACGCTAACCAAAGAGGCCCACCGCGAGCACCCCAGAATCCCCGCGGTAATCAAGATCCGCTATCGCAACCTCAACGAGCTGCTTCCCGGAGACTCGAAGGACATATCGTCAACCGGGATTTTCATCCGGACGAAAAAGCCTCTCGAAGCGGGCCGCAATATCGAGATTTACTTATACCCCGCCGACAAAAGCGCAGGCCCCGAGATAAAGGTCACGGGCGAAATTGTACGCGCCTGTCAGGGCGAAACCACAGACCCCGGCATGGGGATAAAATTTATCAACCTTGTCCCCGAAAGCGTCAAGACCATATCGGAGATAATCGAGGCGCAACGTGCCATAAACAAGGTGGACATCATGGTGATTGACGACGACAGCCTCGTCAGGGAGATGTTGGCCGACGGCCTTTCGGAAGCCGGATACAAGGTCGGCGCGGCAAAGGACGCCGTCGAGGCCCTCAAGAACCTCGATCACTTTCATCCATCCCTCATCCTGGTAGACATCATGATGCCGGGCATGGACGGCATCGAGTTTTCCGAAACCATAAGAAAAAACGCCCCCACCCAAGACATACCATTCATCTTTATCTCCAGCAAGGTTGATAAAGAAACCGTCACACGCGCGCGAAAATCGGGCGCCGCCTTTTTCATCGCAAAACCCTTCGACATGAACAACCTCGTGGAGAGGATCGCTAAAATTCTGCCCCTTAAAAAAGGCGGCTAATAGGCTGTAGGCCGTAGGCTGTAGGCATTAGATAATAGACTATAAGGACGGACTTATACTGTGGAGTCTGATATCAGAACGGATGTGACGGTATTTTTTTGAGAGAACTCGAATATTGCGTTTGAAATCCTGGGTGAAACCTACCGCCACTTTAGGCGGTTTACTCGGCGTCTATGTCCTCCCAGAGATCGCACAAAGGACTTATTTGGCCTGTCATGGCTTCTTCCCATCCCCTGCAGAAGCACTCAGACGCAGGTCTCATGGTAATACTTTCACGGAACAGTCTTACAAGGAGGAGTAAATTGGGCCAGTATTCCGATGGGGTTTGGCGAACTTCGCTCGCAATTTGTCTTTTGAGGTTTTGAACTCTGCTGCGTATATATTGAGGCATATATCATCTCCTCACTTTCTGATAGCGAATTTACTTTATTTTTTCGAAATAATCAATCTGCATTTCGATAAACAACCGGTCTCTTGACATCACGGAATAATGGAGATATATTTAAAGCATGATAGGCGTGGGTATTAAGCCCGCCCCTAAAAGCAGGAAGCGCGGGATGTAGCGCAGACTGGTTAGCGCGCCTGGTTCGGGACCAGGAGGTCGTCAGTTCAAATCTGACCATCCCGATTCAGTAAATTCAAGGGGTTGGCTGAGTTTCACAAGTCTCAGACCAACCCCTTCTTTTATTTTTCCCCACACCACTCTCCACAACATAGCCCAATTTTGCCCTGAAATTCCCCCTTGGGCCGCGATCAGGCCGGTCGCCTACTCGGGGGACTGACTATCCCGGGAAAGAACGTCGGTTCTGGGGCAAATATGAAGGCCGGGGGTGTACTGTTATTAGTGGCAGTTGTTTATTCTGGTGAAATTGATATTGCATCGGGAAATGGAGTTGCCGTAAGAGCAGGACGTGATGGCCATATGCATCACTTTTCAACCGCCACACGCGCGCCCAATTGCCGCGCCTTATCGAGAGCGGCTGAGTTTTTGGCGGCTTCGCCTTTTGCGCCTGCCTGGACGAGCACTTCACCGACCCATTTCATTTTTATAAAATCGGTCGCGTCTCTGTACATGCCCAAGAGATGCGGCGTAGCAGCTTCTGTTGTGTCTGCGAACGTGCTGATAAGGGCTACCCGCTTGCCTTCAATGATTTTCGGATTGTCGCCGTAAGCGAAACAATACATGCGATCCATCGCCGCTTTAATCTGCGCTGTCGGCCCCCACCAATAAACCGGTGTCGCGAAAAGCCAAGCATCGAATTCAAGCAGCTTGGCGTGAATATCGAGCATGTCGTCTTTTTGAACGCACTTGCCCGTTTTATGGCACGATAGGCAAGCCTGACATCCACGAATTTTAAGGCTATTCAGACGGACTTTTTCGACAACCGCTCCATTCGATTCGGCGCCTGCGATAAAGGCGTCAACCAATGTTTCGCTGTTTCCGCCTTTTCGCGGGCTGCCCAAAAGAGCCAATATTTTCATTCAATACCTCCGTGTTAATTTTTAATTTTAGATCACTGCTGTCCAAAATAGGACAAGTTATGTCACAAGGTCATTGTAAAATAAGGGTTTAATTGCTGCAAATTGTGTTTTCCGGGTTGAGGTTACCCCTTTTTGACGGTCGCGGCTGTCCAATATACGGCAACGGAAAAAGTAATTGTTCGGGCAATATAAAGATTGGATCAGTGGAGAATGGATAATGAAGCCATTCCATTAAATCCCGATAGGTAAAGAGGTTC